>OJFK01000001.1_pt1 | contig 162158 bp, 105 predicted proteins | sample 1594101 | NCBI WGS metagenome assembly OJFK01 (sample SAMN05416723, study PRJEB24817) | seawater metagenome | isolation source: Sea water | place: Canada:Atlantic | collected 2013-07
AAGAGAGGAAAGATGTTTTTAAATAGTTAGGAAAGAGCGCTGCGCGTTGGAATCAAGAGCCGGGCGCTTTCTCGAAATGGCAGCGTTGATCCTCAGTGGTGGTGCAGCCAAGGGCATTTCACCTGAACCACCCCTTCGTCCCGCCTGGCCTTTTCAAGAAATCACTCCGGCATTCGTCTTTTTTGAAACACTCCTTGGTATTATTGATGAACCAGCTCATGAGAGATCCAGCTCATGAAAGATCCGCAGCAACAATTATCCAGGCCCCTTGTTGGAGGCTTGCTGATCGCCCTGATTTTTTTACTGGCGCTGGGGGCTGCCGGCCCGTGGCACCTCAGGACCGGCACGATGGCTTTGGCGCTGGGAATTCTGATGAGTTTTTCCCCTCCGGTGATCCGCTTCGGGAAGCCCGTCGTCATTCTTTCCGCCGGGTTTTTCATTTTTAGTCTGGCTTCCTTTTTACCTGCCGGGGTTTTTGGGATTCCCGGGTGGCGCGAAAATTTAAAAGATCTGGGAGTTGCGACGGGAGACTTGGCGGTCATCCAATGGAAACAAGCGCTGGAGTATCACCTTTCCTTTCTCCTCTTGTTTTTATCGGGGCTCTGGATTCTCGGGCAGCGATTCTCGGCCTCGGCCACGCGGAACCTCGCCCTCACCTTCGTCCTCGCAGTGGCCGCTTACGCCCTCGTTTCAAAGTTGCTTGAAACGCAAATCGACTTGAACCAATACGGAAGGCTGAAGTTTGGCTTCTTTCCGAATCGGAATCATACCAGCAACCTCCTCTCGGTTGGCTTTCTTTGCGGGCTGGGGATTGTCTTTCAATCTGTAAGAAACAAGAACTTTTACAGGCTTGCCGCGAGTTTGATCGCAGCGGGAGTCATTCTCTGGGCGGTCCTGAGCTGGAATATAAGTCGCTCGGGAATTGTCCTCTGTCTCGCCGGCCCTTTCTTGTGGCTGGTTCTGCTGGGGAGGCGCTACTTTGGGAAACAGGAACTCAAAGTTCTCGGCTTGGGCGTTCTCCTAGGGGGAGGGGTTTACGGTCTGTCCGAATTTCGGGTGAAGGATCGCGTTGATAAGACGGTCGAAAAAATAGAAAAAATCTCCTGGGAAGACGGGGATGCCGCCAGTGCAGTTAAATTTACCGACCTGGACTTACGGGTTCCGATTGCCATCGATACCGCCGGGATGATCGCCGACGCTCCCCTGAGTGGAGTCGGAGCGGGCCAATTCCGCTGGGTTTTCCCCCAGTATCGCAAAGAGACCATCGTTGTAAATAATTCAGTAGCCGCCCATCCGGAGAGCAGTTGGCTCTGGTTGGCGGCAGAATTGGGAATCCCGGCAGCGGTCTGCATCTTGGGATTGGTGGGCTTCTTTTTTGTAAGAGGGGCCGCAAATATAAAGAAGGCCAACCATCGCGACCGGGCTCTCCGTATCGGGTGCCTCGTGGCCGCCGCTCTCGTTCCACTGCACGGAATATTTGATGTTCCGGCTCACCGTCCCGCCCTTTTTCTGGCGGCTCTCCTTCTTTATGCCCTCTCCCAGAATCCCGTTGATAAAGAGTTTGTATCAAGGAGATTTTCCCGGAGGTCTTCCCTTGCCCTGTCTCTTCTCCTCATCGCAGTGGGAGTCCGCCTCCTCGGGGCCTCTTGGTTTGGATGGACCTCTCCCCACATTGTGAAATCTGGGGAAAGACTGTCTGAGGGCGTTGCCGTTTACAAGCGCGTCAGCGACTTGAATAATCCACTGCCTCCCTTTGAATCTTTGGAACTGAGGAAACAAATCAGCAGTTGGGCAGAGAGTTCAGTTCAAGCGGCACCCCTCGAAGGAAGATTCTATCGGCTCTCGGCGCTCGCCTCATTACCCCTCGATTTTGAACGGGAAGAAACAGCGCGAAACTTCGAGATTGACCGGGCCCTTATTCCTTTCTCCCTTAATATTCCGCTCCTACAAGCTTCATCCGCTTTGTTTTACAACCCTGATGAAGTCAAGAAAGGCTGGGTCGCGGCCGTGGAAAGAGCCAAAGCAGTCGACCAAGTAAAAGATGAAGGTCCGGTGGCCACAAAAAGGGTGTTGAGGGTCATTGCTAAGTCTATCGTGAAAAATCCCGGGCTGAAAGGATCGGCAGAGGAGATCGGAGGACTTTGAGAGGCGGAGGTCGGAGGTCTGACATCCGAAATCTGAGGTCACTTTGGATCTTCGTGCCAGTGCCCCCTCTACCGCTTCGCAGAGCGGTTTGCCCTCAGTGTTGAAAAAGCAGACGCCCAAGCCGTCCTCGAATCAACTCGTGACCCGCGGGGATCGAGAAAGCCGGTGAAGAAAAGCTCCTTCTTTGGCTTCGTGAGGAAAAAATAACACTTCCCTCCCACGCCCGGCCCTTCCACATTCTTGGGCCTATGGGTCCGTCACGCCAATTCCAGTCTGTCATCGATACTTTCGGCCGCCAAGGGTGGCATAGCGAACCCATTGAGGGTCGCGAGGTGATTGAGTCTTCTTTCGAGGCGCATCACACCCATATCCGTTTGCATGCCCAGGTTTTCACAAACCTGAATGCGCTCTCCATCGTGGCCGAGACGCCGCTGAAGTTTGATGACCTCCGAGAGCCGATGGCACTGGAACTCGTCATGCGAGCGAACAAGCAGCTCACGATTGGAAACTTTGAGTATGATTTGGACCGCAGCTTGGTCGTCTTTCGTGCGACCAATATTTTTGAGCGTGAGCTTTATGACGGAGACATCATTTCCTCCCTCGTCCACTGCGCCATCGCCGAGCTTGACCGCATCGTCCCACTAGCGAGCGTCTTGAATCAAACGGCGGATGATCTTCTTGATGATCTCTCGATTCCGCTTCTGCTTGAGCGCGAGGATCTTCTACCGCCTGTCCCCGAGTATGAAGGCGAGGAAGAGGAGCTTTAGTGGGATCCGGCCCGCGGCCCGCGATAAAAACTAGCGGAGAAAGAAGGAAGGTCCGGTGTCAAAAACGTAGCTCTTGAAGTGCGATTGAATTGTTTCAAGGTGCTCCGATAACAAAAAGAAAAGATGAAGTTTTTGACACTAGCGATCTTGGTAGGGGCCATTTGTAATTTAGCAGCGGCAAAAAAATTCGACCCCTACTGGTGGAATGAAGTTCATGCGGATGGGAAATCGCCCGGCTACGGATTCTTGAATCCCACGAATCTGCCTCCTGATGATTCTCTGATCTCGGCGGGTCGATTCAAGGATGCGGTGATTCGCACGATCAGCTATCTGAAGAACGACCTCCCTGGTGGTGCGGGTCCCAAGGTGAAGGACCTGACTCGCTCAAGCTGGTTTAAAAGTAGGGCGAATCAGAGGGCGCAAGTCAGCACGAAACAATTTAGAGCGGTCATCGCAGTAATTTATGATCGGATCGCTGAGGAGTTTTCCACCGATATCGTGAATGACATCACCGCTTACGGGGAGGGACAAGATTGTGCGAAGTCGCCCTCTTACACGCAGGGGTGGTTGTCTTGCCGCTGGGACACCAGCTGGATCATGCACGATGGCTACCGTGAGCTAGATCGATCCAAGTATCCGGCCGCGCATCCATGGGCCAAGGCTGGAAACCAATGGAAGGTGGTTTCTGATGACTTTGGCTATCCATGGCTCAAGGCGAAGGGTGTCGTAAAGGACTCCGATCCAGTCACTTTGGGCCAACTCAAGACTGCTCTTTCTTTCGAGTTTCCCTTGAAGTCGGCTCTCAGTTCGCCCAACGGAGTGACCCTGAGAAAGATACTTTATCCCTTTGGCGCGAAACCAGAGACCGCCACCCAGCAGATCGATTACCTCTATTCTCCAAATCTAAAAAGGGGGGAGACGGCACCCTTAATCATCGTCCTGCCAGGTGGGCCTTCCAAGCACACTTATGGCCCAAATGTGAATCAGGGAGCTTTTCTGCAATGGTGTAGGAACGGTAAAACCCGGGCCCACTGCCTTGTCGTTGGCTCTTCTTCTGAAGGAATCGTCACCACCATTCCCGAGCTGCTTGAGCAAGTCATGGCAAACCGGGTCCCCGGGATCAATACGGCGGTGGACCGGAATCGTATTTACCTCTTTGGGTATTCCTATGGCACTCTGACGGCGAGCCGCCTCCTTGATCTCAACCCCGATCAATATGCTGCGGTGATGCTCTCTGGAATCGCTAATTGGCCACAAGGAAAGTGGCGGCCCACGAGTAGCGATGAAGAAAAGAAGGCCTTCGCCGCAAAGGTAGGACATGTCCCGATGCTTCTGTCGCGAGGCAGTCAGGAATCAATTTCCGGAATTCTTAAAGTTCCTGACTACGAAGAGTGGGCCACGCTGCTCAGGGCACATAACCCCAAGACCTTTCTCTTGCAGAGCCCAGGGGCTCACACTGGGAGCATGTGCTCGACCACGAATCACTTCCACAATTTCAAATGGCTCTTTTCACATCAGAAGAAATAATTCAGAAAGCTTAAATTATTTCTTAAAAAAACTCCGCAAATGGATGCTTGACCCCTGTGGCTACTCTGATTAGCGTCCCGCCCCCGCAACTTAACTGAAGGGAATTTTCTTTATGTCGAAACCAACACGTGGCGTTGATGTCAAAAACGGAGAAACCGTTGACCGTGCACTCAAGCGTCTCAAAAATAAGCTTGATAGCGAGGGTATCCTCGAAGAGATGCGCCGTCGCCGTGCGCACGAATCCACCATCACCCGTGCCATTCGTAAGGCACGGACTGCTCCCAAGCGGAACAAGATTAGGTGGAAGTATATTTCTGAAGGAACTGACGCCAAGCGTGCCGAAGCTGCTGCAGCTCGGGAAGCGAAGGGTTAGTTCAGTTACTATTCTAATTTTCAAAACGCTCTTGAGTTCGCTCAGGGGCGTTTTTTTGTGTCGGTGCGCCTAGGGACTGTGACGAAAGTGTGACGCGCAACCAGTTTGAACCGTGAGAGAGGAGAGTAGTTTCACGACGTCGCCACAAATGAGCGGCACGAAACATCGAAACTAAATAAAATGAAATACACCGTAATATTGACCATCGGCAATCTCCTCGCCGGCTCCGTATTCGCTCAAGAGAAAATCGTGATGAAGGGCTCTGATACACTCGGAGCAAAAATGGTTCCTCAGTTGAAGGAAGCCTATCTCGCTGAAGGATCGAAAGTAAATTTTGAGATTGCCGCAGAGGGATCGTCCCAAGCCTTCACCAACCTGCTTGCAGGAACCTGTAACATCGGAATGTCGAGCCGGAACGTGAAGGACTCCGAGCAGGACAGCTTCACCGCCAAAGGTCAGACCCTCATCGAGCACGTTGCTGCTTGGGACATGATCGCGGTCGTGGTCAATAAGGGCAACGGAGTTCGTGGTCTCACGCTCGAGCAGGTCGGTGATATTTTCACCGGTAAGATCACTGACTGGGGACAGGTTGGCGGTAAGCCAGGTAAGATCTCCGCATACACCCGAAATACTGCTTCCGGAACCTACAAGACGTTCCAAGGTCTCGCGATGAACAAGGAAGACTACGGTTCAAGCACTCAAAAGATGGCTGGAAACGAGCAAATCGCTACTGAAGTTGCCGGCAACATCAACGGAATCGGCTACGTCGGTCTTGCATATTCAGCCAAAGACGGTCTCCGTGCCATCAAGGTCGGAGGTGAATCACCCAAGCCCCGCAACAAGGCGGACTATCCTCTTTCACGGAAGCTTTTCTACTACACCGTAGGTGAGCCAACGGGTGAGACGAAGAAGTTCATCGACTGGGCAACGACTTCCAGTGCCGCTGCCAAAGTCATCGACAAGGTTGGATTCATTCCCTTGGTTGAGGCTAAGTAACGGGTTTGTTACAAAGATGTCACACAAGGCGCCTCTCTTTTTGAGAGTGCGCTTTGCTAGTTTTTAGATCTTAGGTTCACACGCATGGCCAAACACTTTCAAAAAAGGGGACGCCGCATTCTCGGCTGGGACCTGCAGGATTGGATCAAAGGATTCTTTGGGACCAATGCGACGCTTTCCATCGTTATCCTCCTCCTCATTTGCTTCTATCTTATTCGGGAGGCTGTCATGTTCTTCCCGTCCCACCACCAGGGACTGACTCTCTATCGACAGACCGGGCAGGAGTTCGTGGGCCATCTGATCGAAGAAGTAGACGAGCACGCCAAGATTGTGGCGATGACCGATCAGGCCTACTACCGGGAGCTTGACGAGAAATTTGGAAATGAGCGAGGAGTGAGTGATAGTTACGAGGCACTCCTTGAACCTCTTGAGGATGCTGGGGAAGACTTCATTGACGCCCTTGATGACGAAGAAGAGGGGGCGCAAGAGGCGTGGGATACTTTTGCGACAAAGACCCTTTCCAAAGTTTATAAAAAGGAGATTGATACCTTCAATCGTCTTGATGACGATTCATGGAATGCTCTCCTTGCCAGCATGAAGGGCTGGGATCCGCTCGAGGGAGATCCTCCCGCCTTTGTGGAGGAGGCGCGCGCAAAAATGAAAGAAGGAATGGCCTCCTTCGAGCTGGCACGAGCCGAAGTTAGTGCCGCTGACGACCAGCTGGATTCTCTGCGTGGTAAGTTGGTGAAAATCGCTTCGGAGGTGCGTGAGGATGCCAAAGCGGAGCTCACTTCAGCTGCCCGGAAGATCGCTCTGGAACAGGGGATTGCCTCCACTACCGATCCCGATAAGAAGGCCGAGCTGGAAGAAAAATTGTCCGAGGTGAAAATCATGGACAGTTTCCCTTTCGCCGCGCGGAGCACGCCGATGGCGGAATCGAAAGACGCCCACAAAGCGGCTGCTGCTGATCTTAAAGCAAAGCTCACTGCCGGAGTCGCCAAGCTCCCGGCGGAGTTTGCCTCGCAGCCTGCTGCGGAACTCATCGAGCGCGTCCGTAAAAAGACGCCCGATGTTCTTGAGGAGCTAGATGAAAGTGTCGCAGAAGCGGCTCGTTGGCGCTGGGACAAACCAGTGGGATACTTCGATTCGGCTCTGCAGTTTTTCTTCGGACGAGACTGGGTGACGAATAGCTCATGGCACGACTTTTATGGTCTCCTTCCCCTGTTTACGGGTTCGGTGTTGATCTCATGTATCGCCCTTGCCATCGCCGTTCCGTTCTCAGTGGGTGCGGCAATCTACGTGAATCGCATTGCGACGCGCTTGGAGCAAAATATCATCAAACCGGTAATCGAAATGGTGCAGGCCATCCCCTCGGTGGTGCTGGGGATTTTTGGAATCCTCGTCCTCGGAGAAGGACTTCGTGAGTTCAGCCAAGTGGAGGCTCTTTCCTGGATTCCGGGGTTCCCGATGCAGGAGCGTCTCAATATTCTGAACGCCGGATTGCTTCTCGCACTCATGGCCGTCCCGACGATTTTCACTCTCTGCGAGGATGCCCTTAATAACGTCCCCCGTTCTTTTTCCGAAGCCTCACTCGCGTTGGGCGCTTCCCGGATTCAGACGGTCATAAAAGTGATCCTCCCGACTGCTATTTCCGGAATTTTCGCCGCCATTCTTCTCGGGCTCGGCCGCGTTATCGGAGAAACGATGGTCGTGCTTTTGGTGGCGGGAAACAAGATCGCGATGCCCGACTGGGGGGCTGGAGTTGGCGTGGTAGCTCAGCCGACCCACACCATGACTGGCATCATCGCGCAGGAAATGGGTGAGGTCGCCGATGGCACCCTTCACTGGCGCGCACTCTTTTTAGTGGGGCTTGTCCTTTTCACCATTTCGCTGTGTATCAACGTTGCGGCCCAGCGCATCATTCGTCGACTGAGCCATCTCTAATCTTCCTATGAATCCCTTCGTCGCCAAGACCAAGACCCGTAAACGCAAGGATCAGGCAAGTGTTGTGATCTTTGCGGTGGCGACCTATCTTCTGGTCGCTTGTGCTGTGGGTATTTTTTTCAAAATTGCTTCCGCAGGAGCGCCCATCCTTTTTGCCTCAGAGGATTCCTTTATCAACTGGGACTTCCTCACTAAGAACCCGGAAACCTTGGTCGTCTTCGAGATCGAGGAAGGTGAGAAAATCCGCATGGATCAGACCGACTTCACGGAGTGGAAGAAGGAGAACCCCGGCGTTGAAGTTCTTAATGAAAAGACCCACGCCTACACCGGTGGCGGTATTCTAGGACCTCTCGTCGGGACCGCGATGCTTGTGGTGACCTGCATGGTGGTGGCCTTGGTTGTGGGAGTCTCCGCGTCTGTCTATCTGAACGAATATGCCCGCAAGGGTCTTCTCATGAATGCCATTCGCCTGGCCATTATGAACCTAGCCGGGGTGCCCTCGGTCGTCTTTGGGCTCTTCGGTTTTGCCTTGTTCTGCCTGAGCGATTGGTGGCCTGCGCTCACCTACACGATCAATGAAGAGCGGACGATGGGCTACTTTGCCATTCCCTTAACGGACGGCTATTTGAGCTTTCAGGGATGGGGCTCCGGATCGTCGCTTTTTGCCGGTGGATTGACGCTGGCGGTGATGGTGCTTCCCGTGATCATCGCGGCTTGTGAGGAATCTCTCAAAGCGGTCCCCAAAGGGTTCCGGGAAGCGTCTCTGGCCTTGGGGGCGAGCAAGTGGCAGTGCATTCGGACCGCGGTGCTTCCTTATGCGACGCCCGGGATTTTGACCGCCTCTATTCTCGGTGTCACCCGGGTCGCGGGCGAGACCGCCCCCATCATGTTCACCGCGGCAGTAGCCGATAAGGCGAAACTTCCCTGGGAGGAGGCGGAAGGGAACGGTCTCTTTTGGTTGAGCGATGTCATGATGCAATCGGTGCAGGCTCTACCATATCATATTTACACCTTTGCCCGTCTTCCAAATACTGAAGAAACAGCAGCAACTCAAAACGGCACGGTGTTTGTCTTTCTCATGCTTGTTTCGGTATTTGCCGGCCTCTCCATTTTTCTCCGTATCTTTTTCCGAAATAAACTGAAGTGGTGACCCACTCTTTCTCATGAACGATCCTTCAACAATTCTCGAGTCGCAGGATGTCGCTGCGCCCACATCTGGCACGATCATCGATATCGATGATCTCAGCTTCAGCTATGATCTGGGGAAGACGAACACGCTTCGCAATATTTCCCTGGATATTCCGGCTGGAAAAGTGACGGCCTTCATTGGGCCTTCCGGCTGTGGCAAATCGACTCTCATTCGATGTTTGAACCGCATGAACGATCTCGTCGACACGGCAAAGGTGACGAGTGGAAAAATCAGCATCATGGGTCAGGACATTCATGCGCCTGATGTGGATGCAATCGAGCTTCGCAAGCACGTCGGGATGGTGTTCCAGAAATACAATCCCTTCCCAAAATCGATCTACGAGAATGTCGCCTATGGGCTCCGAGTTCAGGGGATTAAAAAGAAGTCGATTCTCGATCAAGCGGTGGAAGAATCGCTTCAAAAATCTGCGCTTTGGTCTGAGGTGAAGGATCGTCTTAATACGAGCGCACTGGGTCTCTCCGGTGGCCAGCAGCAACGTCTCTGTATCGCACGGACGATCGCGGTGAAGCCTCAGATCGTCCTGATGGATGAGCCTTGTTCCGCTCTTGATCCCATCGCCACCGCCCGCATCGAAGAACTCATCGCCGAGCTTCAGCAGGACTTCACGATTGTGATCGTGACCCACAACATGCAGCAGGCCACGCGGGTTTCTGATCGGACCGCCTTTTTCTATCTTGGTGAGTTGGTCGAGTATGACGATACTCAAGCAATCTTTGGAAATCCTTCCAAGAAACAGACTGAAGACTACGTCAGTGGACGCTTCGGTTAACTCTCCAGATTCATGTCAGGCCATATTCTAAAGAACTACGACGACGAACTACGCTTTCTCAAAAACAACGTGCTCGAGATGGGCGGCGAGGTGATTGAAGCGTTGGAGAAAAGTGTCAAAGGGCTCCTCCAAGGTGATCGCGAAATCTGCGCGGAGGTGGTCGATGAGGATGAAGTGATCGACTCCCATGAGAAGAAGATCGATGAGCTGGGGATGTCCATCCTTCTCCGCTTCAATCCGGTTGCGTCCGATTTGCGACAGGTCCTCTCCTCGATTAATATTTGCCGAAGCCTTGAAAGGATTGGGGATCACGCGGTGAATATTGCCAAGCGTTCGCGTAAGATTCTTAAGGGGGCCCTTTGTGAAGAGGTGAGACTTGTCGATCCTCTCTTCATCAAGGCTCACGAAATTGTCTCGGCATCGTTGACTGCTTATTCGGATGTCGATGAGCAGAAGGCGCATCAGGTGATTAAGATGGACGGCTTAGTTGATGAACTCCATCGGTCCTTAAGCAAGAACTTGAGCTCCACGATCGCGGAGCATGGGGGCCCCAATACCGAATCCCTGCTCCATATTCTTTTTATCTCACGAAGCCTTGAGCGCATCGGCGACCTCGCGGTGAATATCGCGGAAGATATTGTGTTCATTACCTCAGCTGAGGATATTCGCCATACCTAGTGCTCCAGTCCCTATTCCATATTGGCACCGGTGGCTGGGAGGAAGCGGTAGTAGACTTCCAACATGAACGTCGATAGGCAGGTTGCCATGACCGGATTGATCGAACCATGTCCCCCAGAGGCCGGCCAAGAGCCGTCTTTGTTTTGAAGATCGAGCAAATCATCCCGGAAGAATTTGTTATATTTTTTCCATTCAGATCCGCCATGGTTGATCATGGCCTGCGCGTTATAATAGTGGTAGTAAAGTTGAGCTAATTTAAACTTCTGATCCTTGATGCTAGTGGTGACGTAGTCGATGCCGGCTTTAACTGCTTTCGAGTCACGCAAGCCCATCATCTGGAGGCAAAGCACGCCGCCGCCGGTTAGTCCTGGATTCTTTGCGGGGTCAGCGCGATATCCAAAAGTTCCGTTGCTTCCTTGGACCTTCTCGAACCACTCTTTGGCCTTACTGAAAACTTTCTTGAAGGCGCTCTCTTCCTGCCGCAGTCCGGTCAGATGGTATGCCTTGATCGCCTGGAGCTGCCAGTATCCGACCGAGTTGTCACCTCCCGACTTTCCGTAGCTGTAAACCCAACTTCCGGATTCGCTCTGACCCTCCATCACGATGTCGCCGGCCTTCTTGGTGACTTTGTCGAGGTTGGGGATGTTGATGTCCAGTCCCAGGCAGAAGGTGTAAGCCTCGGCTAGAGCGTAGGTTGCGATGGCATGTTCGTAAACCCAATGCCCTCCCGCGCCGGCGGTGGTGAGCTTACCGTCGTTCTTCATCCCGACGTCGATGAGAAAAATGATGCCCGCGCTGACGGCCTCTCCAAATTCCGGGGAATTCGGGGACTCGCAATGCCCGAGGAAGGCGAGCACGGCGAATCCGGTCATGGCGGCACGGTATTGGTCCGTGCCCGCCTTGTGACTCCAACTGCCATCCTCCTCCTGGTTGGCTTTGAGCCATTGCAAGGCCTTCACCACAGCGTCTTCGCATTTCTTATTTCCTCCGTTTTCCTCAAGTCGCTTGAGGCGTTGATCCAGCGAACAACGGTCGCGCATGGCGGAGGGGATGCCTCCGAACCCGCCGCCGCCGCCCCAGCTTCCGTCGCCCCAGCCCTCACCGAAATCTTCACCATTTCCGAAATCACTGGGTTGATTCGTGATCACCAAATCAGGAACAGGGATGGCGGTAGACGAAGGAGTGGCCGAGGCAATCACTCTCGCCATGGAGGAGGGCGGCGAGTTGGGCTTGGGCTGAACTTGCCTGGTGAACTTCTTTTTTTCCAGCTCGACTTCCGCCTCGGACACCGCGTTGTAGGTGACGATGACGGTCTTCTCTTCGACCACAGACTGATGCAGAATCAAGGCCAGAAGCAGCCCAAGCAAGACGAGAAAGAGAATGCTGGCGATGATACTGCAAATCGTCGAATTTCGCCGTTGGGCATGCAAGACAGATATTGCTTCGGAGGAAAGTCGGGCATGTAAGCTCATGGATGATTCAGAGTGTATTAATGGATCTCGGTCGAGACTCATCGACCGAACGGGAACGGAGTTTATACCAAGTAATTTCCCAACAAAAGATCCTTTCTTCCCTGCACGGAGCAGGGTCCCTCTGAAAAGTCCCACAAGTTGCCGAGAGTTACGGGGAACTGAATGTCGAAGAGGGCCTCTTTGAACGGATCGGGGGGCAGGGGATTTTTCCTCGGCGCGTGAAATTTCGGCGAGAAGAAAATATTGCAAAGGGAGCACTTATGAGGGAACGACGATTCGGAATGTCGTTTCTTGACCTGGGACGGAGGTTGCCGAGATCTTTCCTTGGTGTGCCTCGATGGCTCGTTTGACGATCGAGAGGCCCAAGCCGGTTCCTTTTACGGCGTTTTGTCCGTGATGCTTCTCCACGCGGAAGAAGCGTTTGAAAATGAATGGGAGATCGGCGTTGGGAATGCCGATGCCGTTGTCGGTTACGGTGATCTCGATCTCGTCGGTTGCGATTTTTTTCGCCACGATTGTGATCTCCACAGGTTGGGAAGTGTTTTGTTTCAGCGCATTCTCGACGAGGTTGAAGAGAATCTGGGTCCAATAAAACGGGTCGCCCTTCATTTGAATTCCGGAAACGTCGCTGGAGACCCTAGCGTTCTGCTTTTCGATCACTAATTCAAGGCGTTCGACAACATCACGAACGCAGTTGCTTAGGGAAAAGGTTTCGCTCGTGAGAGGAACTCCGTCGGATGATTCCAAGCGGGAAATGACGAGCATATCTTCCACGATGCGGTTGATGCGTTCGACGTGTCGATTCATCGTCGAGAGCATCTTTTTCCCTAAGGTCGGGTTGTCGAAGCTATCGGGTTCCATGAGCGCTTCGAGGTAGCCCACGATGATTGAGAGAGGAGTCCTAAGTTCGTGGGATGCATTGGCAACAAAGTCCTGACGAATTTGATCGGCGTGAGTCACGGCGGTGATATTGCGCATCATCATTTGATACTCGTGCGCGTCCCGGCGGATCGAGTGAGAGCGAATTTCTACTTCCCAGACGGACATGTTCCCTCCTGCATGGGCGGAGAAGGGAGATCCTGAAGGGAAGCGAATGGTGGCCACTTCATCGCGTCCGATTTCGCGGGATCTCTTGATGAGTTGGCAAAGTCCGTCGTCGATAAACACTTGCTGGTAGCTGCGGCCCAGGATGTTTCGGCCGCGAAAATACTCTGAAGCGGCGTAATTACAGCGAAGTAGTTTTCCCGCGGAATCGATGGAAAAGAAAGGTTCGGGAATGGCGTCGAGAAAACGGCTAATTTCCCGTCGGTGGTTTTCTTCGATCGATTTGATCGAAGCGCTGAGTGCTTCCCGTTCTGTCGCGGAACTCGCTTCCAATGTCCGCAGTTTTCGTCTGGAGATCAGAAGGGCAACTCCGAGCGCAAGGGAAACGATAAACCAAAAGTAGGTCATTTAACGGCAGCAACATGGTAACCGATTCCACGGACCGTTTCAATGAGCGAACTAAAGCCGCCGATTTTTTGGCGCAGGCGCTTCATGTGCGTATCCAAAGTCCGGCTGTGGGCTTCATCGCTGTAACCCCAGACGGCCCGCAATAGTTTGGTGCGGTCCTGAGTGGCACCGGATCTCTGGCAGAGGTAGAGCAGCAGCTTGAATTCGATCGAGGTCAAAGAAACAGGCTCTTCGTCGAGGTAGAAGGCCAGGTTGTTTTTGTCGAAAAGGAAGGGTCCGTGGGAGAAGACGTTTGTCGAGGGAGCAGACTGACGCCTTTTAAGGATGGATTTTACGCGAAGAACTAACTCCTTGGGGCTGAAAGGCTTGGTTAGGTAGTCATCGGCTCCCTTTTCAAGCCCAAGAATACGATCCTCGATCTGACTCTTGGCAGTGAGCATGAGGACGGGGATATTATGAGCCCGGGTATCCCGCTGCATTTCCTTGAGGATCTGGTAGCCATCCATCGTCGGAAGCATTAGATCGAGGACGATGAGATCGGGCTGATTTTTGAGGGCCAAGTTGAGGCCTTCGGCTCCATCGTGGGCCATCTCGACGTTGAAACCGTCGCGCTGGAGATTCATCGAAATGAGGTCCGCGATATCTAACTCGTCCTCGATGATAAGAATGTTTGGCATGCTTGGTTTAGACTTAATCAGATGAACCTTCATCAGAGAGTCTTTTATTTTGTGACAATTTTGTGACCCTAAGGAGGAAAAGGCCAAAGTGACTAACTGTTCATTTCATTTTGAACGAAGTGATTTTCTGTGATATGATCCTCGCCAATTATGTCATTAGTTTTTGGAACTGATGGAATCCGTGGGGTTTCCAATGGATATCCGATCACTTCGAAGGTTGCCCTTCGCATCGCTCGCTCGTGTCTTGGATCCGTAGCGTCCTGGGCGCCACAAGGTGGTGATTGGCAAGAATACCCGGGTGAGTGGCTACATGCTGGAGACTGCGCTGACCAGGCGCTTTCTCGAAATGGCAGCGTTGATCCTCAGTTGTGGTGCACCCAAGGGCATTTCACCCGCCCCACGCCTTCGTTCCGCTCTGCCCTTTCAAGAAATCACTCTGGCATTCGTCCCTTTTGAAACACGATTTAGTATAAGCGCTCACGACTCGTGTGGGAGTGTCGCGATCACGCGACGAAGGGCTTCGGGGTAGATACGGTGCTCTGCCTGTTGGATTCTCCGGTGGAGTGATTCAGCGGTGTCATTTTCAAGAATGGGCACCCTTTCCTGAAGAATCATTTCTCCGGTATCGATTCCGGCATCGACAAAATGCACGGTGCAGCCTGTTTCGCCTTCGCCCGCATCGAGTGCCTGTTTCCAGGCTTCCTGGCCCGGAAATCGGGGAAGGAGTGAGGGGTGGATGTTGAGGATGCGTTTTTCAAAGGCACTTAAAAATGGCTCTTTTACTATGCGCATGAAACCAGCAAGGCAAACGAGGTCGATATCTTGAAGATGAGCCAAGATTCGAGCATTGAGTTCTGGGCCTGATTTTTCGGTGATCGCGGAGACTCCAACCGCCTCCGCCTTTTTGAGAATACCGGATCCCGGGCGATCCGAAATAACCAAGCAAATCTGATCTCCAAATTCGGAATGGAGGGCCTCAAAATTGGACCCATTTCCTGATCCTAACACCGCGATTCTTTTCACCGCCGAAAAGATTGTCATGTTCCTGCCATCGGGCCAATGACTTTTGTCCTGTTATTGCATTGGACCCCTCGAAATCATCCCGATTGCCTTTCTCGAAATCACCGTTATCCTCCCGTCGTGAGCACACCAGCACCCACCGTCCCTGACGCCAGCGGTCATTTCGGTCCCTTTGGCGGTTGTTTTGCCCCGGAGACCTTGATCTCCCCTCTCGATGAACTCAGCGCTGCTTACGAAAGCGCTAAGGCAGACCCGTCCTTCCAGGAGGAATTAGATGATCTGCTCGCCAATTACTGTGGGCGGCCGACGCCGCTTTACTATGCTGAACGTTGGACCGAGAAATTGGGTGGAGCTAAAATCTATCTCAAGCGCGAAGACCTTCTTCATACCGGAGCACATAAGATCAACAACGCCCTCGGTCAGATCCTGTTGGCCAAACGCCTTGGGAAGACGCGGATCATCGCAGAGACAGGCGCGGGGCAACATGGCGTTGCCACTGCTACGGTGTGCGCGCGTTTTGGAATGGATTGCACCGTTTATATGGGGTCTGTCGATATGGAACGTCAGGCGCTTAACGTCACCCGCATGCGCTTAATGGGTGCCAAGGTTATCCCGGTGACGGGGGGTCAAGCGACTCTGAAAGAAGCGGTAAATGAATCCATGCGCGACTGGGTCACAACGGTGGAAGATACCCACTATATCCTTGGCTCTGCCCTTGGGCCTCATCCATTTCCCATGATGGTCCGTGATTTTCATCGCGTGATCGGGTTGGAAGCCAGGGAGCAAGTGCTCGCGAAAGAAGGCCGTTTGCCGGATCTTCTCGTTGCCTGCGTGGGCGGGGGATCAAATGCCATGGGACTTTTTCACCCTTTCGTAAATGACGAGGACGTCCGCATGGTCGGGGTGGAAGCCGGAGGAGAGGGAATTCTGCCAGAAAAGCACGCGGCCCGCTTTCAAGGTGGAAAACTCGGCGTCTTGCAGGGATCCAAGACCTGGCTTCTGGCAAATGACGATGGCCAAATCGAATTGACCCATTCCGTGAGTGCCGGCTTGGATTACGCAGCGGTTGGGCCTGAGCATGCCTATCTCCAAGATATTGGAAGAGCGGAGTACACTTATGCAACAGATGACGAGGCCCTCGCGGCCTTCCGTGAACTCTCTTACACCGAAGGAATCATCCCCGCCCTGGAGAGCGCGCACGCCATGGCTTATGTTTCCAAGATTGCGGGAAGCCTCCCCAAGTCCGATATCATAATCGCAAATCTCTCTGGAAGGGGTGACAAGGATGTGGAACAGGCTTCAAAATTCCTTTTACAAGACTGAATACCCTTGGAAATGCCATCCCTGAAAGTATTATTGAAAATATATGATCGTTAATAAGAGGCTCGAGACCCCCTGTAAAACGGTGACTCTTAAAAAAATATCATAATATTTAAAAAACGCCTTGCCAGATTGGGGCCGGTGAGGCAATTTACCCATGGATTGCCTGCGGAATCTCGTCAGCACTACAGCTGGTGAACTTCAAATCCAAATACCAACCAACCTAGAAGAAAATGAAAATGAATTCTTTAAAAGCGGCAGCAGCCTTCGGTCTTTCGGCCTTGGTCGTTAGTTCCGCAGCAGCGCAGACTGCCTCAAAGCCCGTCGGCTACGAGACAGTCGCAATTAACCAGCAATTTAACACTTTCGGACTCCGTTTACTCGGTGCTCCTAACGTTACTTCAACCGTTGGCGCGGTTTCTGGAACGACAGTGACTCTCGATGCGGCTCCCTCTGCGGATGGAACCTACATCGTAGAAGTGAATGACAATGCCCTTGCTGGCGCAGTTGTGACTGGCACCTCTACCGGCGCAGATGTTGTTCTCTCGGAAGATCTTTCCGCAGGACTTGCTGTCGGTGACTCCATCACCCTTCGTGCAACCCAGACCATGGCTTCTGTTTTCGGAACAGACTCTACTCTCACTGGCGCCGCTAGTGAAGGTGCAGCTGACCTCGTGTCGGTTCCCGACGGTTCAGGTGGATTTAGCACCTATTGGTATTTCACGGGTAGTTTCGGCGGAGCTGGTAAAGGCTGGCGTGAGTCTGGTCAGACCGCAGGGACGATCGATCCTGCTTCAATTACTTTGGTTTACACCGATGGAATGGTTGTTACCAACCGTGGAGCTGACAATTCTCTCGTTATTACCGGATCAGTTAAGACTGCTCCAACGACTCTTGGTCTGACGACTCAGTTCAACTATGTCAGCTCTGTATATCCTGCTGGATCTACGCTTGATAATAGCGGTCTTGAAAGTCAGCTCACTGCAGCAGCTAGTGAAGGTGCAGCCGACTTGGTTTCCCTTCCAGATGGTGCGGGTGGCTTTAGCACCTACTGGCACTTCAGTGGTGGTTTTGGTGGTGCAGGCGCAGGCTGGCGTGAGTCCGGTCAGGTCGCAGGGACGATCGATGCAGCTCTTGTTGATCTTACTTCAGGAATGATCGTTACGAATCGTGGTGATGCTCAGAATGCTGATATCGTCGCACCAAGCTTCTACGCTGATCTCTAATATTTCCTAATCAATCTAATACAGATAATGAAAAATACACTACTACTCGTTGCCTCGTTTGGCCTCCTTGTTTCACAAGGTTTTGGTTATAATGCGGTCACTACTAACATTGCTACAGCTGATGGAACAGCGGTGCCGATCCTCGATAATACAGGGGCTCCTATCGCTGTAGGTGCTGGCTACGTTGCAGTTGGAACTTTCTCCGCTGCACCTACCGGAACTACTGCGGTTGGCGATATCAGATCAAGCTTCACTGCTTTCGGTGCAGGTTCTACTTCCTTCGCGAACGGAGTTGGTGCTCCTGGTTTCTTTGACCAGAAATATGGTGCTTCTATCCCTCAAGGAAATGCCGATGCACCCGTTGGTGAGCAGGCATACGTTTTGATTGGAGACGGTGCGACCCTCGCTGCTTCTCTTAACTTTGCCATTCTTTCTACTGGTGGAGTATTCGGAACTGAGGATCAATTCGGTAATGGTGAACTCGGTCAGGTTTTCAGTGCAGAAAACATTGGTTCAAGCCTTATCTATGGTACCGCAGTGACAGACGTTGACACAGGTCTCGGCGTGATCTTCACCAATGGAGTTCAGCTTGGCGAAGGTGGTCCAGCTATTCCTGAGCCTTCTGCCGCTCTTTTGAGCCTCGTCGGACTCGGATTCCTTGCCCGTCGTCGTCGATAGACTTCGATCCAAGATACGAATCTATTTTTAATTTCACACTCGTTGCTCGAAAGGGCAACGAGTGTTTTTTTGTGGACTGGTTCCTCTTCTGCCTTTCTTCGTTGCTCCAGGCAAAGCAGATGAATATCTTCCTTCTCGATGCGGATGAATGGCGGCACGACACCCTGGGACTTGCAGGAAATCCGATTGTCAAAACTCCCAGTTTGGATGCTTTGGCAGGTGAGGGAGGACGTTTCACCGAAAGCTGTGTCACGACCGCAATTTGCGGGGTGAGCCGGGTAAATCTCTATACCGGGAAGTGGATGTCAGGTCACGGATGCCGTGGATTCAAGATGTTCAATATGCCGATGTCTCAAACTTATTCCTCATTGTTTCGGAAAGAGGACTACTTTGTCGAGCACGCTGGCAAGTGGCACAATGGCAAGATCCCAGCAAAGGAGTTCGACTATAGTCGCTTATACTTCGGTCGGCACTTTGTTATAAGGTCGATGGTAAAAGGGTCCATGTGACTCAAAGGAAGCGAAATGGATTCGCCCCAGTTCTTAGAAGAGTGGCCCAAGGATCCACGGTTCTTCCTGACGGGGTGCCTTTTTCGCGACACATGCTGAGGATTCGCACAAGGATCAGTTTCTTCCCCAACCAGCTTCGGGCCGCCTTGCCCTTTCAGGAAATCACTCCGGTATTCCTCTCTTTTGAAACACTACTTGGTATTAGTCGCGCGACTGAAGCGCTTAGCGTTTTTTGTTGGCGAGCCAGTCCCAGAGCTTGGGGCTGGCGTAGGCATCGGACCAGGAATTGTGTCCGACGTCTTTGAGTCTGGTGAAAGTGATCTTTTTCCCGCCGGCTATTTTAACTGCTTCCACCATTTCCTCTGACTTTGAAATAGGGATGACCTTGTCGGCGTCTCCGTGCCAATTCCAAATAGGGGTGTCGACTAGCTTGGCCGCGTTCTTGGGATTTCCTCCGCCACAGATGGGGACGACGGCGGCAAAAGTGTCTGGCAGTCGGCTCGCCAGCTCCCACGACCCGAAGCCTCCCATGCTCAGACCCGTGAGGTAAATACGTGAGTTATTGATAGGAAACTGCTTCCGGACATGGGCGAGCAGTTTGATTAGGATCTCCTGTTGATCATCGTTGGACCACCAGGAAGATTTCGGGCATTGTGGAGAAATGAGAATGTAAGGAAGCCCTTTTTCGGATTCGGCAAGCTTGGGTGGCCCCCATTCCTTTACGATGGAAAGAGGACCATTGCTCTCCCCGCGTCCGTGGAGAAACAGGATTAGGGGATATTTTTGTTCCTTCTTGGAAGGATCAAATCCTTTTGGGAGATACTGAAGGTAGGGCACCGAGGTCTTTTCATCGATTTTTAGCGAGGTTTCGATTTGTTTGCCAGATTGGGCGCAAAGTGGGAGAGACATGAGAAAAAGGGCAATTGAGAATTTAAGCATGTCCTCTTTTAAACGCGGACGCAGGAAAGGGAAGCCTCCAAGTGGGGGAGATTCTCGGGCTCTTTTTAGTTCTTAACAAGTCTCTTGCTCCCATCGCCAATTGGTCCTAGAGTCTCTCCAGCGCCTGGCGCTTTCCCATAACCCGAACTTTCTCGTGGACCTCTCTGAAATCCGAAAAATCGTTAAGCTCATGGATGATCATGGGCTCTCTGTCTTCCAGTTCGAAAAGGAAGATTTTAGTATTAAGCTTAAGAAGGGTGCTGACCTGGAAGACCTCCAGAGGGCTCTGGCGTCTGCTCCGGCGGCCCCAGCGGTTGCCGCTCCGGCACCTGTCTCTTATTCTGCCGTCGATTCCTCTCCTCCCACTGAGAGTGCGAGTGGCGAAGCAATCAACTCGCCCATGGTGGGAACCTTCTATCGCAAATCTTCTCCTGAAACTCCTTCCTTTGTGAACGTGGGTGATTCCATTTCCGAAGGGCAGACTTTGTGCATCATTGAAGCAATGAAGGTGATGAATGAGATCAAGGCGGAGACCTCGGGTACGATTACCGAGATATGCATTGAAGACGGGAATTCCGTCCAATTCGGTGACGTTCTTTTCCGAATTAAGTAATTAAATTTTGCTGCTCCTTCGTATTTGAGGAGAGTGGCGCATCCTATCTATTCGCCATGTTTAAGCGAGTTCTTGTAGCAAACCGGGGGGAAATTGCCCTTCGAATCATCCGCGCCTGTCGTGAGTTGGGAGTCGAATCTGTCGCCGTTTATTCGGAGGCCGATGGGGATTCAATGCACGTCCATCTCGCCGATGAGGCGGTCTGCATCGGCAGGTGGCCGAGTAGCGAAAGCTATCTCAAGCCTGATCGAATCATCGCGGCTGCCGAGATCACCGAGGCGGATGCCATTCATCCTGGTTACGGATTCTTATCCGAAAATGCCCGCTTTGCTGAGATCTGCGAGAGCTGCAATATCCAGTTTATCGGACCCTCGGCTGAGGTGATCCGCACCATGGGTGACAAAAACACGGCCCGAGCCACTGCTGCGGCCAATGGGGTTCCGGCGACGCCCGGATCTGATGGAATTCTTTCCGGAGTCAAAGAAGGGCTCAAAGTCGCCGCAGAAGTCGGCTATCCCGTGATGATCAAGGCCACTGCAGGTGGAGGCGGTCGGGGAATGCGGCCTGCCATGAACGAGGGTGAATTTGAGGCGATGTTTAACGCCGCTTCGCAGGAGGCAATCGCTTGTTTCGGCAACGGTGATTGCTATATCGAGAAATTCGTTCTCAACCCACATCATATCGAGTTTCAAGTCCTCGGTGATAGTCATGGGAATTACATTCATCTCGGTGAGCGCGATTGTTCGATGCAGCGCCGGAATCAAAAGATCATTGAGGAGTGTCCAAGCCCGCTCATTTCCGAGGAGCTTCGTCAGCGTATGGGGGACGCCTCGCAGCGCTTGATTGAGGCAATTGATTATCAAAATGCTGGGACGATCGAGTATCTCGTTGATGAGAAGGCTGAGAATTTTTACTTCATGGAAATGAACACCCGAATCCAGGTGGAGCATCCCGTGACCGAAGAGGTGATGGGTTGCGAGCTGATCAAGGAGCAGATCCGAATTGCGGCTGGAGAACCGATGTCCGACCACGTGTTGAAAGCAACGCCGCGGGGTCATTCGATCGAGTGCCGTATTAACGCCGAAGATCCTTACAATAATTTCTGCCCCAGTCCTGGCACGATTGATCTGTGGTATGCCCCTGGAGGAAAAGGGGTGCGGGTCGATACCCACGTTTATGCGGGTTACACCGTGCCTCCTTATTACGACTCGATGATTGCCAAACTGATCGTCACGGCGTCCTCGCGAGAGGTGGCCATTGCCCGCATGAAGCGTGCTTTGTCCGAGTTCCGGATTAGGGGTATCAAAACGACGATTCCTTTTCAGCAGGAAATCATCGATCATCCCGATTTCATCAACGGGAAGTATGACATCGCATGGGTGTCTAGGTTCCTCGAAGGGAAATCCCTGTCCTGATGACCCTCTCCCCCGACGCCCTTCTCTACGGCATCCTCGATCTCGGTTATGTCGAAAGAGAACGTTCCGTGGAAGTCGCGGAGCAGCTCATCCTCGGAGGAGTGAGTCTCCTCCAGCTTCGGGCAAAAGGTCACGATCCCGAAACTCTTCTCAACCTTGCAAAGGAACTCACGACCCTTTGCTCAAAGCATCACGTGCCCTTCATCGTGAACGACCATGTTCAGCTGGCAAAGGATTGCGGCGCACCCGGTCTCCATTTGGGCCAGGACGATGGCTCCTTGGACGAAGCCCGATCCATTCTAGGTCAGCATGTCTTGGTCGGACGCTCGACTCACTCGGTAGCGCAGGCTCAGGCCGCTTTGGCGGAAGGTGCCGATTACATTGGCTTCGGGCCCCTCTTTCCAACGCCAACCAAGAAAGGGCGGCCCGGTATTGGATTGGAGAATATCGACATCGTCGAAGAAACGGTGGGTTATGCTATTCCGGTCTTCTGTATCGGCGGAATTAAGCCAAGTAACCTTGCCGCGGTAAAAGCTGCTGGTGCAAAGCGTGTCGTCATCGTCTCCCATCTTTTAAAAACGGCAGATGTGGCTGCTGAAACTCGAAATATCCTCAAGCAATTATCCTCATGAAAATTCTCGTCGGCGGCTCAGTCGCTATTGATAACGTTAAAACCCCTTCCGCAGATGAAAAGAACCTCCTCGGTGGTTCGGCATCTTACGCGGCCCTCGCCGCTTCCAAGCTTTCTTCGCCAGTTCATCTAGTCGGAGTGGTCGGTTACGATTTTCCGGAGGAGCACCTTGAAATGCTTTCCTCAAAGGGAGTGGACCTTTCGGGTCTGGAGCGTTCAGAAAAAGCCTCGTTTACCTGGACCGGAGAATACCATGAAAACATGAACGATCGCACCACTCACGAAGTGGCGATCAACGTTCTGGAAGACTGGCAGGTAAAGGTTCCCTCCGATCTCAAGGATGCCGAATTCGTCCTTCTCGCCAATATGGCTCCGCTGAACCAGCTTCAAATGCTCGATCAGTGTAATGCCAAGGAGAAGTTTGTCCTCGCCGACACGATGGACCTTTGGATCACAGTGGCAAACGCCGAGCTGCACCAAGTTCTCAAGCGCATTGATTTACTGGTGATCAACGAAGGGGAAGCGCGTGAGTTTGCTGGGACTAATAATTTGGTCCTCGCGGGTGAAATTCTTCGAGGAAAAGGTCCTGAGTTCGTGGTGATCAAGCTCGGTGAATTTGGCGCGCTTCTTTTTGGACCGGGAGAGAAAGACTTCTTCCGCTGTGGTGCCTGGCCTCTGCGTGATCTCGCTGATCCGACTGGAGCAGGCGATACCTTTCTTGGTGGGATGGCCGGATATCTTGCCAAAGAGAAAGCGACCAAGCCGACCTTCGATCAACTTCGCAAGGCGGTGGTTCAGGGTTCGATGCTCGCGTCCTTCACCTGCGAGGCGTTCTCGACCCGCGCCTTGGAAGACATCGATTCAGATATTCTGAACAAGCGGCTTGCGACTTTCCGCGAAATTTCCGCCTGGTAATCCCTGAAGGAGGAGGTGCGGAGCCACGGTGTTTTGCGAGAGTTGACGGAGTAGCGTTGCTTTTTGAAAGAGGCCATGCAGGGTCGCTTCTGTGCCGTCCCTCGATCCTTCTCGCGTCGCTGATCCGTCTTCGAACTCCGAAATTCTTGATGCGTTTCTTGAGTTCCTGATCGAGAGCGGAATCGAGCCGTATGATCATCAAGAGGAGGCGATTCTTGAGCTCTACGAAGGGAAGAATGTTATTCTGAATACCCCGACGGGATCGGGGAAATCGTTGGTGGCGCTGGCCTTGCACTTTCGCGCGATCTGTCAGAAGCGGCGGTCTTATTACACCGTGCCGATCAAGGCGCTCGCGAATGAGAAGTTTCTATCGCTCTGCGAGAGCTTCGGGCCGGAGAACGTGGGGATGATTACGGGAGACGCGACGGTCAACGCGCAGGCTCCGGTGATTTGCTGCACGGCGGAGATTCTATCGAACCTCGCGCTGCGTGAGGGGTCGCGGGCGCAGGTGGATGAGGTGATCATGGACGAGTTCCATTATTACTCGGACTTGGAGCGTGGCGTGGCGTGGCAGGTGCCCTTGCTGACGATGTCACAGGCGAGATTTCTACTGATGTCGGCGACCCTCGGGGATACTTCGTTTTTTGAGAAAGAGCTGACCGAATTGACGGGAGCGGAAACGGTGTTGGTAAAATCGGAGATTCGACCGGTGCCGCTGGATTTTGAGTATAGCCTCACTCCGTTGGAGGAAAAGGTGGAGGAGTTGGTTGATGCCGGGAGAGCGCCGATTTACTTGGTGCATTTCACCCAACTAGCGTGTGCGCGGACGGCGCAGAATTTGATGAGCCGGAATTTCTGCTCGAAGGAGGAGAAGGCTGGAATTGCAGAGGTGCTGGAGGGAGCGGATTTTCGAAGCCCCTATGGCAAGGAGATGAAGAAGCTTCTGCGGCACGGGCTGGGGATTCATCATGCGGGCTTGCTGCCGAAGTATCGCGTGCTGGTGGAGAAGCTGGCGCAGCGTGGGTTAATGAAGGTGATTTGTGGGACCGACACCCTGGGGGTTGGCGTAAATGTGCCGATTCGGACAGTCTTATTTACGCAGCTCTATAAATTTGGGGGTCAAAGTACGAAAATTCTCGCTGTGAGGGATTTTCGGCAGATTTGTGGTCGGGCCGGACGGAAGGGGTTTGACGATGTGGGCTACGTGGTGGCGCAGGCTCCGGAATATGTCATCGATAACAAACGGGCCGGCGAGAAGGCGGCAGCGAAGGGGAAGAAGAGCAAGGGAGCGAAGAAGAAGCCTCCTGAGAGGGGCTTTGTGAACTGGGATGAGAAAACTTTCCAAAAGCTCCAGGTAGCACCGCCCGAGAAATTGATTTCCAGCTTCAACGTGCGGCACGGGACTTTGCTGAATGTGCTGAGTCGGAGTGAAGAGGATGGGTGCGCCGAGTTGCGTCGCATGATCACGGCGTCGCATGAGACCGAGACCAAGAAGAAGAGCCTGCGGCGAAGGGCTTTTGCGCTCTTTAAAGGATTGGTGGAAGGCAAGGTGCTCACGATTATTCCGAAGGAGGAGCGGAGTGGGTCGGCGAAGGTGAAGTTGAATGTGGAGTTGCAGGATGACTTCACGATGAACCAGGCGCTGGGCTTGTATTTGCTGGAGACAATTCCGCAGTTGGAACAGGAAGGATCGGAATTCACGCTAAATGTGCTGTCCTTGGTGGAGGCAATTTTAGAGGACCCGACGGTGGTGCTGCGGAAGCAGACGGATAAGGTGAAGACGGCGCTGGTGACGCAGATGAAGGCGGATGGGGTGGAATACGATGACCGGATGGAGGCGCTTGATGAAGTGGAGCACCCGAAGCCGGGGAAGGATTTTATTTACGACACTTATAATCAGTTTGTCCTCCTGAATCCATGGGCGAAGGAAGCGGGAGTGCGGCCGAAGTCGGTGGCACGGGAGATGTTTGAGAACTGGTTAAGCTTCGAGGACTACGTGAAGATTTATGGCTTGGAGCGGAGTGAGGCGGTGCTCCTGCGACACCTTTCTGAAGTTTACAAAGTGCTGGCGCAAACGGTGCCTCCAGCGCTGAAGACTGAGGAGATCGAAGAAGCAGAAGCTTTCTTTGGTGAGATGCTACGCGGGGTGGACTCGAGTTTGATTGATGAGTGGGAGAAGCTGAAGGACCCGGAGGGAGAAGTGACCAAGAAGGTGGCGGAGCCCAAGAGGGTGGTGCCGTTTACACGGAAGAAACTGGAGTTCGAGCGCGCAGTGCGGCGGACGGTCTTTGATTTTGTGAAGCTGCTCTCAAGAGAGGATTGTGAGGGAGCGCTTTCCATCGTGGAGGGGGAATGGACGATTCCCCAGCTTAAGGCGCGGCTTACGGATTACCACGAAGAGCACGGGATGATTCGGCTTGATCCGGAGGCGCGGAGTACGAAGTTCTTCCGAAAAGAGGGGGACAAAGTCGAGCAGATGCTGGTCGATGACCAAGAACTCAACGACTGGCAGGTTGTGCTCGAGGTAGACTTTGCGAAGTCCGATGAAGAAGAGCGAGTCGTCCTCGATCTCGTAGAACTGGGCCCCCTAGTTTGAGTCTCCCACCAGCTTTCAGCTTCAACGTCGGAAACTAAAACTAGGGAATCTCTATCCGCAACCGGAATAAAATGGAGGTCGCCTCTGGTAAATAGCCAATGGCAAAATACGCCGATGATCACAGATTAGGTTTGGGGGCTCTCTCCGCAGATTTAGATGATTTATGAGGATTGGTTTGAGGAACTTGGTTCCGGATGCCACAGAAAGAAATCTCTGAAAATCATCTTAATCTACGGATGAACAACTGCGGTCGATTGGCTAGCCTATCTTGATGGGCAATCTATCGTCACCCTCGCGGAGCACGCCAAACAGCGAAGCTTTCGCATTCGAATCTCATCAACAAAGCAAAGCGTCAATCGATTGAGGAGTTCTGGGTTGGCGGGGATACCAGTGCTTCGCCCTTCGCTACGTTAGTTTGCCCCTTTGCACCCAAAGGCACTCTGGGGCGTAAGAATGTGGGACTCGAGGCTTTGGTTTAGGCGAAGATGTTTAGGGCGGGTTTTCCGATGCCGTCTTTGGTGGCGTAGAAGGGGCGGCCTTCGATGTCGAAGTTGGTTTTGGGCGAGATGCCCATGGAGTGGAAGATGGTGGCGTGGAGGTCTTCGATGCCGAGGGGGTTTTCGACGGCGATGAAGGGGCGCTCGTTGGCGGTCCTGCCGTATTGGAACCCTTTTTTGACGCCGCCCCCGAACATGAGGACGCTGGTTCCGCCGGTGAAGTGGCGGTGTTGGCCGTAGTGCTTCATCTCGGTGATGATGTCGACTTTGTGCGAGGTTTGATCGCGGGCATTGGAGCCCGGGACGCCTTCGATCATCATGTCGCGGCTAAACTCGCTGGCGAGGATGACGAGGGTGCGGTCGAGCATGCCGCGCTCTTCGAGGTCGCGGATAAGCTGGGCGATGGGGCGGTCGATCTCAGACTTGACGCGCTTGACGGTGGTATGGCCTTTTTCGTGGGTGTCCCAGGTTTTGAAGGGTTGGTATTCGGTGGTGACCTCGATGAAGCGGGCGCCGGACTCGGCGAGTCGACGGGCGAGGAGACAGCCTTGGCCGAAGCGGCCTTTTCCGTAGGGCGCGGCGGATTTTTCGGGTTCCTGGGTGAGGTCGAAGGCGGAGGCTTCCTTGGAGCTGAGGAGTCGGTGGGCTTTGTCCATGGAGCGAAGCATTGATTCCTGCTGGAAGGCACCGGCGCTTTTGCCGACTTTACTTTCGGTGACGAGTTTCTGGTAGAACTTGTAGCGATTGGCAAAGCGGCCCGGAGTCATGCCTTCGGGTGGCTGGACCGCTCCGACCGCTTGATCGGGGTAGGGGAGGAGGAAGGGGCCGAATTCGCTGCCGAAAAATCCGCCGGTGTGGAAGGCCTTGAGTTCTTCTTTTTCGCCCACGCCTTCGAGTCGTTGTCCGATATCGATGAAGGCGGGCATGGCGTCATTTCGCTGACCGAGAACCTTGGCCATCCAGGCGCCGATGTGGGGGGCGGCGACGGTTTGGGGCGGGACGTATCCGGTGTGCCAATGATACTGGTGGCGTGAGTGGAGGATGTGGCCGAGGTCGGGTTGGACGGCGGAGCGGATGAGGGTGCCGCGGTCCATCACTTTGGCGAGTTCCTTGAAGCCTTCGGTGAAATTGATTCCGCTGACCGAGGTGGGGATGGCGGGAAAAGTGCTGCCGACGTCGGAGACGGGGAGGCCTTTTCTGAAGGGCTCGTAGTGCTTGGGGTCGAAGGTGTCGGGTGCGGCCATGCCTCCGGCCATCCAGATGAGGATGCAGCAGTCGGCCTTGGCGGCGGGCTGGTCGATCGCTTCGTTGCCGAAGAGTCGGGGTGCGCCCATGGTGAGGGTGGCGGCGGATGCGGCACCGAGTTTTTTAAGGAAGTCCCGGCGGTTTTCGAATTCGAGCGGAGTAGACATGGCGGCGTTAGTTGATGAATTGGAATTCGGGGAGCATGAGGACCATCCAGAGGAGATCGGCAACACGTTCCTGGGTGTATTTTGCGCCGAGGATTTCATGGGCGACGGAGATTTCGAACTCGTTGGGCGGGCGGGAAAGGGCGGTGAGGTAAAGATCTTCGATCAGGCTGCCTCTTTGGAGAATGAGTTTGGAGGAACCGCGATTCAGGTAGTTGACGAACTCGGCTCCGTTGTTGAGTTCGAGGGCCTGGAGGGTGGTGAGATCGGAGGGTCGGGAGGTGACCACTTGTTCGCGATTGGGGCGTCCGAGGGCGCGCATGAGGAGGGTGGAATTGACGAGAGAGGCGCGGACGCTGCGGGCGAAGGATCGCTCTTGATCGGCTGGGCGGGGAAGAAGATTGGCGATGGCTTGATTGACACTGGAGGCCCAGATGTCGCCGGGGATTTCGACGGCGGGTTTTCCGTCGGCGAGCCACTTTGAGTCGGTGCTGACGGTGGTGGATTTCCCTTCGGAAATGAGATGGAGGTGGGCGTAGAGGGCTGAGGCGTTGGGGGCGTTGCCGAGGTTTGTCCCTTGAATCGTGATGGTGTTTTTTCCGGGGCGGAGGGCCGGGGAGAGGTCGTAGGATTCGACGCTGGTCCATTCGTCGTCTTGTCCGATTTGTTGGCCGTTGACGCTGAGGGTGTATTGGTTGTCGCAGGTGATGAGGATCTTGGCGGTGGCCTCGGCAGGGAGCTTGAGGGTGCGGGTGAAGGTCACTTTTTCACCGACGGGGCGGGCGCCGGGGGCGGACCAAATCCACTTGCCGGGGATCGTGGTGGGGGGGGATGCGGAGCCGCGTGCGACCTTGGCGGCGATCTTTCCTGGGGCGGTTCCGGTGATGCCCCAGGTAGCGTCGATGAATTGCTCGGCGGTCATGCGTTTGGCAATGGGACCGTGGAAGATGAAGTCGTCGCTTTTTTCCGGAGGGGCGACGGGGGCGCTTTGGTAGATACGGGAGGTGGTGATGAGGGTAAAGGTGCGCTTGAGATCGTAGCCGGTGTGGGCGAGGTCCCAAGCGAGGTAGTCGAGGAGGTCCTCGCTCCAGGGTCGGTTGCCCATCATGTCGACGGGTTCGACAAGGCCGCGGCCCATGAGGCGGGACCAGAGGCGGTTGACGATGGTGCGGGCGAGGCGGCCATTGCCCTTGGAGGTCGAGAGTTCGGCAGCGCGTGCGAGGCGCTTGTCGCGGGGGAGGGAGGGGTCGATGGAGCCGAGGGAATCGAAGAGGAATTTGGCGTCCATTTTTTCGCCGGTGGGTTTATCGCAGCGGAACATCTCGAGGGGTTTTCCGGCGAAGATGGCGGCCATGCCGTAGGCGTCCTCGAGTTTCCAGTCATCGATGAAGCTATCGTGGCAGGAGGCGCACTTCATGTTTTCGCCGAAGAAGATTTGGGAGACGTTTTGCGCGAACTGGATTTCGGGAACCTGAGAGGCGTTGACATCGCCGCGCCATTTGATGCCCTTGATGAAACCCTCGGAAGCGCCGGTGGGGTTCATGAGTTCGCGGACGAATTGATCGTAGGGTTTGTTCTCGGTGAGTGCTTGGTAGAGCCAGCCGGTGATTTGCTTGCGGCCTCCATCGATGAAGCCGGTGCCGGCGTAGTCGTTGCGTAGGAGGTCATTCCAGAAGGTCATCCAGTGGTCGGCATAGTCGAATTTTCGCCCGAGGAGTTCGGCGATTTTTTCGCTGCGCTTGTTGGGCGATTCGGAGGCGAGGAAAGCTGCGAGTTCGTCCTTGGTGGGGAGGAGGCCGATGAGATCGAGGTGGGCGCGGCGGAGGAAGGCGGCGTCGGAGATGGGTTCGGGTGGCTGGACGCGGTTTTCTTTAAAGTAGGCGCGGAGGAGGCGATCGATGGGATTCTCATCGGGCGCGATGGCTGCGGGCAGGTCGGGCTTGCGATGAGCGAGGGGGGCTTGCCATTTTTTTTCGCGGAAGGTGAAGCCGGGTTCCCAGGCGAGGCCTTCATTGACCCACTGGGTGAGGAGGGCAATTTGCGCGGCGGGGAGAGGATCGGCTTTGTGCGGCATGCGTTCGTCGGGGTCCTCGGCGGTGAGGACTTCGATCAAGATGCTCTCATTGGCGTTGCCGACCTCGACGGTTTCGGAGTCGAGAAGGGAGTCACGGGTTTCGAGAGAGAGGCCGCCTTTGTGTTTTCCATTGGTGTGGCACTCGATGCAATTGTCGCGGAGGAGGGGGAGGATCTGGTGCGCGAAATCGATCTTGGCCTGAGCGGTGAGGGTCAGGAAGGAAGCGAGGAAGGGGATGGATTTCCAGAGAGTCATGCTTATGCAGTTGCGTGATGGAGAGATCGATTGGTAGAACGGCGGCAACTTAGGAAACCTTTCGTTCCTTAAGCAGAAATCATTTTTGGGACGTTTGATTCTATCGATCCAGGGAGATGGCCTCGGCGTAGGCCAGTTCTCCGGTGCGACCGTGGTAATATTGGAAGACGATTTGCGGATGGGGGTAGGCCACGAGTCGCTTGTCGCCGATCTTTTTGGGCATATTGAAGACGTTGTTCACCTGGACGACGCAGAAGTAAGGGTGGAGTCGCTCAAGGCGCTCAAGATCTGGAAGAATGTAGGAACTCCAGCGGATGTCACATTTGCGCGGGCCCCAGTCGAAAATGCCCGTTGCAGGGCGGTCCATTTCGTCGTTCTTGGGTACATGGTTTACGCTGTTGTGGGGGCCGCAGCAGAACTCCCAGACGTTGTCGGTGATCTTGATGGCGAAGCTATTGTGGAGATCGCCGGTGAGGACGAAGACCTTCTTCCCAAGCTTGTCCCATTCGTTGATCAATTCTTCGCGTTCGCTGAGGAAGCCGGTCCATGCTTCTTCCTTATTTCCAGCGGCTTCGAATCCGCCGGCTCCACTGTGGGGAATCATAAAGGGTACAGTGGAGGTGAGAAAAAAGAAGTCGGCATCACTTTCCTTCATCGATTTGAGAAGCCATTTTCGCTGGGTTTCACCCAGCATGGAGACGCCTTCCTTGTCGCGGTTTTTCACGTCGTGCATGTCACGTGATCCGCGGGTGTCGAGGAGGAAGAATTCGCAGTTTGAAACGCGGAACTTTCCGTAGGAACTCCGGCCGATTGAGTAGCTCACTTCATCGGTGATCTTGGCCGGCATATGGAGTTGAAGAGTGTGGCGATCGATGACTTTGACGATCTGGTAGACGTAGGAATTTTTGTGGCCTTCGTCGTTGTCGAAGTAGAGGACATTGACCCCGGCCTCCGGAGTGCCCCAGTGGACGTGGAGGGTTCCCATTTTATCGAGGGGAAGTTTGGTGAAGTCGGCGGTGGGATCGACTAGGAGGTCGCTGCCCGCTACCATTTTTCCTTTGGAAAAGTGGACGGCTTGATCGTGTTCTACTGGATTGGCCCAGCCCAGGTAGTCGAACCAAGCCTGGGTTCCGATATCACGGAAAACGGTGCGGCGATGACGCTTGCCGACTTCGGCCGAGCCCCAGATGTCGTTGACGAGCTCGTGGTCGTCGAAGGTAAAGTAGCTGGGCACATTGCGGTGCCACTGGGCGCGACTGACACCGCGGCTCAGGTAGAGTTTGTAATTTTCCCAGACTCCCACGATGGAAGGCATCACCTCTACGCTTCTGGGAAATTGCTCAACGCCTTGGAGCAAGCGCCAAGCTTCTGGTGGGTAAGTGCGGAGCTCTTCGTAGAGCCAGTCCCCATTCATGATATGGAAGTGGATCTTGTCGGCCCAACTCTTGTTGAGGTTTTCGTAGGTGGGTTCCCGGTGGCCGATTCCGTGAAGGGGATTTTGGTTCGAGCAGGAGCCGACCTCGAAGCGGAAGTTGAAGAGGCCCTTCGGGTTGTGCTCGGCATTGATGCTGCCCTTGACCGAGGGAAGGGTGAGAAAAGAACCGGGAAGACCGTGGGGATTTCCGAGAACGAAGATCTGATAATGGTAACGGGTGTCGGCCTTGAGATCGATGAGTTCGGCGACGCCGGTATTGTCGTGTGCGATCGAGGTCGTGGTCACGGGACTTGTCTGCGTGAGGGCATCAGCAGTTGTGCCATACTTTACCACGAAATCGCCGGGGTCCGAGGTCCTTCCCCAGACTGAGACGGAGTGAGCGGTGGGTTTTCCGAGCATCGGTCCATGCGTCAGGCGGATGGGATCGCGATGTTGGGCGAATCCTGAAAGAGTCAGGGTGCAGAAAAGGAAGAGGCGAAGAAGCATGGGGGCATTTTGAACGCTCACTCGCCTGATTGCACTGTGATTCTTTGCAAGCGGGAGATTTTCGTTCTAGAGTCCGGCATGGCGATTGAGATTGAATACTGTCAGCAGTGAAATTACCGAGGTGATGCGGATCGTGTATCTGCAGAAATTGAGCGAGTTACCGGAGAATTAGTCACCCTCGTTGGAGGTGGTGGAGGGATTTTTGAGATCCGAAAGAATGGCGAGGTGATCTGGAAAAAGCATCCAGACGGGGACTTTCCGATACCGGGTGAGGCCGCGGCGCTTTTTGCTTAGTTCGCTTGGAACTTGAGTCGGAGGAAGTGGCGGTCGTCGACTCCGATGGGTGAGGCGAAGCGCGCGGTCACGAGGGCCCGTCCATCACCGAGGTTTACCTGACTGAGGATGGTTGTTTGAGCGGCGGCGTCCTGCCAGCTTGCGAGTGTTAGGGCCTCTTCAATAAGATGGGAGACCTGTTCAGCGCCAAGACTGATCGGGAAGGTGAGAATCAAGTAGTCTTGAGGCCCTTCGCCGAGATCGGCTGTTTCAAAGTGGAGTTTGGGTTGGATCGGGGCGAGACCAAGATCGTTTCCAAGTCCATAGTCGATGAGATCGGCAACTCCGTTTCCGTTGGCATCGCCTGCTGGATTGGCGGGGAGCGCAAGGGCGTCGCTGGTATTCGGGTTTCCACCAAACAAGGTGCTGCTGCGCCAGTTTGAGGATAGGTCAGGATCGGAGATGACGCCCGGATTTTTCAGAACGAGACTGTAACCTTCATCGGCTGGAAGAGGCCAGGGGGCTGCGTCATTGTATGTGAACTCCCGGATGGTTCCATTGAGGGCATCTTCCAGTTTGATTTTGTCACCATCGTTATTGAGCTTCGTGTCATTGGCAAAAATTCCGGCGATCGGATGGCCTGATCCATAGACCGCGGTGAAGGCGGCGATGTCTCGCACCACGAGCACGCGAGCACCGGGCGCGAGGCTGGTGATGGCAGAGCCGGTGAAGTTGAAATCGACGCCATCGACAAATTTCACGTCCGAGAGATTGAGAGTGATGGTCGGGCTGATGTTGGTGAGCTCGATGAATTCGGCGAGTCCATCTCCTGCCGGGTGATACATGACCTCGCTGATGACGAGGTAGAGCTGAGCGTCGGAGGGGTTGCCCGTGTAGGTCGTGGTCGAGATGAGGTTGGCTTGGGCGTCGAGAAGGTTGAGTGTTTCGTCAAAGGAAGAAAGATGGCCCTGGTAGCTCCCTTGGATAAAGCGCCCTTCTCCTCCGGAGGGGCTGGTCGAGCGTGATCGGAATGCGGTGACATCGGGGCTCAGGTAAAGAGTTCCATTTGCAGGAATCACCGTTCCCGGGTGAATGGTGTGGTTGATTCCTCCGGTGATTTTCCAGTCTGAAAGATCGACCGCGATGCTGAAGGGGTTGGTGATTTCTACAAATTCCTGATCTTGATTTCCTGAGTCAGGACTGAACTCGATCGCTCCAAACTGTATCGCTGGTTGAGCGGTTGAGCCAGGGATGGATGAGCCGGCGAAGAGGGCTGGGCGGATGATGAAGTCACTGCTTCCAGTGCTTCGGTTGAGCCCATGGATGGCGAGGGTGTTTTGTCCCGCTCTCAGTGAGCCAAGCGTATCGGTGACATCGTAAAGATTGAAGGAGGCAGCACTCGCTTCATGATTTGCACTAGAGGCAGCCGACTGCCAGGTGAGAGATTCGGGAGCATTTTGGGAAAAGAGAAAATCGCCATTGAGGTAGGCGACGAAGCCGTCGTCCCACTGCATCCGAAGTTGTAAGGAATCGAATGTGGATGGGTCGGTGACATTGAAGGGAATACGAATGTAGAGACTGTTGTTGGAACTCATTTGGCTTCCAACATTGGTGCCGATGAGAGTTTGGTAGCCGCTGGAATTTTCGTATCCGAATCCGGTGGGGCCGCTGATCCAGCCAGAGGTATCAAAAGGTTCGTCAGTGGGTGAGCCGGTCCAGGTCAGGCCCAGGTTTCCGTTACTTGGACTGAAGGCAAAGGCAGCTGTGCCTGCTTCGATGAGGGCAGTTTCTGTGACCAGATTGGCTGCGGTCTGAGGGCTGGGGATTTCTCCACCGTTGCCCACGGTTTGATTGTTGTAGATCTCGTTGCGGCGTCCGGGGAGATATTCGTTTTTCCAGCGAAGGATGGCTTTGGACATCGATTCGACGGCCGGGTTATTGGTCGTGTAAGGGACCGAGTTACCGCTTCCCTGTACCCAGGAACCCCATTTTTCAAAGTCGCGCCGAGCATCGGATTTAGTCATCGCGGGGTCATCGATCAGGGCAGATTGTTGGTCGAGCCGGGTCTCGAACCAGCGTCCCGCTACCGGAGTGCTGCTTGGCTGGATGAATTGATCCACAAGAGTGCGCACTCGCCGATAGAACATCGCGCGGGTATCGGTGTTATTGAAAAGATGAGAGACGAGTCGGATTGAGCCGCCGGTTTGAATGGTGCCACTGGTGAAAAGGGCGTTGTCGAAGTAGTTGTCGGAGGAGTTCCATTTTCGTCCGCCGGAGAGATCGAGATCCCAGGGGAGAATGGCCCACTCGTCGCTCTTATCCGTGTCGCGGTAGATATACCAATTCTTGCTGTGCATATCGGTATTCCGAATGATGGCATTTGCGGCGAGAATATTGATGGTCTTGGGGATGTCGATGTTGTCGTAGAGATAATCTTCGAGCGAATCTCCGGTGAGATCGAGCCCATTGATGAGAGCTTGGAGATCAGCGTTTCCTTCTGATTTACGGTTCTTCTTCTCCACTCCGGTGGTGCCGGAATCTCCGTTGTCCTTGTTGAGTCGGTTTCCGTAAACTTTATAGAGTGCGCCATTCTTATTGAGGCCAGCGCGGTCGAGGTAGATGCCATCGCCGTCTTCTACGAAATCTGCCGTACTAAAGAACGTCCCGTTCTGCTCGACCCGGATGGTGAAGGCGAAGTGCGCGTGGACTCCCGACTCACGCATGATTTCCCACGCGATGGGATGCCGGACTTTTGATTTGTCGGCCCAGTTGGTGAGGAGGTCAATGTCGGCGACTCGGGGCGCATCGACGCTCCACTGGAAGCGCTGTGTTTTATTGAAATCGAGATTGTAGCTCTTCTTGATAAAGCCGCCGGTGGATTGGCCGTGGCGATTGAAGTGCACGTTGTCGTAGAATTGATCGAGATAGTAGACCGCGCCCTGGGTTCCGGTCGTGTTGTTGGCGGCGGTGGGATTTTGGACAAACCAATGGAGAACATTGAGATTGGAATCGAGGACGGGATCGATGCCGACAGTCCCGTAGTATTGGTGGGAGTCGAGAGTGTCGCGATAGGCGGGCTCCTTGGTTTGTGCGCCGTCTGGATCGATGGCAACGAAGCGCCAGCGGGTCATCTCGCCGTCTTGCACTGCTGAGGCGGGAATAGTCGCGGTCCAAATGTTATCTCCCGCTACCGCATCCGGAGCCACGCCATTATCAATCATTGAGACCTGGTTCTCGGATCCAAAGCCAAGGCGGTAGTAGGTCGAGACAGTGGTGACGGGATTGACGAAGCTTGCGGTGACGGCGAAGGCTCCGGAAGGACGGGGAGGGTTTTCGGTGACCTCATCGAAGATAGGACCGGCAATTTGGCCGCCGGAGTTCGTTGCGCCGGGGGTGGGGGAGTCGAAGTAGTTTGGTGGGGTGCTTCCGGAATCTGACGTCGTCTGAACGGTCGCTTGAAGAGTCGGTTTTCCGGCGCCGTCGGTATCCCAGTCCATGAACATGGGCTGGGCGCTGGTGACGATCATGATCTGGCCCCGCTGGGGAGCCGAGGGATTGTCCTGCCAGTTTTCGATGAGACTTTTTATGTTCCAGGTCGTCGTGGGCATCTGTCCGGGGACAGCGACGAAGGAGTCCACGGGAGTGTTTGCGGCGGAGTAGTCGACAAGGAGGTGATCGTTGAAGCTTGCTGCGATGGTGTCGATGCCGCGATTGGCGTCGGGCACTGCAAAAAGGTTGAGGTTTGAGGTGACGGCGTTGGGTCCAAAGATGGTGCCGCTTACGGCTCCACTCCAAGTGAGGGTGGCGGAGTCGATGGTGCTGCTTGCTGGAATGGAGCCAAGAACTGACGAGAAATCGAACCACATATAATACTGCAGTTGATTGCCATTGAGATTGGCATCGATGGAGTCCGGTGAGCCGGAGAGATTTCCTGATTGGACGCCATTGAGCTGCACGTTGGCGTAGTTGGTGGCGAAGTCCCAAAGTGGGGTGATATTAATCTGGTTGGAATCTCCGGGATTGCCGTATCCGAATGATTGGTCGGGATATTGCGGGGGAAATTGAGGTGCGAACCCGGTTTCAACGGTATTTTCATCGGGCGCGATGAGGGCGAGATATTCTCCGCCGGACGAAAGCTTAAAATTGGTGTGGAGTTCGCTGGCCGGGTCAATGCGGTCTTTGCTTGAGGCGAAGACGATGATCCTTTCGTCGGCCGCAAGGATCACGGCGGGGAAAGTCCATTTAGTGGCATTGGTGGAATCGTCGGTCAGGGAGTAACCGGCTAGGAAGATTGCGCTGGTATCGGGGTTGTGGATTTCGATCCAGTCGCTGAAGTCTCCGTTTTCATCGGCTAGGGTGCTGCTATTCACCGCCATGAATTCCGAGATTACGGGCGCGGCGATGGAGAGCTGGGCAAAGGCCAAAAAGCCAAAAATTTGGAGAAGGTTCTTCACGGGGGGGGAAGTGTGTGAATTGGTTATAGACCAACGAAATCTCTTAGTCTGGGAAGTCAATGCGCATCTTCTTCTCTTCGAAGACGATGCGCCCGGCTCCTTCTTTGATGATGTTCTGCTCGATCATCTGGAACTCCTCTTCAAAGAGGGCGCCCAAGTTGGCATAGGCGTCTTGAGTGAAGAGAAGGAAGCCTTGCGGGATTTTTAGTTTTCCGAAGCGGCCACCGATTAGGATGGTGCTCAAAAAGTTACCGCCGTCCTTGCGGACGGTGGTGGTAAATGAGTCATCTTCTTTTTTCCTCCGCTGAAAACGGAGGAACATGGAAGAGGTGTGAATGATGTTGCGTACCTTGCGCTCGATGATGAACTCGGCGCGCCCGCCCTCGGCTTCATCGAAGCGGATCCAGAGTCCCTTGAGCTCTGTTTCTTTGGCAAAGTTTCCTTCCTGTCGGACCTTGAGGTTCTCGGCCAACCAGCTGTTGACCTGTTTTTCGGAAAGGACGATGGGCTGACGGTTCTTCGCGGCCAGACGAATCATGGCGGGCACGTCGGTGGCGCGCGCGCTGCGGTCATCGGGCGAATAGCCGCTGATTGTGGTGAGATCTTGAGGCTGGAAGCTCAGGTAGACCCCCATTCCAAGACCGGCAACCATGAGGAAAGCGATGAGAATGAAGAGGCGCTTGAGTGCCTTACCGCGATGTTCCATAGCTCTAGAATCACTGAAGGAGTGGCAGGTGACAAGTACCCATCACGAATCCTTGGACTTGCTCTCCTTAGTCTCTGATTTTTTCGCGGGCTTGGCGTCCGAGGAGGCCTTCTTTTCACCGGCCTTATAGGAGTCTGAACGGTAGTCGGTTTGGTAGAATCCGCTTCCTTTGAAAATGAGTCCAGATCCAGTGCCCAAAAGGCGCTTCACGTCACCGTCACAATCTTCCTGCGGGCAGTCGGTGAGCTTGGGGTCGTTCATCCCCTGAAAGACCTCAAAGATATGCTCACATTTTTGGCACTTATAGTCGTAGTTTGGCATTGCGGGGTAATCTAGGCTTCGGGAGCGAAGTTTTCCAACTCCCATCCAGAAATTTCGACTTCATCGGCCAGTTCCTTGAACTCGGCGATCTCAGCTGCGGAGAAAAGGAGGCCGCCGCTTGCTTCGGTGCGCTTTCGGAACTCGGCTTCCATTTGTCCGGGAAGGAGGCACTTTTCATTTCCGTGACCGAGGACGTCATCGATGACGGTTTTGAGGTTTTCTTGCTGGGAAACTCCGCCCGCGAATTGGCCACTGGACCAAGCATCAGGGTGGATGCATTGGAAGTAGAAACAAGTGGTGGTCTTGGCGCCTTCACGGCCCCGCTGGGTGGGAAGGCTGCCGCCGATGTATCCGCCAACGAGCTCATTGATCAAACACATCGCGTATCCCTTGTGCCTTCCGAAAGGAAGAAGGGCGGCGACTTCATTCGGGTCGCGGGTTTCCTTACCATCCTTATCGACGGCAGCACCCGGAGGGAGTTCCTTGCCCTCGCGCTTGAGCTGCTGCACGCGGCCCATGGCGACGGTGGAGGTGGCCCAGTCGATGACGATAGGGAAGCCATTGGCCTCTTGAGTAGGGAAGCCCCATGAGTGGGGGTTGGTGCCCATCGTGGGGTGTTTTCCAAAAAATGGCACGACCTCGGCGAGAGTGGAGGTACAGTTGGTGTAAGCGATGTAGCCTTTTTCGGCGGCCTTCATGACGTAGCCGCCACCCCAGAGGTAGTGGAAGGCGTCATCGACAGCGACCTGGCCGACTCCGTATTCGTCGGCCATCTCCATGCAGCGATCCATCGCGGCGACGGCGACAGCTTGACCGAGTTTCTTGTTGGCATTCCAGACCTCGGAGGCCTTGAAGCGCGAGTTCACGACTTCGATCTCTGCTCCTGGAACGCAGCCCCCTTTTTCCGAGCCAAAAAGATGATCGAGGTGGAGGGCTTTGAGGGCATTGTGGGTCCGGATTCCGTGACGGGTGGCATCCTGACAGACTTCAGCGGCAACGGCGGCTTCCGCAGTCGTGTATCCGCGAGCCTCGTAGGCTGCCTTTACCAAAACATCATGTTTCTCTGCTGGAACAACGTGGAATTCGCTCATAATTCGATGATCAAAAAGGTGAATATTGTCCGACAGAAAGCAAGAGCGAAGGGTCGTGGACTAGAGATTGAAGTGCTTTTTTAAGCGAGTCGCCAGTTCTTCGGGGGAATCGCTGATCTCAAGCCTGAATGCATCCTTGGGCGCTTCGAGTGCGGCGAATTGCGAATCGAGGAGGCTCGGGGGCATGTAGTGATTTTCCCGCGCCTTGAGGCGGCTTTCGATCAGGTCCCGGGATCCATCAAGAAAGACGAATTTTGCTCCGGAAAGAATCTCACGGTATTTTGCCTTCAGGGCCGAGCAGGCAATAATAGTGGTGCCCGTTGCTTTCTGGATGAGGTTCGAAAGGCGGTTGAGCCAGACGGCGCGGTCTTTGTCGCTTAGGGGCTCTCCGGAGGCCATTTTGGCGACATTCTCCGGAGGGTGGAAATCGTCACCGTCGAAAAATTGACCTCCCGCCTTTTGGGCGAGAAGAGAGCCGATGGTGGATTTCCCCGATCCACTCACGCCCATGAGGACAATGACGGTGGGCTTCATTAGGAAATAACGAGCCAAAGGAGAGACGCGAAGGTGACTCCGATGACGCCGACGGCGGTGGAAACGAGGCTCCAGGTTTGGAAAGTCTGCTTTTCGTTCATACGAAAATAGCGGCTCACCATCCAAAATCCACTGTCATTTACATGAGAGAAACCGGCTGCTCCGGAAGCGATGGCGACGACAACTAAGGAAAGGCGGGCGTCGGAGAGATCCATTTTTTCAAGAATGGGAGTCATGAGAGCAGCGGCCATCACCATGGCCACGGTGGCCGATCCTTGCGCAATGCGTGAGATGGCGGAGAAGAGGAAGGCGAGAAGAACCGGAGTGACTCCGAGTCCGCCCAAGAGATCGGCTAGGGCATCGCCTACTCCGGTTTTACCAAGCATTCCTTTGAAAACGCCGCCGGCACCGGTGATGAGAATAATGATTCCGGCGGGGCCCAGAGCGCGGGTCGCGACCTCCATGAGCTGATCTTTTTGAACGCCTCGCTTTGCCCCCAGAACCCAGAGGGTGAGAACGGTCGAGAGAAGAAGAGCGAGAATCGGATGTCCAAAAAAGGCCATCGCTTGCTGCCAGGCGGGGGCCGACTTCATGAGATCCTTGAGCTGGTCACCTCGATCACCCTTGGTGAGCCCATCGGCCAGACCACTACCAACGGACTGCTCCACGAGAGAACCGGCCACGATCAGGATGATGGGGAGGAGAAGAATTCCGGTGATGGTCCAGAAGGAAGGGGGATGTTCCTCTTCCGCTTCTTCGATCTCAGGAGGATCGATGTCGATGCGGTTGGCAATTTTTCCACCGAGGAAAATTCCGGAAATGATGGCGGTCGGAAGCCCGACCAAGATACCGTAGAGAATCACGGTCCCGATTGGGATGCCGAACTGATAGGCGACCCAGGTCGGTCCCGGAGTGGGTGGGACAAAGGAGTGCGTCACAACCATTCCTGCGAGGAGGGGAAGTCCGAAAGTGAGGAGGGAACGACCCGTGCGCCTTGAAAGGGCGTAGAGAATGGGGGCGATGATGACCAAGGCGACATCTAGAAAGACGGGTATGGAAATGAGGAAGCCCGTCATGAGCATGGCCCAGTTGGCTCTTTTTTCGCCGAAGAATCTCAGGAGGCCATTGGCGAGACTCTGGGCGCCGCCGCTGTGCTCGATCATCGCTCCGAAAATGGCGCCGAGGCCAATGATGGTCGCGATGAACCCCAGATTGTCGCCCATGCTCTTCTGGATCGTGGAGCCGACCTCGGTCAATTCCATGGTGCCGGAGACCACGCCGACGAAGACGCTGGCAAGCAAGAGGGCGACGAATGCCTGCACCCGCCATTTCAAAATGAGAAAGAGGATAAGGGCGATGGCTGCCACCAAGGTGCCAATTAACCAGCCTGTGCTGACGTCCTGAGAAGTCGCTGCTAAGAAGTGCATTGCCCAACCTCCTCTGTCTCCCCCCACTTCGCCAAGCGCGAAGTTATTTTTCTGGCGGGAGCCGCAAGGTGATCAAGCGAGGGGATGCACGATTGCTTGCGCTTGATCGCAATCAAAAAAGAAGCAACTTGTGGCTCTGCCATCACGTGGGACGTTCACTTTCCAATCTCCGCATCCACAGACATTTCGAACCCTCCGGGTAGCATTATCCACGAAGCTTTGGATTTTAACAATGCTACTGGAGCCGCCGCTGGGGACGATCTCACGGCTACCTGGGTGGAGTTACTGGAGAAGTCAGCCTGACCATCCATAACCTACACCTTCCCGAATCCAATTTTTGATGAGTCGAAACTATTCTTCCTCGTTGTCGAAAACAAAACGTCGTTTTCTACTCCTTTTTCACCTTTAATCAACCAGCCATCTTTCGCAGAGGGCTGATTTTCTCTGTTGCCATTATGATCCCCCCCCCTCCGTATCGGCATTTCCTATCCTTCATTGCCGTTCTCACTTCCTGCGCGTCATTTCTATCTGCCTCAGAAATTACGTGGCAGCCTACCTTTGATCTAACCAGTGCTAATCAGATCAATACCGACGGAACTTTTGTCGCTGCGCTCAATGCGGTGAGTGACGGAAATAGCCAGACGGTCACAGTTGGAGGAGAAGACATCCTCTTCTCAGCCGACGACATCGCTCCTGCCAACACGGGCACAAGTAACTACTTCACGGGTAGTGGAGGCGATACAGGAAACAGCGAACTCAACACTGTTCTTAATAGCCATTCCTACGGAGGCGGAGGTTGGTCCTTCCAGCTTACCGGCCTCACCGGAGGGACAGAATATCAAATTCAACTCATCGGAGCCGGCGATACGCGAGGCTGCTGTTCGGCACGGAACCAAAGAGCCGGTGACGGAGAATCACCCGAGAATGTCAGCGGTGATTTTTCACGGAGCGGAGTGGGATCGGTCATCGGAACATTCACGGCCGCCAGCTCGACCCAAACGATCAGTCTTTTGGATGGCATCAATAACGGACAGGACCCAGGAATCAGTGCCTACATTCTCCGCTCCACTGCCGCGCCCACTCCCCGAGCGCCCACAGACATCGCGCTGAGCAATTCTGATCTCGCTCCCAATTCCGCATCAGAAACTCTCATCGGCACGCTCTTAACCAGTGATCCAAATTCCAGCGACACCCACACTTACACCTTTGTCGACACCGGCAGCTTTCCTGACAACAACCTCTTTACCATTGCCAATGGTGACGAACTCAGGGCAGGGACCACTCTGGGAGGATTCGGAGCGACATACTCGATCCGGCTGCGCACTACCGATAATGACAACCTGACCTACGACGAAACGTTTCCTCTCAATGTTGAAGCCGCGATGGCTCCGACCGCCCTTTCCTTCCCCGCCAACACTCTTCTCGTGGGAACTCCGGTGGGCACAGACGTTGCCAACATTATCACCGAAGATCCCAACAGCGCTGATTCCCATTCCTATCAATTGGTCGCAGGTGCTGGAGATTTGGACAATGGTTTATTCTCGATCTCAGGAAGCACTCTGAAAATTGCTAATCCCATCCCTGGCATTGGCTCATCCGTCACCTTTCGCGTCCGCACCACGGATCTTTCCGGGCTTTCTCTCGAGCAGAGTTTTAGCCTCACCGTGGTGGGGTCTTCTCTCCGCATAAATGAATTTCTCGCCAATCCAAACGCGAGCAGTCTCAAGGATGAAGATGGCGAAACTTCTGATTGGGTCGAACTCTATAACCCTGCCGGCGGGTCGGTCAGTCTTAGTGGTTGGTATCTCACTGACGACCCGACTCACTTGACCAAGTGGCAATTTCCCGATGTCTCATTTGGCGGTAGCTCCTACCTCCTCGTCTTTGCTTCAGGCAAGAACCGCCGACCGACCGACGGAAGCGAACTTCACACCAATTTTAGTCTCTCCGGAAACGGTGAATACCTCGCCCTGGTCAGCCCCGAGGGCTTCACCGTGGTTTCTGAATTCGGGACTCCCACCACGGATTACCCAAGCCAACAAGGAGGCACTAGTTACGGTTTTTTTGGAGATCCACTCGAGATCGGTTTCCTTCTCAACCCCACTCCGGCTGGCTCGAACGATACCGGAAACGGGGTCTCAGGTTTCGTCGCTGATACTGACTTTGGAGTGTCTCGTGGAGTTTTTGGGAGCCCATTTGCTCTGACTATTACCACCGCTACCGCAAATGCCTCCATCCGCTACACCACCGATGGAAGCTGGCCCAGCGAAACTACTGGAACCATTTACACCAGTCCCATCTCTGTTAATCGAACGATGGCCGTCAAAGCAATCGCCTACCGCTCGGGCTACGTTTCGACCAACATCGACACCCACACTTACATCATTCCCAGCACCGTGCTGGATCAGACTTCGGCCACCACTCAAAGCCTCTACGGCCTCCCTTCAAGCTGGGACGGACAGACCCCCTACTATGGCATGGACGGCAATTCTAACGCCAATCCGGCCACTCATCCCACCATGGGGGATGATCTGATCACCGTGCCTAGTATCTCAATCGCCATCGACTCCGATGATATGTTTGGCTCCTCCGGCATCTACTCTAATCCAAATTCGTCGGGTGTTTCTTGGGAACGAAAAACTTCGCTCGAACTCGTCGATCCAGATGATCCGACGGGTGAAAGTAACTTCCAGCAAAACTGCGCCATTCGTATTCAAGGCGGAGCCTTCCGAAGCTTCGGCCTCACCCGCAAGAAATCCTTCCGCGTCCTCTTTAAATCAGAATACGGCTCCAGCAACCAACCCACCAACGGTCCCGGAACTCTCAAGTTCCCTCTCTTTGGTAAGGAGCCCGGAGTGGCTCAGGAATTCCAAACCCTCATCTTCCGAATGGAATCAAATGACGGCTGGCAATGGTCCGGTGCCGGCTCCCAACCGCAATATGCTCGTGATGAATTCGGCCGTCGAACCAGTCTCGCCTTGGGACAACCCGCTCCTCACGGACGCTATCTCCATGTCTACATCAATGGTGTTTATTGGGGGCTCTACAATGTCGTCGAGCGACCTGATTCGAGCTTCGCCGAAAGCTACGTCGATGGTGCGGTTCGCGAAGAATGGGAGGGACAAAACTCCGGTAATCCCATCAATAGCTCCACGAATCTGAGCAATTGGAACAGCCTCCTCTCCGCGGTTAACAACATCACCGGCACCGCTGCTCAGCGCGACGCCGCTTTCTTGGAAGCCTGCGGATTCAATGCCGATGGTTCGCGCAATTTAGCCTTCCCCGTCTGGTGCGATCCCTCAAACAATGCCGACTACTTCATCACCAACTGGTATGGCGGCAACAGTGATTGGCCGAATAAAAATTACTACGGCGGCATCGACTCCTTGGCTCGGCGCAACGGCTATAAATATTTCATGTGGGATTCCGAGTGGTCCCTCTTCCTCCGCTCTAACACGAATTATAATCGCATTACCAACTACAGTGGCATCGCCGCAGCAAACGACAGCTTGCAGGACAGTCCTGAGTTCCGACTCCGCTTCGGTGACCGGGTCCACCGCGCCTTTTTCAACAACGGCCCCCTGACTCCTGCGGCAGCCTTGGCCCGCTACGAAGAGGTGACCGCCGACCACAGGAGCATTCTCAATCCCGAAGCCGCCCGTTGGGGAGACCAGCATGGCGGTAACCGCTCTCTCAGTGATTGGCAGGGAGAATACAACCGTATCGTCAGTGATTGGTTTCCCGACCGACCAGACCTCTTCCTCGGCAGCCTGCGCTCGGCCGGGCTTTACCCCGACCTCGCCGCTCCCACCTACAGCCAACATGGTGGATCCTTTGTCAGTGGCGCTGGTCCTAGTATGATCGTCTCCACGACCGTCGATAAAATTTACTACCTCTATGGTGATGGCGATGTCGATCCCACCGATTACGAGCACTCCCTCGATCCGCGCCTCGTTGGAGGAGGAATCAATCCTGCAGCAACTCTTGTCACTCTCGGCGGCGGTGGCGGCGGCGGACCGATCACCACCCGCTATATCGAAAGCGGTGACGTTTGGAGTTATCTCGATGATGGTTCCAATCAAGGCACCGCCTGGCGCGCAGTGGGATTCAATGACTCTCTCTGGGAGACCGGAGCCTCGCAGCTAGGATATGGCGACAACGACGAAGCCACTGAAGTGGATTTTATCGATGCCGACCCCAGGACGAGTGGAGTGCAAAAAAATGCCACGACCTATTTCCGGGCTACTGTTGATATCACTGACCCTTCCGTTTTTGAAAACTTCACCCTGAATTACACCTATGACGATGGCATCGTGATCTACGTAAACGGCAATCGGGTAGATGCCCAAAACCTCTCAGTGGATCCCGCATTTGATGAATACGCCGGAACTACCAGCGATGAAAACGACCCCGATTTCATCACTCTGACGACCACCGCTTTTGTGGCTGGCACCAATACCATCGCGGTAGAGATTCATCAGGCATCCGGTAGCAGCTCAGACATCAGCTTCGACCTCGACCTCACCGGAAACCCTCCGGGAGGGGGAAGCACCCACTCGTCCGATCCGCTTGCGTTGACCGAAGCGGGGTGGCTCTTCTCGCGTTCTTATAACAGCACGACTGGCGCATGGAGTGCTCTCAATACTGCTTTTTTCGCTCCTGACACCGTCCCTGCCGATGACAGCAACCTCGTCATTTCCGAGATCAACTACCATCCCGGCGAACCGTCAACGCCTGAGGAACTGGCCGTTTCCACTGATCGGGATGATTTCGAGTTCATTGAACTCATGAATATTGGTAATCAAACGATCGATCTCAGCGACGTTCGCTTCTCCCTCGGGATTACCTTTAACTTCGCCGACAATACCCTGATCGCTCCCGGCGGCCGACTGGTCGTGGTGAAAAACAAAGCCGCCTTTGATGCCCGCTACCCCGGACTGGCTGCTTCCATCCAAATTGCCACCGACGTTCTCGGAAATGACTTCTTCAGCGGACGCCTCAGCAACGACGGAGAACACCTCATCCTTCTCGATGCCAATGATCTTGGGATCCACAGCTTCATCTTCGATGATGACCTGCCTTGGCCTTACGCCGACGGGAGCGCGTTTACTCTCGTTCTTAAGTCCCCTGGAACTCCCATCCCTGATCACGGTCTGGCAGAAAGCTGGGTCGGTTCCAACAATGCCAATGGAGCGCCCGGATCGGCTGCCGAAACAGGATTCATCGGGGATAGTTTTGCCGACGACGACGGGGATGGCTTTTCGGCCCTCATGGAATACGCTCTTGGTAGCGATGATGTCCTCTCAGGTGACGCGAATGAAAAGATCAACATCACGTCTTCTAGCTTCACCGTGAACGAAGAAATCGATGATTATTTCGTGATCTCCTACGAGAGAAATCTCTACGCTCAAAATGCGGTCACATTGATACCACAGCTCTCATACAATCTCGTAGCCTGGAATTCCGATACCGAAATCGTCTTCCTCTCCGAAACGGATAATCTCGATGGAACCGCCACCGTCTCCTATCGCAGTGCCACGCCGATGAGCGATCAGGTCCAAGCCTTCTTCAGACTTCTGGCAACGCAGCAATAGAGCACCCCCCCACCACGCCCTCTCAAGAAATCACTCCGGCATTCGTCTCTTTTGAAACACTACTTGGCATAGGGACTTCCAGTCTCGATGAGATCACCGACTTGGATTCCCGTGCCAACGTTACCCCAGGTGACAGTAGCCGCCTGAGTTGTTACCAGAGACCCTGTAAAGGCCCTAGAATCATTATTTTTGTCTCATTCATATAATGATAAACATTTTCGATAACAGAAATGACAGCCTTTTTCTGGTCGTAAAGGGCGAGCTAAAGTTAGGACAAGTCATGTAAATGGGGCTATCTTCTCCAAATGGTGAGGGCGTGGTCCAAGTTTCGAGTCGTGATTCTCACGTTGCTCGTTTTGAGGATCGCTGGCCGGATTTTTGGCGGATTAGAAATCACTCTTCTTACTCTTGCGAGTTGGCGTTCGATCCCTAGTCTGCGGCCCGCTGCCCATGTCCACTCTTTTATCTGCTAACGAAATCCGACTTTCCTATGGCCCTCAGACTCTCCTTGATGGGGTGACCTTGGCGGTTGCGGCGGGTGAAAAGGTCGGGCTGGTGGGGCGCAATGGCTGTGGAAAGACCTCCTTGCTGAAGATTCTCGCTGGCGAGAATGGCGCGGACTCCGGGGATATTTCGGCCCGACGCGAATTGCGGGTGGGCTATCTTCCTCAGGAATTCGAACTCGATTCTAGTCTCTCGGTCCACGAGAACATCCAAGCGGGTGCAGCGGATGTCGCCAATGCGGTGACGCGCTATGAGAACGGCGATGGCACCGAGCACGAATTGGGAGAGCTTCTGGAGCTGATCGATCATGCCGATGGCTGGAATCTGGACGCCCGCATCACCGCTCTTTCGAATGCCCTGGGCACGCCTCCTCTCGACGCTGAGACCGGTCCTCTTTCCGGAGGAGAAAAGCGCCGAGTGGCACTCTGCCAGGCTCTCGCTTCACAGCCTGATCTGCTCCTTCTTGATGAGCCGACGAACCACCTTGATGCCGATTCGATCCGCTGGCTGGAGAGCTTCCTCGCGACCTACGGCGGCGCGGTCATTTTCGTGACGCACGACCGTTACTTTTTGAACGTGATCGCGACGCGCATCATCGAGATTGACAATGGAAAGGCCTATTCCCATCCGGGGAATTACACCGCCTTTTTGGAATCGAAAGCAATTCGGCAAGGAATTGCCCGGAATTCGGAGAAGAAGCGTCAGAAATTTCTTAAGGACGAACTCGAGTGGGTGCGTGCGGGGGTGAAAGCGCGCACGACGAAGTCGCGTTCGCGGCTCGATTCTTTCTACGAGATCAAGAATAAGGATGCTCCGGTCGAGGAAGGTGAGATGGATTTGCTCATTCCGCCGCCGCCCCGCTTGGGCGACACGATTGTCGAGTTGGAGAAGGTGGGGATCACTTTGGGTGATCGGACTCTTTTCCGGAACATGGACCTCTCGCTTGAAGCGGGTCAATGCACTGGCATCGTGGGGCGCAACGGGGTTGGTAAAACGACCTTGCTGAAGATCTGCCTGAACCAACTTCAGCCGACTCAAGGGAAGGCGACCTTGGGAAAGCAGGTGAGGATCAACTACATCGATCAGACCCGCATGCAGCTTGATGGCACCGGGTCTCTTTTGGATGAGATTTCCAATGGCAGTGAAAAGATTGAATTTGGCGAGGAAACGCTTGGGGCACGCGCTTATCTAAAACGATTTCTCTTTTCCGATGATCGCATCAACGAGCGGGTCGATCTTTTATCGGGTGGCGAGCGCGCACGTCTCATGCTGGCGAAGGTTCTCAAGACGGGTGGTAATTTGATCGTGCTCGATGAGCCGACGAACGACCTCGACCTTCCTTCGCTGCGCATGCTTGAGGAAGCGCTCGCGGCTTTTGGGGGCACCGTCATCGTAGTTTCTCACGATCGCTACTTCCTGGATCGTATTTGTGATCAGATCGTCGCCTTTGAAGAAGACGGGGTGAAAGTCACTCCCGGAAACTATTCTTACTATTTGGAAAAACGACAGCAACGTGAGAATGCCGAGCGCGCTCAGACGGCGGCCTATGCCAAGGCAAAGAAGTCGGCCCCGAAGAAAGATAAGCCACGTAAAATTACGATGGCCGAAGCGATTGAGCTCAAGGGAATGGAAGAGCGCATCTTGGAGGCGGAGGAAGCTTTTTCGGTTGCGGAGGCGCACCTCGCTGAAGTGCAGACTGACTACGAAAAGCTCCCCGGGGCGACTGCTGCGCTCGGAAGAGCACAAGCGACAGTCGCCAAGCTTTATGCCCGCTGGGAGGAGCTAGGCGCGCTTCCGGAGAAGGTTTAATGGGCTGTCGCAGAGTGCAATGAGCCGAATGAACTTTCATTACTCGTAATTTTCCTGAAAGTCATTTCGACACTTTGCAGCCTCAAAGTCGCCTTTTTCAAAAAAAGACATTTTTTGAATTCTGTTGTTGATTTAGCTCTTTCAAACTGAGGCTGTTACAGCTGTTAGGAAAAAAACCTCGTAACTGTGAGCTTTTTTCACTCTTGAGAACAAATTACATACACAATAAAACGCAAATTACTCATACGGGCTAGCGCCTCGCTGGTCGCGGGCTCTCCAGCAAATACAGCTCTCCTCGTTCACTATACCTTTGATGGCAGTGACGCAACCAACAGCGGAACTTTAGGCGATGGAACTTCCTCAGGTGGCAGCACCTATGTCGCAAGTGGTGTTGGCCCTGGTGCAGGCAATGCTTGGCAGGGAAACAGAACTGGAGCGAACGATGCGTTCATCAAGACCGGAGCCACTGGAGATGCTCTCGGATTTGGCGCTGGCGGTGTTTACACCGCGATGGCTTGGGTCAACTGGGGCGGCGGAGTCGAAGGTACCAGCGGTGACCATATGGTCTTCGGCCAGGATGATGGAGCTGGCAATAATGCCATGCTTCACCACGGGATCCGCGATGATAGCGCGGTCAACATTCACTTCGGTGGCTGGGGTGGACCTCAGGACATTTCGGATGCCGGAACAGTTTCTACGGGCACATGGACCCACGTGGCTTGGCAGTACGACGGAACTAACAAAAACGTTTACGTTGATGGTGTTCTCTCTGTGTCTCAAGCAGGGAATAACATCACCGACTCAAGCTTCAACGTGCTCGTTGGAGCTCACGGACGTGACTCAAACCTGGACCCTGACCCCGGTAATAGCTTCAATGGACAGCTCGATGACGTTCGTATCTATGACGAAGCTCTCGATGCCTCTGGAATCCTCGCTGCCAGGAATAGTGTCATTCCAGAGCCTTCGACCCTTGGTCTCCTCGGGTTAGCTGGACTCGGCTTGATCCGCTGTCGTCGCTAACCGGAATCTCTTTTCCGCTAACGAATTTATCAGGCCGATCCTCTTCACAGAGGATCGGTTTTATGTTACCCACTCATCCCGGTGAAAAAGAATATCTCTAAATTGCTCAAGGCTGTTTTGATTGCCTGTCCTCTTTTGTTTTCGTCCTCCTGCTCAGAGCCCAAGTCAGAGAGACAAACGACTGCTGAAGAGGGGTCGGAAAGTAATATCGAACGAGGTGAGATTTCCTCACTCGAATTGGCCCGCCCCTCTTCTGGTCCGGAAGGAGGAACGCGATTTTCAGCTCTTCCCCCGAGTGCCACCGGGGTTGATTTTATCAATCAAATCCAAGTGGACCACCCTTTACGCCACCTTTACGCTACCGAAAAGGTCTGCGGAGGCGTTGCGGTAGGTGATGTTGATGGGGACGGGATGCCGGATCTTTTTTTCACGAGCGGACCTCAAAAGAACCGCCTCTTCTTGCAGAGCGAAAAACTAAAATTCAAAGACCACACCGTGGTTGCGGGAGTCGATGGGGGGGGAGTCTGGAGCGCGGGAGCCACGATGATTGATATCGAGGGCGATGGTGATCTGGATATCTATGTTGCGAACTATGCCGCGCCCAACCAGCTCTACATTAACCGCGGAGATGCTTCCTTCGATGAAAAAGCCGCGGCCTATGGCTTGGATTTTCTCAGTGCGAGTCACATGCCGACCTTTTGCGACTATGATCGTGATGGAGACCTGGACCTCTACCTTCTTACGAACCGCTTCCACTCGCCAGAGGGCAAGCCTCTTTCTGAGGAGGTACTGCGCTTCAAGGTCGAGAATGGCGCGGGCCGGATTAGTTTCTCCGATCCCAAGCTGGGGAATTATTTCCGCCCCTATCAGGACGGCACAAACCCTGATGGGCGCCCCATTTTCAAAATTCAAAAATATGGTCAGGTCGATGTCCTCTTTAACAATGAAGGAGGTAAATTCACCGATGTCAGCAGGGAGACGGGGATCGCCGGAAATGGCTTCGGGCTCTCGGCCACTTGGTGGGATTATAACCAAGACGGCTGGACTGATCTCTGGGTGGGTAATGACTTCGATGACCCGGATCGGGTTTATCGAAACAATCAGGATGGCACCTTTACCGACGTGGTGAAGGAGCTCACGCCGCACACTTCGTGGTTCTCGATGGGAGCGGACTTTGCCGATTTGAATGGTGACAATAAGCCCGACTTTCTGATCGCCGATATGTCGGGGACGAATCATTTCAAACAGAAGACCAATATGGGCTCGATGGGGGCCAAGGCGGACTTTCTTCGCACGGCAAACCCGCAGCAATATATGCGCAATGCCCTCTTTCTCGGAACCGGGGGTGAGCGGCTGATGGAAGCAGCGCACATGGCGGGTCTCGCAAACTCTGATTGGACCTGGACGGTGAAGCTGAGTGATCTGGACTGCGATGGCCGTCCGGATGTCTTCATGACCAACGGGATGTCGAAGAACTTCAATCAATCTGATAATGCCGCCGTTCTTGCCAAGGCGGGCGAGACTGAGTGGGATCGTCACGTCCGTGCGGGGACCGCAGAGCTCCGGGAGCAAAATCTCGCTTTCTGCAATCTTGGCGACTTGCAGTTTGAGGATGTCAGCAAGGCGTGGGGACTCGATCACGTGGGCATGAGCTTCGGGACGGCCCACGCTGATCTCGATCGTGATGGCGACCTCGACCTCATTGTCTGTAACCTCAATGAGCCGGTCAGTATTTATCGAAACGACTCGACGGAGGGGAATCGGCTTCTGATTCGTCTGCAAGGAGCGGGAGCCAATCGCTTCGGAATCGGAGCAAAAGTGGAGCTGGAATCATCAGATGGCTCGATCCAAAGCAGGCAGCTCATTCCGGTGCGTGGCTACCTTGCATCGAGCGAGCCGCTGGTGCATTTCGGGCTTGGAGAAAGCGAGCCGCAGCGCTTACTCATCGAGTGGCCGAGCGGACACCGTCAGGAGATTTCGGATCTCAAGGTGAATCATTTCTACACCGTTGCGGAGCCTGGGGGCACGGCTTCGCCAAAGGATACGGCTTCGCAGAAAGCGGTTCCGATGTTTGTCGAAGTGGATGCTCTTAAGGGCACTTCACACCAAGAGAATGAGTTTGATGATTTTGCGAAGCAGCCGCTGCTCCCCAATCAGATGTCTCGCTTGGGACCGGGGCAAGCCTGGGGCGATCTGGATAATGACGGCGATGATGATTTTTGGCTCGGAGGGGCGGCCGGTTCTCCAGGAAAAATCTGGATCAATCAGGGTGAGGGAAAATTCCAAACCCGAGCCGTCGAGGCGCTTGAGACAGATGCCGGATATGAGGACATGGGCGGCCTCTGGTTCGACGCTGATGGAAATGGCTTCGCTGACCTCTACGTCGTGAGTGGGAGCTACGAATTTGAGCGCGGCGATCCTGAACTCGCCGACCGACTTTATTTGAATGACGGCAGCTCGCTGAGCCGCGCACCCGATGGGACGATCCCGGGTACTAGGACGAGCGGCGGGACGGTCACGGGAGCGGATTTCGACCGCGATGGAGACGTCGATTTATTTGTCGGAGGACGGCTCATTCCAGGCGCTTATCCCGAGCCGGCGACCAGTGCGCTTCTTGTGAATGCGGGAGGAAAGTTCACCGACGCGGGCCTAGAAGTGAAAGGCTTGATCACCTCGGCCCTGTGGTCCGATATGAATGATGATGGTTGGCTCGATTTACTCCTCACCGAGGAATGGGGAACGCTCCGGATTTTCCAAAATCAGGAAGGAACGTTAAGAGAGTTTACCGAGACAGCTCTTCCGAAAGGATGGTGGAACGGCCTCGCGGGAGGGGACTTCGATGGAGATGGAGATACCGACTATGTCGCGACCAACTTTGGCCTCAACACCAAGTATCATGGCTCCGAGGAGCATCCCGTTTTGCTCTACTACGGCGACTTTGAAGGCCTCGGCCGCAAGCGGATTGTCGAGGCTGAGTTCGAGGATGATATTCTCTATCCAGGTCGTGGGCGGAGTTGCTCAAGTAATGCCATGCCTCACCTGCGGAAGACTTTTACGACCTTTAAGAAGTTTGCCGGTTCGGCGCTCACCGACATCTACCAACCGGAAAAGTTGAAGGACTCGATGAAGCTTGAAGCATCCGTGCTCGAGACCGGGGTTTTCCTCAATGAAACCCTCAAGGGAGGTCCTCCGAAGTTCACCTTCAAGCCTCTTCCCCGCATTGCCCAGATCGCTCCGTCGTTCGGAGTGATCGTGACTGATGCGAACCACGATGGTATTTGCGATATCTACCTGGCGCAGAACTTCCACAGTCCTCAGGTCGAGACCGGCCGGATGTCCGGTGGTGTCAGTCAGCTCTTGCTTGGCAAGGGCGATGGCAGTTTTGAGCCGGTGCCAGTCGAGCGAAGTGGCCTGCTCGTTCCTGGTGATGCGGCAAGTCTCACTCAGGTTGATATCAATGAGGATGGCGTTCTCGATATAGTGGTAGCGCGCAATAATGGTCCGCTGACTGTCTTCAAAAACACGCAAATATCCGGAGCCAATCTCAGTGTGAAGCTAAGCGGAGCGCAGGGAAATCCGACCGCAGTAGGGGCAAGGGTCCGGCTAGAGTTTGAGTCAGGAAAAGTCACCACGGCTGAAGTCTATGCCGGTGGGGGTTATCTTTCGCAGTCCACTCCAAGTCTCTCATTCGCCATTCCAGAGGGAGAAGTGGCGTCGAAGGTGCACGTCCGCTGGCCGGATGGCAGCGAGTCTCATAAGGCAATCACCGAGGAAGGCCTGATCGAACTTAAACAAGGAGATGCATAGATGAGCAGCCGCCTGCAGAGATTTTTTACGAGGGCTTCCTGCGCGGGCATCTTTTTTAGCTTCACCGCCTGTGATGATTCCCCTCCTTCGGAAAAGGGGCAGCCTACTGAAAGTGGTCCTGTTCTCGTTTCAACTCCCTTGGCAGTTCGCAAGAACTCTGGGGTTTCGAAGACTCTTTTCAGAGCGTTGACGCCCTTGGAGTCGGGGATCAATCCCATCGTGACGGATGACCCGGGTCACCCGCTCGCTTATCTTATCAGCTCTGGCATGGAAGCGGGCGGCGTTGCGGTTGGTGATGTCGATGGCGACGGCCTTCCTGATTTATTCATCTCGAGTTCTCCCGGAAACAACCGCCTCTACCGGCAGATTGGACCACTAAAATTTGCAGACATCACCGCTGGTTCCGGCCTTGAGCACGAACGTGTCTGGAGCCGGGGAGCCAGCATGGTTGATCTTGATGACGATGGTGATCTGGATATCTATGTCGCGAACTACGCCGAGCCCAATCATCTTTATCTCAATGTGGGAAAACAGGCCGATGGCAGCATCCGCTTTGAAGAAAAGGCCCGCGAATTCGGTCTCGATCTGGATGACGCTAGTCTCATGCCGGCCTTTTGCGATTACGATCACGATGGCGATCTCGACGTCTACCTCATGTCGAACCAGTATCACTGGCCCGATAAATCCAAGCCACCATCAGTGGCTCAGATGGTCGGTGAGAAAGATGGCAAGCCTGTCATCAAGCATCCCTACGATAAGTTCTATCGGGTCAAAGATTACAAGATTGGAGAAAATGGATCTCTCAAGCTGAAGCACGATCGCACCGGGCGGCCCAACTACCTGATGCGTAATGACGGGGGGAAGTTCAAGGACGTCACTCTCGAAGTCGGGATGCAGCCCGGCCATGGTCGAGGGCTTTCTCCGACTTGGTGGGACTACAATGACGACGGGCACCTTGATCTCTATATCGCAAACGATTGGGCAGACCGGGATTTCCTTTATCATAACAATGGCGACGGCACCTTCCGAGACGCGATTGAAGAGGCAGTTCCTTATACCTCGATGTTCACGATGGGATCGGACACGGGAGATCTCAATAACGACGGACGGATTGATTTCTTCGCGGCTGATATGTCCGGAACCACTCACTATAAGCGCAAGGTCAGTATGGGCTCGATGCAGGCTGATCAGATCGAGTTCATGCTCAAGGTGCGCCCTCCCCAGAACATGCGTAATGCCGTTTATCTCAATACCGGGACGTCCCGGGTTCTCGAGGCTGCATATCTCATGGGCCTGGCGAACTCCGATTGGTCTTGGACAGTCAAAATCGCCGACCTTGATAACGATGGGAGGAACGATGTCTTCATCACCAATGGGATGGAGCAGAATCTCCGCGAGATTGAAGGGACCGCCGCAGGAAACAGTGGGAAAGAACTTCGGAAGGAGAAGAATCTCGCCTTCCGTAATACCGGAAATCTAGCTTTCGAGGACGTCGGCGAAGCCTGGGGGCTGGATCACTTCGGCTACAGCATTGCCGCCGCGACCTGTGATTTTGATCGCGATGGCGATCTCGACATGTTTGTGATGCATCGAGACGAGTCTCCCGTGCTCTATGAAAATACCTCCTCTGAAAACTCCGTCCTGATTCAGCTGGTGGGTGGGTCCAGCAATCGTCAGGGGATCGGTGCCACTCTCAAGGCGACCACTTCTGTCGGGACCCAGATTCGGCAGATCATCCTCACGCGGGGTCACCTGACTTCGGATGAAGCGACCGGTCATTTTGGACTCGGAAGTGATGAAAAAATTGCCTCATTGGAAGTGACCTGGCCGGGCGGGCGACAGCAGGAATTTCATGATCTTGCATCGGGGCATTTGCACACCATCAGTGAGTCGAGTGAGGATTCTCCTTCTGGCGTAGTTCCTCCGAAATCCCTTTTCAAAGAAGATCTCGATTTTCCGGTGGTGAAGCACGCCGAGCGAGAGTTTGATGACTTCGCCGTCCAGCCGCTCCTTCCGAATAAGCTCTCGCAGCTCGGTCCGGGCATGGCCGTTGGTGATCTCGATGGCGATGGCGATGATGACCTGGTGCTCGGCGGTGCAGTGGGGAGCGGGACTCAGATTTTGATCAACAAGGGTGGGGAGTTTGAGTCGCCCAGAGACCTCCCGGGGACGGAGAGATTCGAGGACATGGGCTTACTGCTTTTCGATGCCGATGCTGATGGGGATCGCGATTTGTTTGTCGTAAGCGGAGGAGTTGAGTCGTCAGGGGAGGATCTCGGGGACCGGCTCTATCTGAACGATGGCAAAGGTGGGCTTTCCTTGGCTCCAGAGGGAGCTCTCCCTCCGGACCAAGCTTCCGGAGGTCCGGTGGCGGCGGCTGATATCGACCGCGATGGTGACCTCGATTTGTTCGTGGGTTGCCGCGTCATTTCCGGCCAATACCCACTCGCTCAGGAAAGCCGGCTCCTTATTAACGAGGGCGGCACCTTTTCAGAGCAAGCTCTAGCAGGCCTTGGGATGGTCTCCGGAGCGACCTTCAGCGATGTTGATGGCGATGGCTGGCAGGACCTCCTTGTGGCACAGGAGTGGGGCCCGATCGGATACTTTCGAAATGAATCCGGTAAGCTGGTGGATCAGACTGGTGAAGCAGGCTTGTCCGAATTGACTGGCTGGTGGAATGGGATTTCTGCCGCTGATCTCGATGGAGACGGAGACATGGACTTCGTTGCCACCAATTTCGGCTTCAACACCAAATATCACGCTTCGTCAGGGCATCCGGCAGTCCTCTATTATGGGACCTTCGGCACGGACAAGATGCGTTTGGTCGAGGCGGAGTTTGAGGGGGAGGAGCTTCTCCCGGTTCGGGGGAAAAGTTGCTCCACCAACGCCATTCCTCATCTCGCAAAAAAGTTTACCACCTTCCACGATTTCGCCTTGGCTGATATGGCGAAGATTTATTCCAAGCCGGTCATTGATAATTCCACTAAATTTGAAGCGACCACTCTGGCGACGGGAGTTTTTTTAAATGATGGAAAGGGGCGCTTCGAGTTTAAGCCTCTTCCCCGCCTGGCGCAGATTGCTCCCGGCTATAGTCCGGTGGTTTGCGACTTTGATGGAGACGGCCTCACCGATATCTATCTCTCCCAGAATTTCTTCAGCCCCCAGCCAGAGACGGGTCGGATGTCTGGTGGCCTGGGCCTCTTTTTGAAAGGGACCGGTGGAGGAGAATTTCAGCCGTTGGGGCCTCGCGAGAGCGGCGTGAGCATGCCTGATGATGCGAAGGGAGCCTGCCTGGCAGATCTTGATGGCGACTCATGGCCCGACCTCTTGATTGCCAGTAACAACGGGCCTCTCCGCTCCTTTAAAAATCAGGGCTCCGGCCAAAGAATCCGTATCTCTCTCATTGGTCCTCCCGGAAATCCGGAAGCGATTGGGGCTCGGGTGACAGCAATCTTTCAAAATAGTTTCGAAAAAGTTTCTGAAATTCGTGCGGGGGAAGGCTATCTTTCCCAGTCTTCTTCGGCTGTTTTTCTGACTCGGTTTTTGGCTGAGAACCCGTCCAGGATTAAGGTTCGCTGGCCTGATGGTAGTGAAGCCACGCGTGAGATTGAGCAGCAGACCCAGGTCATCAAAATCCGTTTTTTAGATTAACTATTGATTAGGGCAGTCGTTTCTTTGCTGTCTCCTCTAAGAAGCTAAAAAATCACAAATTCCGCTCTTTCTCCGAACCGCGTGTTCGTTGAAATAGCGGAATTTTTTTGTTCTGGGGACTGTGTATCGTTTTAAGGAATTCGAAGGGTTATCCCACTCGGCATTTCAAAAGAGAGGAAAGATGTTTTTAAATAGTTAGGAAAGAGCGCTGCGCGTTGGAATCAAGAGCCGGGCGCTTTCTCGAAATGGCAGCGTTGATCCTCAGTGGTGGTGCACCCAAGGGTATTTCACCAGCACCACGCCTTTCGTCCTGCTTTGCCCTTTCAAGAAGTCACTCCGGCATTCGTCTCTTTTGAAACACTACTTGGTATTAGATGCCCAGCTCGGTATTCGCAGCGATGACTAGAACGGTGACTTTGTCACGATCCGGGGCTGCGCCGCGGGCCATGTCTGGCTTACCGCCGCCTTTGCCACCCGCGAGGGGGCCGAGTTCTTTGATGAGGTTGCCTGCGCCGTGGCCAGCGTTGTTTCCGTCTTCCCCACAGAGGGCTCCGAGGTGGAGCTTGTCTCCGTCATCGACGATGAGGAAGGCCGCGTGGGAGAAGTGGACTTTCTTGAGGGCATTCATGAGCTCTTGAAGAAGAGTGGCAGGGCCTTCGGTGGAGAGGACGATGTTCCCGGTGATGTTTTGTTCAGAGATGAGGCCGTCGGCCATTTGGGCGGCTCCGGCGGCTTGCGCTTTCTTGAGTGCTTTCTCGGCGTTGATGGCAGCGGTTTTCACCTCATCGGCAGAGGCGGAATCAGCGACTGAGATCGCTTCTTTTTCGAGAGCGACGAGTGAGGCGTTGGCTTTGGAGAGCTTTTCGAGAGCGAGGACTTTTTCCTCGGCTTCGAGTGTAGCTTGCTCGGCGAGGTAGGCCTTGGCAGCGGGGCCGCAGAGAGCTTCGATGCGCCGGACGCCGGAGGCGATGGCGCCTTCAGATTTTATTTTGAAGAGGCCAATGTCGGAAGTGTTGCGGACGTGGGTGCCGCCGCAGAGTTCCATCGAGAAACCGTCGAGAGTTTTATCACCACCGCCGATTTGGACGACGCGCACGCGGTCGCCGTATTTGTCGCCGAAGAACTGCATGATGTCGGCGCGCTCTTTGATGTCGGTGTGGGGGACTTCGATCCAAGAGACGGTGTCGCTGTTCTGGATGGAAGCGTTGACCTTTTCCTCGATCTCAGCGATTTGCTGCGGAGTGAGAGCCTTGGAGTTGAAATCGAAGCGGAGGCGGTCGGGGGAGACGCTGGAGCCTGCTTGGGAGGCGTCTGATGAGACGACTTCATGGAGGGCCCAGTGGAGAAGGTGGGTGGCGGTGTGGTGGGCCTCGATGGGGTGGCGTCTCGCTCTATCGAGCTCGATGGACGCGGAACTTCCAACTTCCAACGCCGAACGTTCAACTTTCAATTGGTGAGCAGTGGCTGCGCCAATTTTTTGGGTACCGGTGATGGGGTGGCCGTTGAGGGTTCCGGTGTCGCCTTCCTGGCCGCCCATTTCGGTGAAGAGGACGGTTTTGTCGGTAATGACGAGGAGGGAGTCGTCTTGCTCGTGGACTTCGAGGATGGTGGCTTCGCAGGAATCGGTATCGAAGCCGAGGAATTCCGTGACTGCCTCGGTGGAGAGGTCGAGGGCGCGGACGATGGTTGTTTTCTGAGCGCCACGAGAGAGTTCGCGGGCTTGTTCCATGCGGGCTTCAACGGCGGCTTCATCCAGCTCGATATCACGCTCACGGCAGAGGAGGGCGGTGAGGTCGAGAGGGAAGCCGAAGGTGTCGTAGAGTTTGAAGGCGTCTTCGGGTGGGAAGGTTTTTGCAACGCGACCGGAGGTCGCGGCCACGGTTTCGAAGAGGTTCATCCCGCGATCGAGTGTTTTATTAAAACTCTCTTCCTCGTTGGCGAGGGTTTCTTTGACGGCGGCGGCACGGGTTCCGATTTCCGGGAAGGTGCTTCCGAATTCGCTGACGAGGGTGTCGACGAGTTTTGGGAGGAAGGCTTCTGTGCCATCGAAGCCGAGGGCGCGGCCGTATTTGACGGCGCGCCGGAGGATACGGCGGAGGACGTAGTTACGGCCGTTGTTTCCGGGGAGGATGCCATCGGCGATGGAGAAGGAGAGGGTGCGGAGGTGGTCGGCGATGACGCGGAAGGCGATGGCTTGCTCCAATGTGGCCGCGACCTCTGGTCGCGTAGCCTCTTCACTATTGGCCACGTGATCGGAGGTCGCAGCCACGGGGTAAATATCCACGTATTTTTTGCCGCTCATTTCTTCGAGCTTGCGGAAGAGGGGTTGGAAGACGTCGGTGGCGTAGTTGGTGGGTTTTTCGGAGAAGTCGGTGAAGCCTTTGGTGTTTTGGATGAGCGAGCAGGCGCGCTCGAAGCCCATGCCGGTGTCGACGTGCTTGGCGGGGAGGTCACGGAAGGAGCCATCGGCCTCGGCGTTGTATTGGATGAAGACAAGGTTCCAGATTTCGATGCAGAGATCGGAGTCCATGTTGACGAGGGAGCCTCCGGTGTCGCCCTTTGGGGTCATGTCGACGTGGAGTTCGGAGCAGGGGCCGCAGGGGCCGGTCTCGCCCATCATCCAGAAGTTGTCTTTGACGTTGCCGTTGACGATGTGGATTTTGGGATCGAGTCCTTTCGATTCGAAGAGCTTGGCCCAGAGGTCGTAGGCTTCTTGGTCGAATGAGGAGGGGTCGCCTTCTGAGGGAGAGTAGACGGTGGCGTAGAGGCGCTCAGGTGGGCAGCCCCAGCGCTCGACGATGAGTTCCCAGCCCCACTCGATGGCTTCTTTTTTGAAGTAGTCACCGAAGGACCAGTTCCCGAGCATTTCGAAAAAGGTGTGGTGGTAGGTGTCGTAGCCGACGTCCTCGAGGTCGTTGTGTTTTCCGCCTGCGCGGATGCACTTCTGGGTGTCGGTGGCGCGTGGAGGATCGTAGGAGGCCTTCTCGGTGCCGAGGAAGTAGGGGACGAATTGGTTCATCCCGGCGTTCGTGAAGAGGAGTCCGGGGGATTGCGGCAGGAGGGAGGCTGAGGGCACGGGGGTGTGGCCTTTTTCCTTAAAGAAATCGAGGAAGCTCTGTCTAATGTCTGCCGAAGTCATGATGTTGGTGCTTCAAGACCATAAAACGGGGGGGATTTCGATAGAAAAAGCGGTTGGGGGAATGAGAGTTGAGATTTGAACACGAATCTGGCGAATAGGACGAATCTTGGTTGGGGATGAAATTTGAACGAGCTGGGTCGAGGGGCTTTAACCACGAAATATACGAAAGGCACGAAACAATGTGGGAGGGTGAGCCAGCGGGTTGCAGGGCATCCTCCCACGCCCTTCGGGCTACGGCGGGCATGTGGGCGTGAGACAAACCGGGTGAGACGCTCCCCCTTCACTCGACGATCCAGATGCCGACGCTTTCGGGCGGGAGGTCGATGCGGGCGCGGGGGTTTTCTTCCCAGGTGACGGGATTGAGTTTTCTGCGGATGCCGAGGAGAGGGAGTCGTTTGAGGTTTTTTCCTTTTGGCAGGATGGCCTCTTGGTTGATGCCGACGAGATCGATGTGCATGCTGCGGCGCTTGTCGCTGAGGTTGAAGCTTACGATTACCGTTTTCTCAGGCTCGTTCTTAATGTAGCGGGCGTAGATGAAGAGGCCGTCATCGGCAGGCGCTTCCCGGCTATCGACCCACAAAGTGGAGGTCAATCCCTTCCGGAGAGCAGGGAGATCTTTGCGGAGCTGGATGAAGATTTTTAGGGCCTTAAATGAGGCGGTACTTTGAAGTTCTTCGATCCTTGTGTCATCTCCACGTTTGATAAAGGTGAGGCGGCCGGTCTCGGTATTTTCATCAACGCCGACTTTCTCATCGATGAGGCCGGCCTCGGTGCCGTAGTAGAGGCAGGGGATGCCTTCAAGGGTGAGGACGAAGGCGTTGGCGAGGATGTTCCGTTTTTCGCTGACTCCTTTGACACGGAAGCGGTTGAGACCATCGTGGTTCTCCAGGAAGGTGATCGATTTTTGACGGGAGTTGAGGCCGTCGAGACCGGGCTTGGCGTTAAAATAAGGAAGTTCGCCGGGAGGGCCTCCGTTGAGGTCCTGCATGGCACGCTCGATACCATTGGCGTGGCCGAAGCCATTGGCGTCGTGGCGGAAGTAGTTCCGGGCGGACCAGCACATTTGGAAATTGAGGAGGCTATCGAGAGCAACGTCCTGGTTGTCGTGACGGTAGGTATATTGGCCCAGCTTGCGGGGGTTACCGTCATAGACTTCGCCAAAAAGAATGAGGTCTTTCGCCCGCTCGCCTACTTTTTCGCGGAGGCGCTTGCTGAATTCGCTCCAGAACTCGTGGTGGACGTGTTTTACGGTATCGATGCGGAGGCCGTCGATGCCAACTTCCTCAATGTAGAAGCCGTAGATCCGGACGAATTCATCGACGAGTTCATCAAAGTGAATGCTGTCGTCTTTGGTCCAAACATCGCGAAGGCTGAAGAAGTCGCAGTCGATTTCTTCTCCATCGGCTTTCGCGAGGCTCTCGTCATCGAAGCCCTTGCGACTGTAAGTCGAGAGGTCAGCGAGGATGCCGTTGAATTCGATATGCTTCCCGAAGATTTGCTTGGGTTCGCGGGGCTCGGGTTTGAAGATGTTCCATTTGGGAATGTTTCCCCATTTCGCGCTGGCGTGGAATCCTTCTTTCTTAAAGGGGGCCACCCATTCGCCTTTTTCGTTAAGATCCTGGGTGCCATCGCCATCCTGGTCGTAGAAAAAGAGCGGGCCGATGTGATTACAGACGATGTCCTGGATGATCTTGATCCCTTTTTCGTGAGCGAGCCGGACGAGGTCCCGGTAATGGGCGAGGCGCCCGTATCGGTTGTTCGAATAGGCTTCGCCTCGAAGAGAAACAGAGGAGGTGAGATGCGGGTCGATATCGAGGAAGTCCTGAGCCCAGTATCCGTGGTAGCCCGTCTTGCCGGAATCGCCTTCATCGTAGGCCGTCTTCCAGACGTTCCTCACCGGTGGGGTGATCCAGATGGCGGTGATGCCGAGTGCATTAAAGTAGCCGCTTTGAAGCGCGAGTTCGATGCCGCGGAAATCGCCACCGTGGTAAAGGTCGACATTTTCCTGCTTGGCGTCGTAGGTCGAGGGGTCGCAGCCCTTGGGAAGATTGTTTGAGGGGTCACCGTCGTAGAAACGATCGGTCAGCATAAAATAGATGATCTCGTCACTCCATGGGCGTCCTTGGGCGATACTCACGGATCCGGGTATCAGCAAAAGAGCGAAGAGACAAAGCTTACTCATCGCTAAATAACAGGCCCGATATTGCGCTGGTCTGGTATAAATTTGGCCGTTGGCCAACCGGACTCCTCTTTCCAAAGGCATTCGGGAAATGTGCGAGCGAAGCGAAGTTTGGTAAGCTTGCTGAGGCTGAGTTTTTCTCCTCTGGCATTAGCTCAAATAGAGCAAACTATTGCCACTGCCGTGGCTGTCCTTACTTCAGGGCGCTGGCGATGCCGGTGGGGAACTTGCTGATGGGGCGGATCTTGATCTCGCGGTAGTAGCACTCGGCGGCTTCTGATTGGATTTGGATCTGGCCTTTGGTGAGGGGAGCGGGGCCGTATTGGGTCTTTTGGCGGGTGTTATGGAGGGCCATGTTAACTTTGCCATTCACGGCGAAGACCATTTTGTCTCCGACAGTGTAGATATCGATGGTGTTCCACTCTCCGTGAGTGCGTTCGGTGGAGGGGCCATGATCGGTGTAGCCGGGATTGGGATCCAGTTTTCCTCTGGGGTTCCAGGCGGTATGTTTTTCTTCGTTGGGTGCGACGTTGATGTCGGCTCCGGAGGCGGCGAGGGCGATGAAGTCGCCGATGTCTTCTTCCTGGATCTGGCATCCGAGGGAGCGCTTCCAGACATTCCAAAAAGCGCCGTGTTTTCCGACGCAGTGGAGGAGGATGCCGGAGTCGCGCCGGCGCTGGAGGCGGGGTTCCCATTTTTTGTCGCCCCACTTGAATTGCATCGTGAGATGGTAGTTTTCGAACTCGGACTTGGTGGTGAGTCCGGCGTAGATTTCTCCGGTGATCTTGAGGACGTCGTGGCCGTCTTCCTGAATGACGGAGAAGATACGAAGGGGGTCGTTGTTGAGGCCAAGGGGGGTGCCTTTGACGCCGTCTTCACTGGTTGAGGCGGGGTGGCCGGGGATTTTGACGGTTTTATGGGGAACGCCGGTCCAAGTGTCCCAGGCGCTGAGGTTTTTATCGAGTAGGGGTTTCCAGACGGATTTGGGAGCGCTCGGGGCAGCGACTTTTTTCTTCTTCTTGGCCGGTTTCTTGGGAGCGGCGGGACGGGGCTTGAGCATTTCCTGCATGTATTTTTCGGCGCTTTTTAGCGGAAGCTTGATGCGCTTCATGCCGGGTTTCTCGTCGAGGTTGGCGTTGATCTCATCCTCGCTGGGGGTCTTTGATTTTAGGCCCCCTTCAGGCACGTCGAGGCCGGAGATCCAGACGATGGTGTTGAGGATCATGGTGCGGATGCCGTCGTTTGCCCAGTTGCGGTGATAGTGGCCTCCGGTGTAGCCGGCACCTCGAACGCCACTTTTTTGCTCGAATCCCCAGAGGAGAGACTGGGGTTTTCCGAAGCCAGCGGGGCCGTTTTCGTTCCAAAGATTGATGGTCTTCATCTTGTCTTTGTTCGGAATGGCAGTGGCGAGCGGGATGACTTTGTCGGCGAAGCGCATGTTGTAGTAAAACTCGTCGACGACCTTGATGGGCTTTTCGCAGCCGCGGCGAATGGGGTGATCGCTGGCGACCTTGATGTCGGCAACCCAGTGGGGGTTCACCGAGAAACCAGATTCCATGAATCCACCGATGGTGGGGAGGTAGTAGTTTCTTCCGTCCTCCGGCTTACTTGGGTGCACTCCGTAGTGCATGAAGAAGAGGCCGGTGCCATTTTTAGAGAGCTCCATGAGGCGGGGGTAGTGGTTCCGCACGACGGAGTCGGAGTCGCAGTAGACAATGATGGCGGCGGCTCCTTCGAGGATCTTGTCATCCTTGGGCCAACCCGAGATGACCTCTGCTTGGATGGGGAGGTCGCTTTGCGCATTGAGACTCTTGGCGAGAAGAAGAGATCCGGCACGGAATTCGTGATCGCCTGAGCCATGGCTTCTTCCTCCGGCGAGAAAGACGATCTTTTTCGCGGGAGCGAGTTTGGTGAGCACTTGGTTGAGCTCGGCGGATGGGGTGGCATCGGCGTCAAGGTCGCCGAGGGCATATTGGATGCCGTCGAGGAAGTGTTGGAGGACCTTGGGATTCCAGTAGGTGGCGTGATTGTGTCCGAGATTGGAGTAGAAGACGCGGCCTTGGCCGACTTTATGAATCCAGGCGATGGGGTAGTCTCCGTCAGCCTTGATAGAATCGCGAAGCTTGGCGGCCATTCCTTGTCCTTCGAAATTACGCTGCTTTGACATGTCGAGGCTGAGGAGGACGCGTGAACGCTTCCGGGTGAAGGTGCCATCGCGGTAGTGGTAGATTTCGTCGTTGAGGAAGTCTCCTTTTCCGCCCCATGCGGCGTTGAGAGGGTGGAGGGGAGATTCGACTTTGACGGCCCAGGTGCCGCCAGCGGTCCAGGGATGGGAGCCGAAGCCGCCGCCGATGACATCGGAGCCTTCTTGCCATTCTTTACAGGAATCCGAGGCGGCGTGGATACCGATGAGGCCCTTGCCGGATTTTATGAATTCGAGAAAGGCGCTACGTTGTTCCCCGGAGAGGAAGGTTTCGAAGTCGACCGAATTGAGGAGAAGGAGGGCGTCGTATTGATCGAGATTTGCGGTGGTGAACTCTGCGGGGTCGTCGGTGAACTCGATCTCGTAGGCCTTCGTTTTCTCGGCCATCATCTTGAAGGTGGCGAGGCCGGTGGCGATGGAGGAGTGGGGCCAGTTGCACTTATAAAAGGCGAGGATTTTGCGTGCTTTACGTGGCGTCGCGGTGAGTTTCTTGGGGATGGCCTTCTCGACCAGAGCGAGTTCCTTCTCGGTGGGGGCGTAGGTGGTAAAGAGGATCTTTTTCTTTTCAGACCAATCGAACTTGGCCCAGCCTTTTGGGGCGGCGGTGCGTTGGCTTCCATTTTTCTGGAGCTGACCGAGAAGAGGAATGGCGATGACGCCGGCGAGGGTGAGGATGGCGACTAGGAGTGCGGGCCGTTTCATATGTGGGAAGTGTGGAGGAATCAATCAGTGGGATCAATGATGGTATTTTAGGAGGTGATTCAAAGTGATCGAGGTGGGGGAGAAGTGTGTTCCGTGGTTTCAAAATAACCCCTGGCTGTTCGCTTTTTGGGAACCCGGGCCCCAATAGGGCGAAAAACGCCACCTTTAGTGAGAAAGTGGCGTTGGTTGGTTTGGCTGCCTTCAGCATGAACGGAAGAGCAAGTGGCCAAATCAGAAGGGATAGAAAGCTACCAGCACTCAGAAAGAAAGAGTCCGATAGATCCTTCCTTCGGGCTCAAGAAGCCCACATCCAGAGCGCGAGATAAATCACGATCCCGAGAAGAAGGATATCCGATGAACCACATCGTTATTTTTTGGGAGGGACGGGTCCTTAAGCATTCGGGAGCTTGAACTCGTCGCGGTAGGTTTCGTGGTCGAGCTTGGTGGCGGTTTTTGCAAATTCGCCGGTGAGTTTCACGCCGTCGGTGGTGAGTGGGACTCCCATGGTGATGCCTCCCTTGACTCCATTGGCAGCGAGGTGCTCCTGCATGCGTCCGAAGGCGTCGGTGAGTGCTGGCGTCTTGGAGAAAGCGGCTTTGATCTGATCGGGGTCCGCTTTCTTTCCGAGGTTCAAGGCGTGGGTGCCGAGATGGGCGAGGGCGGAGGAATGGTGACCATTTTGAGCGCCATGCACGACGTCTTGTTTTCCGCTGAGGGCGGCATCAATAAAATTGTGGAAGGAGTTTCCGCCACCGGAGAATTTCTTGATTTCTTTGCCATCGTTGTCGACGACGCGGCAGGAACTTCCGTGGCCGCCGAGGATCTTTCCACCTTCGTATTCGATGACGTTTCCAATGGTGACGCCTTTGTAGTTCGGCATGCCATTTTTCCAATCGAGGCCTTTTTTGGGAAGTCCACGGACTTCGAAAAGGATGGGGGCGGGTTTGGCGTCGATGTAGAGGATCTGGGTGTTGGCGGTGTCGCCATCGTCATCATAGCCGAGTCTTCCGCCAGCGGTGAGGACTCCGGCGGGGTATTCCATGGGGTCATCGAGGGCCCACCGGCAGACGTCGAATTGATGCGGACCCTGGTTGCCTAGGTCGCCATTTCCGTAAGGCGACTGCCAGTGCCAGTCGTAGTGGAATTGCTTCCGGTTGACGGAGAGAATTTCGCGGGGGCCAGACCAGAGATTGTAGTCGACGGTTTTCGGGGGCGCGATGGGTGCAGCGAGCTTGCCGATGGACTTGCGGGGCTTGTAGCAGAAGCCACGGGCGAGGGTGAGCTTGCCGAGGTGACCTTCCTTAACCCAGTCAAAGACGTCGTGCCAAGCCTGCTCGGAGCGGCGCTGGAATCCGTGGGCAATCACGACGCCGTAGTCGGCTTGTCCAAGGGCGAGTTTTTCGCCTTCCCAGATATTGTGGGAGACGGGCTTTTCGACGTAGACGTGCTTTCCTTGAGCGGCGGCGCTGAGGGCGATGAGGGTATGAGTGTGGTTACAGGTGGCGATGCAAATGGCGTCGACGTCGGGATCTTGGCAGACCTTGCGGTAGTCGGTGTAGGTCTTGAGACCGGTGAGGTTACTCCGTTTTTCGAGCTCTTTCTTTTTGCGGTCGAGTTGGTCGGTGTCGATATCGCAGAGGCCCACGAGTCGCGCTTTTTTATGAGAAAGGACGCCACCAATGTGCGAGCCGCCCCGGCCTTTGACTCCGATCACGACGACGCGGAGTTCACCATTGGCACCGGCGGCGCGGGCATGGGGAGCCAGGAGGGAAAAGGTGCCTGCGTAGACAGAGGAGCGGAGGAGATTGCGGCGATTCATTATTTTGAGAAGTTCGTGAAGTTGGTCTTGAGAGAGTCGGCGCTAAAGCTGCCGTGTTGAATGATAAGGCGGTATTTTTGGGTGAGTGATTTTCCTTTCTCGAGCAAATGATCGCCGAGATGAGGCTCCTTTTTTTTGCCTTCGAAATCGTGTTGGCCGAAAGGGTTGGCGGCGAGGAGACCGTAGTCGCGGGCGTGCCACCAGGTTGGGTGGCGGAGGTTGTCGGGGTGATCCATGAGAGCGACGACGGTCGCTTCTCCTTCAGAATTGGGACCGTGGTAGGCGACCCACTTGGCGCGTTTGCCCCAAGCGGCGCCGTCTTTGTGGCCTTCGGAGTTTTCAATGGAGCCCTTGGCGACCTTGCCCTTGAGACGGAGGGAGGGAGTGAGGCGAAGGCCGAGAGACCCTTCCTTGGTGTCGCCGAAGGTGACGTCCTCGAGCGCGGTGAGAGTGGAGGTGAGATCGATGATGAGATCCTTTTCACTCACGGAAAAAGAATAGCGGCGCTTTTCGTTGAGGAGGGCTTTGCTGTTGTGTTCCCAAGCGAGGTTGGCGGTGAAGGAATTTTTGGCGATGTCGCCGTAGGATTTCAGGACGATGTTTGAGGGAGGGACGTTTTTCGACCTATGCCAGAAATCGTGACCGTTGATGAGGCCATGGGTGAACCAGAAGGAGATGTGGTGTGGGTGGTCGCTTTGTTCGCCCGCGACGTCTTTTTTAAAAGGGAAGTGGCGGGTGATGTTGGAGCCGCCTGGGCCGATGAGAGGATAGAGGCAGGGAACTTGCTTGTCGGCCCGGAAGATGGTGACGAGTTGGTTGCCATTTTTGACTTCAATGGTTTGATCGACTTGCTTCAGAGCGAGCTGGCCGGAAGCCGGGAGAATGAGAGTGAGAGTGAGGGCTAAAGAAGGGACGCGCATGGTGGAATAATGAGGATACGTAAAGTAAGGTCTCGTTTTTTCAATTTTCCAGCTCAGGCGATGGCGAGATTCTCGAGCACGCGGCGAGTGACACTACGGAAGAGTGGTGAAATTGGCAGGGGTCGTCAAGTGGGGGATGACTGAGATATTTTATTGGAATAGAACTGGTAGAACTGTCAGCAAGAGGGTGATGGTTAAGATTAATACGGTGCTCCAGGATTTCCCCAAACTGGAATAGCAGATGGAAATGAGGAGAGCCGACCAGATCAGGAGAACGACCTTTGGAGTTTTCAAAAAGTCGCTCATGGATTAATTTATCACCAATGGTGAATGTCTTTGAAGACTCTGGGAGCCATCATTTAGCGTGTGGCAGAGCTTTTGCGCCTCGATTGCCAGAGCTGGAAAATGACAGCGGAGAGCGCAATGAGAGCACCGAAAAATTCGCGGGACAGTTCGACGCGGGGATCCTCGGCGGACATCGACGTTTGCGTCATGTTGAACTTTTCCTCACCGAAAAGGTTAGCCCAAATCCCGGGGCCGCACGTCGCCATTTCGATGAGGCAGGCCACGACGGCGAGGATAAAATACCATGCTGGCAGCTTGCGGAAAGAGACCACAATAAATGTGATTCCGATAATGAGATAGAAAAGGAACCACAGGGCCGCATCAAGCGAGGAAGGGTTTGTGTAGATCTCGGGGTCGATGTCATTTCGCTGGAACCAGGCGAAGATGACGAAAATGAGGGCGAGGGCGTAGTTGAGAAACTTCATCTTGTTGGGGATTGTAGTTTATTAGTTTACGTGAAAAGGGTAACCACCTTTCATGTCGAAGGACGCACGAAAGGTCTTGTTTGTCTGCACTGGAAATACCTGCCGTAGCCCGATGGCGGAAGGGATCTTTCGACGGGCGACCGAGGGCTCGGATTATGAGGTGAGCTCGGCAGGAGTGGCTGCGCAGCCGGGAAGTTCTGCAAGCCGCGATACCTTGGACGTTTTATCAGATCTCAATATTAGCCTTGAGGGCTTCCGCAGTCGCATGGTGGATGACGAGATGCTTGCCGAAGCGGAAGCTGTCTTCTGCATGACCGAGGGTCACCTTGAAATGCTCGAAATGATGTTTCCCGAGCAGCAGGAAAAATATCACCTCGGCTGCGATTTCGCGGAAATCGATGGGAAAGTCGGAGCCGATGTCCCGGATCCTATCGGGATGGGCCGCCCGGCCTATGATTCCTGTGCCAACGTTCTAGATGAAGCAATTGTTGGAATCATTGGCTTTCTTGATGAGCGGGGAAAAGCCTGAGCGTTCGGCGAAAGGCTACTGATGTTTGGTAGGATTTTGGAGTCATTGGAAGAGGGGATGAGTCCAGTCAGAAAAAGGATGGGATGGCGCGAGGCGTCGTTAATGATGCCTCGTTCGAGAGCCTCCCGGATCCAGTAGCCCGACTTCACCTGTTTTCATGGCAAGGAGAAGGGGAATTTGGCCTTCGAGGGGGGCTTTCTCACGTAAGCGCTTGCCATTTTCCTCCAGAGGCCTCACGCAAGGTATCTCTTTATGAGTGCAAATGCCATTCGAATTGCTGTTGGGGCCGATCACGGCGGAGTTGAGTTGAAAAACGCAATCGTGGAGGCTCTTAATGGGAGTGGTCATGAGATTGTCGATTACGGCACGCATGGCAGCGATTCAGTGGATTATTCCGACTTTGCCAATGAGGTCGCCCGGGCGGTCAATGAAGAGCGCGCTGATCGTGGAATTCTTGTTTGCACTTCGGGTGTGGGTGTCTGCCTCGCGGCGAATCGTTTCCGTGATGTCCGCGCTGCCAATGTTCGGACGGTGGAGGAAGCCAAGACGACCCGTTCTCACAATAATGCTAATGTTCTTTGCCTCGGGCAGAAGGTCGTGACCACCGAAGTGGGGCTGGAAATGGTGGAGACTTTTCTTTCATCTGACTTTGAGGGTGGTCGCCATGAAGCGCGTCTTTGTAAGGCCTCGGGAAGTCGTCTTGCGATGACGGACCCAGAGGTTTTTGAGGCGATCGTAGGCGAAGAGAAGCGCCAGCGCAGTCACATCGAACTGATTGCTTCGGAGAACTTCTGCAGCCCAGCGGTGATGGAAGCGCAGGGATCGCTTCTCACCAATAAGTATGCCGAGGGATATCCCGGGCGTCGTTGGTATGGAGGGTGCGAGAATGTCGATGTCGTCGAGGAACTCGCGATTGCCCGGCTGAAGGAAATTTTTGGAGCGGATCACGCGAATGTGCAGCCGCACTCGGGGAGCCAGGCGAATACCGCGGTTTACTTTGCGGTGCTCGATCCCGGTGACAAAATTCTTACGATGGATCTCGCCCATGGTGGTCACTTGACACACGGGCATCCGGCTAACTTTTCGGGTCGTCTTTATGACGTGACCCACTACGGCGTGAGCGCCGAGGATGAGCGTATTGATTATGATGCTCTCGAAGCGCAAGCCAAGGAGGTCATGCCGAAGCTTATTACTTGTGGAGCGAGCGCTTATTCGCGTGAGATTGACTTCGAGCGCATGGGGCAGATTGCCGAAGCGGTTGGCGCTTATCTTTTCGTGGACATGGCGCACATCGCCGGTTTGGTGGCGGCGGGAGTTCATCCAAGCCCAGTACCGCATGCGGACTTTGTCACTTCGACGACACACAAATCACTCCGCGGACCCCGTGGCGGGATCATTCTTTGTAAACAGAAGTATGCTAAGAAGATCGATGGTCGCGTTTTCCCCGGCGTCCAAGGTGGACCACTGATGCATGTCATCGCGGCCAAGGCAGTGTGCTTTGGCGAAGCGCTTGAACCGGGCTTCAAAGAGTATCAGGAGCAGGTTATCAAGAATGCTCAGGCGATGTCCGCGCGTCTCGAATCGCACGGTTACCGGATCGTTTCCGGTGGCACCGAAAACCATGTCTTCATGGTCGATCTTCGTCCGGTGGGCCTCGATGGCTCCATCGTTTCCGATACCCTCGATAAAGTGGGCATCACGGTGAACAAAAACTCGATTCCTTTCGATGAAGCGAGTCCGATGAAGCCTAGTGGAATTCGGATTGGAACTCCTGCAGTCACGACCCGTGGGATGAAGGGTGCTGATGCTGAAAAGGTCGCCGATTTGATCCACGAAGCGCTCGTAGCGCGAGAGGATGATGCCAAGCTTGCCGAGATTAAGGAGCGCGTTTTCGCCCTTAATACGGCGTTTCCGATGCCTTGGTAGGTTTGGGGTTTGAAATTTTCAGCGCAGCGTGGCCTTTGGTCTACGCTGCGGAAACTGGACGCATTTCTAAACCGGAGGTTGTCGACGAATTGATCAAGGAGCTAGGTAAACTGGCAGCAGCAAAGAAGATAGCGAAAGGTGGGTAAGGCAACTTCTGTGATAGCTCGTTGATTTAGATCGACCTTTCAGGCCTCGGATTCTGTTGGGGGCGGGATACCAAGGCGTCGCGAGTGCCTCGCTTTGCCCTTCGCTAAGTTAGGACGCACCTCTGGCGCTGCTTAAAGAGCGGATTCTCGTGAGCCACGACGACCTTTACTCATGAGCCAAAATCGCTGCTCCGGTATTGCGAATGGTACAAAAGAGTGGCAGGTAAGAGGTGTGAGTAATCCTTTCCGTGAAGACCTCGTCTCCCGTAATCTCCCTGAAGCGTGCACGGTTGTAATTTTCGGGGCCACCGGTGATTTAACCCATCGGAAGCTCATTCCGGCGCTCTATAATCAAGCAGCCGATGGCGAACTGCCGGCCGGAGTGAAAATTATCGGCTTCGCACGCCGCAATTGGACCGATGAATTTTTTCGCGAAGGATTGGAGAAGTTGAATCGCGAGGTTTCCCGCACCGGGCACGATGAGGAAGTCTGGGCGTCTTTGGCCTCGAATATCGAGTATCACCAGAGCGAGTTTCAGGATGATGACGGGTATCGTCGATTGGCTGAGCGGCTCGATGCGATCGATCAGGAACGCGGTGGAAAAGGGAATCGCCTTTTTTATGTTGCGAGTGCGCCAGAGTATTTCGACGATATTCTTCTCCATCTTAAAAAGGCGAGTCTGAGTGACGAGCGGGAGGGCTGCTGGTCGCGCGTGATTGTCGAGAAACCCTTCGGCACCACCCTTGCGACAGCCCAGCATCTCAACGAGGTGGTGAACGGAACCTTTGAGGAAAAGGATACCTATCGCATCGACCACTACCTTGGAAAGGAGACTGCACAGAACATCATGGTGCTCCGCTTTGCCAACGCGATTTTCGAGCCGATGTGGAACAAGCAGTTTATCGATCACGTCCAGATCACCTGTGCCGAGCATCTCGGGATGGAAGGGGGACGCGGTGGTTATTACGATCAAGCGGGAGCGCTTCGGGACATGGTGCAAAACCATCTTCTTCAGCTGCTCAGTCTCGTTGCGATGGAGCCGCCGACCGATCTCTCTGCCGATGGCGTGCGGGATGAAAAGGTGAAGGTGATTCGTTCTCTCCGTCAGTGGGACACTCCCGAGCTAGTGGCTGAGAATGTCACCCGCGGGCAGTATACTTCGGGTAATATCAACGGGAAGGAAGTCCCGGGCTACTGTGAAGAAGACCGGGTTGATCCCGAGTCCGAGACAGAAGCTTTTGTCGCTGTGCGCTGCATGATCGACACCTGGCGCTGGAGCGGGGTGCCCTTCTACGTGCGCGTCGGTAAGCGTCTGCCGAAGAAAGCCACCGAGATTTCCATTCATTTTAAAGAGACCCCGAGTGTCTTGTTCAATGCCGCTCCCGGAGGGGTGCCCGATGGTAATGTCCTCGTAATCCGCATTCAACCGGACGAGGGGATATCGTTTCGCATCAATTCCAAGCTTCCCGGGACCACGCTGCGGATGGAACCGGTGAAGATGGATTTCCACTATTCCAGTAGCTTTGGAAAGAGCAGTCCGGAAGCTTACGAGCGTCTTTTGCTCGATGCGATGGCAGGGGATGCCACTCTCTTTGCACGTCGCGACGAAGTGGAAGAAGCGTGGCGCTTCGTCGATAACATCGAGAACGCCTGGCACGAGAGCGACAATCCGCCGCTGATGGCTGAGTTCCCTGCGGGTTCATGGGGACCGAAGGAAGCCGATGAAATGCTCAAGAGCGAAGGACGGAAATGGAGGAGGCTTTAATGAGCGGCAAGATTTCAACCGAAGGGCTGGGAATACCTGTCGAGATCGCAGCGATCGATGGCGAACTCAGGAAGCTTTGGGAAGCGGATGAGGCGAGCACGAACGCATCGTTGATGAATTTCCTCGTTTATACTGAGGATCCGCATGAGCTGACGGCGAATTCGAAAATGATTCAGAAGCTCACGCGAGAGCATGCCTGTCGGGCGGTTCTGATTGCGATGGACCGCAAAGCTCCCAAGCCTTCGGTGGCAGCGTGGATCACAGCGCACTGTCATCTTGCGCACGGTAAGAAGTCGATTTGCTCCGAGCAGATTTCCTTTCTTCTGAGTGGCTACTCTTTTGGTCGATTTCGCAACACCGTTTTTGCGCATCTCAATAGCGACTTGCCTCTTGTGTTTTGGTGGCAGGGTGAGATCTCCGATCTTTTCGAAGAGCGGCTTTACAGTATTTTGGATCGTTTCATTTTTGATAGCTCCACGTGGTCGAATCCGACGGAAGGTTTTGCCAAAATCATGGAAGCGCGTGAGCAGACGAATGATCACATGGTGACGCAGGACCTTTCCTGGACGCGCAGCTATCACTATCGCCTCGCAATTGCTGGGCTCTTCGATGACCCCGCTGCCGAAAGGTCTTTTTACGAAATTGAAGAAGTCAATATTGTGGCTCAAAAGAGTCAACGGACGTCGGCTCTCCTTTTGTTGGCTTGGGTGACGGAGCAGGCGGGTTGGAAGACAGGCCTCGAGCTGGGCTTGACTGCTGAGACCAATCCGGAGAACGGAGAATCGTTTCTCTTCGAGTCCAAAGAAGGTCGGAACATTGTGGCCAAGATCACGTGGGATGATGATGGAGCTCCATTGAGTTTGCTCTCGATCAAGTCGCCCGATTGCGAAGTGAAAGTTAGCCGGCAAGAAGGAACCTCCCATCTCTGCCAGGCAATCTGTACCGCTGGGCACTGTCTCAATGTGAGCGGTCCGGCGGATGCGGATGACCCGGAAGGGCTTGTGGCGGATCAGCTATCGCGGGGTGGGAAGAACTCGCTATTTTTGAGAATGCTTCCGCGGTTTTTGAAGTTGCTTTAGGCCTAAACTGCGAACCGGTGATTACTTGTGGCGAGTGACCGCTTGGCGGGGCATTTTTAGAAGGGCGCGTTGCTTAGCTTGCTGAAGCTTCATTTCGCGTTGGAGGTCTCGGGACTGCTCATACTCTTCTTTGGCGGAATTGTATTTGTGCTGACGCATCGCTAGATCGAGCGCTATTTCCTTTTTGTTGAGAATGGTTTCCTTCATTTGCTCCACTTGACGGTCCACAAGATTTAGCCGGGTATTCAAGACATCCTTGAAAAAAATCAGCGCTTTCTTGGCATCACCCATTAACTCGTTCGCTTGGGTTGTCAGAGCCACTCGGTTTGTGTGCTCTTCTGCCAGTCCTTGGGCTACGCGCTTTTCGCTCTCGTGGCGGGTCTCCAGATACTGCGTGTATATTATAATCACTTGGTTTTTAGGGAATTCGAGCGCAGCTGCGGTCGGAATCATTTCTTCAACACTGGTTTTATCAGCTTATCAATCTGGATTTTGAGATGATCACGATCTTGTTCGAACTGGTCCAAGCGTTGTTGTGCATTCAGGCGCATTTTCTCTTCAGTGGCCTCATTCTTAGTGGAGTCACGAGGATCAAAGTAGGGAATTTCGTAGCTTCCAATCAGGGAGGTGAGTTTCTTTTTCTTGTCATTTACGAGGTCTCCTTGCCTCTGAAGTTCTTCATCAAGCGCTTCGATCGCCTTTTTGGCATGAGCTATTTCCATCTTATTTCGGCGCGCAATCTAGCGATTAACGACGGCGTTCACGATGTCGTGGGCATCTTCCTGATTGTGGCTGCGGGCTCTGATTTTGATGAAATCTGTGCCCTTCCGAGGATCCGTAGAAACCATCGTTGTTACTTTCTCTAGGGTTTCCCCCGGTGAGAGACCCCAGCGCTGATCGAGAGCAATTGCCTGGATGGCTGAGTTGAGCGTTTCATTTGAGGTAATGATTTCAAATTCATTGAACTCATTGGAGGTGAAAGGGCCTGATCTAATTGAGCCTGACATTGGGGAGACCAAAGAACAAACGGGTGAATCTGAACCACGGCGGTGGATTCATATTTAAAACCGATCAGTCCGCCTGAGCCCATCATGCGAATTCGGGCTACCGCGACGAGGGCGATGATGGCAAGGGCGGTGAGAAATATTATCTTAAATCAAGATTGTGACCTCTTGGGAGCTTAGAGTGGTGAACCTGGTAAATGTTCAAATTGTTTTGGCAAAGTGAAGGAGCCGTGGGTGCTCCGATCCCGAATTAGAATAATTCTAATTTCCGCTTGATCGTGCTCCCAGCGTGGCTAGGTTCCCGCCGCAGATGATTTCGTTTGATCACCATAGCAGCCCAGCACCGGAGGAGCTTCCTTCGGAGCTTGAGGGCTTGCGTATGACTAAGCAGCGCCGGGAGGTGCTCTCGGTCATTCTTGCTGAACGCGATCACCCCACTGCAAATGATGTCTTCACACGCTCGAAAGAGCGGATGCCGACGATCTCGCTTGCGACGGTCTATAATTGCCTGGAGGCCCTAGTCTCGCACAAGCTGGTAAAGCAGGTGAACTTTGAGCGCGAGTCATCACGCTACTGCCCGAACTTAAATGATCACTGCCATTTTCAGGATGAAAAGACCGGAACCATCCACGATGTCGTCTTTAAAAAAGGAGTTAAGCTTGAAGATTTCCTCGAACTCCCTCAAGGCACCGAAATCAGCCACCTCGAACTCAGCCTGAAGGGCCGGATCGGATACTAAAAACTTTCTCAAAAACATGAGCCTTACCATCGAAAACCTGCACGCCACCGTCGGCGGAACTCCCATCCTCAAAGGTCTCAATCTGGAAATTCCAGCGGGAGAAGTCCATGCCATCATGGGTCCCAACGGTTCTGGTAAATCCACTCTTTCCAAGATCATCGCTGGTCATGAGGACTATGTCGTGACGGACGGAAAAGTTCTTCTTGATGGAGTCGATATTGCGGGACTCGAAGTCGACGAGCGCTCACGTGCCGGAATCTTCCTCGCCTTCCAGTATCCTGCTGAAGTTCCTGGAGTTTCTAATGCCAACTTCCTTCGGGCGGCCCTGCAAGCCCGCATGCCCGACGGCGAAGAAATCGATGCGGTGGCCTTTTACAAGAGGATGTATGCCAAAATGGACGAGCTCGAAATGGACCGCAAGTTCACCAAGCGCGCTGTTAACGAAGGCTTCTCCGGTGGTGAGAAAAAGCGCAACGAAATCCTTCAGATGATGATGCTCGATCCGCGCTATGCGTTGCTCGATGAGACCGATTCTGGTCTCGACATCGATGCTCTCAAGGTTGTTGCAAAAGGAGTGAACTCGATGCGCTCACCGCAGCGTGGTTTCCTCGTCATCACCCACTACCAGCGTCTTCTCGATTACATTAAGCCTGATGTCGTCCATGTCATGTCTGACGGCCAGATCGTCAAATCCGGCGGTCCCGAACTTGCTCTCGAACTTGAGGCGAACGGATACGACTTCCTCAAACAAACTGCTTAAATTTTCAACGCTGGCCATTAGCTTTTAGCGATTAGCTCTTAGCCCCGGTCGACCGGATACCACAACCCAAGGAGCTAAAAGCCAACTCCTCCCACCTTTGACCCACTTTATACGATGAACTCAGAAACTGCCACCGTCCAACAAGTCGCACTTGAAAAAGACAACATCGGAGATTTTTCGTTTCCGGAAAATCATAAATTTGATGCCGGCACCGGTCTCAACGGGGACACCCTCGACTACATCTCCAAGGTTAAAGATGAGCCAGCTTGGGTGAACGAGTTTCGTCACAAGGCGCTCGCAGTCTTTGAATCCAAGCCGATGCCAACGAACTGGGCGACGGAGGATCTCAACGCGATCGATTTCGATAAAATCCGCTACTACCTTTCTGATGGAGCGACGCCCAAGCGTTCTTGGGACGACGTGCCTCCTGAGGTTCTTGAGACCTTTGACCGCCTCGGTGTGCCCGAGCAGGAGCGGGCCTTCCTCGCTGGTGTGGAAGCGCAATACGACTCCGAAGCCGCTTACTCGAACGTCAAGGAAGCACTCGCTGAAGAAGGGGTGATCTTCGTGACCTGTTCCGAAGGCCTCAAGGAGCACGCAGATATCTTCCGCCCTTGGTTTGGAAAAGTGATCCCGGTGGGCGACAATAAATTTTCCGCACTGAACTCCGCGGTAATGTCCGGTGGATCTTTCATCTACATTCCAAAAGGAGTGAAAGTGAAGCACCCGCTTCAGGCATACTTCCGCATTAACTCCGAGAACTTCGGTCAGTTCGAGCGCACGCTCATCATCGCTGACGAAGGTTCCGAGGTTATGTATATGGAAGGCTGCACCGCACCAAAATTTGAGACTGCCACGCTTCACTCGGCTGTTGTGGAGCTGGTCGCGATGAAGGGCGCCAAGATTCAATACATCACCGTTCAGAACTGGTCCTCCAATGTCTTCAACCTCGTCACCAAGCGTGGCCTGGCCCACGAAGACGCCGAGATTCGCTGGATCGATTGTAACATTGGGTCCCGTCTCACCATGAAATATCCCGGTGTTGTTATGAAAGGGGAGCGCGCTCGTGGCGAAGTGATTTCCATTGCTCTGGCAAACGACGGTCAGCATCAGGACACCGGTGCGAAAATGATTCACGCCGCGAACAACACGACTTCCAACGTTATCTCCAAGTCGATCTCCATCGGCGCAGGTCGCTCGACTTATCGCGGTCAGGTTCACATTCCCAAGCACCTCAAAGGCTGTAAGAACAACACCGAATGTGACGCCTTGCTCATCAATCCGAAGAGCCGCACTGATACCTATCCTGCGATCTCCGTCAAAGGAAACCAGCACGTCACGCAGCACGAAGCAAGCGTGAGTCAGGTCTCCAAGGAAATGCTCTTCTACATGCAGCAGCGTGGCCTCTCCGAGACCCAGGCGATGTCGCTCGCGGTGAATGGTTTCATCAACGACCTCGTCGAAGAATTTCCGATGGAATACTCGGTCGAACTCAAGCGCCTCATCGATCTCGAGATGGAAGGTTCGGTTGGTTAATTTCTAGTTTTAAAAGATGTCCGCAACTCTCACATCTCCTGCACTCGAGAAATTCGAGGCTCTCAAATGGCCCGTTCGCACGGTGGAAAACTGGCGCTTTGGTGCCTGGAAAGAAGCAAATCTTTCCGGGGTCGAACCCATCGGATATGGCACTGCTGCAGAGCTCCCTGCTGAGATCGAAGGCGCGACCCGCTTCGTGTTTCAGAATGCCGAGCATGTCTCTGGTTCTCATGATTCGGTGACCCTTCTCAGCGAGTCCTTTGGACCTGGGTCTCGTCTTGGTTCTCCAAAACTTGCTGCGCTTCACTCGGCTCAGTCAGATCATGGCATTTCCATCACCGCTTCTGGTAAAGAGATCATCGAAATCATTCATCTCGTTACTGGTGAAGGTCTCCTTCTCCCCAGCCTTGTCATCAATGCCGAGGCCGGCGCGAATCTTCGAGTGATCCAACGTTTCATCTCGACTGATGACGCTGCTGCTGTCGTTCTCACGGCTGTTGATGTGAATGTCGGCGAAAAGGCCGAGGTCAAATATCTCGTCACTCAGGAGCTTAATCGCGCCAGTAAGTTCATTCGTATCGCTGATTCTTGTCTCCAGACTGGCGCGAGTGCCAAGCAAGCGGTCATTCACACGGGCTCGAAGTGGGTTCGTGAAGAAACCTACTCTACGCTTGATGGATCCGATAGCCAATCCCACATCCTCTCGGTCTCTCTTCCTGACACGGGTCAGGAGTTCGACCAGCGCACCTTCCAGCACCACGGAGCGCGCGATACTTACTCTGATCTCCTTTTCAAGAACACGCTCTTTGGAAAAGGGAAGACGATTTTTTCAGGTCTCATCTTCGTTGATGAAGGAGCCCACGGAACGGATGCCTACCAGACTTGTCGCAATCTTATGATGTCCGATGACTGCGAAGCGCACTCCATGCCTGGTCTCGAGATCAATGCGGACGACGTGAAGTGCTCGCACGGTTCGACCAGTGCGCGCGTGAGTGATGAAGAAATTTTCTACCTCATGGCTCGCGGCATTCAGCCCAAGATGGCTCGGGGTCTCGTGGCGCAGGGATTCTCTGCGGAAGCGGTTGAAAAGCTGGAAGACGGAACCCTTGAAGCGCTTGCGATCGAAGTGATCGAGCGGAAGTTCCAGGCGGTTGAGTAAGTTGAGGAAAACGCCTTGGGTGGTGTTTATGAAGATGATTGGAGTTTTCGAGGCACAGACGCATCTACCGACTGTCTGCGACCAAGCGGTCGCTTCTGGTCCGTCAATTACGATCTCTCGTCGTGGGAAACAACTCGTAGTCATTTTCCCTGTTTCTCCAGAAAAAGGCGACCGATAGGGGATCTTGACGGCCCTACAACAGTTGAATGCTGGGAAATAGGAGTCCGATGCACCGGATTTCCCGGACGTTTGGGAGGATCAGACTAGCTCAGGCGAACATTAACCTCTTGAAGATTAATGAGCTGGCTCCTTGATAAATCGATCTATTCCCAGGTCCTCAAAAAACGACCTATTCTAGAGTGTCTGAGGAAGAGGGAAGAGATGGGCTTGGATTCCGCGTCTTGAAAAGTACATACCAAAGCCTCATGATCGATCGACTGATTACCTTCTCAAAATTTCTCGTCCTGGGTTTCCTCGTGGCATCTCCGGTCGGGGCGGAAGTCCTGCCGCTTGAAAAAGGCAACCGTGTCGTCCTCATCGGCAACGGACTGGGCTCGCGTATGATGCAGTTTGGTTACTTTGAAACCGAAGTGCAGCGGAGAAATTCCGGGAAGGAGCTGATCATCCGTAATATGTGCGACGAAGGGAATACCCCCGGTTTTCGTCCCCACTCCGCGCGCCCTTCCCCATGGGCCTTTCCCGGTGCGGAAAAGTATCGTCCGGTACTTTCTAAAGTGAAAGATCGCTGGGGTTCCGGAAACACCGGAAACGGAATCTTTGAAACTCCTGATCAATGGCTCAGCAAGCTAAAGGCGGATGTGATTGTGGGTTTCTTTGGTTTCAACGAATCCTTCAATGGACTGGATGGGATCGAATCGTTTGAAGGCGAGTTGCGGGATTTCATCCGTCACACCCGTTCGCAAAAATACAACGGCAGCTCTGCGCCGCGTCTCGCGTTGGTTTCCCCCATCGCGTTTGAAAACCTCTCCGCGAGTCATGGCACACCGGATGGCTTGAAGCAAAATGCCAATCTTGCCCTTTACACCGCCGCCATGAAAAAGGTGACGGTCGAAGAGAGAGTGCCTTTTGTCGATTTATTCCAAGGCACTTTGAAATGGTATGCCGAAACCTCCGAGCCGCTGACACAAGACGGGGCATTACTCGCTGATAGCGGGTATCGCAAACTGGCTCCGGTGTTGGCGACGGCCTTGTTCGGAAAGTCTCGCGCATCGGGTGACTCCAAAAGGGTTCTCGCAGCTGTGCAGGAGAAGGATTGGATGTGGCACAAGTACTACAAGATTCCCAACGGCGTGCATGTTTATGGCCGTCGGATGAGGCCCTATGGTCCGGTCAATTATCCCAGCGAACTGCAAAAGCTTGCCGAGATGACGGCGAACCGCGACGCAGCCATCCATGCGACCTTGTCTGGTAAATCCTACGATCTGGCCGCGGCCGATGCCAAGACCTCTCCGCTCGCTGAGGTGAAAAGTAATTATCGTCCCAGCAATAAAAACGGGACCTTGAAATACCACTACGGCGAAGAAGCGCTGGCCACGATGAAGGTTGCCGAAGGTTACCGCATTGACTTGTTTGCTTCCGAAAAGGAGTTCGAAAACCTCGCCAATCCCGTGCAGATGTCCTTCGATAATCAAGGGCGACTTTGGGTGGCGACCATGCCGACCTATCCGCACTACAAGCCGGGCAATGGCATGCCTTCCGATAAGCTTCTCATTTTGGAAGACACCGATGGCGATGGAAAAGCAGATAAGGAGACTGTTTTTGTCGACGACCTTCACCTTCCCACTGGTTTCGAACTGGCTCACGATGGTGTTTATGTCGCGCAAGGAAACCACCTCATCTTATTCAAGGACACCAACGGCGACGACAAGGTGGACGAGCGCGAGGTGATCCTGAGCGGCTTCGATGATCACGATACTCACCATGTCATCAGTGCCTTCTGCGCCGATCCTTCAGGTGCGATCTTCATGGGCGAGGGGACCTTCCTTCATAGTAATGTCGAAACTGCTTACGGCCCTGAGCGCAGTTCCAATGGTGGCTTTTTCCGCTACCAGCCGAATCGTCGGCATCTGGAACGGACTGCCCGGATCTCGATTCCTAATCCTTGGGGCACCGCCTTCGATCAATGGGGGCAGCCCTTCTTCCTCGATACTTCCGACCCCAACATGCGTTGGATGCGGCCCGGCACAAACAAGGTCCGCTACGGTGATTTTTCTCCCTTGTGGGAGAGTTTAATTGAAAAAGCACATCGCGTACGACCGACTTCCGGTTTGGAGTTTGTTGCCAGCCGTCATTTCCCGGATGAGGTGCAGGGAGATCTCCTTTTTAATAACACCATCGGGTATCTTGGAATCAAGCAGCACACCCTCGAAGACAGCGGCACCGGATATTCCAGTAAGCACCGACAGGACCTCTTGACGTCGACCGATGGTAACTTTCGCCCCGTCGATCTCGAGTTCGCCCCTGATGGCTCACTCTATCTTCTCGACTGGCACAATGTCCTCGTGGGCCACATGCAGCACAGCGCGCGCGATCCTTATCGCGACCACAAACATGGTCGCGTCTATCGCATTACTTATCCTTCCCGTCCTCTTCTGAAGCCTGTTTCAGTCAAGGGTGCGGAATTGAGTGAACTGCTTGATCACCTCAAGCTGCCCGAGGATCGGGTTCGCTATCGCGTGCGTCGCGAGCTCCGTGGTCGTCCGGTAGGCGAAGTGTCTGTCGCACTTAAAACTTGGCTCAAAGGACTCGATGCCTCTGATCCTCGGGTGGACCATCATCGTCTCGAAGCCTTGTGGGTTGGCTGGGGCCTCAATCAGGTGGATGCGGATTTGCTCAAGGAACTCCTCGTTTCCAAAAACCACCGCGTGCGTGCGGCCGCCGTCAATGTCCTGCGCTATTCAGGGCATCAAATTGCTGAGCAAGCAGACCTCTTGATGAAAGCGGCGAATGATCCCGAAGGTCGGGTGCGACTTGAAGCGATCACCGCTGCGTCTTGGCTTGAGCCTTCAGTTGGTCTGCTCATCGTGGAAGCAGCGGGAAAGTTGCCGCAGGACCGTCTTCTCAAGCCCGTCTATGAAACGGCACTTTCCCAACTCAAGGGACTGGCGATGAAGGAGGAAGCGAAAGAGAAAATGCGCAAGCCGACCAAGCCACTCAAGGGCGAAGCGAAGCGCCTTTACGTGAAAGGCGCCGAGGTTTATGGGAGGGAAGGGCACTGCACCACCTGCCACCAGCCCGATGGTGAAGGACTCCCGGCCGCGATGTTCCCACCCCTCTCCGAAACGAAGTGGGTGAATGGGAGCGATGAGCGCCTGATTAAACTCACCCTCCACGGATTGATGGGACCCATTGAAATCAAAGGGAAAAAGTATCCCGGCCAAGTGCCCATGACCTCGTTTAAAGGATTGTCGGATGAAGAAGTCGCGGCTGTCCTAACCTACGTTCGAAACACCTTTGGCAACCACGCGCCGATGGTGACGCCTGGAAAAGTGAAAGAGGTCCGCAAAGCCACCGCAGCTCGCGAGGGCTTCTATCTTCCGGAAAATCTTTTGAATGAGCATCCCCACGATTAGCCTTTTGTCGAAGGAGTGAGTTTCAGTATCGAAAAGACCCATCCGACCGAACAGGGCCTGGAATTGTAGGGCCACTTTTCCATCAAAACTGAACTCATCGATTTCAAGGAGATCGTGCTCCGGAGAGCCAGCGTAGATCCGTCCCGGTGATATCCTCGTCTTCCCTTCCAAGCAAAACATCTCTTGGCAGCAGCGGAGCTCGTATACGAGCGCGGTGCGGGACTCCGAGATCGGAGCCTTGGTCAATCTGGTCAAGCCTCCCCTCCACGCCAATATTAATCTAGCTCGACCGGTTTGTCTCCACCGCGGGCCCTGAAGTAGAAGAAGATTACCAGATCGCAGAGGAACATGAAGGCGGGGAGGATGGCGACTTGGTAGAAGGTGGCCTTCTTGTGCTGGTTCTCTCGTTGTGGTTGACCGAGGAACATTTGATTGGGCAGATTGTTCGTGCTCGTTTGAGCGATGAACGGTTCCTGGTGGAAAGAAAATGGACCGAGATTCTAGGGCAGTAACTTTTATCAAAGTGTAATTTTAGGAATTTTTCGATAGCAGATTCCCCCAATTCAGTTTCTATTCGTCTTCAATGAAGATGATCCTTTTTCTCTTTGCCGCGTTGATTTGTCTGTTTGCAGGTTTGGTGCAGGCCGGAATCACGAAGACCAAGCTGCAGCCTGCCGAGAGTGGTGGGGAAACTTTGTTTCGGGAGTTGGGACCGGCTTCAACGGGAATTAACTTCCTCAACCCGATCGATGAGAAGCATGAACTGAAGCGGCTTTATATTTCGGGATTTGCGGGAGGAGGAGTTTCCTTGGGAGATCTCGACAACGACGGCCTCCTGGATGTTGTGCTCACCTCGGGGGCGCGGGAGAACAAAATCTACCGCCAGACGAGTCGATGGAAGTTTGAAGAAGTGGCATGGGATCCCGATTCGATTAATGTATGGTCAAGTGGGGCGGCTGTTCTCGACATCGACAACGATGGGGATCTCGATATATACGTCTGTAACTACGATGTGCCAAATCGGCTTTACATCAATATCACCGAGCCTGGCGGAGTGATCCGCTTTGAGGAAAAAGCCAAGGAGTGGGGGCTTGATATTTCAGATGCGAGCTTAAACCCTTCTTTTGTTGATTATGATCTCGATGGAGATCTCGATATTTTCGTCCTGACCAGCGAGTTTAAACGTGCGGATGGGCGGCCTAAGGAATTACCCATCGATGGGCGCAATACGGCCACTCCAAAATTGAAGCCTGGATTTGAAAAATACTATACTTTAGTGAAGCACGGTCCGAGAGCTTACGTCTACTACAATGCGGGACGCGCAAATATCTTGCTGCAAAGCCAGGTCGCCCAGGGCGAAAATAAATTTATCGATGTTTCCAAAAAGGCCGGAATAAAAGACAGAACTTTTGGGCTTTCGTGTACCTGGTATGACCATGATGCCGATGGTGATCCTGACTTGTATGTCTGTAACGATTTTGACAATCCGGATCAGCTCTACTTGAACAACGGGAATGGAACATTCACGGATGTCATCAAGCTGGCTGCGCCTTATACCAGTTGGTATGCAATGGGTTCGGATGCGGCGGACCTGAACGGAGACGGACGGTTTGATCTTGTGATCGCCGATATGGGGATGACGAGCCATTACAAGTCGAAGACGACGATGGGTGATATGAGCATCCACAAGGAGTTTCTCGATACCGCAATACCAAGGCAGGTGATGAGGAACACCTGTATGATTAACACCGGAACCGGTCGTTTTATAGAGGCTGGTTACATGGCGGGATTGGCGAACAGCGATTGGACGTGGGCGGTAAAGTGCGCCGACTACGATTGCGATTCTCTTGTAGACGTCTTCTTTGCCAATGGGATGGCCCGCAAAACAAACAACTCGGATCGTCCGATGCCATTGTCATTTATGTTCGGAAATACTGAGTTTGATTTTTTCAAATCAAGTGACACCCGGGAAGAGGACAACTTGGTTTTTCGAAATCGAGGAGATTTAAAATTCGATGATGTTTCCGAGGAATGGGGCATCAAGGCTCCAACGATGAGTTACAGTGCGGCGATCGGGGATTTGGATAATGATGGTGATCCTGATCTGGTGGTGGCTCATCTCAATCTGCCAGTCGGCATTTACGAAAATACGACGAGCGCGGAGAAGCAACGAATTTCGGTGAAGCTCAAAGGAACGAGGAGTAATCCACAGGGAGTAGGAGCTGTAGTGCGGATGACGGCAGGAGGAAAGACGCAAGTGAAGGCAGTCAATCCAATGACTGGCTTCGTTTCATGCAACGAAGCCGCAGTGCAATTTGGTTTAGGGGCTGAAACGAAGATCGAGAAGTTGGAAGTGGAATGGCCCTCGGGTGGGGTCGATCGCTTTGGTCCCCTTGAATCGGGGTTTCAATATATCGTCACCGAATCGAGAGCCACTCCTGAAGTTCGCAAAAACGAACGGCCTCGTCCTGAATTCATGAAGGTGAGGTTACTTAGTCACAGTATACACCGGGAGCTCCCCTTTGATGATTATGAGAAGCAACCACTTCTTCCCTGGCGCCAGTCACAAATGGGACCTGGAATCGCATGGGCAGACATTGATGGTGATGGTGATGACGATTGCTTCCTAGCTCAAGCGGAAGGGACTGCGGGATTCTTATCGCTGCAACTTCCAGAGAAGCGTTACGACTGGGCCCCAAGCGAATTGTTTTCAAAAGATGCTGCATCCGAGGATATGGCTCCTTTGTTCTTCGATGCTGATGGAGACGGTCGGCTGGATCTGGTTGTCACAAGTGGCAGTGTGGAGAAGGAACCAGGTAGTTTGGGATATGCGGACCGACTTTATCTCGGTGAGGGAGAGGTGGGGAAATTTTCTTCTCCATATATCCTACCGGGCGATCCCATGAGCTCGAGTGTTGCGGCAGCGGCAGATGTTGATCGCGATGGAGATTTGGATCTCTTTATTGGGGGACGCGTTGTCCCGGGGAAATGGCCCACCTCGCCCGGGAGCCGTCTGTATATCAACGAAAGTAAACCCGGGGAGCCTAAATTCGTCCTGGCATCAGCAGATCAAGCAGGTGGGTTGGCCGAGTGCCAGCGCGCGACGAGTGCCTTGTGGAGTGATATCGACAGCGACGGATGGATGGACCTGATCGTCACCCACGAATATGGTCCGATCCGTGTGTTTGCCAATGTTTCGGGTAAGCTCAAAGATGTGACGGAAGAGATCGATTTTTCTGAGAGGACCGGGATATGGAACGGAATCGCTGGAAGAGATTTGGATGGGGACGGAGATATTGATTATGTCGCTACCAACCTTGGAATCAATACGACCTACAAGGCTTCGATGAAGAAGCCTGAACTGCTTTACTATGGCGACTTGGACGGAACTGGGGATTTTCGGGTTGTGGAGGCGAAGTTTGGCGAAGGGATGCTTCTGCCTCGGCGTGGGAGAAGTTGTTCAAGCAATGCCATGCCTTCTTTGAAGGAGAAGTTAGGGACGTATCAGCAATTTGCGATTTCCAGCTTGGCAGAAATATATACCCCGAAACGCTTGGGAACGAGCGGGCTGCTGGAACTCCGTGAGTTACAGACTTGCGCTTTCATCAACGAGAGTAAGGAGGGTGAAATTCGCTTCAAAGTGGTGCCTCTTCCCCGGATGGCTCAACTTGCACCGGGCTTTGGAGTAGTGATGACGGATTTAAACGGGGATGCCCGGACCGACGTCGTTATTGCTCAAAATTTTCATTCGCCACAGAGGGAAGTCGGTCGGATGTCCGGAAGTGTTGGGGCTGCTATCCTGAGCTGGAAAGACGAGGGAGGATTTGAAGTGATCGAGCCCTATCAAACAGGCGTGATGATTCACGGAGATACGAAAGGAGTCACCGTGAATGAATTTAATGGTGATGGGGTGCCCGATCTGGCGTTTACAGAGAACAGTGGGCCGGTCAGCACGTTCCTCAATACAACAAAGGGTGACTTTGTCGCTGTGCGTCTTAAGGGGCGGAAAGGGAATTTAAGGGCTGTGGGATCCAGGATCAAACTGATGGATACCAATGGGCGGACACAAGCTGCTGAAGTCTATGCAGGTGGGAGCTATCTCTCACAGTCGGGCAGCTTTCTCTTTTTTGGTGTTGATCGTCTGGAGCAGCGAGGAGCGTTAACTCTGGAGATCACGTGGCCTGATGGCAAGAAGCTGAAACTTGCGGATGTAAAGCCCGGCAGGGTTGAAGCAAACTGGCAGTAAATGAGTTTGAGTGGAGGAGGATTTCCAGATTTTCGCTTTCTCTGTTGACTCCTGGGAAGCGGATTTATTATAGTGAAAACGGACATTCTTTCAAGACATCAAAATATATTAGTTATCCAATGAACAACAGTTTGACTCCGCTCGTCCTTTCTTTTACAGCCCTTTCCGGGATTTACTTTGCTCAAGGAGCTGTCCTTGCTGATTTTGATGGTAATGATGTTACTTACACCGAAGGCTCCGTCGAAGGAGATCCCGCCGCTGGGGTCACCGCCGGTGGACCGACTGGTTCGTTTTATCAACTCCTGAGCAACGTCCCCAGTAGCCGACCTTTCCTCGCATTTGACTCCAATGAGACCGATCCCGATGATGACTACACCGGCTGGACGGAGGCGAGTTTTAAAATGGACTTCCGAGCTGCTGACGTCGAGGCGGACGGATTCGCAATCAACTTTCTTGATACGAGTGTGCATGGGCACACAGGAGGGGTGGGATACGCCACTCCAAATGGTCAACAAGACGTGGAAGAAAGGGCGAAGATTCCTGATTCCTTTGGGGTGGGATTTCGAACTTTTAATGGTACCAATGCTACCGCAACTTGGGAAGCGGTCGATATCTCCGGGGATGTAGCTTACAATCTTCCTATCGATAATTGGGGATCTCTTGAGATCAGCATGCAAAGAAACGTCGTCACCAAGGATACAAAGGTGGATGTGACCCTATACGATCAAACGGGACAAACGGGTGGCAGTGAGAGCGTATTCACCGATTTTGAAATCAAGGACTTCACACTTGAGGACTTCCGAGTGCAAATCGGGGGCCGGACGGGTGGATCTGCCATGACGTTCGAAATGGACAACCTTGAGTTGGATGTCGTGGTACAAGATATTCTAGATACTGATGGTGATGGACTTTCTGATGCTTGGGAAAGCTTCCATGGTCTGGATGGAAACGACAATGGATTGAATCCAAACAACAATGGTGTCGCCGGAGATCCTGATCAAGGTGCGGCAGGGGATCCTGATATGGACACCCTCACTAACGTTCAAGAGTCTGATCTTGGGACAAATCCCACATCTGATGATACTGATGATGATGGGTTTAAGGATAATGTGGAAGACGGAGGGGGGATCTATGTTGGTCTAGAGAAAACTGGGACGAACCCTCTTCTCGCTGATTCTGATGAGGATGGACTGAAGGACGGAATCGAGATTCCGAATGAGGAATTTGTCGATGAAAACCAGCCGGGGACTGATCCAAACAAGCCGGATAGTGATGGAGACGGCGTGGGGGATGGTGCCGAAATCCTCTTAGGACGGAATCCGACCATCGATGACGTTATCACGCCATCTCCAGGTCTTATTGCTAATTTTGACGGTAGTGGAGAGCCCTTTACAGAGGATGGGATAAGATCTGCCGCAAAAGGTTCAGTGATTCCGGGAGATTTAGGTTCCGATGGAGGTTATTACGCGCTTCTCGAAAATGTCGGTGATGCCGGAAACTATATTTCGTTTGAATCATCTGAGGACTATACGGATTGGAGAAGGCTCTCGTTTCAGATGGATGTTCTGGTTTCTAATGTGGCAGCCGACGGTTTTGGGGTCAACTTCCTGTCAACAGAGGTTCACGGAAACTCGGGAGTGATTGGGGTTGAAGGCGTGGAGGAAAGGGCAGTCATCAATAACTCATTTGGCGTGGGCTTCCGCACCTTTCAGGGAACCAATGCAACCATATCTTGGGATGGATTAGAATTGAGTGGTGATGGGCCGTATTTTCTGATCGAAGACGAATGGGTCTCGGTGGGCATCGATCTAGAGCGCGATCCAGTGACCAAGGATACCTTGGTCGATGTCTTGGTTTATGATGAGCCCAACCGCCAAGGAACCGCGGAAAGCGTGTTCACTGATTTTTCGGTTCCGAACCTCACACTTGAAGATTTCAGGGTTCAGCTCGCTGGTCGCACCGGTGGTGCTGCGATGGATCTCTGTATCGACAATATCCAGGTGCTCGTGGATGGCGGTAGCCAGAATGTCCTCGGGATCTCGGCGATCAATACAGTAGTGGTGCCTGGTGGCGGTGGTAATCCGTCAACTCTCTCGGTGACGATCACATGGAATTCCCGGGAAGGTCAAAATTTCATCGTCCTTGCGAGCCCGGATATGGCCGAGGGTCAACTTGATCTGTGGGATGAATTGGACGACAGCTATCCTGCCGCCGTTGGTGCGGAAGCGACTTCCTTTACTGAGACAGGACTTCCTCTCGATACTCTGAATCGATTCTATATCGTCCGGATTCCCTAGTAATTTGGAAACTCAGGAGATTCTGAAGAAGTTCTGAGCGACTTCTTCGGCCTCTTGACTGAGTTTTTTGATCGAAACACACCGTTGTTGGGCTATCGCCTCAGCGGTGTTTTTTGTGTAAGCTGGTTCGTAAAATTTTCCTCTGTTAGGGATGGGAATGTGATAATATCGCTCCGCAAAATAGCGGAGACAAATGTTTATTTTAAAGCTCTCAATTCTAGCGCTTCGCGAAGGTGGAGAGAGCCGGCTGCTTTTTTAGGATGGCTGCGTTCCTGCTCGGTTACGCTACCCGCACCACTCCCTCGCAACGCCTTGGCCTCTCGTAAAACCACTCGGGCATGTGTCTCTTCTGTTCTACTACTTGGCATAAGGTGAATCGATTTCACTTCGTTTTGGTTGCGGCTCCGCTCTTTCGAGGCCCACCAATCGGCCTCCTCATAAAGTAATCCAGTTTTTTTTAAAATTCTTATTGACGAAACTGCATCGCTTACTGCACAGTCTGCGGATGGTAATAAACAAATTATCCTTATCCGGCCTTCTTATCGTTGGCTCATGTTTGTCGTCTTCGGCTGCTTTGTTAGCTGATTTTAGCGGGGGCGGTCTCCCCTACGCTGAAGGTGGCCTAAGAAATGCTCCTGTTGCCGCAGGACAAGTTTTATCAGGCGGACCATCAGGGGACTACTACCACCTCCTTGACGGTGCTGAAGGTAGCGCAGGAAATTACGTCTCGGTGTCATCTGGAGCCAGCACGGCAGGTTGGCAGAGTGCAATATTCACAATGGATTTCAGGGCCGACAGAATCCAAGCCGATGGTTTCGGTGTGGCCTTCCTCGATTCAGCGATCCACGGAACGTCTGGGGTAGTCAAAGCAGGAACGACTGGTGCTGCGGATGTTGAAGAGCGTGGACAATATTCCAATTCGATTGGTGTGGGATTCCGGACCTTTAACGGAACCAATGCTACCGCGTTTTACAACGGAGTAGAGAGCCCTGATGCTGCTTACAGCATCACTGCTGGGCAGTGGGGATCCATGGAAATTACGCTTGATCGCGATGCAGCATCTGGTGATGTTCTTTTAAATGCAAATACCTACTCTGGAACGAGTCTGTCAGGTACGGCTTCAAACGTCTTTACTGACTATGCTATTCCTGGAGTAACGATGGAAGAGTTTCGCATGCAAATCAGTGGCCGGACGGGCGGAGCTTCAATGGACCTCGATATCGACAATTTGAGTCTCATTGTTAACGTTCCTGAGCCTGCAACTTCGCTGCTTGCAGGTCTTTCCCTCCTCGCACTCGGCGTTCGCCGTCGTCGCTAGATTGAATCGATCCTTGATTTTTCAAAACTCCCGCTGAGAAGCGGGAGTTTTTTTTTCCCAGCATCTGAGTTGAAGAGAGGCGTTTCTGCAGTAGCCAAGCGGGGCGAATATGCGGTCTGTGCGAGAGACAAGATCTTGATGTGAGATTGAATCTCGAAAAGGGATTCGATTAAATTAAAAAAGGGACGTCTATTCGGTGATATTCGTTTCACGCTGCACTTAATTTTAAGAACGAAGGAAAGCTGCTAGTATCTATAGAGGAATGATCAAACAGTACGGAAATTCAGCCCAGCTCCTGCTTGCTACCATGGCGACGGTATTGGTCGCGGTCTTTGCCGCGAACGCTGAGCCGGAGAGGGAAGTCGCCAAGAAGATCCACTTCGATCCTTTCATCAAGAAAATTGAAGGCTGGAACATCCATATCGACCCGAAGTTGCTTGAGGGCAAGCATGCGGAGGAAGGAGCGAAGGCGCTCAAGATGCTCGCCAGTCACTTACAACGTATCGCCATCATGATCCCGGGAGATCGCCTCAAGCAGTTGCAGACCCTAGAAATTTGGATCGAATATGACCACCCCGATATTAATGTGGAACCAGGACCTTACCATCCCGGTGCCGATTGGCTCATCGAGCGAGGCTACGATCCTCGCTTGGCCAAAAAAGTCCACGTGACCAGGGCCGCGTCGCTTCTAGATCGAAATCAGCTGGCAAAACATCCGTCCGTCATCCTGCACGAATTGAGCCACGCCTATCACGATCAAATCCTCGGTGGCTATGAGGAGCCACGCATTATCGAGGCTTACCAAAAGGCGATGAAGGCCGGCCTTTACGACGAGGTATTAGCGCACACCGGCAAGAAAGTGCGTGCCTATGCGGCCTCAACTCACATGGAATACTTCGCCGAAGGAACCGAGGCCTATTTTGACCGCAACGATTTCTACCCTTTCGTGCGGGCAGAGCTTAAGGAACATGATCCCCTCCTGCATGACCTGCTGGAAGAAATTTGGGGAATTAAGAAGTAAACCCGCGATTCCATTCGTAAGGGAAATCCAACGATGATCAGCAAGCAAATCAACACTGCATGGGCTCTGCTCATCTCGCTTGTGCTTCTGCCGATTATGGCGGCAGCTTCCGGCTTCGAAGAGGTTGTGCAGCCTTACCTGAAGGAGAACTGCATTCGTTGCCACGGGCCGGAGAAGCAGAAAGGCAAGCTGACCCTCCATCAGATCACCGAGTACTTTGGCACCGACGCGGAAGTTGAGGGATGGGTCGATATTCTGGACATGCTTTCGTTTGGGGAAATGCCGCCACCGGACGAGGAAAAACAACCGGATCCGCTTGCGACAGCCCAGATCGTTAGCTGGATCAAGCAGAAGCTTCAAGAGGCGGGCAAAGCGGAAGCCTATCTGAAGAAACTCTTGGCACCCGAATACGGAAATTGGGTGAGCCACGAAAAACTGTTCTCGGGGGAAATTAAAACGCCTCCTTTTTCGCCGTCCCGCCTGTGGCGATTGAGTCCCGAAATCTTCAAGCATCAAGGATTTGGTCGCGCTCGAAGCCCCTTCACTTATGTCACTCCAGAATCGGGAATTCGCGACTACTCGGCGATGTCAGCGGTTGACCAAAGCACGGTGCAGATGATCCTCATTAACGCGGGTCAATATCTCGAGGGTCGTATGCAGAGAGGGGACTTCAAACGTTTTGCAGAAGATCAACCAAGGCCTTCGGATCAGGTCCTCTCCGACACCGTCCGGGCTGAATTTCGGAGAGTGATCGGACGAGAGGCGAACCCGCAGGAACTTTCCAAATATCTCGGGTTCCTCCTGAAAAATATCGAGATCGGTGGTAATCTGGATGGCCTCAACACGACAATCAAGACGATGTTCCTGAGCCCCGAGGCGATCTACCGGATGGAATTCGGCCTTGGAGAAAAGGACCAATACGGCCGCCGTCATCTCTCGCCCCAAGAGATCGCCCACACCATTTCTTACGCCTTAACCGACCGGGGGCCTGAGCACCTCCCAGCGATCAGGAAGGCCTTAGCGGAAGGGAAGCTGACGAAAAAGAAAGATGTCGCCCGGGTCCTCCGGGAAGTGCTTGATGAGGAACTCGCAACGGGACACTGGGCTCATCGTAATCTCCCCCGCATCATGCGCTTCTTCGACGAATTTTTTGGATTCGACCGGGCCGGCAGCGTGTTCAAGGACAACGAGCGGATCCGCAGCGAAGGAATCCCCCAGTGGAATACCGAAATGCTGATCCACGATGCGCGCATGCTCATCGAACATCACCTCAGAAGTGATCAGGACGTCATCGCCAATCTCTTGACGACCGATCACTACTTCGTTGCGCACCCCGGTAACAATCAGTTTGCGCGTGAATTCTATGAGGAAAGGGTCGCCGAATACACCGCATCGGAATATGTCAGCGATCAAGTCGCCAAGAAAAAAGAACAGCTCGATAGGGAGCAGAAAGAATGGAACTACGCGTCAGAGGAACGAAAAAAACGCCTCGATGAGGCGAGTAAACGCGCGGAACTTAAAGTCACCCATGTGAAGACTGCGATGAAAAACGGCCTCAACCCACACCCGAACTTCCCCTTTTCGAAACGCTCTCGTGGGATCGCAGACTTGATCTACATCGAACCTTATAATCTGCCCAGCAGTGGCGGAGGCTCTCTTCAACGCTGGAAGTGGCCGATTGAACAACCTTTCGAGATGCCTAGAGGCCAGCGTGCCGGCTTGCTAACACATCCGGCCTGGCTCGCCACCCACTCGCTGAATGAAGGCAACGATCCAATTCGTCGGGGCATTTGGATCCGTGAGAAACTGCTCGCCGGAGTGATTCAGGACGTCCCCCCGGACGTCGATGCCAATGTGCCGACGGATCCTCACAAAACCCTGCGTGAACGACTCGACATTCTACGTGCCGAACGTTGTTGGACCTGCCACCGCAAGATCAACCCGCTTGGCGAGGCCTTTGAAATCTTCGACGACTGGGGGCGCTATCGAACCCATGTCTATTTTGATGAAGATAAGAAACTCCTTACCCGCCGGGATGCAGCCTTCGACAAAATGCTCGAAAAGGGCACGCTGACTGCTCACCCGATCAACGCGTCCGGAGCCATCACCGGATCAGGAAATCCCAAGGTCGATGGTGAAGTGAAGGACGCGATCGAACTGATGCATCGCTTGGGCCGCTCCGACCGTGCAAGACAATCTTTCATGCGCTATTTGTTCCGATACTTTATGGGAAGAAACGAAATGCTCAGTGATTCAAAAACCCTAATCGAGGCAGAGAAAGCATATCAGGATAACGGCGGAAGCTTCAAGGCGCTCGTCGTCTCGTTGCTGAGTTCAGACTCGTTTCTCTACCGCCGCTAACGAACCCCAAATCTAGACCGATGACATTCACAAGACGAAGCGCACTTAAGAATCTATCGATGGGCGGAGCATCGCTCGCGATGGCGCCATTTTTACAGTCGCTCAAAGCGCACGCGGCAGGGAGAGAAGAGGGACTTCCGAAGCGCTTTGTTTTCGTCGTAAAATCGTCCGGGGTCGAAAAATTCAACCTCGTCCCCGAAGGGATCGAAAACCACTTTCTTGGAGACGACGGAGAAAAACTAGGGAACAAGGGTCGCAAACCGGGCGAAGCAATCAACGTATCCCTGAAAGATCACAAGCTCCCGGAAAAGCTGGCCGCCCTGGAACGGTTCAAGGATCGCATGACGATCATCCAGAGTTTGTCGGGTGACACCTTTCGCGGCAATCATACCTCGGGCTTTGGCGCCCTCTCCTGCCACTTTTCCGAGCGGGTGGCGATCGCCCCTTCGATCGATTGCCTCTTGGGCCAACACCTCTCCCCCGGCCCTTACCCGATGTATGGGATGGCACTCAAGGGAGGGCTCTTGGAAGCGGGCGGAAAGCTCGACGACAGCTATTGCTACCCAAACCTTTCGGCATATAAGGGTGGAATGCCCGTGGCCTATCAGGCCTCGCCTCGGAAGGCTTATCTTGAGTTGTTTGGCGCCGCCGTGGATACGCCGAAGCAGCTGGAGCGAAAGCTGGCTCTCAATGGCAGCATGATGGATTTTTTAAAGGATGACATCCGAAGAATCGAGCGACAGCTGACCGCTGAAGATAAGGAACGGTTCGCGGTTTACACGGATTCCTTTGACTCCTTGCAAAGGATCGAGCGGGAGAAGGCAAAGCTGACCGACAAAATCAAAAAGCACGCGCCTCCCTTGACTAAGCGCTACGATAGCGAGCTTCCTTCGGATCGGATTGCCTCGCACTTTGAGATCGGAAGTGCGGCATTGATTGCCGGTATGACAAACGTCCTCACCTTGCGCATGGACACCTTGGGCGTGACTTACAGGGACCTTGGCATCCAAAAGCATGTCCACGCCCTTGGGCACAACGATCCCGGTATCTCATCGAACGGATGGGACGGATTGCGTTGCCGAATGGAAATCGAAAAGCTGCATTTGAAACACATCGCGGATATGGCTGATAAACTCGATCGCATCCCTGAAGGAAACGGTACGATGCTCGACAACACGCTCATCGTCTACATGTCCTGTAATGGTGGCGACCACCATGGCGGGCAAGCCGATTGGCCCTTTGTGCTGGTTGGCGGCATGGCCAACAAACTGAAGATGGGGCGCTACCTCGAGTATCCCAAGTATCAGGAGAAAGGTCATCGCACGATTGCCAACCTCTACCTTTCCATGATGCAGGCCGCCGGAATGGAAACAGCAAAAACCTTCGGGCAACTGGATACCAATCTCAAGGATCTTGATGTGACCGGACCTCTGGCAGAGTTGATGGTGGGTTAGAGAAAAAATTGATCAGTAGCGATGTTTCACAGAATTAGAACGATCTTGGCTCTGGCTGTCGTCACCCTAGCGGGCTTCGGATTCCTTGTCGCGGCGGATGACATAAGCCTTGAGTCCGTCAATGATCCAGTGCCTAAAGCGAACCTCTCGGATTTTAAAAAATTCGTCGCGCCGATCTTTGAAAAATCCTGCCTTGATTGTCATGGCCCGAAAAAATCCAAAGGAAGGTTTCGTGTCGATGAACTCGATCCGAATCTCTTGACGGGTGCAGACATCGATCGATGGGTCGAGGTTTATGAAGTGTTGAGCAATTCTGAAATGCCTCCGGATGACGAGCCGGACTACCATCTCGTCGATAAAAATCGCGCCAGAATTGTCGACTGGCTCGGGACGGAAATGAACAAGGCGTCTCAGATTCGTCGCAATGAAGGCGTTCATACTTCATTTCGTCGCATGGCGAATTATGAATACAACTATGCCCTGCAAGACTTGCTTGGGCTTAACCTGGATTTTTCAGAACCACTGCCGCCCGAATCCGTTTCCGACGATGGATTTAAGAACAGTTCGGAGTTATTGCAGATGTCGGCGATGCAGTTTGAGACCTATCGTGAAATTGCTCTGAGCGCTCTCAAGAAAGCAATGGTCCAAGGGGCGCGTCCTGAAGTTGTTACGTATCAGATCCCGATGCAGGAGGCCATGGCTAAAGCCAGCGTGTTGAAGCAGAAGCCAATCAATCGAAGCGATTCTGACTACTCGAATAAGAAAAGAAGAACCCACATCTTTAACAAGGAAACAGGGGAAGGGTTTTTCTATCGATGGTCTTACTATGTCGTTCTGGACGGTGCCCAACATGGCATCTGGAACCTCAAGCCGGACAAGATCGTCATCGATGTTCCCACCGTTTCCAAGGTCGTGGCGGTGCTCCCGTCTTCGCAACAAATCAAATTGGACCTGGGAAATTCTGTTCCGGATGAAGGCATCATGCGTGTTCGGATGAGAGTTGGAGCGACGACCCATCAAGCCAATCAGTATGCCAGCCTTCGCTTGATATTTGGGTTTCAAACCAACAATGAAGGGAAAATGTCTGCGAGGGTGAGCCAACGTGACATCCCCGTGAGAGCGTCTCTGGATGATCCTCAGTTCATCACTTTTGAGATCCCCCTCAATGAAATCCCCCGGAATCCTTTTCGCCGAATTCATGAAGTTGGGGACTCTCCAAATGCCACCGAGTATCTCGAGATTCAAAATATCTCTAATGGCGGGACGACTCGGGGAGGGGACCCGATTGATGTCCATATTGATTATGTCGAAATCGAGGCCGGGGTTCATGAAAGTTGGCCACCAAAGTCCCATGCTGCAATTTTCTTCGAGAGTCCGAACAAGAACGATGAGAAAAAATACAGCAAGGAAATCCTAAAAAGGTTCATGACCAGAGCCTGGCGGCGCCCAGTCAAGGATGAGGATGTTGAGCTCTACTCCGACTTGTTTTCGAAATACCGTCCGGAGTTTGCGAGCTTTGAAGAGACCATCATTGAAGTACTTGCAACCGTCTTGGCGGCGCCCGAGTTCCTTTACCTAATTCAGGGGGACTCTGGAGCTCAGGCCAATGGATCAACGACGGTCAGCGATCTTGAACTGGCCAGTCGGCTGTCATTTTTTCTGTGGTCCAGCATTCCGGATTCACCGCTTCTGAAGCTTGCTCTTGAGGGGAAGCTGAAGAACCCGGAAGTCTTGCATTCCCAGATTGAAAGAATGTTAGCGGACTCCCGCTCACAGCGTTTCTCTCAGAATTTTATGGAGCAGTGGCTCGGTCTTGAAGCGCTCGAAACGGTCATTATCGATCAAACAAAGTTCAAAGGTTATGACGACCTATTCAAAGAGAATATCCAGCAAGAACCTCTGACCTTTTTTGAGGAAGTCCTGAAGAAGAACAGCAGCATTATGGACTTCCTTCACTCAGACTATCTCATGATCAATGAGGCCTTGGCCCGGCACTATGGGATTCCTGAAGTTTACGGTCAGGAATTTCGCAAAGTTGCGGTCAGCCCTGAGTCAAATCGTGGTGGGCTTTTAACCACTGCGGCGGTCATGACGATGAATTCAACTGGGGTCGATTCGAATCCTCTGAAAAGGGGGATCTGGCTGCTTGAGAGAATCCTTCATGACCCGCCACCGCCACCGCCGCCCAATGTTCCGGAAGTTGATTTAACGGACCCAAGAATTCTGAGCATGACCCAAAAAGAGCGCATGGCGGACCATCGGAATCAGGCCGCCTGTAGATCATGTCATGCCAAGATCGACCCTTGGGGGATCGCTCTTGAAAATTACGACGCGATTGGTTCCTACCGGACCACAATCAAGGGTAAGCCGGTTGATGCGACAGCTGTTTTATACAACAGGCAAAAGCTCGACGGAGTCGGAAGCATGAAAGATTACCTCTTGGCCAAGCGACAGGATCAGTTTGCCAGAGCAATGGTGCACAAACTCAGTTCGTATGCCTTGGGTCGCCCAATCTCTTTTAGTGACCGGGGTGAGATTGACAAGATGACTCAAGAACTCAGGGAGAGTGGTGATGGGTTAAAAGATTTGGTATCGATCATCATCCGGAGCGAACTATTTAGTAATAAGATCACGAGAGGTGCCGACGATGAATAAAAAATATTGCTCATGAAAAGACGAAATTTTCTCCAATGTGCCGGTATTGGTCTGGCGTTGCCGTGGATGGAAACCTTTGCCGCAAAAGGGGATCAGGATCATAAAATTGCTCGTTTTATGAGCGTTTATCACCCCGATGGAGTGGGTCTGCCCCGGGAGGATGATCCTGCCTGGAAAGACTGGAGCTGGTTTCCACAGGGTGGCGAAAGGGACTTCCGCTTGTCCAAGGTTCTCGATGTCCTGGAACCTCTCCGAAGTGAAATTTCCTTTTATTCAGGTCTTTCACATCCCTCCGTTCGAAAAGTGATTGGCCATGCGAATGCCGACCAGTATCTCACGGCCGCTGATACCGGGAGTCACGGGCCCTACAAAAACTCAGTCTCACTTGATCAGATTCTTGCCGCCAATGTCGGTGAACAGACCCGTCATTCCTCCTTGGTTATGTCCACGAATGCCGGGACGGGAGCCCCCCGAGCCACTCATACCTCTTCCTTTGATCACCAGGGCCGACCGATCCCGTCGCTCAATCGGCCCAAGCGGATTTTCGACATGCTTTTCGTGACCGGGGGAAAGAATACTCGCGACAAGCTGGCACGAAGTAAGAGTTCGCTGGATCTCCTCATTGCCAATGTCCGCTCTCTCAATAAGAAAATTTCGAGCCACGATCGGCGGACCCTTGAACAGTATCTCGATGCCGTCCGCGATACCGAGATCAAGCTGCTTAAAGCAGAACAGTGGATTGATGCCCCGTTGCCGAAAGTTGATTCCGGTCACCTGAACCTCGATGTGACGGTCCGCGATAGCAGAGCTTATATCCAAACAATTTACGAACTGACCTACCTCGCTTTCTTGAGTGATTCCACCCGCGTGGCAACCTATATGATGGGCCGGGAAAACACCGGAGGCCCTCAGGATCTCCTAGCGAGAGCGGTGGGTCTCAATAATGCACATGGCTTAACTCACGATGTGAAGAAGCCCAATGGCTGGAGAAACTTAGGCACCTATAATCGCTTTCAGGCAGAAGAGTTTGGGCGCTTCGTTCAAAAGTTAAAGGACACGCCGGAGCCGAATGGAAATGGCACGATGCTCGATAACACCTTTGCCATGCACGGCTCTGCCTCAAGTAGTTTTCACCTCTCTCGAAATTATCCGATCATTTCCGCCGGTGGCAAAAATCTTGGTTTCAATAATGGCCGCTACCTCAAGTTCGGTAAAGGGAATGAAGACAACCAGGCTGGAGCCGGAATTTCGTCAGACATAGGATGGAGGAGTGATCCTGAGCATGACGAGATTCCGCTCGCTCACCTCTTCGTCACCATTCTGAAAAGACTGGGGGTCGAAACGGATGAGTTCGCCGGTTATCAAGGCGGGCTGGATCGAGTTTAGCGACTTCTACCCAGGTGCGGTGACTTCCACATACAGATCATTCCTTCCAATTCAAACTCTCCTGCACCGGCGAGAGAATTTCGTGGCCCGTTTCGGTGACGAGAACCATGTCCTCGACCCTGACCCCACCGTGGTTCGAGGAATATAATCCGGGTTCCACGGTGAAGAGCTCGGTCTCGAAAATCTCGCCGCCGCCATGATCAAGTAAAATGGGCTCGTGAACATCCAAACCGATCCCGTGTCCGGTACCGTGCGGCATTGTCGGAATGGCTGAATCATGTGCTACGTCGCCACGCACGATTGTGAAACCATGTCTTTCAAGCATGGTAATCGTGGCAAGATGGACGGCCTCTCCGGTCGTGCCCGCCTTGAGCGCAATGCACCCGGCAGCCTTCGCTTCGCAAACCGCGGCGTGTATTTTTTTCACTTCGTCGGACGGCTCGCCACAAACTACCGTTCGCGTCATGTCGCCGTTGTAGCGCGTCACGTTATCCATCGGGAAGATGTCGACAACCACCGGGAGATTTTTCTTCAAAGGTCCCGTTCCGTAATGGTGACAGTCGGCGACGTGGGGAGCGGTCGCCACGATCGAACCGTGCGAGTTGGAGAAATTTCGCTCGATCAAAAAAGCGGTGATCATCGACCGAACACGCTCGGAGGTGAGGATCGTGCCGTCGTGGTGGAGAATGCCATCCTGATCCGGCCTGGCGTTCGCGATGGTTCGGCAGGCGAAGGTCATCGCTTCGCCCGTGACCTTTTGGGCATGGCGTAAATGCTCAATTTCCTCGGGGCTTTTGGTGCGGCGTTCACTGACGCCAAAGCTCTCGGAATACTCGAGGGCGATCCCGGCCTGCAGAATAAAATGAGCATAGAGGTAGGGTAGCGTCCGGTCGACCGTGATCGATGTTTCACCGGCACGCCGGAGGCATTCCGCAGTAGCTTGGGCCAAGGCGGTATCCCGATCACCGGAGAGGCCGCCTTCTGGTTCAAAGTCGGCCGCACAACAAACTCGATCCGCCGAGCCTGCCTGGCGCGCCCGATCCATTTCGATGTCCCGGATGAGGAGGAGAGAGGTCCCGTCCGCGAAGTCGATAATCACGGCCGAATCCGACACGATGAAGCGGATCCGGTGAAAGAGCGAGGCGTTGTTCGCGGCGATGCCCGCGAGGACGGTGGTGCGGTTTGAACTCATGCGAGGAGAGGAAAGCAGATGATGAGATCAATTTCAGCTGTGAAATTTTTCCGATACCGATCAATCTAGCTCCTGAAAATCCCTAAGGCTTCAGCCAATGGTCGAGAAACTGGTAAGTCCCCACCCCGTTGATCTTGTGCGGCCCGACGAACCACTCGATGGTTGCCCGCTCCCCGATCCCCAGTTTCGCCGAATACAGATGCCGGATTTTGGCGAACTCCAGAGCCACGCGCTCGTCCGGGGCGACTCCGTCGAAGTGGCCTCGCTCCACCATGAAGGGCCGCGGGGCAATCAGCGCCGCCATCTCCGAGTAGTTGAAGGTGCTGCCGAGATCGAACTCGAAGATTTCATACTCACTCTTGTTTGCGTAACTATATGGGCTGCGCGTCGAGGCGTTCTTCCACACCCAATCGTTGAAATCCGCGCTACAGATTGATAGGCAATAGTTGTCCACCAGCGGCGGAATGCGCATCGCCGATTTCCCGCCGTAGGACAGGCCGTAGAAGCCGATGCGGTCGGCATCGACAAACTCGAGCCCGCCCAGCCAATCGGTAATCTGCTGGTGTTGCGGAACCATGAGCGAGAAGAGGGTGCGCCCGATCGAGTTCGCCTTGAACTGGAGCGTGCGGAACCGGTCCTCAAAGATGTAAAGATTCTGTGGCGCGAAGGTGATGTAGCCGCGCTCCGCTAATCTCGTCGCGAAGGCCGCGTAATAGTGCGCATCTTTTTCACCAATCGTCGATTGCGGACGCCCCTCCAGACCATGCTGGCAAACCACGCAGGGGCGCGTCTCTCCGGCCTTGAGATCTCTCGGCACGACCAGAATGCCGTAGGCAAAAAAACTCGCGTCCTCGAAGACATCGAGGACCACCTCGTAGGCGCGCACCTTGTCGTTAATCTCGATCTCTCGGGTGCGCGGATTGGCCGGGAGGAGCGTGTCATCGAATCGCCCGATCACCTTCTCGGCAAAGTAATCGCGGTAGAACTTCTGCGATTCCGCAAAGTCCTGCGGCGAATCTGTCTTCAGTTTCGCCATGAATTCTGCACGGACATACGGGCTCTCGACCAGCAGCTGCTGGTTGTGCCGGTCGAGCTCGTGTAACTGCCGGGCATGGCGCGCTTCCTGGTCCAATACGCGCACGATTTTCAAAGGCGGTGCCGGGATTTTCGGATCAGCTTTCTGATCTCCTACGGAAAGGAGCCGCCCCGGCTTGCCGCGCGATTTCTTTGGTTCGATTAGAACATATGGAGCGGGCGGTTGTGCTAGGTTCTTCAATTCCCGCGGGGCGATCATCCGCTCCAGGGAGGCGCGGTCGAATTGCTTGAGCAGCCCGAAGACGTTGCGCTCTGCCGGCTCCTGCCACAGGTCGGCGCCCGGACCGGAGTAGCCGCTCACCATCACCATCGGGATTCGCTCGTCGATCGCCGCGGCGAAGAGTGCCAGCATGCCGCCCTCGCCATGGCCGTGCACCGCAACCAGATCGGGGCCAAGCCGATCTACCAGCGCCAGGATTTTTTGAATTTCGTAGCCGATGAGGTGGCGCCCCAGCTCGAAGGCCGGACGGTAGAGATACTCGCGGTTCGAGAGCGTGTGCGATCCCGCGCTGCGATTGATCAACGCCGGAACAAAAACGTTCAGCCCGCTCGCGGCATACTCACGGGCGGTCTGATATTCGATCGGCAGCTTCCCGTGATACCCGGCCATTTCCTCCGGAGTTTGGTCGGCATCCGGGATCACAATCATCGACTTGGTCGCTCCCGGCGAACTCAACCAGAGCCCCTCGCCATGCACATCACCGAAGGCCTGCCAACGGACCTCGTAGACCACGAAATTTTCGCCCTCCGCTACTTTAGTCAGCATTTCGAAGCGAGACTTGGGTGCAACGCGCTCGTCCACCACCCCGAGGATCCGCGCCAGCTCGGCACGATCAGGGTTCTCCGATTTCTCGGCCGCCATCGTCTGTTCGATTTTTTTCAGCAGGAAGGCATCCGCCGCATCGATGAGTCGCGAGGCAATGTCGCCCTCCCAATCGAGCGCCCGCGTATCCGCCAGCGGCTCGGCGAATCCAGAATGCGCGAGAAAAAGCAGGGTGCTCAGCAGACAGAAAAATGCTTTCATAACATTTACCCTAGCGCCTGGGTTCCACCCATGGAATGACGAATCTTCCGAGCAGTCGATTTGATGAGATACTCCCGGCTACTCAACCCCCGCCAAATTACATCGGCGCGATGCGTCGGCTTCCGACGTCGGTGGTCTTCATGACGTGATCGTTGAAGCTCTCGAGGATGAGCTGGTTCTTGATCTCGGTGGTGGCGGGATCATCCCACAGATTCTCAAACTCGTGGGGATCCTTTTCGAGGTCGAATAGCTCACCGAGATTGTTGCGATGATAGACGACGAGCTTGTAGCGCCGGGTCCGATACATCGTCGCAAACGAGGCGTTGCCCTTGCAGAACGCTTTATCGAGGGCATCGAAATACTCGGAGCGGACGCTTTCGCGATGGTGATCGGGTGTCGCTTCACCTGAGAGAATCGGGCGCAAGGTGTCGCCTTGGAAATAGTCAGGGCGCTCGATCCCGGCGAAGTCAAGAATCGTCGCACTCATGTCGAGCAACTCCACGAGGGCCTCGCTGCGCACGCCGCTTTCGATGGTCCCAGGGCAGTTGAAGATCAAGGGCACCCGGACGAGGCCGTCGTAAAAGCGGCAGCCTTTGAGCAACAGCCCGTGGTCGCCCAAGGATTCGCCATGGTCGCTGGTAAAGATGATGATGGTATTCTCGCGCTGGCCGGTTTCATCGAGGCGTTGAATGATGCGTGCGAGCTGGTCATCGATGAGGGCAATCATGGCGTAGTAAAGGGCCTGAATTTTCTTGGCCCCGCGCTCCTCGGGAGTCTGCGCTTCGGTCTGGAAATCGACTGGTCCTAGTTTTTCCTGCGCGGCGAGATCGGAATCGCGAAAATAGGGTCCGGGCATGGTCTCGGGATCGAACTTGTCGGCGTATTCTTTCGGTGGAATGAAGGGCGGGTGTGGGTCGTAGGGATTGATGTTGAGCATCCACGGCTTGTCGATCGACTCCGTTTCCGTGAGGAACTCCAAGGCGCGCTCGGTTGCCCACGTGGTTTGATGAAAGTCCGCACTCACGCGTTCTTCGCTTTCGCGCATCGCGTCGAGGTCGCCGCCATTTGCCTTCACCCAATCCGCGTAGTCGTGGCCTTCTTCCCAATCGTCGCGCGGGGCGTGACTGAATTTCCAAAATGAGAAACCATCGTCGAGCCGTGGTTCCGTGCGTTTGCCGGAACTTTGCAGGTGGAATTTTCCGATGAGCCCACAGTAATACCCCGCCTCCGCGACAAGCTTACTGATGAGCGGAGGGTGCCCTTCGAAGGTCTCGTTGCCGTTGCGCGTGTTATGCGCGCGCGTCGGGTAGAGTCCGGTCATGAAACTCGAGCGACTCGGCGTGCAGATCGGGCTCTGGCAGTAGGTGTGCGTGAAGGCTGTGCCGCCCTCGACGAGGGCGTCGATCGTCGGCGTGTGCACGTGCGGATTACCGAGCGCTCCGATGGTGTCGAAACGTTGTTGATCGGTGCAGTACCAAAGAATGTTGGGGGGTCGTTTTTGAGTCATTCGGAATTAGGAGAGATAGTACGCCGCTGGCGCAGTGACCAGAGCAGAAGTAAACCGGCGAGAACGAGAAAGCAAAGCGACATTGGGCGCGTAAACAGCGGCAACCATCCACCACCCGAGCTCATCAAGGCCGCGACCATCGATTCCTCACCCAGTGGCGTGAGCACGAACCCGATCACGAATGGTGCCAGAGGGATCCGCCAGCGCTCGAGCAGGCAGCCGGCAAGGCCGAAGCCGATCATGACCCAGACATCGAAGAAGCGATTTGCCAGGGAATACGATCCCAGCACACAGAAGGCCGCAACGATGGGAATTAGGGTGTGGTGATTGATCCGGGCGAGCTTTGAAATCCAGCGGGCGCTCATCAGCATCAGAAGCACCATGGCAATATTCGCCCACAGGTAGGAAGAAATGATGGTGCCGACAATCTTCGGCTCATTCGCGAAAAGCATCGGACCCGGTTGCAATCCATGAATGACAAAGGCGCCAAGGAGAATAGCATCGATAACACTGCCCGGGATACCGAGAGCGATCAGCGGCACCAGCGCTCCGCCGACCGTGGCATTGTTTGCCGATTCGGATGCGATGACACCTTCCTCGGAACCGGTTCCAAATTTCTCCGGTGTCTTGGAAGTTGCGCGTGCGGTCGAATAGGCGATCAGTGAACCGATGTTAGCACCGATCCCCGGGAGAATTCCTACGCCGGTCCCGATGGCCGATGAGCGCAAAAGGTTGAGCCAATGAGTCCGCCATTCGCGTAATTTAGGCACGATTCTTCCCTTCACCTTACCTTGTTCCGAAGCACTCTTCGTCGGCGCGGCAAAGACACGACTCAAGGCAAACAGGCCAATGAGAACCGGCAGCAATTTGAAGCCATCGTCCATCGCGCCGAGGCCGAAGGTGAGTCTCAATTCCCCGCTCCCGGGAGCGGTCCCGGGCAGGGCACAGAGGATTCCCAATGCGCACGAGAGCGCACCACGTGACAAAGATTTACCACTGACTCCAACCACCAAGACCAGTGACATCAGCACGAGGGCAAAAAATTCCCAAGGCCCAAGTGCGGTCGATAACTCGGCGATCGGTTTCGCCACCAGAGCAAGGGCAATCCACGAAAGGATCCCGCCGATGAATGAGGCGCCAATCCCGAGACCGAGCGCCCGGCCCGCTTGCCCGGATTGCGCCATCGGGTAACCGTCGAGAGTGGTGATGATCGAAGCGGGCGTTCCGGGCATACGCAGCAGGGTTGCCGTGATCAAGCCACCACTGACTGAGCCGACATACATCGCGACGAGAAATGCGAGAGCGCTCTGTGGAGCCATGCTGAATGTCAGTGGCAAGGAAAGCGAGATCAGCATCGCCCCCGTCAGCCCCGGGATGGCACCTACCGTGATGCCGAGCGCGGTGCCGAGCATAACGAGTGCCACGAGGCTTGGATTGGAGAGGACTTCAAAAATCATCGGAGTGCTAAGGGAGATCGATCACAAGGACCTCTGTAAAAATGAAGAAGCAAGCGCAGGCGAGGGCGATGCCGAGGATCGTCACGGTAGCGACCGACCGTTTGGAACGTGCCCCTCCGACGACCGCAAGGGTAGGAATGAAGGCCATCGTGGCGAAGATATAGGAAACTCCGACGACTTGCATCGAGAGCACATAGGCAGCGAGAACCGAGCAACTGAGGGTAATGTGTCGCCAAACTACTGGTGTTTTAACAACCACGTCTCTTTCTTTAAACCAACGGAAACCAATCCCCCCGCCCAGTATCACGACGATCGCTAGGATCGGCACCACCGGATCGGGCAGACCGGTGTAGTTCACCAGCGCCACGTCTTGAAATTCGCCCTCCCGATCAGTCAGGTGTGCCTCCAGCGGCGCACCCCGCAAAAAGAGCGGCTTGGTCTTGGTTTCGGCGAGCTTGCCGCGCATGTACTTCGTTTCCATCGCCGCCTCCAAGACATCGGCAATTCGCTCCACCGCGACGTCTGGAGTCGACTTCGGGGCCCACCAATAGTGGACGTGCGGCATCACCACCTCGTAGCCGAGTTCGCGCGCCGTCGGGACATCGGGTAATTCCGGATGACGTTCCTCCGCCAGATAGGCAACCGCGCGCAATCCGCCCTCTTCAAAGCCGATATATTCGGCGAGCGAAAACGGCGTGACGTCGATGTGCTTGCCAACAAGATCGTTGCGGCGTTTCGCACCACCACCACTGGCGACCATCCGGAACTGCAATTCGCCACCGGCTTTCTCCAACCTGCGACCGGCAAAATGAGTCGGAGTTCCCTGCGCCATTCCAAACAGAATAGAATCGGGTTTCCCGGCAGCCGCTTCGAGCAAATCACATAAATTTTTGAAGGGCGATTCTTCACGCACGCAGATGACGAGGTTCGACATCGCAGTGGCCGCGACGGGCCGGAAAGCCTCGGGTCCGTAGGACACTCGTCCCGCGTATTTTGAGGTGAAAATCCCCTCGTGAAGATTGAGAATGGTGTAGCCATCCGGAGCGGCATCGCGGACGCGCCGGCTCCCGATCGTGCCTCCAGCACCCGGGACATTAAGAATGACAAGCGGCTCCGGAAGTAACTCAAGATCGCGAATCGTCTTTTGCATGATGCGAGCGAAGGTATCACTATCGCCTCCCGGGCCGAAGGGAACGACCACTTTGATCGGCTTGCGCGGAAAGTCTCCCCCGCCCGAATCCGGACGATTACCTCCCTCGTCACACGAAGTCAGAAACAACGCGTAAACGAAAAAATAAAATACAAATTTGAGGATCTGCATCTATTTCGAGATCCGTGGTGAAGACATGAATTGTTAGACCATAGGCACCTCATTCTCAATTCCGAACCAAAAACACCAGAGGGTCTTTTCTGCCCCAGATTAGTATCATGACGACTTATTTTACATTCTTGGCTGCAAAGAGATGAAATTTTTGCTCCTCTAACCGGTATTACAAACTGGTATTCGTCAGGAAAGTGTTCCTGATCACCCAAGAATCGAATTGAATGAACCTTCAAAAGACTTTTCTATGATCAATCGCAGAAACATTCTCCATGGATTGGCAGCCGGTGTTGGCTCGGCCTTCCTTCCGAATTTCGCCTCGGCAGCCCCCTCAATCAAGAGCGGTGGAGGCCCGAAACGCGTCATCTTTTTCATGCAGAATCAGGGTTTCGATCCTCGGACCTGTATCCCGGCGGGAATGAAGAACAGCGGTTCGCTGGCCGGTATCAAATTACCCGAGCCTATCTCGGCACTGGAGCCTTTCAAGGAGCGCCTACAGATCATCAACGGTCTGCACGGCAAGCACACCAGCCCTTCACACAGTGCCTTCTTCGGGGCACTCGGTGGCTACCGCGGCAGCGACGGCGTGCGGCCCAGCGCATCGACGATCGATTACGAGTTGAGCAAGGTGCTTCCCGAGACACTTCTTCCCCACCTTTGTATTGGGATGGATTCGATGGAGAACATGAAAGGCAAACCCACCGTCGCGAACCTTTCGGCCAGCGGCGCGGGACAGCCCATTTTCATGCACTCGAACCCGAACCACCTCTATGAGATGCTCTACGGAGGGATCTCGCAGGGGGACATTCGCAGCCAGCATGAAGCGAGGTCGGGCATGTTCGACCGGATTGAGGAAATGGCAGCGGCCAGAGGTAAGACACTCCCTACTGCGGATAAACATCGATTTAGCCAATACGTCCAGGGATTCAATGACATCAACGGACTTCGTGGACGACTTGGTAAAGTTTCGGATCACCTCCGCAAATTTGCGCCCAAGGTAGACGATCGTTACACCAACCCCGAATTCGAAACGGACTGGCACGACGTCAATCTTGATCTCGGGATCTCAGCCCTCAAATCGGGCATCACCAACGTGCTCACGATCGGCTCGGGGCGTGGCGAAATTTTTGGAGCCTGGAAAGGCCTCGGCGTCGAGAAGCAAGGCCACAACCTCGGCCACATCGATCAGCCCGACAACCCGATCTGGATCAAGATCCGCCAATATAACAGCCGCATGCTGGTGAAGCTCATGGAGGAGTTGGAAAGTGTCCCAGAGGGCAGCGGCACGATGATGGACAACACGCTCATCGTCTACACCAGCAACAACGCCGACAAGCAGCACACCAACGGAGCCAACTGGCCGGTGATGCTTCTGGGCAACTGCGACGGAATCTTCAAGAGTGGCTGCTTGACCCAGTTGGACGGCAAACGTCCGATCAACGCTCTTTACGCGACCATTCTTGAGACCGTAGGCGTCAATTCCGGGCGATTCAACATGAGCGAGCAGATGGCCGCCAAGTTCGACTCCGGTAATGGTTCCCTCAAAGAGATTCTGGCATGAAGAGACCGACTCGCGTGCTCACCGTGGCAGTTTTAGCCGGGCTCGGTGCGGCATCATTGTCCGCTGACACCTACACCCCGGGCGAGCCCGTCCGCGGCAAGTTCGAGAACCTCGCCAAAGAGTTCCTGGATTATCATTGCTTCGACTGCCACGACGGCGAAACGCAAAAGGGCGATCTCAATCTGCTCGACCTCGGTCCGGTGGACGAGACCAACGCTGCGGTCTGGAAATCAGTCTGGGCGCAGGTCTCGCTTCAGGAGATGCCGCCCAAGAAAAAGGACCGACCTGAGGTCATCGAACGGCTTCGATTCGCGGATTGGATCGTGAGCGAACTCCAGCGCGTTATGGAGGACAAGGGCGGATTTCGCGCCCACCTTGATCCGAAAAAAGGGAACTTCCTCGATCATAATCTGCTCTTCGGACCGCTGCCCGATGGCATCAAGCTCGCGCCCGCTTCCTCGCCTGCACGTATCTGGCGGGTGACACCCCAGGAGCACATCACACGGCTCAACGAACTGATCAACACCGAACCGCAATTCGACCCGAAGAAGCCGGGCCTCCGCACCCGCGGCGATGTCGTCCCCACTAACCACGGCGGCGAGCTCAAGCTCTACTTTGGGACCGACCGGATCATCAAGTGGCAAGGCGGAACCGTCGCATACGCCACCTCGGTTAAAAGTATCCCCGTGGTCCTTTCCTCAGCCCGCAAACACGGGTTTGAGAATTACCCCGACTTCTACACCGTCAATAGCGCCGAGGCGACCCAGATCCTCAGCAAGGCGGAGGACATCCTGCGCTATATGGCTTACGGTCCCTTGAGCATCGCCAAGCCGGAGCAGATCACCGACGATCCCAAGACCTACGCCCCTGAGGGTGATCTTCGTGGCCTGCCCACCGCCATCACCTACAGCACTAAGATCGTCCGCCCGATGACTCCGGTCCACGAGCTAATGAAGAATCCCGGGGTCACTGACAAAGGCCTGCGTGCCGCGGTGGACTACCTCTTCGAGGCGCTGACTTTCCGACCACCTGGTAAGACGGAATCCGACGACTACCTCGACATCGTGAAAGACTCCATTGACAAGGTCGGCAAGGAGAACGGTGTTTTCCTGGGGCTGTCGTCCATTTTTCTGGACCGCGATGCGCTCTTCCGACCCGAACTCGTCGAAACCAGTAAACCTGACAAAGACGGCCGGGTGATGCTCCAGGATTGGGAGCTGGGCTTGGCCGTGAACCATGCGCTGCGCTACCTCAAACCCGACGAAGAACTTCGACAAGCGATCGCTGACGGCCGCATGCGCACCCGGGCAGACGTGGAGCGCGAAGTCACCCGCATGCTTGTCGATGACCGCATCCGCAAGCCGAGGATCCTGCGCTTTTTCAAAGACTACTTTGACCACGACCTCGGCGGTTACATTTGCAAAGACGACAAGGCGCTGGCGACGACGGGCGTTGCTAGTCGGGGAAATTCGCACTACCGCGCGATGTTCGACGCGGCGGCGAGCACGGACCGCCTCATCGAGCTCATTCTTGAGAAGGACAAGGGAGTTCTTAAAGAGTTGCTGACCACCCAGCAGGTCGTCGTCACCAGGGCCGATAACAGCTACTTTGGCAGAAAACGCACCTCGGAAGAGAGAAGCGCAGCCCAGGTCGCGAAGAAGAAAGCCGAGGCAGAGCTGGCGAAGAAGGTCGCTGTCGATCTGAAGCCCATCGTAGCAGAGCTTGCCGAGATTGAAACCCAGTTGAAGAATTTGAAGGGTGATCCTGAAAGCAGGAAGATCCTGAAGGAGCTGACAAATCAAAAAAAGAAGTTGGTCGCGGCAAAGAAGAAAATCGAAGGGAATAAGAAGAGAAACCGAAACAACGCCAACATCGCCGTGGCTGAGGCGAAACTGACCGGCCTGAAGATCTACTCTCGTGTCAGCCACCGCTCGTTCGGGAACGGCTCCATGAAACCCGAACGGACCCTTGTTACGGCCCCCGAAGGCCAGCGCCTCGGCATCTTGACGCATCCGAGTTGGCTGGTCTCCCACTCCGATGCGATGGACAATCACGCGATCCACCGCGGCATCTGGATTCGCGAGCGACTTCTGGGTGGCGGTATTCCCGATGTTCCCATCACGGTTGATGCCATGCTGCCCGACGAGCCCCAAATGCCACTTCGGGAGCGTATGCGCGTCACGCGGGAGGATTACTGCTGGACCTGCCACAAAAAGATGGACCCACTGGGGCTCCCTTTCGAGATGTACAACCACGCCGGCTTGTTCCGCACGACCGAGCTGAATGAGCCCGTAGACACCTCCGGCGAGATTATCGATTCTGGCGATCCCCAGCTCGACGGCCCCGTGAAGAACGCCCTCGAGATGATCCAAAAACTTGCGGAAAGTGAGCGTGTCGAGCAGGTCTTCGTCCGCCACGCTTTCCGCTTCTGGATGGGACGCAACGAGACCCTCAACGACGCTCCTGCCCTGCAGGATGCCCACAAGGCCTACCGCGATGGAGGCGGCAGCATGAATGCCCTGATTGCTTCGTTGGTGACTTCCGATGCCTTTCTGTATCGCACGGTGGAAGAGTAGGAATGGGGCAGAAGGGGAGCTACCTCCTGGTCTCGACTTGGAGCCACACCGAAGCCAGTCAGGGTTTCAAGCCCAACGGGCTTACATCACTCAGCCTAGGATTGATCCAACACCAAAGGTGTTGCGTCACGTTTCCAAGATGGACGAAACCCCGATTCGTCCTGGTGTATATTAAAATATGCCTGACATCGTCTTTCTTCTGCCCGTTCGACGACCCACCCTTTTGCGGCTATCGGTGGCGATCGAAAAAACTCCAGATCTCGGCGGCAGTTGAAACTTCTTGGCGTCCTAGGTTGTCAGGCCAGCTGTGTTTTCCTTTCAGTATCTCATAAAGCAGCACTTCGGTGTCATCTATCGCTGTCCACCATCGGTGCAACTGAATCTGCTTTCGATCGCTTGGGATATTCTTGAGTCGCGTGATTTCTGATTTCTTCAATGAGAATCCATCAATCCAAAATCGCATGACTGCGTCGGTGCCGTAATAAGCGCCCCAGCTATCTCGGTTCTTGAGATCTCCGTTCCACCGAGTAATCGTGTCATCTCTACCGTGCACTTCCATCACGGACATGCGTTTTTTGGGGACGAAGGATTCGTTTCCAGAAACCATCATCGTGCCTGCGACCGGCGCAATCGAACGCACAAACGGATCCGGCTGGCTCGCGAGGAAGTAACTCATGTCGCCGCCGTTCGACATTCCCGTTGAGAATACCGCGTCCGGATCCAGGGCGAGGTCTTTTACCAGTCTACTCGTTAACTCATTTGCAAACTTGACGTCATCAACCTTGCTCTCTTTGTGAAATTCGTAACCCACATTAAAGAAGGTGTTTCCACGAGCGTCCATAGTTCCCTGCGGATAGGCAGCCACGAAACCATGTTCCTCTGTCAGTGCTGTAAATCCCGAAGAGGCGTGGATCTTCACAGCCGATCCTGTATAGCCGTGAAAGACCAAGACCAATGCGGCACTTGGCTTTAAGTTTTTGGGAACGTCGAGCAGAAAGGTCCGGTGCCGTCCATCGACCGTTATCGTATGTGAACCGCTAACCCATGTTGGGGTTGCAGCGCTAGTTGGTTGATCTTTTGAGAGGCGGGAGTTTGGCCCTGTTGCGCATCCAGTCACAGCAAGCAAAAGAAAAATACAGGAGTGTAGAGTTGCTGGTAATAATTTCGATCGAAACATATTAGACTTGTGAGGGAGTCTATCTTTAAGGATTTGAATGTGCAATCACATGAAGGGGGATTGTGGTGCTAGGGGCCTTCGACTCCTGTTGCAGCATCTATATTAATATGCCAGGCATAGAATAGAAGGGGGCGCTTAAATTCCGTAACCGCCACAGCTCTTCCGCGAAGTGGAGTGGTTCAATTTGGGGCTGATCTGGTGACTCATCTTGACGGTGATCAACAGTCACCCAACACACAAGGGTGTTGCGTCAGGCGCGAAGGCCCACGCGGAGAAGGATGCAACCCCGATTGGGGTTGGGACTTGAGGGTAAGGAAGTTGATTCAGGGACACCTCGCAAAAAGCTAATTTCTAGCAATTCGAGGAAAAAGAGTCAGACTGAACTCCTCGGCAATCGAACGGTTTTATTGCAGGCAGGTGAAAAATAACGATTGTCTTGTGGTCGGCTTTTTATCCCACTCTCAGCTGATCTCGGAACTCGCCGAGAAAGAAAAAAACCGCACGGAAAACTGACTCATTATGAAACACGCAATCATCACCGGAGGAGGTTCCGGCATTGGCAGGGCGATTGCGCTGCGCATCGCTGAGGATGGCAACCACATCGTCATTCTCGATCTTCAGCAAGAGACCGGCGACGAAACCGCGGAGCTGATCCGGGAAGCTGGCGGAAGCGCGGAATGCCTCTGCTGTGATGTCTCGGAGACGGATTCGGTTCGTGAGGTCTTCGAGAAACTCCCGCGGGCCGATATTTTGGTCAATAGTGCCGGGATCGCTTCGATCGGCAATATCGGAGACACGACACCGGAAGAGATGGATCGGATCTACGGGGTGAACGTGAAAGGACTCTATCACTGCATCCACTTCGCGGTGCCGAAGATGATCGCCGAAGGCGGCGGCGCCATTCTGAACATCGCCTCGATCGCGGCGAAAGTCGGGATTGAAAATCGCTTCGCTTACTCGATGTCCAAGGGGGCGGCGGTGGCGATGACGCTCTCGGTCGCACGCGACTACATTGATCAGGGGATTCGCTCCAACTGCGTCTGTCCGGCTCGCATTCATACGCCCTTTGTCGATGGCTTTCTTGAGAAGAATTATCCGGAAGACGAGCGTGAGAGGATGTTCGAGAAGCTCTCGGAATACCAGCCGATCGGTCGTATGGGGAAGCCCTCGGAGGTCGCTGAGCTGGCCGCCTTCTTGTGTTCGGACAAGGCGGCCTTTATCACCGGATCAGCCTATGATATTGATGGCGGCGTCACTTTGTTGAGATAGGATCCTGGCTTTATGAAACTCACCCGATACCACGAAAACGATTCGATCATCCCTGGCGTCTTCGCTTCAGAGACTGAGATTTTTAATTGCACCCGCTTCGGCGAGGACTGGGGCGAGGGATTTTTTGAGAACGAGGGCCTTTCGAGGCTTGCGGCCTTTATCGAAGGGGAGGGGGACTCTCTGCCGAAGGTTCGGGCTGCGGATGTGAGGCTCGCGCCGGCGATTGCGCGACCGTCGAAGATCATCTGCATCGGGCTGAACTATGCCTCCCACGCGGCGGAGGCTGGGATGGAGCGACCGAGTGAACCTGTCGTATTTTTCAAGGCGACGACGGCTTGGACCGGCCCGAACGATCCGATCGTGATTCCGCGGAACTCGGAAAAAACCGACTGGGAGGTCGAGCTCGCGGTGGTGATCGGGAAGAAAGCAAAGTACGTCAGTGAGGGTGACGCGCTTGATTACATCGCAGGCTACGCGGTGCATAATGACTACTCCGAGCGTGAGTGGCAGTTGGAGAAGGGAGGCCAGTGGGTGAAAGGGAAATCCGCTGACAGCTACGCGCCCTTTGGTCCCTACCTCGCAACCAAGGACGAGGTGGGCGATCCGAATAATCTCAATCTGTGGCTCACGCTGAATGGCAAGAAGCTCCAAGACGGTTGCACGACAGATTTCATTTTTAATATCCAGCATGTCATCAGCTACCTCAGCGAATTTATGACCCTGCTCCCGGGTGACGTCATTTCCACCGGGACTCCAGCGGGGGTTGGTCTGGGATTTGATCCACCGAGGTATTTGAAGGCCGGAGACGTGGTCGAGCTTGGCATCGACGGGTTGGGATCGCAGAAGCAAACGGCGGTCAAGGAGAGCTAGAATGATGAAAATCACTTCAGCCGAAGTCATCGATCTGCGTGTGCCGACGTCGGACGATATGCTGGGGTCGGATCCCTTTCACAAGGCTCCCGATTATTCTTCCGCGGTCTTGCACCTCGAGACCGATGGTGAGCTCCGTGGGGTCGCGGTGGTGTTCACGGTTGGCGCTGGAACGGACTGGATCTGCCACGGTATCCGCGATCTCGCGCAGCTGGTGGTGGGAACATCGCTCAAGGATTTTTCGGCCGCGCCCCTGAAACTCTACCGGCGCTTGATCGACCACCACCAGCTGCGCTGGCTGCACGATGGTGTTTTCCGGATGGCTTGCGGAGCGATCATCAATGCGATGTGGGATCTGTGGGCGAAGTCTGAGAGCAAGCCCTTGTGGAAGCTGTTGGTGGATCTTGAGCCGGAGTTTGTCGTCGCTTGTATTGACTGGCGTCACCTGCAGGATGCACTGAGCCCGGATGAGGCGCTCGCGATTTTGAAGACCGCGAAGGCGCAGAAGGTTACGCGTGAGCAAGAGATGAGCGTGCTCGGTCCGAAGGCCTATTGCACCGCGGGTTGGCTGGGCTTGAGCGATGAGGCGATTCTTGAGACCGTCTTGAAGCTTCAGGAAACAGGCTTCGATGCATTCAAGTTGAAGGTCGGGCAAGATCTCGAGAGTGATGTGGCGCGTCTTCAATTTCTGCGCGATGCCCTTGGTCCCGATCAATCCTTGATGGTCGATGCAAACCAGTATTGGGGCGTCGATGAGGCCAAGGAGCACATCGGCCACTACCTGCCCTTTGAATTGAAGTGGGTCGAGGAACCGATTGCCCGGGATGACGTCCTTGGTTATTGCGAACTCTCTGAGACCTTCGAGGGTGCCTCCTTTAAATTTGCCTGTGGCGAGCAAGCCGCCTCACCCGTAATTTTCAAGCAACTGCTCAAGAGCGGTGGGATCGGATACTGCCAGATCGATGCGGTGCGGGTGGCCGGGGTCAATGATGTCATGGCGATTATTCTCATGGCGGCAAAATTTGGCGTCCCGGTCTGCCCCCATGGCGGCGGAATCGCGCTGTGTAATATGATTCAACACTACGGAATGTGGGATCAAATTGCCGTGAGCGGGCACTCGGACACGCAGCTCGTGGAGTATATCGATTTCCTCCAAGATTCTGTCGAGCATCCGGTGCGGACGAAGAGTGGCCACTATGTCACGCCCGTAGCCCCGGGTTGGGGATTAGAATTCAAAGCTGATTTTCTTGCCGATCACACCTTCCCGAGCGGGAAGATCTGGCGCGAGCGCCCGGAGAACCGGCGTGGTGTTCACTTCGAATGCGATCTTGGATAGAATACTGCTCTCCCATTCGTTACTCTGAGATCTTACTGAACCTCTAGTCTGGTTTTGGGCTTCTTTGCTCGTGGCTCTGCCGTTAGGCTTACGATCCAATGCGACCTAGCAGTGATCCCTATAAACTCGACCCATCCAAAATAGAGGAGCCTCCGACCACCTTGCGCGGCAGCCTCAAACACATCGGACCCGGATTCGTGCTATCGGCGTCCATCGTGGGCTCGGGCGAGCTGGTCGCGACCACGACCCTTGGTGCCGAGGCGGGATTCATCGCCCTGTGGGTGATCCTCATTAGCTGTTTGGTGAAAGTCGCGGTGCAGGTGGAATTTGGAAAACGGGCGATCGCGACCGGCAAACCGACCTTTGCATTGCTCGACAAATTGCCCGGTCTGAGAATCGGTAAGGCGAACTGGAGCATTTGGGCATGGCTTTTTTTGATGCTCTTCAAATTCCTCCAGGTTGGCGGTATCATTGGCATGGTCGCGGTGCTTTTGAACATGGCCATCCCTTCGATATCGACTGATATTTGGCTGGTGGTGACGGTCGCTGTCGTCGGCGTCATCGTTTCGGGAGGTTACTACAAATTGATCGAGACCCTCTCCGTGGTGATGATCGGCTTGTTTACCGTTTTCACCCTTGTCTCGTTGGTGGCGCTGCAGCTCGGACCGGAGGCCGTCACGATCGGCGAGGTGTTTTCGGGTCTCACTTTCAGTCTGCCGAGTGACAATGCGATGCTCTTGCTGGTCATCGGTGCCTTCGGCATCACGGGGGTCGGCGGGGACGAAATCATGGCTTACAACTACTGGTTGATTGAAAAAGGCTACGCCGCGAAGACCGGCGAATCTGACGGCAGCGACGCTTGGGCACGACGCGCGAAAGGTTGGACCAAGGTGATGATGGTCGACGCGGTGGCAGCGATGACCGTCTATACGGTCATGACTGCGGCTTTCTACATTCTTGGCGCAGGATTGCTGCACGGGCGTGGCGAAGTTCCCGGCGGCGGTGGACCATTCCTGGAATACCTGGCAACGATGTACACGACGACGCTGGGAGACTGGGCGGGACCGATGTTCTACGCCGGCGCATTTGTGGTGCTGTTCTCGACGACTTTTGCTGCGCTCGCGGCTTGGACCCGGCAGTTTGCGGATGCATTTGGGCAGATCGGGATGTTCGATTTCTCGAATTTAAAACTGCGCATGCGCTGGATTGCGGGCCTAGCCTGGGTCATTCCAGTTCTGTGGGCGCTCGTCTATAAAGCGCTCGAAAATCCGGTGTTCATGGTCTTCGTCGGCGGCTTTGTCACTTCGATCATCCTCTTGATTGTCCTCTATGCCGCGATCTATTTCAAACGGCGTGACTCCGATCCACGTTTGGATCTCGGTAAGGGGTTCGCGGTCTGGTTCTGGGCTAGCGCGGTCCTGATCGTGCTGGTTGGGATTTGGACGGCGGCGAAACCGTTCCTCTAAGAATGTCAGTCTGCCCCGAAGGAATCGTTTCGCTCGACGAGATGATTCGAGATGGAGGCCGCTCCAGGATTCGGTCGGCGTTTAGACGAATTGGGAATAATCGATTGGACTGTGTCGGTCCAACTGATCGGTCACTGGAGGCATGTCGTATTTGAGGCCGGTAGCGCAGTTAAATAGAACCACGGACTCGTCGCGACGGACCCTTCCGCTCGTCAGTTCCTTTTTGTAGGCGGCGTAGGTCGCGGCGCCTTCGGGGCAGAGCAAAATTCCCTCGCGATCGGCAACTTCTTGGCGCGCGGCGATGATCGCATCATCGTCGACTGCGGTCGCGAAGCCACCGGTTTCACGCACGCCGCGCAGGATGAGAAAATCGCCAACCGCCGCCGGCACGCGGATTCCGGCGGCCACCGTGTGTGCATCTTCCCACAACTCGGCGTGTTCGGCTCCGTCCTCAAAGGCTTTGACGATCGGTGCGCAACCACTGGCCTGCACCGCCACCATACGAGGGCGTTTCGACCCAATCCAACCAATTGCCTCGAGTTCGTCGAAGGCCTTCACCATTCCGATGAGCCCGGTTCCACCGCCGGTTGGGTAGAAGATGACATCCGGGAGCTGCCAACCGAACTGCTCGGCGAGTTCCAGGCCCATCGTCTTTTTTCCTTCGATGCGATAAGGCTCTTTAAGCGTTGATACATCGAACCACCCGGTGTGTTCAACTCCCTCGCGCACGATTTTCCCGCAATCCGTGATGAGTCCGTTGACACGCCATACTTTGGCACCCTGCATCGCGATCTCGCGGATATTCGTCTCCGGCGTGTCCTCGGGACAAAACACGAAGGCCTCCATGCCGGCGCTGCGCGCGTAAGCCGCCATCGCGGCGCCTGCGTTGCCGTTTGTTGGAATGGCGAGCTTATTCAAGCCGAGCTCCTTGGCCATTGATACCGCCAGGCACAGGCCGCGCGCCTTGAATGAACCGGTCGGTAAGCGTCCTTCGTCTTTAATGAAAACTTCGTCGCCACCTCTCAATCGTGAGGTCTTTAATAGGGGCGTCATCTGCTCACCGAGACTCACGATATTCTCTAGCTTCCGCACCGGGAGGAACTCGCGATAGCGCCAAAAATCTTCGGCTCGTTCGAGGAGATCAGCCGGTTTCAAGGCAGCGCTGAGTGCGGGCAAATCGTAGCGCACCAAAAGGGGCGCACCCACTTTGGAGAGGCCGTGGATCTCATTCGCGCGATAGTGCTCGCCTGTTTTTGAGCATTCGAGATGCGTGACAAAATTCGGTTGATCGTTTGTGGTATTGGACATAACAGAATATGATTAAGATTTTTATTTGCTCTTGAGGCCTGCGCCACGCCGGGTCACCTCCAGTTTTCAGGCGGCGAAAAGAAATCACCACTGCCGTCGAACTTGCGGGATTTCCTTATGCGGGAAGTTTCCCAAACCAGGGACGTTTGGGGAATCCTAAATGATGAAGAGGTTATCGGAAGTGTCTTGTAGTGGCATTTTTGTTATGGCTTTTGTTTAATCGTTGTTGTGGCTTGGGTTCTTACTTTTGTAGGTGTCACTCTCTAAAGTGTCATCTCCACATTACACATCCGTCCCGAATCCCGTTTCCTATCATGAATGCTCCGCTCTCCCGCGGATGGGCCCTCATTGGCTTCATCCGTTCCTGCTCCCTCGTCTTTGGTTCCGCCGCCATTCTCGGCTTCTCGGCAGTAAACTCTCTCGCTGCTCCGGTCATCGTCGAGTTCATGGCCTCCAATGACAAATCTCTTTACGATGAGGATGGAGAATCATCCGACTGGATGGAGATCTTCAATCCCGATCCGGCTCCGGTTGATATCAGCGGCTGGTTTCTCACCAATGATCCCGGTGAACTCGGCAGGTGGCAACTGCCCGACGGCACCATTCTTCCCTCGGGGGGATCACTCATCGTCTTCGCTTCCGACAAGGATAGAAATGCTGGCGAGCTCCATACCAACTTCAAACTCAGCAAGGATACCGGTGGCTATCTCGCACTCGTGGAAGCCGATGGCCGGACCATCGTGCAAGAGTATCCCAACTATCCAGAGCAGTTCGACGACTTTTCCTACGGGCTGGCCCAGACCGGGAGCGGATCCGATGTCACTATCGTCCCCGAGAATTCCATCTGCACTCTCCTGGTCCCGACCTCCGATATCGGTAACTCCTGGCGGGACAAGCAGTTCGACGATTCCTCTTGGTCCGTTGCCAATACCGGTGTTGGTTACGATTACAGCAACCTCATCGGGAGCAACGCCGATGTGCAGTCCCGGATGGATGACATTAACGGCAGTGTCTACATCCGTATTCCCTTCACTGTCGATGATCCTGCCGCCCTGACCGCCCTCACCCTTCGCATGAAGTACGACGACGGCTTCGCCGCCTATCTCAACGGCACGCCGGTGGCCTCCGCTCAAGCCCCGGCCAGCCCCCGGTGGAACTCGCTGGCCACTGACGATCACCCGGACGGGAGTGCCGTTGTCTTTGTCGACTTCAACATCTCGGCAAATCTCAATCTGGTGGACGCCGGAAGCAATGTGCTCGCCATTCATGGACTCAACACAACGCTGGGCAGCTCCGATCTTCTGATTCTCCCCCAGCTCGATGCCACGACTGCGGCCACGAATCCCGGTCTTGGTGCAGTCGATTATTTTCAGAACCCCACCCCGGGCGCTTCGAACGGCAGCAACCAGGGCCTTCCTGCGGAGGCCGTGGCCTTCTCGATTCCCGGTCGCGGATTCACGGGTTCTTTGTCTCTCGGACTCGCCGTCTCTTCCCCCACCGCCCAGATCCGCTACACCTCTAATGGTGACTCGCCGACCTCATCATCGACCCTCTACACTGGCTCGCCCATCAACATCACTTCATCCCGGATCATTCGCGCCCGCGCCTACGATGAGGGCCTGGCGCCGGGTCCGGTCACCGAGGAGGGTTACATCGAACTCGCTGCCAGTGCAGCATCGTTCACCTCCGATATTCCAGTTGTGGTGATGGAGAAGTTCAGTGGTGGGCCCAGCGCAAGCAATGGAAAGGCCTACGTCTTTTTCGCCTTTTTCGAGCCCGACCCCAACACCGGGATCACCACCCTGAATAAGCCATATGCCCTGGGCACCCGGGGCGGCTACAAAACCCGGGGATCCTCTTCCGCTGGATTCGAGAAGAAAGCATACAGCATAGAGGCCTGGAACGAAGACAACCGGAACAAGGATATCGCTCCCTTGGGAATGCCGGAGGAGTCCGACTGGGTCCTCAACGCCCGTTCCCAGTTTGACCCTTCGCTGATGAGGAACGCCTTGATTTACAACCTGAGCAATCAATCTGGCCGCTATGCCGTCCGCACCCGGTTTGTGGAGCTCTTTCTTAACACTAACGGCGGCAACCTTAGCTACGGCACAAGCAGCTCCTTTGATTACGACGGAGTGTATACCTTCATGGAAAAGATCACGCGCGATAAGGATCGCATTGACGTCGAGCGGCTGCCCGAAAGCGTCACCAGCGAGCCGGGAATTGCGGGTGGATACATCATGAAAATCGATCGTCTCGATCCTGGTGACAGTGGGCTGAGCGCGGGCGGAAGATCCCTCGGCTGGGTCTACCCAAAAGAGGAAGACGTCACCCCGGAGCAGGCCGACTGGCTCCGCGATTACCTCAATGCCATGAACAATTCGCTGAGCGGAAACAACTACGAGGACTACATCGATCCTCTGGCCTGGGCGGATCACCACCTGCACAATGTTCTCGCTCTCAATGCTGATGCCCTGAGGCTGAGCACCTATTTCCACAAGACCCGCCAGGGCAAAATGGAGTTTGGCCCCATCTGGGACTTCGACCGCTCCATGGATTCTACCGATGGCCGTGACAACAGTCCGACGTCCTGGTCCGGAGGCACCGCCTACTTCACTTTTCCCTGGTGGAACGAACTCTTCAGCAACGAGGATTTTTGGCAGCTTTACATCGACCGCTACTTCGAACTCCGCAAGGGGCCCTGGACCACCGCCAACGTGCAGCAGATCATCGACGATTACGCTGCCGAACTTAACCAGGCCCAGGTTCGCAACTTTCAACGATTCTCCAATCAACCCCGCTTTGGGGGATACTCGGGGGAGGTCAACCACCTCCGGAACTGGCTCACGACACGCCTCAATTGGATGGACGGGCAGTTCGTCCCCGAGCCCGCCACCAACCTCAGCAACGGCACCTTGCCGGCGGGAACGACCCTCACTCTTTCCGGCGACCTCAGTAATGGCCGCACCATCTGGTACACCCTCAACGGGACGGATCCCCGCTTCACCAGCAATACCACGATTCTCAGTACCGAGACCCTCGTCGAGGTTACTGCGCCGGCCAAGGCCATCATCCCGACCAGCACGACCGGCACCACTTGGCGTGGCGACAATGAGCCCTACAACGACGCTACCTGGATCAGCGGCACCAACGGCGTCGGGTTCGACAGCGGCTCCACTTATAATCCCTACATCAACATCAACTTCGAGGCCCCCAATCCCGTCATGTCCGGGGTCAACACCAGCGCCTACGTCCGCATCCCCTTTAATGTCGATGCCGGTGATCTCGCTTCCCTCAATTATATGACGCTCGAGATGCGCTATGACGACGGGTTCATCGCCTACCTCAATGGCACACAGATTGCCTCCGGAAACGCGCCCGGCTCCCCTGCGTGGAATTCGACCGCAACCCAGAATCACGATGATGGCGTGGCGGTCACCTTTGTGGATTTCGGGGCCGATGCCTTCCTTAGCGCCCTGCAGCCCGGCCAAAACATCCTCGCCATCCATGGCCTTAATGGCAGCAGCACGAGCAGTGACTTCCTCGTTCAGGCCCGGCTCGTGGTAGGCGAGAAGCAGGTCGAGCCGGGCGCTTCCGGCGGTATCCAGTATACCGGACCCATTGCGCTGAATGAAACTGCGCGCCTGTTCGCCCGAATCTCTGATCCACGTGGAGGCAACAACCCGGGAGCAGGTGTCCCCGTCGGCACGGGCTGGGGCGCTCCCTTGAAAGCGGAATACCTGGTGAACGAAGTCCCAGCGAGCTCCGTTAATCTTACCATCCGCGAGATCATGTTCGATCCCTATGACCTCGGTGACGCCCTGACCGATGACAGTGCCTATGAGTTTGTTGAACTCGAAAATCTCAGTAATACCAGGTTGTCTCTCAGCGATGTCGCCTTCACTAATGGAATCGATTTTAACTTTTCCTCGGGCTCCATCCTCTCCCTGGCACCCGGTCAGAAAATTCTCGTAGTCAACGATCTCACTGCCTTCCAGCAGGTCTATGGCAACGGGCGAGACAGCCTCATCGCCGGGGAGTTTGAAGGCTCCCTTAACAACGACGGGGAACTCCTCGAGCTCCGGGACGCCGCCGGCGCCATCATCCAATCCTTCACCTTTTCCTCGGCAGGAATCTGGCCGGGCCGGGCGGATAATGGACGCTCACTCATCCTCGTCAATTCCGACGATCCTGCCAACGGCGCCAACTGGACCGCCAGCCGCAGTCTTCTCGGATCTCCCGGAACCAACGAACCCACTTTGGCCCAGATTCCTGACATTTTTGTCAATGAAGTCCTGACCAATGCTCTTCTCCCCGCTACCGATTCCATCGAGATTTTCAATCCCAATCTCGCTCCCGTCGACATCGGAGGGTGGTGGTTGACCGATGATTTGGGACAGTCCGGGAAATTCCGCATTCCCGCCAATACCATTATCCCCGGGGGTGGATTCCTTGTCCTCGACGAGTCCGACTTCAATCCCACCCCTGGTGTCGATCCCAGCTTCGCCCTCAGTTCAGGAGGCGAGGAAATCTACCTCGTTTCCGCGACATCCGCGGGTGATCGAACCGATTACGTCCATGGATTCACCTTCAGGGATGGATCTGCGGGATACAGCTTCGGCCGCCATGTTAACTCGGTTGGCGAGGTCTCCTATCCGCCGCTCCAGTCGAACTCCTTCGGTTTCGCCAATGATCCTCCCCGGGTCGGTCCTCTGGTCATCACCGAGATCATGTATCACCCGCTCGATGGTAGCGTCGAATTCGTCGAAATTCAGAATATCTCCGGCTCCCCGGTTCCATTGGCAGGTGTTCAGGTCGAGGGCATCGGGTATGTTTTCGACGCCGGTGCGCCCGAACTCGATCCCGGAGAAGTTGTTCTCATGGTCGAGAATGACCCCACTACTTTCCGTGCCACCTTTAATCCACCGGCTGCGGTTGGTGTCTTTGGACCCTATGCCGGGCGTCTCTCCAACGGGGGAGAAAAGGTCGCCCTCAAGCTGCCGGAAGAAAACCCGCTCCCCGCTGAACCCGACCTTAAGCCCGCTGTCGATATCGCGGACTACAACGATACGAGTCCCTGGCCCACTTCGCCCGACGGAACCGGAACCACTCTGGAGCGTCTCCTCCCGGCAAGCTACGGAAGCGATCCTGCAAGTTGGCAGGCTTCCATTAGTCCAGGCGGCACTCCGGGGGTCGTTGATTCTTCGCCGCCGACCGATTGGCGCGACGCTTACTTTACTTCCGCCGAGCTCCTCGAGCCGACCCTCTCAGGGCCGCTTGCCGATGCCGATCTCGATGGTGTCAACAACCTGCTCGAGTATATCTTCGGGACCGATTTGCGCGACGGCACCTCCTTTGAACTTCCTACCATCTCCCTAGTCGAGAACGACGGGGCGACCTACATCGAATTGTCCTACCGCTTGAGAAAGGGCGTCACTGGGTTCGCCATCAGCATCGAAACGGCAACCGACCTTTCGGATTGGGTGGATGCAGGGTTCACCATCCAAAGAAATCTCGACAACGGCGACGGCACCTCCAGCATCACGGTTCGCGAAAATACGCCCGTCATCGCTGCTGGCAGCCGTCAGTTCAGACTGCGTGTGGATGAAATTGCTCCTTAATCTCCACAACGGGATACTAGCTCCAAACGATTATCCAGTCGCTCGCACGAAGAACCTGGTCTGACCGAGGATCGGGAATCCCAATTCAAGGGTGGTCGTTAGTTCCCGCCGGGAAGGTTGACGGCACTCCTCGGAAGTCATTGCGACCTGCGCCCACGTGGGCGTCAATTTCTTGGGAGGAATGCGGGCAAGGTCGCGTAGAAGGGTCCAATGAAATTCGCGCTTCTTTTTCTTCCGCTGGCTCTGGCAGTTCTGGCACAGGCTAATCCTACCCGTCCCTTGGCGGGTCCCGTGCGGGACTTGCGCAAGGAGATTGATTTCGAGCGAGTGGGAGAGTTCCACCTGGGGCCGACCGGGGCCATGGGCTGGATGCATGTGAGCCCGAACTTCATGACCGGGGAGGCCCGCCAAATCCTGGTCACGAAGGTTGAGCCGGGAAGTTCGGCGGATGGGGTGCTGCAAGCGGGTGATGTCCTTCTTGGTGCAAGCGGAGGGTATTTCTCCGAGGATGCACGCAAGGCGCTGGGGCGGGCCATTGATGAAGCGGAAACTGAGAAGAAGGACGGGGCCTTGAAGCTGATCCGTTGGCGTCCCAAGGAAGGAGCCACTCCGCGAGAGGGGAAGGTGGAAACGGTTTCGGTGAAGCTCAAAGTGCTGGGAGCCTACGCGGAGAGCGCGCCCTACGAGTGCCCGAAGAGCGCGCGGATCATGGACGCGGCCGTGGCCCGCCTGCTCGAAGAGAAGAGCTGGGGGAAGTTCGGGGAGAAGGTCCTCGCGCTGCTGGCCACCGGCGAGAAAAAGTATCATCCGCTGGTGCGAGAATTCATCCACGAGGCCAAGTTTGCCAAGCCTGATCTTGAGATCAGCTTGGAGAACGGTGGCCTGGTCTGTTGGGGCTACGGTTATCACAGTCTGGTCCTCGCTGAATACTACCTTGCTACCGGTGATGATTACGTTCTTCCGGCCTTGCGCGAGTATGCCGTCAAGGTCGCGATGGGGCAAAGCAGCGCGGGGACTTGGGGGCACGGCTTTGCATGGACGAGCGAGAATGAGGGCAAGGTCCACGGGCGCTTGCGCGGATACGGTGCCGTCAATCAGGCGGGTTTACCGTGCTTCCTCTCTCTGATCCTGGCGCGCAAGTGCGGGATCGAGCATTCCGAGATCGAGGAAGCCATTGCCCGCGGAGCTCAATTCTTCGGCAGCTTCGTGGGACATGGCTCGATCGGCTATGGCTTTCACCGACCCAGCCTGGAGATCTATGCCAATGGGAGGAATGGGATGTCGGGGAATGGCAAAAACGGAATTGCGGCGGTGGCGTTCCGCTTGCTCGATGATGAGCCCGGGACACGCTTCTTTTCCCGACTGACGGCCTCGCTCTCCAACACGATGGAGTATGGCCACAGTGGGAACTCCTACAGCTACTTTTGGGACGTCCTGGGTGCGCATTGCGGTGGTCCGGAAATGGCGGCGGCCTTCCAGAAGGAGTTACGATGGTATTACGCTCTTACGCGCAAAGGCGATGGAGGCTTTGTCTATCAGCAGCTCGGAGGGATCTACGGGAAGGGACTGCTCGATCCGACCGTCGCGCAGGTTCTCATAGCGAGCCTGCCACTGCGGGCACTCTACCTCACGGGGAAAGGGATGAGTGATCAACCCTTACTCAGTAGCGAGGAGGTTGCGGAGACTATTGCAGCTGGTCGTTGGCGTCTCGAAAATCCGAATGTGGTGGATGCGGAGAAACTGATCTCCAGCTTGAATAGTTGGTCGCCCATTGGCCGCGAGTGGATCGCGAGGCTCCTTGCGAAAAAGGAGGGGAACTTTACGAAGCAGTTGTTGGAACTACTCAAGAACGACACGCTCGAAGCCCGGGCGGGAGCGTGCGCGGCCCTGGGCCACCAGGGGAGGAAAGCCGGGGCTGCGGTGGAGGCACTGGCGCGATCCCTTGGGGACGATCCGGCCGTTGCCATTGCGGCCAGCTATGCCTTGGCCCGGGTCAATAAGCCAGCCGCCAAGGTGATGCCGGAGTTGCTTGAGGCTGTGCTGGCTCGCGAGGAAGATGGTGAGATGCGGCCGGTTCAGCAGGCCATGGCTTTTGCCATCGGCTACGACGCGGGCCGCGTGGCGCCACTCTACTTCGATGGCTTGCTCCCGGTTCTTGCTGAGGAGGGCGATCCGCTCGAGGGAGTGGACCGCGAGCTTCTGCATCCGGCCTTGGCCAAGCTGTTGCGGGTTCCGGGGGGGCGGACCCGTGGGACTGCAGCCTATGCCTTTGTCCATTTTTCGCGAGAGGACCTCGGTGGAATGGCACAGGAGGTCCACGACGCGGTCGCCAAGCCCGCGCCACACTACCGTATGTTCAGCGACCAAGCGCGCCAGTATGCCCTCGATCTCATGCTGGAGCATCGCATCGCGGAGGGGGTTCCCTTGGCGCTAGAATCGATTGACCTCAAGGATTGGGGCCTTGGGGACCGCTTGCCACACCGTTGGAAGATTCTGAAAGGATACGGAGGGAGTGCGAAACCCTACCTCGACCGCATCAAGATCCTGAGGACGAAGTTCAAACCGGAGAGCGAGGGACGCAAGGTGCTCGAGGAGATCATCGCACTTCTGGAAGCAGAGGATTATCCGACTCCCTTGGTTAGCCTCCACACCTTCGTGGATGAAAAACTAGCAAGCGATCTGGCCGTCATCGAGACCGACGAACAACGTGTGATGGCGTGCCGGGCCTTGATCAAGAATAACCCAGGTCGAGGCTTCTATCAGGCCGCCTGCCTGCGGAAGTTGGTGGCCTTGCTGGGAGATCGGGCCAAGGGGGATGTCGAGCGAGCATTAAAATCTGAAGACGAGATCCTGCGCAAGGTGGCGGAGAAACTATCGCAATGACGGAAGCCCTTGACGGGCTCTTCGATCCCCTGTGGATAGAGATAATTCTACTTTGGACTCCGTCCGAGTCTCTCTGCCCGACATACTGCATTCATATGAAACGATCCAGCTCCCAAGCACGTCGCGTATTTTTAAGAGCCCTAACCACGCTGGCCAGCGGAGCGCTGGTGATCGCTTCATCACAAGTGCTCCACGCGCAGGATGGCGATACCGAGCGGCCGCTCATCGCCTATGTGGGGACTTACACCTCGCCGCTGAAGAACGTCCTGTCGACCCAAGTGGATTTGCCTCCTGGAAATGGTCGTGGCATCCATCTGTTTCAGGTCGATCGCGATACTGGGGCGATGACGCCCTGCGGCTTGCACGAGATGGGGACGAGCCCGAGTGCGCTCGCTTTTAACGACGATCAGACGCGCCTTTATTCGGCCAACGAGACTGAGCGGATTGGGAAAAACGAAGCGGGCTCGATCAGCGCCTTCGCGATCGATCTAACCGACGGGACCCTGAAGTTGCTCAACTCCGTGAGCTCCGGAGGAAAGGGCCCGGCCCATCTGAGCGTGCACCCATCCGGCAAGTTCGTGTTGGCGGCCAACTATTTCGGCGGCTCGGTGGTTGTCTTACCGATTCGACCCGATGGCAGTCTCGGACCGGCCAGCGACTTCAAGAAGGATGAGGGAAAAATTGGGCCGACCAAAGCCACCAACGCACCGCCGGGGAGCTTCGCCATCAGCGGGCACGACCTGGCTCATGCGCACATGATCGAAGCCGACCCCTCCGGGCGATTCGTACTTCACGTTGATCTGGGATTGGACAAAATTTACCTCTGGAAATTCGATGACGAAAAAGGTCTTCTGTCGCCGAACGACCCGGCTTCGGTCTCCTTGCCGCCGGGCGACGGGCCGCGACACTTCCATTTCCATCCCAACGGGCGCTGGTTGTATTCTCTGCAAGAGGAAGGGTCTACCATCGTCTTGTTCGACTACGATTCTGCCCACGGAAAGTTGAGTCAGAGAAAGACAATTTCCAGTTTGCCGCCGGGATTCGCCGGAAGTAATTTCTGTTCCGGGATTTTAGTCTCCGAGGATGGCCGCTTTGTCTATGCCGGCAATCGCTTACACGATAGCATTGGGATCTTCTCGATCGGCGAGAACGGTGAGTTGACCTTCGTCGCCGATGAGTGGACCCGGGGCGACTACCCGCGCAGTTTCAATTTCGATCCAACCGGAAAATTCCTCTACTCCTGTAATCAACGCGGCGACAACATTGCCGTTTTTAGGGTGGATCAAAAATTGGGAACACTGAAGTTCACCGGAAAATACACACCCGTCGGCAACCCTTCGACCATCGTATTCCTCGACCTCGCTGAGTAGCTGGTAAGAATGTCCACAGGCGCTGCGCTCTTTGACAGCCTCGTCTTCGTGACGAACGACGAGATTAGCTGGTTTTTTGTGCATGTGGTTTGAATTTTACTGAGTCCCTTTCTTCGGGAAAAGATGGTGATTCACGCGATCTCCCACTTGTAGGGTGTATGGGAAATCTTTTCGTTGCCACCGGGGACGAGGTGGATGACGTCTTCGATCCGAACGCCGCCGAGTCCCAGGTAGTAGAGTCCCGGCTCCACTGTGACGACCTGCCCTTTCTTGAATTTGAAAGGAGCTGCGGCCCGGATGATGGGACTCTCGTGGACCTCGAGTCCGATCCCGTGACCAAGCGCGTGGAAGAAGCCTTCCGGGGTCTTACTGTCTTTAACCGTCTTGTAGCCCTCTTTTTCGAAGAACGCCTGAACCGCTTCGTGGACCTTGCCTCCCACCTGGCCGGGCTTGATCATACGGATTGCCAACTCGTGACCCCGTTTTACGGTTCGCACCAGTCGTTTTTGTGCGTCGCTGGCCCTCCCCTTGAGGAAAGTTCGCGTCATGTCGCCCCAGTAACCGTCTTCCGGTCGTCGTGGAAAGATGTCCACGATGATGAGCTCGTTAGCCATGATCGGTCCGTGGCCGGGAGAGTGGTTGTCGCAGACTTGGTCGCCGCAGGAGGCGATGGTATGAAGTGCCACAGCGCCCTCCTCCAGCGCAGCGTGACTGATCAACTCTCGCAGTCGCTCGGAGGTGAGAACTTTGCCCTGGTGGATGAGCTGACCTCCTCGAATTTTGGATTCGGTTAGGGTTTTCTTTACCACGCGGAAGCCGGCTGCGCTGGCGCGATTACCCTTGCGCAGGGCTTCGATCTCGGTGGCGGTCTTGATCTCACGCTTGGGGAACAAGCTGACGTTCTTATCGATCTCGAGTTTCAGCCCGGCCTGTTGGAGGTCGGCGGCAAGGGCAGCGGGGAAGCGGGCGCCGATCCGGAATGAAGGGATCTGGTAGAGCTTTGCCAAATGCCTGACCACGTGGCAGGTGTCGGGCTGCTGTCCCTGCGGCAGCTTGAAGCGCCGCGCCGCGCCTTCGCTGATCTCTTGCAGTAGCAGGATCTCGTCGAAGCCTGACTCGGCGACCATTCGCCCGTATTCCGAGGCGTGGGCGATTCCGAACTTCTTGCGGCCCACCGAGAAAGCGAGATAGGGGTCGAAGGCATTAAATTTGCTGAAATAAAGCATGTCCGGGTCACTTGAATCCGCGTGAAATAGGATCGATTGCTGGCGGTGCGTCTGGTTCTTTGGGATGCTGGAGCTACTCTGGATCATGGTGGAATTTCGCTTGGATGGAATAGGACTCTCGAGAGAAGAAGCGTAATGCGAGATCAGGGGCAATTCAGATCCCACGGCAGGGCCGATTGGCTTGCCGCGCGGAACCCCGCAATAAAGAAAGGTGCGCTAGCGCTGCACCGCAAAATTAATATAGCCGATGAACATTTCTTCGTCGCTCTGCTCTCCAAAGCCCACGGATTGAGTGGGGTCGGGGTTCTCGGAATTTTGGGGCGAGTTGTCAAAGGCACCGCGCACGCGGATTCTTGTTCCGGCGGGCAGCCACTTTGGCTCGGCGAGACGATAGAGTAACTGCCAGTCAAAGATATAGTAAGGCACCGAGAGAAGTTTCTCGATCTCGCCATTCGGATAGATCGCATCGTATTCCATCCGTGAGCCACGGAAGTGCATGTGAGGGCTCAATTCATAAAGGAGAGTTGGTTCCGTGGCCGACAGTACCACTGAAGCCTCGCGCTCGTAATCTCGCACGTTCGGAACAATGTTAATGGAAATGGTGCTGGCGGCGGTGGTGCGATACTCCATCTCTGGAGGCGTGGAGTGAAAGTAGAGACCAAGCTGGGTCGTGTCGGTCTGAGGGCTCCCGTTGGTCTGATAATGCATTTGAACGGTGAGAGTGGGATTCGCTTTAAGGAGTTTCCCTGCATTGGGAGGGAAGGGTTTCGCTTGGACCCCCGGAACGTAACTTGCGAAGTAGCCATTCAGCCCAGCACCTTGAATGAAGGCCTCAAAGGTGGATCCGATGAAGGCAAGGCCGTGGTGAACGACCTCGGGGTTGCCCGGTTTAATAATGGCAGCCCGGAGGTAGGTGTTGGCCGGAATATTCGGGTCCAGTTCGATGTAACGATAATCAACCTCGCCATTGGCCGGGATGTTCTGAGAGGGGATGGTGAGAATCATGTCCGGCTCGCCCAACTCTGACGGCCAGTTAAAGGGGTATTCGCTGGGAGGCGGGGTGTTTGTGACAAAGTCGGCCAGGGGATCAGTCCCGCCATCCTTCAGTGCCCCTTGATCGATCCAGTCGACGAGCGCTCTCAGAGACTCCTTTGAGAGGGACCAATCGTCCTCATAACTCCCGAACTCGGGATCGGCAAACCAGGGCGGCATTTCGCCGGTGAGAGTCACTTCGCGAATATCGTGCGCCCACACCGCCACGCTCTCGTAGCTATCGAAGGAAAAGGGCGCAATGTTGTTCGGGCTGTGGCAGCGCACACAGCTTTCAATCATCATGGGAGCAATGACATCCTCATAGGAAACTAGCTCTGTTGGGCCCAAGGGAAGAGGATCACCAGTGGCTGGAGTGTGGCGGTAAGTCGATGGTTGCCCGCTAAAGAATGCGGTGAGCGCATCGGAAAGATAGGGTTGCGCAGGAGATTCGTCCACGGCAGGACGCTCGATCGCACCCCGGTAGAAGATGGTCCAGGAGGCGGTATCAATGACAACCACTTCGGTGCCTCGGTCCACCTTGTAAGCTCGCGAGACTAATTGAGCCGAATCGTGAAGAATGGGGACATCCGTTTGCCAAGTGTCGGCAGTGGCAACGAGCTCGGAGCGGTTCTCCGAGATTGGGTCGATGACCCAGAACTCAACGGCTTGCGCCCCGAAGGAATTCTTCAAGGCCGTCAGGGTGGCTCCCAAAGATGGATCGGTATCAGGATCAGTGAAGAAGAGAACAATGGCCTTTTGGAAGCTGTGGTAATGCAGTTGTTGCGTGCGACCCTCGTGGTCGATCAGGCGGAAATCGGCGGCCTCTTCGCGCGGTGCGCCTCCGGGCCACTGCAAGAGTCGATAAAACCCCGCCCCCCGGTTGGGAGCGAGAGGATCGTTCCACTGAAAGGGGCTGGACGGGAGATTGAGAGAGAGCAGAGGTTCCCAATTTTGCGCATCGGGAGAATACTCCAGAACATGATCTTGCGTCGGCTGGCCGTGGAGGTCGATCCGGATGGAGTCGTTATCCGCTGGTCGCACATCGATCGACAGCTCCTGTGCCAGCGCCGGACCAAACAGCACCAAGGCCAGGGAAAACAGGGGCGAGGCAATTCGCCGGGAGAGTGTTCTTGAAAAGTTCATGTTATAATGGGTAAGGCCAAATAGCTGAAATACCAGCTGCGAATTGCATCAAATTATCACCGTATGGCCTGTTGATGATCCCGGCGGGCGGGGTCATTTCCGTGAGGGAGATCAGAGACGGTCGTAATTGTTTACGAGAGAGTCGCGAGCGACCTGATTTTGACGCTGCCCGAAAGATGTGTCGAGAAGCTACGTTGATTACTTGTTGCTTCGTTAAAAAAGGAAATTTTTCAACGGGGTAATCCCCGAAATTCCATGACTCAGCCATCACTCTTCACTCGCCGCAAGATGTTCACCTGTTTCATCCTCGCCAGCGCTGCTTTCCTCTTTGCCACCTTCGCGATGGCCGCTCCTCCAAAGGCCACGATCCACGACATCAAAACCATCTCCTTTCAGCCCGACCTCTACTGCGGCTGGCCCACCGTCACCCGACGGGCGAACGGCGAACTCCTTGTCGTCTGGTCCGGTGGCCGCGCCGGTCACGTCTGCCCCTTTGGCCGCGTCGATATGATGCGCTCAAACGACAAGGGCGAGACCTGGACCTTCCCCCGCGTCGTCCTCGACACCCCTATTGACGACCGCGACGCCGGTGTCCTCGAAACCGCCAAAGGCTCCATCCTCATCACTACCTTCACTTCCCTCGCCTACGAATCCTACCTTGAGAGAAAGAAAGGCACCCCCGAAGAAGCTAAATGGCTCGCCGCTCATCACCGGATCAACGCCGAAGAACGCAAGGCCCTTCTTGGGAGCTGGGTCCTGCGCTCCACCGATGGCGGACAGACCTTCTCCGCTCCCTCCCGCGTCCCCGTCAATTCCCCCCATGGTCCCATTCAGCTCGCCGATGGCCGCCTCCTTTATGCCGGCAAGAAACTCTGGACCGACGAAAAAAAGATCGGCCTCGCCGAATCGCAAGACGATGGCGTCACCTGGAAATGGCTTGCCGAAATTCCCACTCGCCCCGGCGACTCCGCGCTCAAATCCTACCACGAGCTTCATGCCATCGAAGCAGCCAACGGGACTCTCATCGCCCACATCCGCAACCATAATCCCGCCCATAAGGACGAAACCCTCCAGAGCGAGTCCCATGACGGCGGCAAGACCTGGAGCGTTCCGCACTCCATCGGCGTCTGGGGCCTGCCCTCCTTCCTCACCCGTCTCTCCGACGACCGCCTCCTCATGACCTACGGCTACCGCCGCAAACCTCACGGCAACCAGGCCCGTATTAGCGATGACCACGGCTCCACCTGGTCCGGACCCATCACGATCTCTGACGACGGAGTCTCCTCTGACCTCGGCTACCCCTCCACCGTCCAACTCGCCGATGGAACCCTCCTCACGATCTGGTACGAAAACCCCAAGGACTCCTCTAAAGCGGTCCTCCGCCAGGCCCGCTGGTCCCTCAATCCCTAGTCCGACAATCCTGGCCTATTGGCAGTCATCACCTCCTCTCCTCAACGCCGCTCTCAAGTAGTTCACCCAATACGACAAACCCTAGCAGTAAGGCGATGCGCAGTTCAATGCCGTTTGGCATGAGATATGGAAGCTCCAAGGCCCCGGGAAGACTCCGATTCCCGCGAAGCAGGAATAGGGTGATCGCGAGCGAGATGATCTGATGAGAGGAGCCGTGGACCGGTCCTTGTTTGATGAGGTGAGGCTCGTTACCACTTGGCACCCTTCGGCTTGGCCCCTTTAGCGAGGGTCTTCACGGAATAGAGTCCGGTGCGGGCCGTGATGAAGAGGGTGTCGTAGTCCTCGCCGCCGAAGCAGACATTGGCGGGATGTTCTGGTGTTGCGATCACGCCGATTCCCCCCCCGTCCTTATCGAAGAGGTGGATGCCCCCGCCCGCGGTAGCGTAGAGATTTCCGTTGGTATCGATGCACATTCCGTCGCAGCGGATATCGATTTCGAAGAGAGGTTCCCCAAGCATCCCTTTCTCCACCACTGCAAAGGCCCGGATCTTCCCGACCTTCCCGGTATCGGCGATGTAGACCCGTTTTTCGTCCGGTGAGAATGCGATACCGTTTGGCATGTCGTGCCCCTTGTAGAGCACCGAAACGGCCCCGGATTTCGGGTCGAGCTTGTAGACCCACTTTCCCCCGACCTCTGCGGCGCGTCCCTTCAGTCCGTAGCTCGGATCAGTGAACCAGATCGAGCCATCGGCGCGGATCGCGAGGTCGTTGGGCGAATTGAGTTTCTTTCCCTCGAATTTGTCGGCGAGGACCGTAATCTTACCCCCCGCGTTGGTCAAAATCACGTTGCGCCCGCCGTGTTGGCAGGAGAGGAGGTTGCCCTTCAGATCGAGGAGGTTGCCGTTGGAAGACTCCACCTTGCGATATTCCTTCAGTCCACCGGCCGCGCTCCACTGCATCTGGAGGCTGTTCGGGATATCGCTGAAGACGACCATCTTCTTGGAGGGGATCCAGACCGGTCCCTCGGTGAATTTCATCTCACCGCCCAGTTTCACCACCTCGGTCCCGGGTGCCACGATCTGCTCACTGGCTTTGTGGTGATCTGCCGCAGCGGTCAAAATGAGGGAGGCAGCGAGGAACGGCAGGGCGAGATTGGCTTTCATAGTGGGGGATTCTGGCCCCAAAGCAAATTTCCTCACAAGCTAAAAAAAGAAGCACCCCAATGTGGGGTGCTTCATGATCAGTTTAGCGAATTAGGGCTCTTGAAACCCCGAAATGATCGCTATTTCTTAGAGTGAGGATGTTGCTTTAAGAGGTCATCGGGGTTGAACATATCGACCTTGCTTTTCGTTTCGGCTCGAACTTTTTTCACTTGGGCTGCTCCGATTGCCGAAGCTTTGTTTCCGAACGAATTACGAACATAGGTCAGGACCGATGCCATTTCTTCGTCGTTTAGCAAGCCGCCAAAGGCAGTCATGGGAACTTGTCCTAGGTACTTTTTACCCTTCACTTCGATGGGCCCCATAAGCCCCTTGAGGCTTAACTTGATGAGGCGATCAGGATCTCCAAGCACCCACTTGGTCTCGGAAAGCGGTGGGAATCCGGCATCAGGAAGACCTTCACCTTTGGACTGGTGACAGGTCATGCAGTAACCTTCCCGGGCATAAATCGCTCCTCCTTTGACAAACAACTCCGCATCTTCCTTCGACAGGTGCTTCGGTGCCACGACAACTTTCTCCTTTTCCGCTTCCACTGCTTCACCTGCGAAAATGGCATCAGCGAAGTCGATACTCTGTTTTATGTATGAGTCGACTTCCTTCGCCTTTGCGATGGAAAGAACGGCGACCCCTTGATCAACTGGGAGGTAAGTTGCCGCAGTGATTGCTTCCAAACGGACTCTTCCGTGGTCGTCGTGGGCTGCACGAGAAAGGATCTGAGCGAGATTCTTCAACTTGTGTTCATTGTATCGGGCCACTCGAACGGCAGCGCTCCGAATCTTGTGATCTTGCGAAGCCAGAAGCTCGGCGAGCAAATCTGCGTCAATCTTATCAGCTCCCCATGTCACCCACAGTGCTTCCAGCTTAAGTCGCTCGTTACTCTGAGTGGAGGCCCATTTGGTCGCGGAAGTGGCAACCTCCACGGGATCCCTTTCGCGCAATTCACGACGAGTGCGATAGCGAGTACGATATTCCGGGAGGGTGAGATTCCCAAGAAGCCCCGCAATACTGGCTCCGTCAACCTTGGCCGGTTTTACAAGAGGCCGGCTCGGATAGGTGACCCGATAGATCCGGCCGTGCTCGTGATCACGATACGGGTCACGGGCATTGTGCTGCATATGACCAATCAACATATTGTGCCAGTCGGCAAGGTAGAGTGATCCATCAGGGGCAAATTCAAGATCGACAGGACGGAAGTTCGAATCCTTTGAAACATAGAGATCCTGCACATACTCGGTGGTGAAGCCCGTGCCATCTTCGATGACACGATGCTGTTTCGCACCGAGGTAACCGATGCTATTATTGATGAGAACATCACCTTGTACTTCATCAGGGAAGTGTCGGCTTGAAATAAACTCAACACCCGAAGTTGGGCGTACTTTATTGCTCTTTATAATATCCGGCGCTCTCAAATTCGCGCCGTAGCGGGCTTTCACCGTCCCGGGAAGCATCCAAGAAAAGCTGGTTCCAGAGGTATGGAGGAAGAAATCCTGACCGTAGTCATCGTAGGCCACTCCCCATGGATTCGGAATTGAGAATTGTGCATACCTCCGGATCTGCTTTTTCTGCGGACTGTAGCGGAAGAAGCCACCGTTACTCCCGCGCTCGGGCCCATAAACACTCTCAGTGTTTGAGTGGAGGAAAACTCCCTCACACATGACAAAGGCACCACTTGGATCGGCACAGAATGCGGAGATCGCGTGATGAGTGTCATGGTCATCGAAACCGCTCAAAAGGAAATCCTTCTTGTCATAGTGATCATCACCATCGGTATCTTGAAGCCGAATGAGAGACCCGCTTTGCGAAACATAGACGCCATCGTGGGAGATCTCGAAACCAATTGGAATGTGCAGGTCGTCGGCGAAGATGGTCTGCTTATCTGCCACTCCGTCGCCATCAGTGTCTTCAAGAATGAGGAGCTTATCCTTGGGGCGCGCATCTCCAATCTTATAATGAGGGTAGCTCTCCATCGTGGCCACCCAGAGGCGGCCTTTGTTATCAAAGGCAATCTGCACTGGGTTTTTTAAATCAGGAAAGTTTTCCTCGGATGCAAACAAGTCGATTTTGTAACCCTCGGGAACCGCGATCTTGGTTTGGGACTCCTGCCCTGGCCGATACTCGGGGGTTCCGTTTTTATTACTCGGCTTATAGTTGGATTGAACGGGTGGAAGTTTCGAGGTTTTGGCGTCCTCTCCGGCCACGTCAAACTTCTCTCCCTTCAAAGTCGCCCAGATTGCTTGGTCGCGGATCTGGGTAAACTCCCGGGTCTTTTTCAACTCAAAGGGATAGTTTGCGGGGCCGTAGGGATTGTATCGGCGACCGTAAACGTGAACGCCATTGGGAACCTTAAAGTCATTTAGCCACATGAAGTTCTTTTCCTGCACCGCTGCATGTACTTCGTCGTGCATGCTTTGATTTGGAGTTTCTCCACTGAAGAGAGCATCGGCAAGCCAAGGCGTGAGCTTTCGGTATCCATCATCATTAAGGAGAGCACCGTCGATAGTCAGTCTCTCATCGGAAACGGCAAACCATTGGGCAGATGTCGCAAAGGCATCCACAAATAGAGCACCGTTGGCATTTGCGACCTCCTTCATCGCGGCGGCATAAAGTTTCAAATTTTGATTCCCCTCCTTGCCATCGGGCACGCTGAATTCCCCTGACAAATCCTGCATCGCAGTCGGCGAGACAAGGGCTAGCTGAGGAATGTTTTTGCCGTTGTATTTCTGGGAGAGCGTGTGCTGGACAAAAGCGGTGAGCTCCGCCTTGTAGCGATCCACCCCGTTGGGGCCCTCAAAAGAAGAATTATATCCAAAGAAGGCAACAATGGTATCAGCTCCAAGACCGGTCAGCCATTGATCGGGTGTCTCAAAGTGACCTTGCGGCCCCGAACCAGCCTGGAGCTTTTCTGGTAGCAATTCTTTGGCTCCCGGAAAGGCATACTGCCCCTCTTGGTTCCTACCGGGATGGGGACGAAATCCGGGCGTATTTCCTTCGTCACCCATATTACGAATCGTGAGGTTGCTGGTCGGAAAACGCAGCTGGATCTCGGTTTCGAAATATCCGAAGTGATTCATCCTTGAGGCCATTCCGGAACCAAGCAAAACGATCGTGTCTCCCTTCTTGAGTGAGAGCTTCGACGGAGCGGCCTTCACTTCGAACGTCACGCTCTCAGGATTCATGGGAGCAAGCACCCCAGGGGCGAGCTTGGCTGCTTTCTTTTTGGCGGCCTTTCGCTTGGGCTCGGATTTGGCCTCTTTTCTAGGAGGTGCCGCGCCGACCTCGGAGATTAGAATTTGAGCATTCGCCAAAGGGCTCTGCCACGTGATTGCTGTCAATAGAATGGTTTTAATGACCGGGAGTTTCATAAAGATACGTTCTGGGAATGTTGGAGCCAAGGTTTCGCTGGATCAGATTTTAAGGCATTTATCTACACCGAAAAGATACCGTTCCTTTCCCCTTGTTAGGGAAAAGGAGAGATTCTCAATCTTATAAAATGCATGCCGTTAGCAAAAACAGGGCATGTTTTAGAGAAACCCTGGAAAATTCGCTCCGGCCTCAGCATCGCAACTCCGCAGATGGTTCACAAAGGGCGGTTCTATTTATTTAGTGAGCGCGTCAAGGGTGGCGCGGACGTTCCAGCGATGTGCGGCCAGGTGCTGGTGGGCCTCCTGGTAGGTGCAGCGGTGCAGGGTGGTGAGCATGCGGGCGGCACGGGCGCGGAGCTTTTCGTTGGAAGCGTTGAGGTCGATCATGAGGTTGCCCTTAACCTTGCCAAGGCGGATCATGGTGCAGCTGGAGATGAGGTTAAGGGCGAGCTTGGTGGCGGTGCCGGCCTTGAGGCGGGTGGAGCCGGCGATGAGTTCGGGCCCGGTGGGGAGATCGATTTCGACATCAGCGGAGGGCCCCTCGCGATGGCGCGCGGGATTGCAGGTCAGAAGGATCGTTCGGGCGCCGAGATTACGAGCCTTTTTCAAGGCGCCGTGGACGAAGGGGGTGTTGCCGGAGGCGGTGATGCCGCAAACAACATCCTGATCGTTCACACCGCGATCGGTGATGGCGATGGAACCGGACGGGGCGCTGTCTTCGGCGCCTTCGACGGCGCGGTGGAGGGCCTCATGGCCGCCGGCGATGATTCCCTGAATGAGATCGGGGGAGGCGCTGAAGGTGGGTGGGATCTCGCTGGCATCGAGAACTCCCAGGCGGCCGCTGGTTCCGGCGCCTACGTAAAAAAGGCGGCCTCCCTTTTTAAGATTTGCGTAAACGAGATCGACGGCGGCTTCGAGCTCAGCCTTGCGGTCGGCAAGGGCGTGGGTGACGGCTTCTTGGTCTTCGACGAAGAGTGTGACGAGGGCGGGGGTGTCGAGTTTGTCGAGGTGGGCGGAAGCGGGGTTAGCCTGTTCTGTCTCGGCGGTAGCGAGGTCCTCGATGCGGTCGGCTGCTGGCTCGTTCGTTGCAGGTTCCGAGGTGGTGAGGGTTCCCTTGGAGGCGATGAAGGCTGCGCCGTGGGCTCCCGAGCGGCCGCAAATCTGGACCTCGGCGTCGGGTGTGTGGCAGGCGAGGTGTTTTTTGAAGAGATCGACGTACTTGGGCTGATGGGCAAAAACGCTGCCCTGCAGGCAAATTGGGGGATGCTTGAAGTCGAGCCTGCTGGCCACCACTCCAGCGTATTCGGCGAGGCGGCGGGCACAGACGTCGAGGATGATGTCAATCTTGGAGCCAGGGACTTCGGCGGCCTCGAAGACGAGGGGGGCGAGCTTGCCGATCGCAGACTTATCGGCTTCTTGAGCCCAAAGAACAAGGTCGTTGAGGGAGTTGAGACCGAGTTCGCATAAAAAGGATTGAGCGAGAGGATGGGTGCGATTTTCGACATCATACATACGAAGGCAGTGGCGCAGTCCGTGAACTGCGATGTCGAAGCCGCTGCCGCGATCGCCGAGGAGTTGGCCCCAGCCGCCGGCTTTCTCGATTTTACCATTGCGACGGCCATGGACGGCGGATCCAGTGCCGGAGATGACGATGATACCGTCCTGATCGCCAAAGGCGGCGGCTAGGCCACTTTCGCGGTCTCCGCCGGTGGCGATTTCAGCGTCGGGCCAAATGGTGGCGGCGAGGGTGGCGAGTTCGTCGGCTCCGGCAACCGTCGCGCAGCCGGCGAGAAAGATGCCGATGTGAGTGGCCTGGAAGGGAAGAGAACGAAGGAGGGTTTTGAGATCTGCTTGCTCAATGAGCCGGTAGTTGGCGGCAGGGAGGCGACCTTGGTCGAGGAGGGTGGATTGACCATCGGGGAAGATCTGGAGGTAGACCCAGTCGGTCTTGGTGCCGCCGCCTTCGATGCCGAGGATGTACTTCGTTGCAGGAGCGAAAACCATCGCCTTAATTATACCGCGATGGGGGATAGTGGAAGGTGAAAAATATGCCCAAAAGGAGGCTTTGCTTATTGGATTGAGACTAAGTTCTCGGCATCTTAAGGGGCACTTTACTACCCTCAAAATGAAGCGTAGGGACTCCTTGCAAAAACGAACGAAATTAATGCTCCTGCTTGAACTGCTTCCATTGTAGAACTTCGGAAATGAAGGCTTCGATAAAATTTTTGCAGAACCCGGCAAAGCGATCTCACACTCTTTAAGCAAGACTCCGGACAACCCTTAGGTTAGTTTCCTCTATCATTCCAATGAGACTATCCCGTCACTTGCTCTTTCTTTTTTGCACTCTGCTGACCACGGCCATTGCAGAGCCAATCGTAGTCAAAGACGGATTGATCAAACTGCGGCTCAAAGAAATGGCGCGCGCCGACCGCATGCCTCATTCTGATCCAAAGGAAATAACCTCCACCGGAGTCTCTTTCGTGGAAGACCTCCCCGCATCAGGAGCAGGTGAAGCTTGGCCCGGCGAAAAATTTTCGGAAGCTGCCCTTGCACAATTGTATCGTTTGATCGAGGCCTCTAACGAGAAAGAGGCTCGGGATCTCATCGCTCAGGGTTTCCTGAGCTCCGAGCTTGAAGCCAAAGATCGCGTGGAGAGTCTCGGGCAAAAAATCTCGCTTCATTCCGGGACACCCGGGAAGGCCATAAGTTTGACGCCTCGTGAATTTATCGCAAGATTACACGGACTTGGGAAACTGAAAATCAAAGTCATCGGGATTGAAAACCTAACCACGCGTTTCCATGTCGAGGCGAACCGCGAAGGAGCTGAATATTCTGCGACCTGGCTCTGCACTTGGGATGATAAACTCACGCCCAAGCTCAAGAAGCTCGAAGTTGAAAAATTCGAAACGGTCCGCGCAAAAGAACGATGGTTTATCGATGCTACCAGCAGCGCGATCGGAACGAACCCGCGATTCGAGGCCCAAGTGATGCGGGGAATTGGCTATTGGTCGGAGCGCATCACCCGAATCGGCGACCTCGCCATGACGGGTCATCACGGGATTGCCGTTGGAGACGTCAATGGCGATGGTTTGGAAGACCTCTATGTCTGCGACGGAGGCAGCCTGCCGAATCAACTCTACCTTCAGCAAGCAGATGGATCGGCGAGGGAGGTCGCCTCGCAATGGGGCGTGGCGTGGCTGGAGGATTCGCGAAGTGCCCTGTTGGTTGATCTCGATAATGACGGTGATCAGGATCTCGTTGTCGCGACCATTGCCATGATCGCTTTCGCGGAAAACACCGGCCGGGGGAAGTTTAAATTAATGGGCGGATTTCAGGGCGCTCCCTATCCTTTCTCACTGAGTGCGGCCGACTTCGATTCGGATGGAGACCTCGATATTTACACCTGTGTTTACAGTGCCGGAGATGATTCGGTTTCAGGCAAGCGTGGCTTCGAAGCGACATCACCCATTCCATTTAACGATGCGGAGAACGGTGGTCGCAACGTGCTTCTGGCGAACCTTGGTGATTTTCAATTTGGAGAGATCACAAAAGAGGTGGGCTTGGAGCAAAACAACACGCGTTGGAGTTTTGCAGCATCTTGGGAAGACTTCGACCGTGACGGCGACCCGGATCTGTACGTCGCCAATGATTTTGGAAGAAACTGCCTCTACCGGAACGACGAAGGACGGTTCGTCGACATCGCCGCCGATACCGGAGCCGAGGACATGGCCGCCGGGATGTCCGTTTCGTGGGGAGATTTTAACCGGGATGGCGGGGCTGATTTATTGGTTGGAAATATGTTTTCATCGGCCGGACAACGGGTTGCCTTTCAAAGGCAGTTGGGCGAAGGAAAGAAACGCATGGCTCGTGGCAACAGCCTCTTCGCGGCGAAGGAGGGAGCGTTTGAAGACGTCAGCATGGCAAGCGGCATCACGAATGGCGGTTGGGCCTGGAGCTCGGCTTTTGCCGATCTCAATAACGACGGTTGGCAGGATCTCGTGGTCGCGAACGGATATCTCAGCAACACACGCGACGATGATTTGTGAAGTTTTTTCTGGCGACAGGTCGTGTCGCCCTCCGAAAAAATCGTCGATTACGCACGCGGCTGGACCGACTTGATGAAGCTTGTCCGCAGCGGACACTCATGGAGTGGCAGCGAGCGAAATCGTTTTTTTCTCAATGGTGGGCAGGGAAGATTTCATGAAATGTCGCACCTCGCCGGACTTGATCAAATCGAAGACGGTCGCGGACTGGCCCTCGTCGATTGGGACCACGATGGCCGACTTGATCTTTGGTATCGGAACCGCAGTGCTCCCCGACTCCGACTCATGTTGAATCGCCGCGAGAGTCCGGCTTCCATCGCAATCAAACTGGAGGGAACAACCTCTAACCGCGACGGCATTGGCGCCGTCGTCGAATTGCTGCCCGCCCAAAAGAACAAGCGCTTGGTTCGTTCCGTGAAAGCGGGGGATCTCTTCCTCTCGCAATCGAGTAAGTGGCTGCACTTCGGCCTGGGGGACGAGACCGGCTACACTCACGCTTCTGTTATTTGGCCCGGCGGTGAAAAGGAATCCTTCGAGAGGATCGATGGACCAGGCAGGCGCTTCGTCCTGAGACAAGGAAGCGGGCAGGCGGTTTCCGTAGCCCCCCGCGGCGATATCGAGCTGACAGCGAAGCTTCTCGCGACAGCTTCACAGAATGATGGCACAGCCCGAATTATCTTACCTGCGAGAGTTCCGTTTCCTACGATGACTTATCGAGATCAAGCCGCTCAGCTGAAGACTCTCGCTGGAGCCGGAAAGCCTCGTCTTGTCATCCTGTGGTCCGGCATATGCGGGCACTGCAAATCAACGCTGAAGGAAGTGGCCAACAATGCCGCCGCAATCCGTGCCGCAAACCTCGAAGTGCTCGCGCTGAGCGTGGATGGCCTCGCCGGTCCGGCGACCGATGTTTCCCCGGCTTACGATCTCATCGATCAGAGCAAGTTCCCCTTTCCCTGGGGACTCACCGACACCTCTTCGGTTCGCGGTGTTCACAAATTTCAGGCGGCACTTTTTAATGGCACTCCAGCCCCCTCGGTTCCGCTCGCCATTCTTCTCGACCCCGCTCATGAGGCCGTTGCCATTTACCGTGGCGCATTTTCCATTATCGATGTCCTACAAGATTGGCGTGCGGTCGCGGATGTGAGCGAAACCCAACGCCACCATTATGCCCCGCCCATGAGTGGCACTTGGTTCACCAACCCCCTCCCGCAGCGAGACGTGAAAAAATTATTTCCAGCGGTGAATCGGTAACTCCTAATCTAATCACCCGTCATCGTCACCACGATGCACCGCGTATGCGGTTGATTTTGGTGCCCAAAAAGTAAGAGTCCCTGCCAGGTGCCGGGAGTCATGCATCCGATTAAAACAAGATCTCCTCAGCAGTGTTTTCCCGGCTCTGTTATCGGGCAAGCTGGTTTCCCCGGAGTCTTTGCTGGGATGCTCCAAAGACCTTCTCCGGATGTGACAAACAGCGTCTTGATTCCAACGCGCAGTGCTATCTCCTAACTATTTAAAACCATCATTCGTCTCTTTTGAAATGCGGAGTGGTATTAGATCGTTGCCGCCAAAAGCACAGGCGAGATTACAGGCATTTACTTTTCAGGTTGATCATTTGGGGGCGTCGTTGAAGGGGGGAAGGTCGCGGGCACAATGTTTGGGTGGATGCGTTTGGATGAGCTGAAATGTGAGAGTGGCTCTTCGGCCAGGCACACAAGTGAACTAAGCTTTGCCGATCATCAGCTGGTCGATCAACTTGCTGGTATCCTCGAGCGACTTGTCGCTACCCTCGCGGGTCGCCCAGCCGTAGAAGCCGGTCTCTTTGAGCGCGACACGCACCTTATCCCAATCGACATCTCCCTCGCCGAGTCGGCAGAAGCCGTTCTTCTTTCCCCAGTCTTTGATGTCGAGCTTCACGGTGCGTTTTCCGAGCGTGCGGATCCAGTCTTCGGCGGGCGCGAACTTCTGCATGTTGCCAATATCAAAATACGCTCCGACCCACGGGCTGTTGAACTCGTCGATGTAGTCGCGGAACTTTTCCGGGCTCTCACAGAAGCCGTTCCAGACCGTCTCAATCAGGACGCGCACGCCGAGCTTGGCGGCCATCGGGATGACGAGGCGGATCTGTTCGATCGAGCGGTTCCAAACGTCCTCGTGAGTTTCGTTGGCACCGTTCACTTTGCCGGGCACGAGCAGGACGGACGAACCGCCGAGGCGGTGGGCACTGACCAGATGATGCTCGAGATTCTTGCGTCCCTTTTCGCGCACGGCGGCATCCGGATCGCTCAAGCGAACGCCCCAGTGTCCACCGTTGACGAGTCCGTGGACGCGAATGCCGGTCTTTTCGGCAGCGGCGCGGTAGGCTTCCGATTTCGCGGGATTACCGCTTTCGACCCCGTCGAAGCCGAGTGATTTGAGCCGTTCGAAGAAGGCCTCTGGAGTTTCGCCGCCCTTCTGGCCACCTTTCAGAGCTTTAAAAATGCGTCCTTCAAGCTTGGGGCCGGTCGTTTTCTCCTTTGCGGCAAGAGAAGAGTTCGCGAGGGCCAAACCAGTGCCGAAGGTGGCACTCTGTTTCAAAAAATTGCGTCGAGTGTTCATGGGGAGACGATTCTAGCGCCTGAGCATCGGATCACGAGACGAAAACCTCAGATTGCGAAGGATTTGATTCCTAGGTCTACTTTTGGGGTCGGGTGCTTGAGGAGGTCGTTGAAGGGATCGGAGAGGGGCGAAAGGGAGATGATTGATTTTATGTTTGGATAATACTGTCCCAAACAAGACGTGAAGGACACCATTCACTTGGGAATGCGATTCAAAGTGTAGTAGGCGTTTGGATATTCGAGCTTAGCGCCGGAGGTAGACTGAATGCCGGACGTCCGAAGCTCATGAACAAAAAGCGCGCGCATTTCTGCCACACGGAAGCGAACCGTCTTGCCATCATCAGCCACGACAAGGCCGCTCACCGCATGTTGTTTCGTCAGGATCTCGGCACTGCCGTAGGCGGAAGAGTATTTGTAGGTGTAACTGCTGACCGCGAAGGCCGTGTCGCTCAGAGTTGCAGCATCAATCGGGGCCGTGAAGAGTAATTCAAAACCATCCGGTTTTGCTCTCATTTCCTGAATCGCAAAAGGAGTGGAACCGGAATAATCAAGGCGCTGGAGACCATAGGATCGATTCCCAAGAGAGGACCAACCGCGATTGGTCATCCCGACAAAAAGTTGCCCTTGAGGAGAAAAACACAAACGAATCACGGCCGCCGGTAATCCTCTCATAAAGGGAAAACAAGCACCCTGATATTCACCATCCACTTTTTCAAGAAAGACCCGGTTGATCGCGGAGTTCGTAAACTCGCCCACCAGTAACTGCCCATCAAAGGGACCGAATCGGCCGTCCTGATCAATGAGCTCAATATCCGTCGCGCTCCGGCCCATCTTGTTATAGGGCAACCAGACGGCGGGGGGCACAAATCTAGGGACACTGGAGAGCGCCTCTGGATACGGGACGTTTGCCTTTGGGAAGGAGGCCATCTGAAATGGAGCCCCAGGCATCTTGAGACTTTCTACGGACTCTTGATTTCCATAGAAAACGCCCGGCCGAAGATGATAAATCGGGGTTGCGGGAATCCACGTTCCTTGCTGATCGGAGAAAAACATCTCGCCGGCAAGATCACGCCCCATCCCGGAAGGAGAACGCATTCCCAGCGACTTGGGTTGAAATGCGCCATCCTCCCCGATGGTGCCTCCCCATCCGCGCCATCCGATTCGATTATTGGTGAGAGCCCCCATGCCAAGATTCAAGGTCACCCAGAGATTATTCGCGCCATCACGCTCCGGCCCATACGCATAGGCATGGTAATTCCCGGAAACATTCCACCCATCGCATTCCGTCAAATATGCATCGGCAGTGCCGTCTCCCTTGGAGTCCTTTAAGCGGGTGATCTCTCCCCGCTGCGAAACCAAGAGATCGTCTCCATCCGCCGTCAGCCCGAGTGGCTCGTGAAGTCCCGAGGCAAACTTTCGATAAGTAATGTTCTCTTTGTCGAGAGAAAGCGGGCTGTCGATGAGCCAGATTTCACCTTTGCGAATTGCCACCGCGAGCGATTCTTTGAACCACGCCATCCCGCTCACTTCCATCGTGATACCGTCACCGGGTTGCCATTCCTTGGATCGCGAATCGCTCGGCGAACTGGCCGACATTAATTCGAAGACCTCATAGGCCGGTGTAACCTCTTCCGCTGACACGGAAAGAGTGATTACCGCGATCGTTCCCCAGACTGCTGTTAGAATTTTCATTTCCAGAAATAGGTGTAAGTCAGGATGTTTTCTCCAGACGCTTCTGATTTCAAAACGTTTTTGGGATGTCTTAGTTTCGGGGGATCGCCTTCAACCCAGCGCACTTCCCGAATGAGTTGGCCCTCGGCCACCGAGAACCGCTCCCTGAATTCGCGGCCACCACGATTGACAATGAAGGTGGGATTCCCGCCCTCATCCAGTTCATAACCACGAAAGCGCCCCTTCGTCCCAGGTTTCGGAACTTCATAAACCTCATCTCCCAGAGGTTGTCCGAAAGGGGCGGCGCGGGTGAACCAGGTATCGTATGCGTCGAAGAAACGACCCCGCCATACCATTGAAAGGAAACCACTGTCGCCATCGAAAGCGAGATGGACCTCACCCGGAAACCCCACCAGAATGGCCTTGGTTCCGGTCTTTTTCAAAAAAGTTCGTTGAATGATGGGACGATCCCGGGGGAGTAGCTCGAACTGTCCACCGAGTCGGTTCGCAAAGCCCTCAGGAAGGCCTTCGCCATTCTTGATGAATTTCCAAATTGCACCGATCTGACGCTCCGAGTCGCCCTCCAGGACATCCTTGATACTTGAGTGTCCCTCCGGCCAAAAAGAAGGCATTAACGTTCCGGGACGGTATTCAGCCGGGTTTAGGAGGTAGCTCCGAAACCATGAAGGCTGAAGGCGCTCATTCAAGGAACTGAGATCAAGGGCCGGAATCCCGAGCGCCTTTTGATCGCCCCAGTTGTGGCAGGTAATGCAATTCACGCCACCGTTGATTCCGAGTAATTTGCGACCTGCCTCGAGATCATCGGGTCGATCGATAAGAGTCCTTACGCCGTCTTTTTGATCAATTTTTGCAAACCAATCGGCGAAGGTCGACGCGTGAGCGGCATAGGCTGGCATCTGCGTTTTGAGATAGGGACGCACCCCTTTTTCAGGCTCTCCCGCGAGCGCACCCCTTAACCAGTCTCGCTTTAGCTTGTGACCGATCCCAGTGAGAGGCGGAGGCAGTCGTCCGGAATCCCCCAAGGCTTCATTTCCGACGAAGAATCGATTGGTGTCAGGGCTCGGCCCGCCAACCCCATTACGGTCATGACAGGCATAGCAGTTCATTGCTGAGAGTGTTAGATGTCCGGTCTTATCTTCGATTTTATCTTGTGCCTCCAAAAACAGAATCAGAGATTCCCGTTGTGACTTGGTCAGCTTGTAGTGAGGAGTTCCCGCCTGCGGCTCGCTCGAAAGGCAGTGCGTTAAGCCGGTGCTTTTAAGAGGAATGACATCGAGCGGTATCACTTCGGGGATACTATGACAGGCCGCGCAGTTCATTTTTTGAACCAAGGCTTTTCCCTCTGCCACTAATTTTACGCCGACTTTTGGCCACTCTTTAACCGAAGCCGCCTCTCTGGGATCAGAGGCCTGAAAATCCATTAAGTGTGCCGCGACATCCATCGCCTCCTGCGTGTTGAGTTGAATGTGAGGCATCCGCCCATCGACCCGGTATTTGGATGGGTCTCTTAAAAACAAAGCCAAGGCCTCGAGGCTGGTCTTGGCATTGAGATCAGGATGAGAGATTGCGAGAGCTAAATCAAAACTGTCGCCGTTTCCATGAGGTGATTTAAAATCTACCGTCGGAGCATGGCAGGCCACACATCCTTTCTCATGATAGAGCGCACTCCCTCGCTCCGCATTGGCATGGCGTTCCGTTCTAAACTTGATCCCTTTTCCCCGCTTACCAAGAAAGGCAACCACCGCCTCGATTTGGCCGTCTTTGAGACCATGCAACATTGACGGCATCGTGGAGCCCTTTCGACCTGATTCAGGCTTGCGGAGAAACTTCACAAGCCAGTCACGCTCGATCCGCTGACCAAGGTCGATAAGGTTCGGGCCCTTGCGTGAAATTTTAACCGGCGAGCCACCGTGACAATTCGCACAAGCGAGTTCCGAAAATAAGAGAGCCCCGCCCTCCTTAGTAGGCTTTTCAGAATGAAAGCGCGCATATCCGACCACGTGAGGCTGCGCGTGAACTACCGAAGTGAACACACCACCATAGAGAACGACAGCCCCGATCGTGGCCTTGAAAGGACGGATGGAATGCCTGAACAACCTTAGAAAAGACAGCCAAACCAAATTGGGTTTGGTTGCTGACCTTACAGGAGTGGGTTGTATTTTTTGATCTGATCGTCTCAACTTCATCGCGACAGAATAATTACGAAAGCAACTTGGTGAGATGCGCACGTGATTTGTTGATGGCCCCGGAAATCTTTTCCGGAGTATCGAGCACGGGAACACCACGTGGAACCGGATGCATGAAGATCTCGGAGAGTCCGCCATACTTGATCTCCTTCAAGGCCGCAATAATCGGAGCGTAGTCCAAAGATCCGAATCCCGGCATTTGTTTCAATTGCTCTTCTTTGGACATCTTTATTTTTGATGACGGGTGATGCTCCTGAAAATAAAAGAACGGAAGATTTTCTTTTCCACAGTCACGAATCAATTGGGGAATGTCATCCAGAGCATCATAGAGATGGTGTGGGGCAAACGCGATCCCAACGCTTTTTGAAGGGTTCAGCTCAACGAAATAGCGAATTGAATCCGGTGAAGACAGCATCGCGTTCTTGTGATTCTCAATCGCGATGGTCACGCCAAGCGCCTCGGCCAATTCATAATGTGGTTTCAGCTTCTCGAAGAATGTCTGAATCTGCTTCTTAGCCTCGGGCCCTACGGGGTCCTTTTCCCCCATACTCCCGGAACCACAAACCGTCATCCGTCCGCCATTCTTTTTGACCCAACGCATTTCATCGCCCTGTTTAAACGGCCCGAGCGGGTAGCAAGTTGAAACAGTCATTTCTGTGTCGTATTTCTTGAGGAGCGCCTGAAAAGCCTCGTCACCCATTTCGACAATTTGCTCGCGATGCGTGGCATGAACTTTCCGCCAAATATCAACGGATCGACAGCCGGATTTTACGGCTTCAGCGAGAACACTTTCGAGCGGCATATTTCCAAACAATGCCGAAGAGAGAACATAGTTGAGTTGAAATTTCCCGTTCGCTGCCGAGAGCAACGAAGGAGTTACGAGTGAGGCACCAAATAATTGGCAGACTTTACGGCGGTCCATAATAATTGGGGTTTGTTAGGATTGAAGTTAGATTTCTGCTGCAGCTTCTTCCAGTATTTTGATCCAGGGGCCCACGGAGTGCCCCTTGTCATGATGAGTTCCGGCTAAGATAAGATTACTGTCAGCAACGCGGAGTTCGTTCACATAGGCCCCACCGCAAATTTCCAGAGCGAACTGGTATCTTGGAATCGTTGCCATGCGAGGGCCTTGGATCCGCTCCGCTCGTGCCGGAATCTAAACTCCATGAGGCTGTATTCTCGCCTCCTGAAGCCAGAAAGGCGTGATGGTGGCCCGTTTGAGGAGATCGGATAGAGGGAGGATGGTGACGACGAACATCAAAAAGGGCGATTACTGCTCCAAACTTCCCCACCTCATCCTTTTTTAGTTAAAGAAATTGAGGAAATTTACTCCTCCATTCTGCCCGGCCTCCTTTTTCATTTTCCTTTTTCATTGCACCTTGGCCTTGGGAATTGGAGGCTCACTTTATCTTCTACCTAGATGGGTGGATAGAGCTTGTTTTCGATAGACGCACGGAGCGCCTTTTAGCCAGTATCCTGACTCCCCAGCCCCTTAACAAAACCACAACCGTATTAGGCCCAAATCCCTTAAACTATGGAGATTGAAAACATTCAGAAATTGGAGAAAGCGACGGCATTCGGGCGCAAAGAAATGTTCCGTATTGGATCGGCGTTACTTTTCATTGTAGCAATCATGCTTTTCTCTTCGAGCATTCGCCCGGAAGGACAACCTGTCAGCATTGAACTCGTGATTGCCGCGATGATCGGGGGCTATATGGCGATGAACATCGGGGCAAACGATGTGGCCAACAATGTGGGTCCGGCCGTTGGTTCTAAAGCACTGACCTTGACTGGCGCGATCATCATTGCCGCAATCTTTGAAGCTGCCGGAGCACTCATTGCCGGAGGAGGAGTGGTCGACACAATCAAGAAGGGAATCATCGACCCCTCTCTGATCCCAAATTCCGATGTCTTCATCTGGCTGATGATGGCGGCTCTCTTTGCCGGTGCGATCTGGCTAAATATTGCCACTGCCGTCGGGGCTCCTGTTTCCACGACCCATGCGATCGTCGGAGGCGTCCTTGGGGCGGGAATCGCTGCGGGAGGATTCGGGATCGCTAATTGGGATCAGATGAAGTTGATCGCTGCGAGTTGGGTAATTTCACCTGTCATCGGAGGGATCATCGCTGCCGCTTTCCTCTACTGGATCAAGCATGGTATCACCTATAGGAAAGACATGATCTCTGCCGCTCAGCGGATCTTGCCAATCCTTGTCTCGATCATGGTGCTGGCTTTTAGCACCTACTTGATCATGAAGGGGCTCAAGAAGGTGATCAAAGTAGATATCTTGCCTGCCGCTGGAATCGGTCTATTTTTGGCCGTTATTACCTATTTCATCGTAAAATCGCTGACTCGCAAGCACTCAAGCGCGATGAAGAATGAAAAGAAGAGTATTAACCGACTCTTCACCCTACCCCTGATTTTTGCGGCGGCTTTATTGAGTTTCGCGCACGGAGCAAATGATGTTGCAAATGCGGTCGGTCCGCTCGCTGCAATTGCTGATACCATTACCAACCATGGTGTGGCATCCAAAGCGCCGATTCCATTCTGGGTCATGGGAGTTGGAGCTTCGGGAATTGTTCTTGGATTGGCGCTGTTCGGTCCGAAACTGATTCGCACCGTCGGAAGTGAGATCACGGAGCTCGACCAGATGAGAGCGTTTTGCATCGCGATGGCGGCGGCAATCACCGTGATTATTGCCTCCCAATTTGGTTTGCCTGTGAGTTCGACCCATATTGCGGTCGGAGGGGTCTTTGGAGTCGGCTTTCTTCGAGAGTATCTTAAGGCCAATTACGCGAAAACAATTCACAAAATCGAGCTACATCATTCCGGAAGGGATCAAGCGGAGGTAGAGGCTTTCATTTCGAAGTTCAGGAGTGGGTCTATTGCAGATAAACGCAAGATGCTCACTGAAATCAAAGAGCACACGACAAAGGCTGAATTCACCAAGAGGGAACGCAAAGGGCTCAAGAAGGTCTACCGGCAGGAATTGGTAAAGAGGTCGGCGCTGCTCAAAATTGCGGCAGCTTGGGTTATCACTGTCCCGGCCTCGGCAATCATGGCGGCATTGCTGTTTTACGCTATCCGTGGCATGATGCTTCCTTAAGTTAAATTGCGGAGGACGTGCCCTCTCGTAAAGACATAGAGTCGTTATGTTCCCCTCTCTTATCCCAATCGAAGGAAATTCATTCTGTAGAAATCATTGATTTGCTACTCGGAATTTACACAGCTCCTGCCTCTTTTTATAAGAAAGACGAGGCAGCCCGCGATTGAGCGCTTTACCCTGGCTACTGCTGGTTTCTCGCATGTCGGTCATCCCGGCTCGCGGGCATCGTGGGAAAATATCGCGAAGGGAATTTTAACACACAGGGCTGCGGCATGCTCCAAGGTACAAATTACGCCAACGGAACGATCACCAGCAAGATCACGCGGCGGACTTTCCAAAGCGGTCTGATCATCGAAACAGGCGACTCCGACGATCATGTCATTAAGATTTTTTGCCCGCTCATTATCACTGATGAAAAGCTAAAACGGGGTCTCGATATCATCGAGGAAGCGCTCGCCACAGTCTGCGGAAGAAACGACGAATACCCCACATCCACATCCACGCCCAACGGCAGCCCAATCCTTCTATTCGAAAGCACCTATACCACCTTTTTCTCTGGTAATCCCACTAAGATACCACACTACGATTACATCCAGATCCTCTACCGCCGCGATCTCGATGATTCCGCACTGGCAGAGGCACAAACAAGCGCTAGGCGATGATATCGTGCACCACCTCGCCGTGAACATCGGTCAGCCGGAAATCACGTCCGCCATAGCGGTAAGTGAGCTTGGTGTGGTCCAGGCCGAGTAGGTGTAGCATTGTCGCGTGCAAGTCGTGGAGGTGGACCTTGTTCTCCACCGCTTCGTAGCCAAGTTCGTCGGTTTTTCCATAGGCTAGGCCACCGCGAACGCCGCCGCCCGCCATCCAGATCGTGTAGCCCGCAGCATTGTGGTCTCGACCGGGGGAACCTTGTCCATCGAGGAGCTGCGACTCCGGCTGACGTCCGAACTCGCCTCCCCAGAACACCAGAGTCTCGTCCAACAGGCCGCGGCGTTCGAGGTCGGTAAGAAGTGCGGCGATCGGTTGGTCGATCTCCTCGCACCGCGCCGGAAGACCGGTTTCGATGGCAGAGTGATGATCCCATCCACTACAGGCGACCTCCACAAAGCGCACCCCCGACTCGACCAATTGGCGCGCCATCAGGCACTGGCGGCCAAAATCGTCGGTCCGTTTCCCGCCGATGCCGTAGAGATCTAGGGTCTCCTTTGATTCCCTGATGGTGTCGATGACTTGAGGGATGGCCTCCTGCATGTTGCTGCTTAGATTGAGCGAATCGATGACTCCTTTGACGTTCGGATTCCCACCACTGCGCTGCAGCAATTCGCGATTCATTGATTGGGTGAAGTCCAAGACGCCATTCGAGACGCCCGGCGTAGTCCCGTTTCCGCTCAGGTTCTTAATTTTCGCATCTTTCACCGGTCGCCCTTCCCAGCCGATGCGGCTCGCCTGGTAGGCGCTCGGCAGGAATGCGTTGCCATAGTTGGACGGTCCGCCGAATGTGCGCGTCGGCTTGACGGTGACATAACCGGGAAGATTTTTGTTCGAACTCCCGAGGCCATGCAAGACCCAGGAACCGAGTGAGGGGCGCACGAACTGAAAACTCCCGGTGTGCAGTAAGGGGATGGCCAGCGGGTGTGCGCTGCTGTCCGTCTGCATGCTGTTAATGACGCAAAGCCGGTCGGCCTGTTTGGCGATGTGGGGCAGCAGTTCGGAAATCCACAGCCCGCTCTTGCCATGCTGCGCAAAGTCCCACAGCGGGGCCATGAGCTTCTTTTTCTTTTTTCCTTCCTTGCCACCATCCGCGAAAAGCTTCGGCTTGTAGTCGAACATCTCATGCTGGGAAGGGCCGCCGTTCATAAACAGGAAGATCATCCGTTTGGCCTTCGGTGCGAAATGGGGCCCGCTTGGAGATTGCGTTCCGGCCCTGCTCTGGCTGGCTGTCAGACCTGCCAGAGCGAGCGAGCCAAACCCGCACGATCCGAGCTTGAGCCAGTTGCGGCGTGACATGTTGAAGGGCTGTTGTTCGGGATTCATCTTACTTTTCGATATCGACTAGGTAACGGAACTCGGCGGTTGAAAACAATGACAGAAACAGGGTCGACCAAGCGCTCTCGTCGCGGTCTTCGATCTCTGCCTCGGTGTTGCGCGTCAGCGCAAGGAGCGCGCGCGCTCCCTCTTGCTCTTCCGCAGTGGCCGCTCGTGAAAACACCCAACGCATCGCAAGGTCGATCCGGCCGGTATCATTTCCCGCAGAAGGATCTGCGAGCAGGCGTTTCGCGGCGTGCTTTGCCTGCTCGGCGACAAATTTAGAATTACGCAGAAAGAGGGCCTGGGAGGGGACTTCGGTCACGGCCCGTTTTCCACTGACCAGGCTAGAGGACGGAAAGTCGAAGCGGTCGAATATTTCGGGTGCATAGTCGCGGATCACCGGCAGATAGACGCTGCGGTGATTACTGGGCGGTTGCAGCTTCTCTGTATCGACGCCGCGCACCAACTTATCACCCAGACCAGTCACTGTTGACCCGACCGGGGGTTCGATATTGAGTTGGCCACTGACGGCGAGGATCGCATCACGAATCGCCTCCACAGGCAAACGGCGTGGCATCGAGCGCCATAGCAAGCGGTTTTCTGGATCGATCTCTTGGCTCTGCTCATCTCTCGCGCAGCTAAGTTGATAGGTCCTGCTGAGAACAATTTTTCGGATCGTCTGCTTGATCGACCAACCCTCGTCCATGAACTCAACAGCCAAGGTGTCGAGTAATTCGTGGTGGCTGGGGGGCGTGCCCATCGCGCCAAAGTTGTCCACTGACTCGACCAAGCCACGACCGAAAAGATGGTGCCAGATGCGGTTGACCATCACCCGGGCCGGCAGTGGGTTGTGGCGGTTTGTCATCCAATTGGCCAACTGCAGCCGACCACTCTGTTTGGGATCAATCGCGGGCACATCAGTGATCGGGATAGCGCTTAGAAATCCGCGTGGGGCAAGTTCGCCCGGTTCGCTGAGTTCACCACGGATGGCAATCTTCGTATCTGCGGGATCCGATCGATCCCGGGCGCTCATTGCGTATGGCGGGCGCGGTGGACGCTTCTTTTCCAGCTCCGTAACAGCGGCTGTAAGCGGCGCGAGTTCTCCCTTGAACCTAGCAATCATGGCCTCCGGGGTCTCTTTTGGTTCTGCCGCATTCTTCGAAATTTTAGCTTCAGCGGGAGGTGATGACCCAGCTTCGGGAGCCGCCGCTTCGGACCTGGCGACCACCTTCGTCGGCTCTGCTTTCTCTGCGGTTTTCTTCGCTTCTTCAGCTTTTGTCAGCTCGGCTTTCTTCTCGTCCCGGGACTTTTTTGCCGCGTCGATTTTCTGTTCGTAAGTCTCAGCGGCGGCGTGCAAATCCACGCCATTGCGACCAAGCGGGAGTAGGTCCGTTGGGTTGTTGCTGTACTTCTGTTTGATGGTGCCATACAGAGCTTCGGTGCTGAGGAAAATACCGGCCAAGGAGTAGTAGTCTTTGGTCGGGATGGGATCAAACTTGTGATCGTGGCACTTTGCGCAGGAGACGGTGATCGCAAGAAAAGCGCGGGTGGTGACATCGATCTGGTCATCGACGATCTCCATACGATAGGGTATTCCGCTGGAATTGTGCCGCTTGGTTCCAAATGATAAGAGGCTGGTTGCCACCAGCCGATCTTCGCGATCTTTGGTTAATTCGTCAGGAGCTCCAGGCAACAGGTCTCCGGCAACCTGCTCCCGGATAAACTGATCATAAGGTTTGTCTGCGTTGAGGGCGCCGATTACGTAATCTCGGTAGGGCCAGGCATGGGGGTAGGAAAAGTTAAACTCCTTGCCACTTGATTCGGCAAATCGCACCACATCGAGCCAGTGCCGCCCCCAGCGCTCGCCGAAACGGGGGGAGGCGAGCAGTTGATCAACGATTTTGGCAAGGGCGTCAGGGGCCACGTCATCCGAAACCTCCTGGACCTGAGTGGGAGTCGGCGGCAGACCGACAAGGTCAAAATAGAGACGCCGCACAAGCGTGGTGCGGCTCGCATCGGCCACCGGGGTCAATCCGGCTTTCTCAAGTTTCGACAGGGTGAAGAAATCGATCGGGCTTCGCGGCCAGTCATCGTTCTCAACCTCCGGTTCCACAGCAGCCTGCGGGGGCTGAAATGCCCAGTTGCTTGAACCAGACTTCGGTTCCTCAGCGTGGGATGACATGAGCGCCAAGAGCATCAGACAAGAAGACATGATCAACGTGCGGCCATTGTGAATCGCCTCCCCAAGACAGCAAACCACCAGCCCCTGCGATTCTGCGCTGGAGAGGGAAAAATCAGAAGAATCTCTGTCCTCTTCTTTTAGCATTCTGGATGTCTTATGGGTCACTACGTTGAAGGCTACGTGGCAAATCCCCCTGTGCTGTCAAGGCTTGCTGACTTCTCTGACTCCGGGGCGCACCTGATTCTCGAAGATTTCTGATTTCACCCAAAGAGAGGGCCAAGCTCGAATACAAAAAATGACTAGTCTTGATTGTAACGCGTGGTGCGGTTATTTTAAATTAAATTACTATGAAACTATCCATTCTCAAAGCACTTCTCTTGGCCGCACTGGTCGTTTCGCCAGCCGTTTATGCAGAAGAGGCCCCCGCAAAGGCGATTTCCGTCAAGAGTGGTCAAAAGATCGCCTTCCTCGGTGATTCAATCACCGCCGCCGGAGCACGCAAAGGGGGTTACTGCCAGCTCGTGATCGAGGGACTGAAGAAGGAGGGCGTTGAGGGCACTGGCGTCTTTGCCGGCATCTCCGGTCACAAATCCGACCAAATGCTCGCCCGCCTTGAGAAGGATGTCCTCAGCAAGAACCCGAACTGGATGACCCTCAGTTGTGGCGTCAATGACGTGTGGCACGGAGCACGGGGAGTCTCCCTAGAAGACTACAAGAAAAACATCACGGCAATCGTCGATCAGGCCCAGGCCGCGGGCATCAAGGTGATGATCCTGACTTCCACCATGATTAAAGAGAACCAGGAGAACGAGCTCAACCAGAAGCTCGCCCCCTACAATGCCTTCCTGAGGGAGCTCGCCAAAAAGAAGGATTGTCTGCTCGCCGACCTGAATGTCGAAATGCAGGAGGCTTTAAAGACATTTCCTAAGGACGCGCCCAAGGGCAAACAACTGACCGGTGACGGAGTACACATGAACGGCCTAGGCAACAAGATGATGGCCAAGGGAATCCTCAAGGCCTTCGGCGTCGCCGTCAAATAGACGCTCCCGAAGATAGAGAAATGGATGGCGTGGGTGAGCCACCCGGGAGCCAGTTGATGTTCCCTCCGGAGACTCGGCGAGGCCTTCAAGCGGTCCAATTAAAAAGCAAATTCCTAGCAGTTAAGGGGGAACTTGGTGTGAACACGATTTAAGTGATTACCGATTCCCGCGCCCTTTATCGCTGAATCCTTGACGTTGTGGAGATGGAAGGGGGGATGCCTGCCAGAGAGGGCGATAAAGGAATCACCCATACGGGGTTCAGGGAAAAGGATACCCCAATATAGATACCAAAGGCCTGAATCTTGAGGTCACCCACAATTTAGGGATCTCAGGTATAATTTTGCGGAAAATGTGCGTATTTGCTGGTGAGCATCTGTGCACTACCTGATGTGGCGTGACTTATGTTTAATCTGCTTTATCGTCACCAAGTCTATCAACCAATGCAAAATAAATAATGAAGTTATATTCACTCTGCCTAATCCTCGGGATCGGTTTGTTTCTCCCTGTCGCTGCTGGCCGTACGTGGACCAGTGCTGACGGCACTAAAACCTTCGTAGCTGAACTAAAGTCTTACGATGAAGGGAAGGGAATCGTTATAATACGAAAGATTAACGGGAGAACACTCAAGTTCAAGCAATCGACCTTATCGGAAGAGGATATCGCGTTTCTCAAGACCGAGGGGAAAAAACTGGCGAGGAGAAATGGAGGCAATTCAAAAATAGCGATCAAGGAGCTGCCCGATACGCTGCCCGATCCGGATGGTGAAGGGGCAGACATGAGTAAGCCCGTGCAAGTCTATATCCTCTTGGGACAGTCAAACATGCTCGGCTTTGGAAAACCAAGCGCATTGCAAGCTGCGGCCAAGAACGGCAAGTATCCCTACCTGATCGATGATTCCGACGCATGGACAGTGCGCAAAGATGTCCGCAACGTGCGGGTGATGTGTTCCGGTAATAGCGTGGCAAAGGATTACACAAATGACTGGATGACGATCCAAGGCAACATTGGTCCGGAAATCGGGATTGGCCATTATCTTGGTCATGTTACCGACGCACCGGTCATGATTCTTAAGAGCTGCATCGGCAACCGCAGCCTCGGCTGGGACCTTCTGCCTCCTGGCAGTGAGCCTTATGAGCACGGTGGGAAAACGCAGCCAGGTTACCGCGGCACCCCGACTGATCCCAAAGGCAACGGTGAGCCGGTCCAAGGCGAATGGTATGCCGGGTGTCAGTATGACGGTGATATCGCCGCCGCTAAGAAGGTCCTCGAAAACCTCGATAAGTACTATCCGGGCGCCAAGAGTTATGAAGTAGCCGGATTCTTCTGGTGGCAGGGCGACAAGGACATGCGCAACGCCGCACACTACGAGCAATATGAGAAAAACCTGATTCAATTGATCCAGACTCTGCGCAAGGATTTCGACACGCCTGATGCCAAGTTCGTCACCGCCTCTTTGGGTCAGACAAAAAAAGGATCCAAAGGAGGCGATGGAAAGATCCTCGATGCGATGGAGGCCGTTGCGAAGAATAGTGATCCTGACCTCAAAGATATGGTGGCATTCGTCTACACGAATCCCCTTTCAATGGGCGGAAGCTCAAGCGGCCATTATAGCGGTAATCCTGAAACATACATGAACATTGGCGAGGCAATGGGCAAAGCGATGGTCGAGCTGTTGTCTAAGTAGACTATGTTAGGGAAAGGACTAATTTTTAAGCGACCAGGACTCATTGTCGGGTCGCTTTTTTTCCTCACGATCTTGATGATGTCACCTTGTCATGCCGACAAGGTGGCGAAACCCGGGGCTTTCAAAATAACTCCCGATATCGTGAACCTCCTCGAGGCGAACTGCTACGACTGTCATGACGAATGGGAGCAGAAGGGAGAGATACGGCTCGATCAACTTGAGACTCTCTCGTTGAGTTTCCGGCTCGATCTCCTGAACAAGATGCAGGAGAAAATCCGCTTCAAGGAAATGCCTCCTAGGAAAGAGAAAGAGCAACCAACCGATGCCGAACGGACCGCCCTTCTCAAATGGCTTTCGGGAGAACTCAAGAAACACAACGCCTCCAAGCTCGAAGACAAACTGCGCATGCCGGAATACGGCAACTACGTTGAGCACGACAAGCTCTTCTCAGGAGATCACGAGCACCTCAAAGCCTTCACTCCGAACAGGAGGTGGTTGATCAGTGAGTTCATTTTTGATGCCAAGTTTAACCGGATTCTGAGTCATCAACCGTTTAAAAATATTGATGGTAAAAGGCGAAATGTCATCGGCGAAAACAACCGCCGGGTGAATTTGACCAACCCGTTTCTCCTGCCCACGAATACCGGGGTGCGTTACTATGCGAATGCCACTCTTAATGGTGGTCATCTTCTGACGATGCTCACCAATGCGAAGGACGTGGCCACCTACATGACGGGCGATCTCGCCAAGCGGGACAAGAGCTATCTCCCTTCCTTTAATGCCATCATGGCTGAGGATGATCGACATGAGGCCATTTTGGCGGCGCGGGAAAATTTCCTCAACAATTTCATCGAGCAAATTCTCGTCGATATTTACAAGGACAAACACGAGATGTTATTGCCTAAATTCGAGAGTATCCTTGTTAAGGAAACTTCCTCGCCAGCCGCGGAGAAGACTAAGAAAGCGGCCTTCCATGCGGCAAATCCCGGGAAAGGTGAATTGGTGATTATTTTTCACTCCATGCGCAGGCATGAAAAGGACTGCAAGACGGAGCAAGAACTCATCAGGAAGTGCGAGCGGGAATGGTTCAACTTCGGCCACAATTCCCGCAAGATTCAAGCACGCGTGAAATTCCTCCAAGGTTATATGGTGGAGTGGCGTGAACAGATTAAGGTCCATCGCTACGATGAAAGAAATAAGCCACGCATCTACAAGCCTCTTGCTGAATCAGAGATGAAAATGATCGCTGGCACGATCTTAAGATACCGGGGAAAAGGAGATCGTTACCAAGCCATCATTAATAAGTGCTTGTCACAGTGGAGAAATGAATTTGATGAACAACGCTCTCAATCCGGCCTTCCGGATGATGAGTTGATTGAAAGTTTGCTGAGCGAGGCGTTCATCAAGATTCATGAACGCAAACCAACAACAAAGGAGTTAGAGAAATACTTGCCGCTTACCAGAAACTACATAAAGAACCTTGGGAAATTGGAGGGGGTTCAAAAACTAATCCAAACCTTGATCCTGCGCTCTGATTTTGTCTATCGCCCGGAATTCGGCGAAGGGGAAGAGGACGAAGATGGCAGACGCATGCTTTCACCACGCAATGCCAGCGTTGCCCTTGCCTATGCCATCACCGACAGCAGCCCTGACAAGGAACTGGTAGAGGCCGTCAGAAACGGAGAGCTCATCACGCGGGAAGACTACAAGCGCGAGGTCCTCCGGATGCTTAAAAAACGTGACCAATACTACGTCATCGATGAAGCGGTGCAGCGGCTCCAACTCACGGCGAGCATCACGAACACGCCCATCAGAAAACTAAGGTTTTTCAGGGAGTTTTTTGGTTACCAAAAAATGCTTCCTATCTTCAAAGACAACAAACGCTTTGGTGGTAATTATGATAATGCAAAAGGGCGCCTGGTGGGCGAGGCGGATCGTCTGGTGGATCATATTCTACAGAATGATAAGAATGTCATCGAGACACTCTTGAACACGGAGGACTTCTACGTCTTCCACTCTGGTGACAACGAGGGCATGACCGAATCCTCGGAGCGTATCCGCAAGATATACCATTACTTCAAAGACAAAGGCTGGCAGAATTTCGAGGTCGAAGACCTTGCTAAACATAAGGATTTTCTTGCCGAGGTGAGAATGAGAGGCGTCGATGTTAAGGAGCTTACTCCGAAGGGGCGGCGTAACCCAATTGGATCGTTCAAGAAGGCGATGGAGAGCTTTACGCTCCGTTTTGACAAAGGTCAGTCCGCCGCGGCGCCGTATGTTTCCTTTCCTGCCCATGGCCTCTACAATGCTTCCACGCGGACAGGAATGCAGCTCCGCTCGCCAGAGGTCGCAAAATTCTTTAACATCAGGCTAGATCAATGGGATTACCCCTCGGTTCAGCCCGCAAAAGTGATTCGTCGCAAGGGGATGCTGACCCATCCGGCATGGTTGATTGCCCATGCTCAAAACACGGAGACCGATCCGGTAAAACGTGGAAAATGGATCTTGGAAAAACTACTGGCAGGCACCGTTCCCGATACCCCGATTACCGTGGAGGCCGTCGTCCCCGAAGATCATCACAATACGCTGCGCACCCGACTTGCCAAGGTCACCGAAGCAAAATACTGCTGGGAATGTCACGAGCGCATGAACCTCTTGGGCTACCCCTTTGAAATGTATGATGACTTCGGGAGGTTTCGTGAACAGGAATCTCTCGAGCACCCTGACAACCTGGTCAAAAAAGGACCCGAAAAAGCCGCTCCACATGTTGACCTCCGGGACACCTACAAAACGCTCCCCGTCAGCAGTAAAGGCCGCCTCTTCGCAACCGGCGACAAGAGCCTGGACGGAGAAGTTGATAATGCCATTGAGCTAGCCGAGCGTCTCTCTAAATCCGCCCGCGTCCGCCAGTCAGTCATTCGTTATGCCTTCCGCTACTTTATGGGGCGCAACGAATTCCTCTCTGATTCAAAAACACTCATTGATGCTGACAACGCATATCTGGAAAGCGACGGTAGCTTCGATGCCCTAATCGTCTCCCTGCTGACTTCCGATTCCTTTATCTACCGTAAAGCCAACTAACATATCTGATAGATTGTGAATAACAGAAGAGATTTTCTGAAAACATCCGCGCTCGCGACCGGAGCATTGATCTTGCCATCCCCGCTTGGTGCACTTGCGGCAGGCTCCGCCGCTAGCATGGGTCCGAAACGTTTTGTGTTTATCCGCAAATCAAACGGCATCCGACCC
>OJFK01000002.1_pt1 | contig 143118 bp, 115 predicted proteins | sample 1594101 | NCBI WGS metagenome assembly OJFK01 (sample SAMN05416723, study PRJEB24817) | seawater metagenome | isolation source: Sea water | place: Canada:Atlantic | collected 2013-07
TCTACACAGAGTAGATCGTCGGCAGCGTCAGATGTGTATAAGAGACAGACAGAGAAGATCTGGAGCCGCGCGAGATCACGATTGCGGCAGAATTTCTTCTGGATGAAGGTGTGGGTCTTCCCAAAAAAAAGCGCCTCTTGAAAGCTCTTGCTACTAAAGGTGAAACTGCTGCTGAGATCGCGGAATTCGTCGCCGTCTTCCTAGAGAAAGCCGTGAAGCCTGACTTCTTGGGCCAAACTTTCGAGGGACCAACCATCGATGTATGTGGCACAGGTGGAGATAAATTGGATCTCTTCAATATCTCTACCACCAGCATGTTTATTGTCGCAGCAGCAGGGGCCACGGTGATCAAGCACGGGAACCGTGGAGTCACATCGAAGAGTGGGAGTTCGGATGTCCTGAGTGAACTTGGAATCCCTTTGGATCTCTCTTCGGAAAAGGTAGGCGAATGCCTTGGAAAAGCGGGAGTTGGATTTCTCTTTGCACCTCTCTATCACCCCGCATTCAAGGCGGTCGCACCTGTCCGCGCTGAGCTCGCCAAGGAAGGGGTGAGGACAATCTTCAATCTCATTGGACCTCTGCTTAATCCCGCACAACCGGAATGCCAACTCGTGGGCGTGATGGACGAAGCTCTTTGTCCTGTCTTTGCCGATATTCTGCAGCGTATGGGCCGTGATAGTGCTTGGGTCGTCAACGGTTCTACCGCAGATGGACGTGCTGTCGATGAAGTCAGTCTCATGGGGTCTTCAAGGATCTATAAATCTGGAAGCTTCCAGGGGCTCGTTGATGAGGAAATTCACCCATCGGATTTTGATCTGGAGATTGCTGACATCCAAGATCTCAAGGGAGGAAACTCCTCTGAGAATGCGGTGATCCTAAAGGATATTCTTTCAGGAAAAGACAAGGGACCTAAACGAGATATCGTCGTCCTCAACGCCGCGGCCGCGATTGCATGTGCAGGTCTTGAAGACAACATGGAAGCCGCAATCCGGAAAGCCCGTTCGCTCATTGACGAGGGAGAGGCTCTTGAAAGACTGGTGCGACTTCAGGAATGCGCTGGATAGCCCCGCCCCTTGCCTAATACTAAACGCCTTGGCTTGATCTTAGGATTTGGAGAGGAATTTTTCCTGCTCAACTCGCTCTTCGGATCGAAAGCGATTCTCTTCTGAGGTGTCGGCGATGAGCTCATCTCGGTATTTATCGATCATCGCTTCAACGGGCCAAGCTGAAGCTTCACCAAAGGCGCAGATGGTTTTTCCGTCGATTTGGTAGGCGACTTCTTCAAGGGTGTCCACGTCGTCTGGTGTGGCCGTGCCATTAGCGAGACGATCAGAGATCTTGCGCATCCAGGTCGATCCTTCACGACAAGGTGTGCATTGGCCACAGGATTCATGGGCGTAGAAATGGGTAATATTGTTAAGGACCCAGGACATCTTGCGGGAGTCATCCATCACGATGACACCACCAGATCCAGCCATTGAACCAGCGGCTGCGAGAGTGTCGAAATCGAGGGGGAGATCCCAAAATTCAAGCTCTTTGGCGTCGTCGCCACGGCCAATTTTAAAGGACTCGTTGCACCGAAGAATCTTGGAAGAAGAGCCGCCGGGAATGACCGCCTTAAACTCACGGCCATCCTTGGGTCCTCCACACATATCGTAAAGTAATTCGCGGAAGGTGACCTTGCCGACTTCGACCTCAAAGTATCCAGAATTTTTAACGTCTCCGGAAACACAAAGAATACGAGTCCCGGAGTTCCTCGGGGTTCCAAGCTTCACATATTCTTCGCCACCCATCTTGAGGATATGAACGACATGGCAAAGTGATTCCACGTTATTGACGATAGTAGGGCACATGTAGAGACCCATCGCAGCAGGAAAGAAGGGCGGCTTAATCCGAGGATATGGACGCTTTCCCTCCAGGGACTCGATGAGTCCGGTTTCCTCACCGCAGATATAGGCAGCCGCTCCACGATGGACATAGATTTCGAGATCAAAGCCTGATCCTTGAATGTTCTGGCCGAGAAATCCTTTCTCACGAGCTTCTGCAATCGCCTTTTCAAGAATGATTGCCGCCTCGGGAAACTCTTCCCGGATGTAGATGTAAGCGATATGAGCGCCGACAGCAAAAGAGGAGATTGCCATTCCCTCAATCAGCTGATGAGGATCTTGGTGTAAGATGTAACGATCCTTGAAAGTGCCGGGCTCAGACTCATCACCATTACAGATCAGGTAGACCGGCTTGGTGTTTGTGGGTGGAATGAACCCCCATTTCACACCCGTCGGGAATCCCGCGCCGCCTCGTCCACGAAGGCCCGAAGTTTTGACCTCTGCGATAACCGCCTTGGGCTCCATTCCGAGGCTTTTTTTGAGCATTTCATATCCACCTTCTTGAAGATAGCGGTCGATGGAGGTATCCCAACCTTCACGATCAACATTCTTAAAGATGAGGCGATACTCTTTCTCGTGAGGTTCTTTGCCGGAGATGTAGTTGACGTCACTCATATGCTCAGTAAATTAGGCGTTTTCGTAGCTGTCCAAGAGGTCAGCGGCTTTGTCGGCGGTGATTCCCTCGTGAAAATCATCATTCACAAGACAAACGGGGGCGGTTCCGCAAGAGGCGAGGCATTCCGCATACTCGACTGAAAAGTTTCCACAAGGGGAGACCGAGATGGGGTCCTTGTGACCATCGGCTTCGGCCCGATCGATTCCGGTAATTGCGCAAAGCTTGTCCATGAGCTTATGAGAGCCACCCATGGCACAGGAAAGGGTGCGACACACTCTAACGTGGAGCCTACCTGGAGCTTTTTGTCGGAATCCAGGATAGAAAGTTACCACTTCGACCACTTTAATTGGCTCGATGTTGAGTCGTTGGGCAACCCAATCAATCGATTCAAGGCTGATAAAACCAAACTTGTGCTGCACTTCGTGGAGAAGCGGGAGAACCGCCGAACGACTCTCTTCAGAAGGATATTGGGCGATGCGGCTTGCCGCTTTATTCTCGAGGTCCTGAGTGATTTCGAAAGGAGGAAAGAACCGCGATCCAGGAGTCACTGGTGACGCAATATTATTCTCCAAGACCGTGAGTTTGGGACGAAGCCGCTTAACATCATCACGAGAGATGCTTTGGGCTTTGGGCACTCGAATGATTCCATCACTCGAATGATAGCGGACCAAGCCACGATCAATCGAAGTTATTAAAGGAGGATTGATGTTTCCATTTCCAGAAAGAAATTCTAGTTGAGCGCGATCAACGCTCTTTGGAAGAGGGATCACTATCGACGAGTCTGAGAGATAGCTGAGCTGATCTCGATCAATCTTTCGAGGCTGGGGGACTGAAAGTCTTGAGTTCACCGGAAAAAAGGGAAGTAGGTAATTAGAATGAGCACTTAACGATCACACTCACCCATGACAAAGTCGAGTGAGCCAAGGATCGCAGGAATATCGGAAACCATGTGCCCTTTTAGAAGATCGGCACAGATGCCAAGGTTCACAAAGGATGGTGCGCGAATCTTAAGGCGGTAGGGGACTCCTCCGCCTTTGGAGTTGATATAAAAGCCAAGTTCCCCTTTGGGGTTTTCAGCGGCAAAATATACTTCTCCCTCCGGCGCATCAATGCCTTGAGTGGAGACGATAAAATGATGAATAAGCTCTTCCATGCTCATCATAACGCGTTCTTTGTTTGGGAGGACAGACTTAGGGTCTACGATGTTGATGTCACCCTCAGGCATTGTGTCCATTACCTGACGAAGAATACGAATGGACTGGCGCATTTCCTCCATACGAACGAGGTAGCGGTCATAACAATCGCCATTTTTTCCGATAGGGATATCGAATTCATATTGTTCGTAGCCCAAGTAGGGGCTATCTTTGCGGAGGTCTCGATCAACTCCACAAGCACGAAGATTTGGGCCAGTCATGCCATAGCTGATGGCATCTTCCTTGGAAATCGTGCCGACATCACACATCCGATCGAGGTAGATCTTATTCTTATCGAGAAGAGAGGAAATGTCATCGATGCTTTTGCTGCACTCGTCTAAAAATTTACGAATGTCGCCGACTAAGCCATCTGGAAGATCGCGAATTTGACCGCCAACCCGGGTGTATGAAGTGGTGAAACGAGCGCCGGTAAGCTGCTCACAGAAATTGTAGATCTTTTCGCGCTCGGCAAAAGTGAAGAGGAACACGGTCATCGCGCCTACGTCCATGGCACAGACTCCAACACCCAGCATGTGTGAGGAAAGGCGAGCGAGCTCACAGCAAAGAACCCGGAGCGCTTGCCCCCGGGGAGGGAGTTCCCAACCCATCAGCTTCTCAACAGCACAGGCATAGGCGACATTGTTCGCAAGAGGGGCCAAGTAATCGAGTCGGTCCGTGTAGGGAACGAACTGATTGTAATGCATGTTTTCGGCAATCTTTTCGTCACCACGGTGAAGATAGCCTATATGTGGTTCTGCCTTTTCAATGATTTCTCCATCGAGTTCCAGCACAAGTCGAAGCACCCCATGGGTCGCAGGGTGGGATGGCCCCATATTCAGGACCATCTTTTCGCCGAGAACATCATCCGTTTCAGAACGGTAGTCATCGGCTGCTTTTGCTGCGACAGCAGCGGTGTCTGGAGCCTCGTAAGTAGTGGTCTCACTCATGGTGCGCGCTGGGATAAAACCCCCATATTACGGGTCTCGCAAGGAGTTTGTGAAATATTTCACAAAGTCGACCACCTACCAGCGAGGGAGGAGTGTCACTCTGATCGGTGAGTAGACGTCAGCTGGCGAAAAGAGCCAACCCGGATCCTTGTTGAGCAGTTCGTAACGCGTCAGGAGAAACTCAGGAAGGAACTGATTGCTGTTGGGCTCGTAGAGTGTCCGTCCGGTATAGTTTCCGTAAATACGGTAACCGTAGTTCTGATCGAAGCCGTAACTGCGTCCCGCAGGGCTAGATTCGGGAAGGCGATCAGGATTTTTCATTTTGGACTCATTAAAGATCACGAGCCTCGCGAAGGTCGCTGATTGGCCAGGCTTGCGGAGATATCCCCAGAAACGAGTTTTTTGGACGAAGTAACGTCTACCATAGAAAAAATTTCCTCTTGGCTCAGCTAAGATATTTGCTCTTCTGGTCGCAAGATCGGGATGATCGCCTAGATTCCCTCTTCCCATCGGCGTGCTGGAGCAGGAAGCCAATAGGAAGGCGATCAGAAGGCAGGAGGGAATTCGCATTGAGGGAGTGTCGACGAGATGGCAAAGCGGGGTCAAGCCTCGAGACTGTCATTGGAATTGGTCTTGAATCTTCAGGAAATACGAACTAGCACGAACCTTCCTCTGACACACCTAGGAGGAGTTTATTTCATGAACCTTCGCCAATTGATTCCTCCTGAGTGCGTTATTCTTGGACTCGCCAGCGTCAAGCATGAAGACGTCATCGGGGAAATGATTGGCCATCTTGCAAAGATTGGCCGTATTTCTCCCGAGGATTGTGAACGTTTTGGTGAAGCCGTGATTGATCGGGAGATTCAGGTGGGCAGCGGGCTCGGTTCAGGGGTCGCTATTCCTCATGCCCGGGTCGAGGGACTCGAAGAAATCCTCGCGGTATTTGCGCGTTCAGAAATTGGGGTTGATTTTGAATCTCCTGACAACGCTCCTTCTCACGCCATAGTGCTCCTCCTTGCGCCTGAGGGACAAACGGCACAACATCTCCTGACTTTAGCGGAGCTGGCGAAAGTGTTTTCTCAATGCGAATGTCGTGAGAAATTAAAGGCTGCTTCAATTACTTCTGAAATCTCTGCTATCTTCTCTTCTGGAGGAGTCTTCTAACTTCCATATCTTCATGAACATTTCGAAGCTGCTCACTGAAAAACTCCTCGCCGCTCTTGCCGAGATCGGCCTCGAAGTTCCTGATCCTTCGCGCATTCAGGTGAAGCCGGCTGATGATCTGCGTTATGGTGACTACCAGAGCACAGTCGCGATGATGCTCGCGAAGCCAGCTGGTAAGAACCCTCGTGTTCTTGCTTCCGAACTCATGGAGCATCTCGATGTGGCAGCTCTTGCAGAGGTCAGCATCGCTGGTCCCGGTTTTTTAAATTTCACAATCACTTCAGAGACTTGGAGCGTCTTGGCAAAAAAGCAGTGGCAAGATCCCAATCATTCGGTCCAAGTAGTTCCCAAGCCCGAAACAGTCGTTATCGATTTCTCAGCTCCAAATGTCGCCAAGCCAATGCATATTGGGCATATTCGCTCGACCATTATCGGCGAATGCTTGGGTCGTATTGCTTCCCGCCTTGGACACAAGGTCATTAAGGATAACCACATCGGAGACTGGGGAACTCAGTTTGGAATGGTGACCTGGGCCTGGAAGAAGGAACTCAATGAAGAGCAGCTTAGAATCGAGCCACTTCAGGAATTACTTCGGCTGTATCGTTCTGCGACTGACGCATGCAAAGAAGACGAGTCAATCAAGGACGCCTGTCGCCAAGAGTTGGTGGCGCTTCAAGATGGTAACCCAGAGAATCTTGCGATTTGGAATCGCTGTTTGGAACTTTCTAGAAAAGGGCTGGATGAAATCTACACGCGCCTCGACGTTTCTTTTGACCACTGGTTGGGCGAGAGCTCCTACAATGATGCGCTTGCACTGCTGGTTGAGAAACTCAAGTCCCAAGATTTGGCGCGTGATAGTGACGGAGCGCTTTGTGTCTTTTCTGACGAGTCCGGCAAGCCCAAAAATGATCCCTTTAAGGTCAATCGAGATGGCGAATGGCAGGATTACCCGATGATCGTTCGCAAGAAAGATGGCGCTTTTAATTACGCGACGACCGATATTGCCACCGTTGTTTTCCGAGCTGACGAGTGGAAAGCCGAAAAGGTTTGGTATGTCGTCGACTTCCGCCAGGGTGGACATTTTAAACAGCTCTTCGAAGTTTCTCGTCGTCTTGGTTACGATCAAATCGATCTTGTGCATGTTGCATTCGGCACGATCCTCGGAAAGGACGGTAAACCGCTCAAGACGCGTGCAGGGGATCTGCCCCAGCTCGCCAATGTCCTGAACGACGCGGTCAAGGCGGCTCGTGAGGTCGTTGGAAATAAGAGCCATCTTAATACCGAAGAGGAGAAAGATGAGCTTGCTGAGCTGATCGGAGTTAATTCGGTGAAATTTACTGAGCTATCGCATCACCGCATGTCGGACTACGTTTTCGATCTCGATAAAATGGTAGCTCTTGAAGGGGATACCGCACCTTACCTCTTTTACAGTTACGTTCGTGCACGCTCGATTTTTCGGAAGCTGGAGGAAGGTGCTGTGGACACTCTTGATGCCAAAAAGCTGACCATTACGGAACCAGCAGAAATTCACCTCGTTCGGATGCTCACTCGCTTTGGCGATAATGTGAGCGTTGTTTTGGATGATTTTCGTCCGAATATTCTCGCAACCTACCTCTTAGAACTTGCCCGTTCTTTCCACTCATTTTTCGAGGCCTGCCCGGTGCTGAAAGCAGAAGGGGAGACGCGGGAAAGCCGACTCATTCTCTGTGACCTTACTTCGAGAGTCATCAAAGATGGCCTTAACCTCTTGGGGATTCAGGTCCCGGAAAGAATGTAATCATGATTGTTCCCATCGTCATCAAAGTTGGCACTGGCGTTCTCACTCGTGAGAATGGCACCTTGGACGGCTCTTCGCTGGTGAAGCTCGTGACGGCGGTAGCAGCATTGCAGGCCAGCGGACAGCCCTGCATCCTGGTGTCCTCGGGTGCAGTTGGGGCAGGGGTTTCTGCTCTTGGATTGACCTCATATCCGGAGGATGTCGAAGGCCGACAAGCCGCCGCCGCCGTGGGCCAAGCCCGACTCATGCGGAAGTATGAAACTCTCTTCCAGGACTTCGATCTCCACGCAGCCCAACTCCTCCTCACTGGAAGTGACCTGGAAGGAAATAGGCACCGAGTCTTGGCAACCTTGGAGCGACTTCTGAGCCACGGATCAATCGTTCCGATCATCAATGAAAATGATTCGGTAGCGGTTGATGAAGTGCGAGTGGGCGATAATGACATACTCAGTGCCCGTGTTGCCAAGTTGGTCGGAGCTAACAAGCTGATCCTATTTACGACGGTTGATGGGCTCTTAAATGGGGAGGGCTCACTGATCCCCGAAGTTCCCGAGGTCGGTGCTGTCCTCCATCTCGCACGTGATGAGAGCGGTAAGTTTTCCATTGGGGGGATGGCCTCCAAGCTTCAAGCGGTCGCCTTAGCTACTCAAAATGGAATAGAAGTGATGATCGCCAACGGAAGAAATCCCGAACAATTGAGCCAATTGGTCTCTGGTTCCGGAGTGGGGACAAGATTCCTTTCGCAGTCTCAATGAATTCTCCCCACAGAATCACTTTCACCCCCGATCATTCTCGGTTATGAATCCACGTAAATGACGAGCGAGCAAATTAAATCAGAAATCTACGCGATGGGTGAAAAAGCGCGCTCCGCAGCTCGCGCCCTCGCCATTCTTTCTGCCGATCAAAAAAACGGGATTCTTCGCGCGATGGCACAAGGGATCCGATCTGCCGCAGCTGACATCCTCGCTGCCAACGCCAAGGATCTCACTGCCGGAGAAGAACGCGGTCTCACCAGTGCGATGCTGGATCGCCTTCGCCTTGATGAAGCTCGACTTGAAGCCGTTGCCGCTGGAGTAGAAAAGGTGGCCACTTTGCCTGATCCCGTCGGGGAGATTCTCGAAGAATGGGAAAGGCCCTCCGGATTACGCATTCAGCAGATTCGTGTTCCTATTGGAGTGATTGGAATCATTTACGAAAGCCGGCCCAACGTAACGAGCGACGCAGCCGTCCTTTGCCTAAAATCAGGAAATGCCACCATTTTGCGCGGTGGGTCCGAGGCCATTCATTCGAACAGAGCTCTCGCTGACGCTTTGCAAAAAGGGGGCGAAACAGCTGGGCTTCCTGAAGGAGCGATCCAACTCATCCCTTTTACTGATCGTGAAAGTGTCGGCATAATGGCAGGGATGGATCGTTATCTCGACCTTATCATTCCTCGGGGAGGAAAGGGCCTGATCGAAGCGGTCGTCTCGCGCGCACGGATGCCTGTCATCAAGCACTATGATGGAATTTGCCACGCCTATATTCACAGCGAGGCCGACCAGGAAATGGCAGTCAAAATCGTCGTCGATTCCAAAACCCAGAAACCCAGTGTCTGCAACGCTCTTGAAACGCTTTTAGTCGATGCCGCGATCGCCGATGAATTTCTACCGAAGGTTGCCGCCGCTTTAGGTGCTAAGAATGTCGAGCTCCGAGGGGATGAAGCAACTCAGGCCGTAATCCCGGTGGTTCCCGCCCTGGAAGAAGATTGGGATCGCGAGTATCTCGATTACATTCTCTCGGTTAAAGTCGTCGCATCTATTGATGAAGCAATTGCCCACATCAATGCGCACAGTTCACAACACACCGAGACGATTGTGACTGAAAACGTTGAGCTCGCGGAGCGCTTCTTAACAGAAAATGATTCCGCCTGTGTCTTCCACAATGTTTCAACCCGCTTTAGTGATGGGGAGGAATTTGGATTCGGTGCTGAGATTGGTATATCGACCGACAAATTGCACGCGAGGGGACCAATGGGTCTACGCGAGCTGACTTCCTATCAATATCGCGTCCGTGGAAACGGACAGACGAAGCTATAGGAAGCTTAGAAAGCGAAAGAAGCTATTCATCGACCTTCTTTTGCTCAAGGGCAGGCTGACCGTTTAATACGTCGCCATGAAGAGTGATGTCGCCGGTGCGGCCCAGCTTCTCCTGTTTCTTGACGTAGCCGTTATTGAGGCCAGCAATGAGGGCTAAGATTCCTAAAACAAGGGTAGTGAAGGAGATCATTCCGCCACCCGCCTCACTTGATGCGAGCATCTGCTGAGGAGGAATGCTTGGCGATTGAGCAGCTGAGTTACGAGTGATTTTCTTGGGCGCGGCCGGGACATCTTTCGCCTTCTTCTGTTTCTCGTTCGATTTAAAGTCCTCCTTATCAAGAGTATCGAGCTCCTCATCGGCTAAACCATACCCAAATTGGACATCACCGACCTTTACGTCGTCTCCATTCCGAAGATCGATAACCTCCATTTCTTCGTCATCGAGACTGATTCCATTGGTGGAATTTCGATCACGAAGAATGTAACCACCGTCTACCCGGTCCATCGTGCAATGGGCACTCGAGACCGAGGGGTCGTCGATAACGATGTCGTTATCGACGCTGCGCCCAATCGTGACCTTGTTACGGTCGAGTTTAAAACGGTAAGGCTGAGAGTTTTTTCCGGGGATCGTGATGCTGACGCGAGGCATGGAATAAGAAAGTTGACTGAAAGATAGTATTCATAGTTTCTAAGGGAATACGAATGGAAAACTTGCATTCGTGAGCTTGCCTTTTGCTTCAAAATTGGAAGCATCCACCCCAATGGAGGCAATCAGGGCTCAGAAAATTACAAAACGATTTGGGGAGGTCACGGCACTCGATAAGGTGACGCTGGAAATTGCTGCGGGAGAACTCTTCTTCCTTCTTGGTGGGAGTGGCTGTGGAAAGACGACTTTATTGCGATGTATCGCCGGGTTGGAGAAGCCCACCGCGGGTACAATTCACTTTGGTAAACGTGATGTTACTGATCTTCCACCCCACAAACGAGAGGCCGCAATGGTCTTTCAAAGCTACGCGCTCTGGCCGCATATGACGGTCGGGCAAAACATCGCCTTCGGACTCGAGGAGCGGAAGGTTCCCAAAGACGAGATCAAAAGGAGGGTCGAGGAGGCTCTCTCAATGGTGAAGCTCGAGGGCTATGGGCCGAGGGGAATCGATCAAATGTCAGGAGGCCAGCAGCAGCGAGTTTCATTAGCACGTGCCTTGGTGGTGAAGCCCAAGTGTCTTCTTTTGGATGAGCCGCTTTCAAATCTTGATGCCCAGCTGCGGCTCGAGATGCGCTCGGAGATCCGCCGGATCACCAAGGAGAATGAGCTCACCGGAGTTTATGTGACCCACGATCAGTCAGAGGCGCTTTCAATGGCCGATCGCATGGCCGTGATGGATTCGGGGCACGTGGTGCAAGTCGGACCACCCGAGGAGATTTATCGAAATCCATGCTGCTCCTACGTTGCGGGATTCATTGGTGAGACCAACCTGTTGCGAGGAACCATCAATGGCGTCCATCTGAGCACTCCAAACGGGAACCTCAAGGGGAGGATTACTGTCAATGATTGGACGCCCAGCGAGGGTGTGGAGGCGCTGCTTTCGATTCGACCTGAGGCCATCACCCTTGGGGATCCCAACGGAGCCACCTTGATCGGAAGAGTGCGCGAGAGAACTTATCTGGGCAACCTGGTCCAATATGCGGTGGAGCTGAGAGACGAAAGCAAAATTCAAATCACAGAAATGAATCCGCGCCAAATTCGGGAAGCCGGAGAAACCGAAGTGGGTCTTCACGTAGCTCCAGACGACATCACTCTTTTAAAAGACTAAGATGAAAGGATCCTTGAAAAAGTATCTTGGCGTCTTTATCCCGCTCGCAATTGTCGTCGCGACACCTCTCATTATGCGGGACACCGTGAGTGAGTCGGCCGCCAATGCCGAGTTGCGTCTTGAAATCATCACGCCGCATAACGAGGCTATTCGTCGCGAATTCGGGGACGCCTTTTCCGAATGGTATGAGAAGGAAAAGGGAAAGAGCGTCTACGTCAATTGGCGCACTCCAGGAGGAACGAGCGAAATTAAGCGCGTGCTCGATGGTGCCTTCCAAGCCGCAGAAGAGCGGGGGAGCGAGGGGGTCGGGATCGATTTATTTTTTGGCGGAGGTGAGTATGACTTTTCTGGCCAAGCCAAAAAGGGGCGTTTTGTGGAGCTGGCTATTTTTAAAAATCAGGCAAAGCTTTTCGAAGACGACATCATTCCACCGACCGTCAGCGGGGAAACCTATTACGACCCCAATAAAACTTGGATCGGGTGCTGCCTCTCATCGTTTGGGATTTGTTACAATAGCGATAGCTTGAAGAGGCGGGGGTTGGATCCGCCAACATCGTGGATGGATCTCGGTGACCCCGCTTACATGAAGGGAGTTGCGCTTGCTGATCCGACGAAAAGCGGCTCGGTAGCCAAGGCATTTGAAATGCTCATTCAACAGCAGATCCATGAAGAGATTGCCAAAGGCGGAGATCGCGATGAAGCTGTCTCACGCGGGTGGACAAAAGGACTTAACTTGATCCAACGGGTCACTGCGAACGCGAAATATTTTACTGATAGTTCTTCAAAGCCACCTCGAGATGTCGGCCAGGGAAATGCGGTTGCGGGAATGTCGATCGACTTCTACGGGAGGACTTACAATGAGATCCTCAAGAAGGACGATGGAACTTCGCGAGTTCACTTTGTAGCACCAAAGGGAGGGACTTCCGTGAGCGTTGACCCGGTTGCTGTTTTAAAAGGAGCACCCAATATGGAGCTAGCGCAAGAGTTCGTTCGTTTCCTCCTCAGCAAAGAAGGTCAGATGATTTGGAATGCACGACCGGGCGAAGAAATGGGCCCCCGGTTTCGAGCGCTACGACGGCTCCCCATTCGAAGAGACCTTTACCAAGAGCCTTACCTTTCCATGATGACTGATCCTGATGCTATGCCCTACGAAGTTGCCGATCGTTTCTTTTACGATTCGAAGCTAACCGGTCACCTTTTTACTCCGCTCCGAAACATCATCCGGGTGATGAGCATCGACAGCCATGAGGAAATGAAATCTGCGTGGAAGGCTCTTGAGAAAAAAGGGTTTCCGGAGGAGGCTAGCAGGATCTTTTTCGATGTGAGTCCAGTGTCTTACGAGATCACAGGAACCGAGATTCGGAGCACTTTTAAATCAAGCGATAAAGTCGAAGCGGTGCGCATGACGAACCGACTCGGGAAACACTTTCGTGAGAATTACGAAAAGGTGGAAAGGATGTGCCGATGAATCGTGGACTCGCCTACTCGCTGACCGCAATCGTCACTGGTTTCTTCGCAATCTTTTTTCTCTACCCGGCGGTCATCGTCTTGAAAGAGGCTTTCTATGTTAAAGAGGAGGGGCTGACCTTTGGATTCATCCGTGAGGTTTTCGCGAACCCGGTTTATGTTGAAGGACTTTGGAATGCCTTTGCTCTCGGAATTACAAGCACCTTGGGAAGCTTACTGATTGCCTTTCCTTTGGCGCTCTTGGGGCACCGATATCTCTTTGCTTTCAAGAAATCACTCTCGGCCCTGATCCTGATTCCTCTGGTGCTGCCGCCTTTTGTGGGAGCGGTTGGAGTGAAGCAAATCTTGGGAAGCCAGGGAGCTCTTAATGCTCTTTTGGCAAGTGTTGGGATTATCGATGCAGGCTCGCCCGTTGATTGGTTGGGGGAGAACCGCTTTATGGGGATCGTCATCATGAACGCGCTCCACCTTTACCCGATCCTCTATATGAACATCGCTGCCTCGCTTTCGAATATCGATCCAGCGATGGAACAAGCGGCACAAAATCTCGGCTGCCCGCCGTGGCGTCGACTTTTGCGGATCACCTTGCCTCTGTGCATGCCGGGGATCTTTGCGGGAGGGGCGATCGTCTTCATTTGGTCGTTCACTGAACTTGGAGTTCCGCTGGTATTCGATTACACGCGTGTCGCCCCGGTGCAGGTTTTCAATGGCATCAAAGATCTGGGGGCGAACCCGTTTCCCTATGCCTTGGTTGCGATCATGCTGGTCATTTCCACCACGGTATTCCTCATCTCCAAGGCGGTCCTCGGTCGATCAAAATTAGGGACAGCTCCAAGGCCGAAAGGTCGCGCTAATGAAATTCGTCTTAAAGGAGTCGCATCATTTGCGGTAGCGGCCTTCTTCTTCGCGATCTTCTTCATCTCCTCGCTGCCTCACCTGGGAGTGGTCTTTCTTTCGCTGGCTCAGGATTGGTATGCCACCGTGCTCCCGGAGGCTTGGACCGCTGATCACTACCGCGAAGCCTTGGGTCATCCACTTGTGGTACCTTCGATTCAAAATAGCCTGCTCTATGCAACTGGATCTACCTTGATTGATGTGGTGCTCGGGGTTGCGATCGCTTGGGTCATTGTGCGGAGTAATATCAGAGGACGCGCCATTCTTGATGCGCTCGTGATGTTGCCATTGGCGGTTCCTGGATTGGTCTTAGCGTTTGGATACTTAGCTCTTTCTCGCGAGGGTCAGGGGTTCCACTGGCTGGTGGGAGCAGCTGAAGATCCGACCTATTTGATTATTATTGCCTATGCAGTCCGGCGGCTTCCTTACGTCGTGCGCTCTGCCGTGGCTGGACTTCAGCAAAGTAATATCGCGCTCGAGGAAGCAGCGCAGTCTCTGGGAGCAACCCCTGCACGGACCCTCCGAAGAGTGGCGTTACCCTTGCTCAGCGCAAATCTGATTGCGGGCTCTATCTTGGCCTTTGCCTTCGCGATGCTGGAGGTGAGTGATAGTCTTATTCTCGCACAACAAGCGGAGCACTTCCCAATCACGAAAGCAATCTACTCTCTCTTGGGAATGCTTGGAAACGGTTATGAACTTGCGGCGGCTCTCGGGGTCTGGGCGATGGCCTTCCTCTCGATTGCAATTATTGGAGCGGTTGTCCTTGGTGGCAAAAAAGGGGGGCTTTTCCGGATGTGATCGATGGTAATCTAGATGGTAAGCCAGACCGATTTTAGGTAGGGAGACTCAATGAAATCTTGAGGCATTTTTGTGGATCTAATTTGAGATTCCGACGGAGCCAATTCACGGAGTTGATCTTCGAATTCTTGGGCCGTCATGCCTCGGTAGTTGTGGCAGGCAAGAATCGATCCGCCTGGAGCCAGGCAGGCAAGAGCGAGCTCAAAGAGCGACGGGTAGTCCTTCTCAACCCGGAAGACCCCCCCCCTGTTGTCTCGAGAAAAGGTCGGTGGATCGAGGACGATAGCATCGAAACGACGTTCCTGTCTCGCGAAACGGCGGAGCCAGTGAAAGGTGTCGCCCTTGCAGAAATAGTGCTCAGCTGGATCCATCTCGTTGAGGCGGAAGTTTTCACGGGACCAATCGAGATAAACTTGTGAAAGATCGAGAGTGCTCGTGGTTGCGCCTGCGGCTGCTGCGACGATTGAAAAGAAGCCGGTATAGGCAAAGGTGTTTAAGAGAGTTTTTCCGGGCGCCATTAATTCTCGGAGAGCAGCTCGATTATCTCGCTGATCAAGGAAGATCCCTTGGGAGTATCCCGATTGGAAAGAAAGCCGCATCTTGAGCCCGTTTTCCAAGCCCGCGAAATATTCAGGCGCCTCCTCGCCCCCAAGGTGAACGGGGGACTCTTTCTGGTGCTGATCCAGCCGTTTCCAATAGAGCGATCTTGGCGCTCGATGAAGTAATTCGACTTTGAGTTCCTGTGACAATGAGGGCCCTTGAGACGAGATAAGCCAATGCCCACCGAGCGTTTCAAGATAGAGGCCGGGAAAATCGTCACCTTCACCATCGATCAATCTAACAAGATCGTTATTCGGAGAGAGTAAGGACTTGCGTTTTGCAAAGGCGGAATCGAGTAATTGACTGAGGCGAGGGGTGGACATCTGGCGCGCATCTCTTAGCATCCCATCACCAATGAGCGAATGGAAATCCTTACTCGATCAGGCAGTCACTGATGGTGACCTTTCTTCAACCTCCTGTGAAAATATAGAGCTCTACCTTGCTGGCACAAGCTCTCCAGTAGGAGAAACCGCAATTATTGAGCTGGTTGAGCAGTCAGCATGGCAGGAGCTTGATGACCGTTTTTTTAAGACTCTTGCCTTTGGGACTGGAGGGCTCCGCGGCCGGACGATTGGTCGGATGGTCACCAAGGCTGAGGAAGGGAATGGTGGGCCGCTTGAGCGTCCTGAACATCCTTGCGTGGGGACGGCGACAATGAACTTCTTCAACCTCAAACGAGCAATGCTGGGGATGGTGACCTATCTTTTGAAAACTTGGAGCGGGGAAAAGCGACCGTCCATCGTGATCGGTCATGATTCCCGTCATTTTTCGCGCGACTTCGCTGAGACCTGCGCCAAGGTCTGTATTGAACTCGGGGTAAATGCTTACCTTTTCGAAGCGGAACGAGCGACGCCCGAAATCTCTTTTGCGATTCGCGAGCTCCGGGCAGACGCGGGTGTCTGTCTCACCGCGAGTCATAATCCGGCGCACGATAATGGCTTTAAAGCCTACTTCTCGCAGGGCTCCCAGATCGTTGAACCAGCTGCGACTGGAATCATTTCTGAGGTGAACGCGCTCACCAGTGATAAATACGAGCCGAAGCCGGAGAGCGAGCAGGGTCAGTTGGTCGTGCTAGGCGAGGAAATGGACCGCACTTACATGGGGCGCCTCAGGAGCGTTCTCCTTCAACCCTCCTTGCTTAATGGGAAGAAGGCGAAGATTGTCTATACCAACCTTCATGGAACCGGAGGGGTGATTATCGTGCCCATGCTCCGCGAAATGGGCTTCGAGGTTCTTACTGTCCCTGAACAAGATGGGCCCGATGGCCGTTTTCCCACGGTCGAATCACCCAATCCTGAAAATGCTCCCGCGCTCGCCATGGGAATCGCCCTTGCTGAAAAAGAAGGAGCTGATGCGGTTATCGGCACTGATCCTGATTGCGATCGCATGGGCGTCGCGGTGAGAAATGGCGCGGGTAAAATGGAGCTACTGACCGGTAACCAGATTGGCTCCCTGATCGGATGGTATCGCATCAAGACGATGTTCGATCTCGGTTGGCTCAGGGAGAGTAATCGCAGTCGTGCTGTGCTCATTAAAACGCTCGTAACGACTGAACTGCAGTCCAAGATCGCCAGCAAATTCGGCATCAGCGTCGTGAACACTCTAACGGGCTTCAAGTTCATCGGCGAAAAGCTCGCGAAGTATGAAGCTGCTATCCCCACGGAAAAAAAGGGCGATTACCGCAGCTTATCCGAAGAAGAGAGTCGTAAGATTCGCCTCGAATATTCCAAGTTCTTCGTCTTCGGCGGGGAAGAAAGTTACGGCTACCTTGGTTCTGATTTCGTGAGGGACAAGGACGGTAATGCTTCGGCAGTAATGTTCGCCGAACTCGCGGCGTATGCCATGAGCGAGGGCACCACGATCAGCGGACTTCGTGATCAAATTTGGAAAGAGTATGGCGTGCACCTTGAGCAGGGCAAATCGATCGTGATGGAAGGAAGTGCCGGAGCTCAAAAAATCGCAGCGCTGGTCGAATCATACAGCTCAAATCCTCCCGAGGAGATTGATGGAGCTAAATGTGTCGACGTTAAAAATTACGCAGAGGGCGGGTTTTACGACGAGGAGGGCGACGAGCTTCCGGCCGCAGATATGCTCTTTGTCGAACTCGATGACGGCCGTCGTTTCGCCGTGCGTCCCTCTGGAACCGAGCCAAAGATTAAATACTACCTCTTTGGAGAATCCGCGCCTGGAGATGTCGCCACCGGCAAGGCTCAAGTCACTGCTGCCCTCGACTCTCTATGGGCCGCCGCCGAAAAAGACGCCTACGAGCGCATGGGCTAATAATGCAACGTTTTTTGAAAATACTCGGAGCGCTTGCGAGTGGATGCGCTCTCTCTCTTTGCTTCGAGCCTTTTCAACAAGGCTGGCTCGTTTGGGGCTGGCTTTGGATCCTGTTGCCGATCTTGTGGACGACAAAAGGAAAGTGGCGCCGCCTTAAAGGCTTTGGATATGGTTACCTGAGCGGTTTTTCTTTCTGGTTGATCAACATGAAGTGGATTTGGACCGTCACCGGATTGGGTGCGGTCACGATAGCGCTCTATCTTGCGCTCTATTTTGGAGCTTTTGGGGCCTTTGCTGCGGTTTCAGGAAACCCGTGGCGAAAGGAAACAAAGCTTGCCAAGACCGTCCCTCAGCGCGTTCGAGAAATGTCGCGAAGCTTGGCTTACGCTGCCGTTCTCGGTGGTTTATGGTGTGGTCTGGAATGGATTCGCGGCTGGATGCTCACTGGCTTTGGCTGGAATGGCTTGGGAGTCGCCTTTTCAAATAGTCTCATGCTGGCCCAGAATGCTGAATTCGTCGGCGTAATTGGTTTATCGTTTCTTCCAGTGTTTTTCAGCGCCGTCGTGGTGCAGGTCGGAAGACGCTTTTACCAGCAAAGCGTTCTTGGCGGGGTGAAGATACTTCACTGGGATTTTGCCACTGCGATGCTCGTCATTATGGCAACCTTTACGCTCGGAACCTTCCGTTTTACGACGGTGATTGGGAGTGAAAAGATTAAGGCCAAAGTTCTTCTGATTCAGCAGAATATCCCCCAGAAAGCGGGGCAGATACAGTGGTCTGCACAAGACATCGTGGATGGCTTTATTGAACTGACGGAAGACACACTTGAAAGAATCGACAATCAAACCTTCGAAGACCTCAAAGATGTGGGAGAGGAAGTGATCGTCTCAGGTCAACGCCCCGATTTAGTGCTTTGGCCTGAAGCTTGTCTCCCGGAGTGGTTTTATCTGGATGAGGAAGGGCGGCCTGTCGGGGGACCAGCGATTGAGAGCATCCTTAAATACATCGTTTCCATCGGAGACTTCACTCTAATCACTGGGATCAACGAAATTGAAGGGAATCCTGAAGACCCCTCTGCTCGATTCTACAATTCTCTTCTCGCGCTTGATTCGGATGGAATAAGACAGTCCTTCAAGAAACATCATCTCGTCTACTTTGGTGAAGCCATCCCTGATATTCAGTTCCTCAGAGATCTCTACGAAGAAACCACTGGCGTTCCCTTCGGTGGAGGACTCACACCGGGACAAGACTTCGATCCTCTGGACCTCAAACTGCGCGGCGTTGATATCGGGCTCATTCCTTCTGTTTGCTTCGAAGATACCGTCCCGCGTCTTGCTCGAAAGTTCGTCCGTCCGGAGCCTCAATTGATTGTCAATATCACTAATGATGGCTGGTTTCAGGAAAGCGAAGGAGCAGCGCAGCACTTTCAAAACTCTCTTTTCCGGAGCATTGAACTCAGAAGGCCCATGCTTCGCTGCGCGAACCAAGGCGTTACTTCTGTGATTTCCATGGTGGGCTCAACCTTCGATCCTGTCACTGCCGAGGATCGGCGTTTGGTCAACGGAGAGGGGAGTCATTTTCACCGGGGAGCACTTCTTGCAAACGTCTATCTTCCTACTGATACCGCCGTGACTCTCTATTCGCGTTGGGGCGATTGGTTTGCTGTGACAGGACTTGTCATCGGATTTCTTTGGAGTCTTGCGCTCCGTTTCGCGATTTGCTGAGTTCGTGCCTTTGCACCGCTTGCCGAATGAGGCGTAATCTGCCAAGTTCTCTACGTGCAGAGTGACGTCAGAGCAGTCCTTCAGTATATTCCCTCTTTCCGGGGGAATATTTTCGTCGTTGTTCTGAATGGAGGGCAAATGACGGAGCTAGCTCTCGCTGAGGCACTCCTTGATTTGAGTGCTCTTCTTCAGATTGGTGTTCGAGTTGTGGTTATTTCAACAGGGGATGGAGAGGCGGAAATTTCGCAACGCTTGGTCGATGGAGAGTTGAAATGGGGATGCTCGTCGATGGATACGCCAGAGCACACCTTAGAAGTCCTAAATCGAGGGCAGCTAGTGCTGATCAACGTTCCAGGAGCGGAACCACTTGATGATCGTATTGTGTCCTTTGGACGAGAACTCGGTGCGTCGAAATTGATCTCACTTTTGGATCAACCTATTCACACCGAAGGGATGAGCCTGCACGCGATCTCTAGAGAGACTGCAAGGAATTGGGAAGGAGAGAGAAAGGCACTTTTCGCTGCAGCCGCCGGGGCTTGCGATCGGGGAATTCCGAGAATCCATCTCTTGGACGCTACCCGGCAGGGTGTCCTCATGGACGAGCTTTTCTCAAACGAAGGAGTTGGGGTGATGATTCACTCGGATGATTATTTGAGCATTCGCCCTATTACTTCGGAGGATATTCCTGAGCTATTGGCGATGATTGGACGTTCGATTCGAGACGCTTTCCTCGTTCCTAGGTCTTACGAAGAAATCGAAAGCTCGCTCGATGAATTCCTCGTCCTTACGATCGATGATAACGTCGTTGGTTGTATCGCTTTACATCAATATTCGGAAGGCTGCGGTGAAGTAGCCTGTCTCTATGTGAAACAAAGCCATGGCACAGAGGGATACGGGAGACTTCTTGTGCAGGCGGCAGAAATGCGCGCAAAAAAACTAGGGCTATCTTCGGTCTTTGCTCTCAGCACGAGGGCCGTTGACTACTTTACCAAACAGCTCGGCTATCAGCTGATCGATGTTTCAGAAATCCCTGAGAGTCGGCAGGTTAGACTGGGGGAAAGCAGCCGGGGCTCTCTCGTCGTTCGAAAGATGCTCGATTAAATTCTTAGTCGATAAGATCGATGGCTAAGCCCTTCACGCTGGCAACCTCGATGAGGAAGAAATCGGGGTCCGTTGAGAGGCTTCCGTAGAAAAAGCGATTCTCTGCACCGGGCATCACTTGAGAAATTCTTAGTTCCTTTGGTGTCAACGCGACCGATATCCCAGCATCGTTAACCTCCTCAACAATTACCGTTATGCTCAAATTTGGATCATTGAGTTGAAACTTAGCATTCTCGGCGCGGGGCCCCAGCCATCGGTGAGTTTTAATATTCGCCAATTTTTCCAGAAGTCGGTTTGCCTTATTTGTGTTGAGACTGGCTGTGACATCCCTGCCGTCGAGCTTCGCTTTCCAGTTCTGACTGAAAAAATTGTAACTTAATTGGAGGAGAGGCTGCCCCGAACGTTGAATCAAGAGACCTTTAATTTCGAAGGGATCGATATTCCAGAGACGCTTTGCCCGCCAACGATAGTCCGTCATCGCAATCTTCGTGAGAATCTGGGGGGAAACCTCTGCAACCCGGGATGTCCCAATGCGACTACTGAAAAAGTGAGTGCGTTTACCTCCCCCAAATTCCAGGGTGCTCGCGTCTGATCCGCTCCCGATGGTGATTTTCTTTGTCTCCGTGATTCCCAAAACACTGAGATCAGCAGGTTGGTTTGGAGCGGGCGTTTCCGCACGAAGGAGTGGTGCCAGCTCGGGAGCACTTTGCCCCTTTTTTAACGCCTCGTGGGCTTCCTTTGAAATTTCGGCAATGCGCCCTGATTTCAAATGCCTCACATAGTAGTGTTCTTGTTCTCTCTGGCCGATAGCGAACTCAAGTGTCGAGTCGTCTTTGAGTTGGACTTCGATTGTCCGCATCGGTTGATCAAGGCCATAGAGAGAAAGATCCGTTGCCGCATCATCGCTAAAGCTTAAGATCTCATCACCAAAGAGTGCTTTAAAGAGAACGCCAACTTGTTCCTCGTTCGCCGGGCCTTCGTATCCGCTAAGAGTGGCATGCCAACGTTTAGCACGTTCATGAGGATCAAACTCCAGCGTGAGCTGCAGGTTCCGTCCTTCATGATCCTTAATCCGAAGCGAATCAATCTGAGCAACCCCAAGTGATGTCAGAGTCTTACTTCTGAGCTGATTGACATTGGTTGGGAGCTTCGCTAGGGCGGCTACGGGGAGCTTCAAAATAGCAGGTCGTTTTTGGTTGGGGCCAGTGCCTATAATGGCAGAAGTGATGAGGTCTCCCGCCTTTTCCGGTGGGTAGACATAAACGGTCGTGGGCGAAGAAACGCTACCGTCAGGAAGGAAAAATTTAACCCTGATAATCTGCGCGAGATTTTCCGGAGTGGGTTCAGCTAGGGTCTCGCTTGATTCGTCGTGGACTGCCACCGCCCGGAGGGTGGAGAGTTCACCAATGAGTGCGTTCACCGTTTCCGGATTCGCTGCCAACTCGTAAGGTTTGGTCACGCGCCAAGACGTGTCCTTGCTTGGATTCGAGCGGGCAAGAGTAAGTTCAGAAGTACCATCATTGAGGCTAATCTCTGCCGCAAAAGCGGGCGGGCGGTAAAAGACTCCATGATTCCTCAAGGACTTCAACTTGTCATCGAAAAGGCTGCGGATTCCCACGCGGCGAATTGCGGGGTTGGCCTGATCACCACAGACGTAGAGATAGTCCCGCTGTTCTCTCTCGGCGGGCCAGATAATCACGGTCGGGAAGCTGCTCGTCTTCTCCTTTTGCGTTTTCCCGTAAAGCTCAGGCCCTTGATCATCGTCGATCACGATGCTCCGCCATGCGGTATTTCGACCTAGGTTGAAATGGCAGAGTGGTCGACCACCTTTGTCGTATAGTTGGAGTTCAATTTTGGATCCGCTGAGCCCAAATTCAGCGAGATCATCGACCTCATCGCGATCGATGACATCCTCAATTACAAGGTTGCTTGCGAAGTTAATGATGGCCTGTGCCACCAGTGGATCTGCGATATCTTCCCAAGGTTTTTGGACAACCCATGCGCCTCCAATTTTTTCAACGACCGCTTGGGTTCCATCGTGACTCAAGATTTCGATTCGCCCGACCTCATTAGGATCGAATTGATAAACCCGATCATCCTGACCAAGTGGGGGAGCGCCGAAAAAGCGATAGAGATTCCCGTCATAGGTTTGCATCATCACCAGGCCTCCCAGGAAAAGGGCCAATATTGCGAGCAGGATAGAAGAGAGGTAACGCATCACTTTTCAGGGTTACGCACGGCGGGTGCTCCAGACAAAGAGAGAGATCAGCAAAAAGCCAATTGGGATGAAGAAAATAATGATGTTTTGGAGCCAACTGATTTCGCTGGGAATGAGATTGAGTTTTCTTCGTTCTAATCCACGGGGACCAATTCCCATTAGCTCCTCGCGACCGAGCAGCCAATGCGTCGAGTTCTTAACGAAATCCAATTGCTCGCTATTCATCCGCTCGGGGTCCAAGAAATCGCTCGTGGAAAGGATCATCATTTTCGAAACCGTTTCCTCAATCTTATCAAGGTTGGCATTTCCTTTGATGACTCCCGCGCCGATAAAGAGAGGTCCAGGGTAGTCCGAGGAATCATCAAAACTTGGATCAGGCTGCTTATAGTCAACTTCGCCCCAAAAACCTGGCGCGGTCTCAATCACTGCGAAGCAGCGGATTCCCTGTGTCACAAGATCCTCCGCGCCTTCCCGGATTTCCAAACTAGAAACACGACCTTCAAAACGGGTGGCCTTTCCTTCGAGAGAGACCGTGACACTGTTTACCGGAGCGTTCACCGAGAAAAGTGCTTGAACTTGACTGTCGGTGCGACCGTTTGTGACTTTCAAGACACGATCATCACGGCGGGTGACACCATGTTTTCGAAAGAAAGATCGGAGATTAGTGAGGTCCGCAGAGGGATCGAGAAAGGCTAAAATCGACGAGCTTGGTCTCTTCCAATATTCTTTTACGACAGCGAGTTCCTTATCGGTGAGATCATACTGCGGAGCTGCAAAAACAACTCCTTCCGCATTCTCGGGAATCTTATTAATTTCTGAAATTCTGATGGGCGCAAGAAAAACGTTGAGACGTCCCATCGTCTCGGACAAAACTTGACTGGGATTTACTGAGGCAGTGGCATCGAGGTCATTCTTATCGGAAATCAAATACATGACTCGTGGACGTGGTTCGATTGCCGCCTGCAGATAGGAGGTTAGCATTTCCTCGTCTTGGTAACCGATCACCCGGCGTTGCTTATTCTCATCAGAGCGCATCACCAGCATGTCTTCAACTCTGACAAAACTCAGTCCGGCATTCGGTGATGTGGGATCAAGCGGTGGGCTTAATCGACCGTCGATGATGAAGATATCATCGCTGAATAGCTGATCAGCCAGCAAGTCGCTGTAATTATTAGCGACCTCCAAGGAGCGATCTTGATCTCGAATGGGATCAAGGTAATCAACATCGAGCTTTCCCTCAGCCAGTCGTTCATACTCTTCGATCAAAGTGCGCAAGCGCGCGTAATGCGTAGAGTTTTTCCGCAACGCCGCGATTACTTTTACAGGCTCTTCGCGATCCTGAAGCTGTGATGACTTTAAAAGGCTGGTAGTCTGTTCCGATAGGGTGAATTGCGAGGTCTTCGTCAGATCCATCCGCTCATGATGGAGAATTCCTATATAAAAGGCGCTCATTAGAATCACAACAGCGAGGAGAAGTTGAATGGCAACACGAGAGCCCGTTCCGACCCTCGTAATTGGGGTGGGGGGGGGAGCCATCTCGGAGAGATTTGTTTTAGGATCTTCATTCATGGCTTCCAACGTCGGTAGTCCAACAAGTGATGAGTAATGAAAAGTGTAAAGCTGGTGGTGGTAAGATAATAAATAACGGGTCGAGTATCGATCAGGCCACGGGAGAAGGTCGCAAGATGTTCTCGAGATGAGATGAAACTAAAGAAGGGAGCTGCATCGATCTGATCTCCATAGAAGAAGGTGATTAACCCGAGGAGAAAGTGAACGAAGAGGATTCCCACACAAACGACTCCGGCAATAATTTGGCTCGAAGTAAGGCACGATGCCAAACAACCGAAGGCGATAAACAGCGCTCCCATGAGGGCCAGAATCGAGAACACCCCAACTAACTCTCCGCTGGAAAAGGGAGGGGGGACGTTAGTGATAATGGTGAAGAGTTTAAAGTGAAAAAAGGCAGGTATCCACAGAATCAGATAAGTAACATACGATGCGAAATACTTGGAAAGTACCACGTGCCAAGTTTTCACCGGGGCGGTGAGGAGGCCTTCAAGAGTTCCCGCCCGGCTCTCTTCAGAAAAGAGACGCATCGTAAGAACAGGGAAGAGGAACAGGAAATAGAACCAAAAGGTGGGCGCCTGAAAGGTCGCGAAGACGAGGCTTTCAGACCGGGGAGAGTCCAAGAAGCCTTTCATTGTCGTAGAGAGCGAGAGAGCCTGCATGAGTGCTGCAAACCCACAGATCAACCAGCCAAAAGGCGATAGAAAGTAGGATTTAAGCTCTTTGAAAAAGAGAATTCGGAAGGTGCGCATCTGACTAGTCTTTTCTCGTGAGTTCTACGAAAACCTCTTCCAAGTTCGCGTTTCGACGAGCGAGGGAACGAAGAGGCCATCCTTTTTCGGCAGCCAAAGCGGCCAGACGAATCCGGGTGTCGGTGTTTGGAGCGACAAAGACCGAGAACCTTGTCCATCCATCTTGCAGAGGTTCACTCGTGACCTTTGTGACATTGTCCAAGGTCGGGAGAACAGTCTCTCCAACTTCCGGAGCAATCTTGAGTTCCATTGTCACTCTCCCTGCCCGCCTCATCGAGGATATGAGGTTCAACGGAGAGTCTGCTGCCTTCACCCTACCCTCATCGATAATCACGACCTTGTTACAGGTCATTTCGACTTCGCTCAAAATGTGGGTCGAAAGAAGAATGGTGTGCTCTTGGCCCAAATCTTGGATCAATCGTCTGATCGCCCGAATCTGATTGGGATCGAGACCGTTTGTGGGTTCATCGAGAATGAGGAGTTCAGGTTCGTGAATGAGGGCATCAGCCAAGCCAACCCGTTGCCTATAGCCTTTGGAGAGGGTCTTGATCATTTTGCGCCGCACATGAGTGAGCCCACACGTTTCCATCACCTCGCCAAGTCGGGTGCGGAGCTTACTTCCGGAAAGTCCTTTCAGTGCCCCACGAAAGCGCAAATACTCTTTAACGCGCATCTCAATATAAAGAGGAACATTTTCCGGCATGTAGCCGATCTTCTTTCGCACCTCGAGTGACTCTCGGAAAATATCGAGTCCGGCGATGCGCGCTGCCCCGGAACTAGGTGGGAGGTAACCGGTGAGCATTCTTAGGGTGGTGGTCTTTCCGGCGCCATTAGGCCCCAGAAATCCGACGATTTCTCCGCGCTGGACTTCAAAAGAAATCTCATCGACCGCCAAATGGCGGCCATAGCGCTTACTGAGATTTACAATCTCGATCATGCGATGGTGAAAATAGAGGTGGGATTAGGAGCTGAGCGATTGACTCGCGAAGGTGTGGGAACTAACTAACGGCACCGGGCGTGCGATTCCAAGCTCGAATCTCGACCTCCTTACCAACTCATTACCATGTCCTCGCACATTTCATCACGCCTCAATGCGTCACTTCTGGATGAAAAGTATGCGGAGTGGGAGAACGACCCTCAATCAGTGGAGCCTGTCTGGTCAGCTTTCTTCGAGGGATTTGAGTTGGGCTCGACCCAACCGGAAAAGGGCGGTCCTAATGGCAGCAATCCCGCAACTACAAGCTCAGCAACTCTCTCTGAGGAACAGCTAATGTTCCGGGGGAAGGTCGTGAGCCTTGTCTACAACTACCGCACACTGGGTCATACTCAAGCGCACATCAATCCGCTCGATGATGCTCCAAAGCAGAATCCCAGACTTGAATTGACGGCATTTGGACTCAAGACGAGTGATCTCGACAAAGAAGCGAGCACACAATTTTTTCGAAAAGGGGAATCGATGCCCCTTGGATCACTGATCGAAGCTCTTCACGAAACCTATTCTGGGAAAATCGGCTTTGAATTCATGCACATCCACCAGACGGAGGTGCGCCATTGGATCAGACAGCGTCTCGAAAACCGGGTGGCCCGGCCTGATATCACGACAGAGGATAAGAAAAAAGCACTGCAATGGCTCCTCGAAGGAGAGCTTTTCGAAAGCTTCCTTGGTAAAAAGTTTCTGGGGGAGAAGCGATTCTCCCTCGAAGGAGGAGAAGGCTTGATCGTCCTCCTAAATCGAATCCTTGAAGCGTGTCCCAGTGCGGGAGTGAGCGAAATTGAAATGGGCATGGCTCACCGGGGCCGGTTGAACGTCTTGGCGCATTTCGTCAAAAAATCACTATCGACTCTCCTTTACGAATTCACCCCGAGCTATGTGCCAGATCTGGTGGCAGGGGATGGTGATGTGAAATACCATCTCGGATACGAAAAGGTTCGCAAACTTCCGGATGGCGAAGTCCGCATCAGCCTGGCAGCCAACCCGAGCCACCTTGAAGCGGTGAATCCGGTGGTGGAGGGGAAGGCACGAGCCAGGCAGCGCCTCATTGGTGATGACGGCGCTCAAACGGACCGCACGGTGGTCCTTCCGCTCCTCATCCATGGTGATGCCGCTTTTGCAGGACAAGGTCCGGTAGCCGAAGTTCTCAATCTTTCACAGCTAGAGGGTTATCGTACCGGGGGAACAATCCATCTGATCATTAATAATCAGATCGGATTCACGACGATGCCGGAGGACGCGCGCTCTTCGCCCTACGCGACTGATGTGGCCAAAATGATCGAAGCACCCATTCTTCATGTGAATGGCGAGCGTCCCGAGGAACTCATCTGGGCCGCGCAATTTGCACTCGATTTCCGACAGGAGTTCAGCCGCGATGTCGTGATCGACATGTATTGCTACCGTCGCCAAGGGCACAACGAAAACGATCAGGCGGCATTCACTCAGCCACACATTTATCGCAAGATAATGGGTCGCAAGACGGCAGGACAGCTCTATCGAAACGAGCTCATCGGAGCAGGGGTGATTTCGGAATCTGAAGGCCAAGCGATCCACGACAAGATTTGGGAGGAGCTTGAGGAGGGGTTGAGCAAGATGCGGAAACACAGCGATGAAGGCGACAGGACGGTCTTCACGGGTTCAACTGCTGAGGTTCAGCCGGAGTTTAGTTTCGACAATGTCACAACAGGAATTTCACTCGAACAGCTCCAGCACATCGGGAAGACACTCACGACGATTCCTGAAACTTTCTCTTTGCATCCGACTCTCGCGAAACGTTTCATCCCACGAAGAATTGAAGCGCTTGAAAACGGGGGACCTTTTGATTGGGCATTTGCTGAATCATTGGCGTTTGGAGCTCTCTTGATTGAGGGGTATCCAGTTCGTCTCTCAGGGCAGGATTGCCGACGTGGCACCTTTTCGCAGCGTCATGCGGTGTTCTACGATTATGGCACTCGTGCGCGCTATATTCCTCTGCGGAATCTAAGTGAAAAACAGGAGAGATTCTGCGTTTATAATTCGCTTCTTTCTGAGACGGCGGTGCTCGGTTTCGACTACGGCTATTCTTTAGGTTGCCCCAACATGCTCATCCTTTGGGAAGCTCAATTCGGCGACTTTGCCAATGGGGCTCAGGTCATTATTGATCAGTTCATTTCCTCTGCGGAATCCAAATGGCAAACCCCTAGCTCGATGGTGATGCTTCTTCCTCACGGATACGAGGGTATGGGACCCGAGCACTCGAGCGCCCGACTGGAGCGTTTTCTTCAGCTTTGCGCAGAGAAAAATATGATAGTGGGGAACTTTTCGACACCGGCGCAATATTTTCACGCTCTGCGTCGACAAAAGCATTCACCCACCCGGAAACCGCTAATTCTGATGACGCCCAAGAGTCTCCTAAATCATCCTCAAGCAGTTTCCCACCTTGAGGATTTCCTCGATGAAACAGCGTTTCAGGAAATCATCCCCGATCATCACGAATTTGATAATCCGGAGCGAGTGAATCGAGTCATCTTTTGTAGTGGAAAAGTCTACTATGACCTCCTTACTCACCGGGAGGAAGATAATATCAAACACGCTGCGATTGTCCGCGTTGAGCAACTCTATCCTCTTGATGCCGACGGGATTAAAATGGCAACGAGCCCCTATGCCTCGGCAAAGAAATTCATTTGGTGTCAGGAAGAACCTCTTAACATGGGCGCTTGGTCATTCATACAACCGCGACTCGAGCGCATCACAAAATCCCGCGTCCGCTACGCCGGCCGGGACCGTGCATCCAGCCCCTCAACTGGCTCCAAAGCCGTTCATAAACGCGAGCAGAAGATGCTCGTAAAAAAGGCCTTTTCCGTCTAGTTTTTTACATTCTTCTCTTACCTCGATGTTTCACGAAATTAAAGTTCCACCAGTCGGTGAATCAATCACCTCTGCTCTTGTTGCTCAATGGCATAAGAGAGAGCGGGATGTCGTCCAAAAAGGGGAAACCCTCGTCACTCTCGAAACAGACAAAGTGTCGAACGAACTTGAAGCAGAGGTATCTGGCACTCTTTCCATCACCGTTCCAGAAGGTGAAGAAGTCTCTATTGGAACTGTCGTTGGAATGATTACCGAGGGAACAGTCACCGCGGCCCCTCTAGCGCAAGCATCGGAGAAGAAGACAGGGGAGCCAAAGAAATCTCTTGGCCAGAAAAACCAGGGAGAAGTCGTCCCAATCAAAGTTCCAGCGGCCGGAGATTCGATCACTTCTGCCACGGTCGCGGCATGGTCGGTAGCCGATGGGTCTTATGTTAAAGAAGGAGAAGTCATGGTGACTCTCGATACCGATAAGGTCTCATCCGAACTTGAAGCCGAAGTCGCTGGAGTCATCAAAATTGAGGTTTCCGAAGGATCAGAAATCGACATCGGAGCGACTCTTGGAACGCTGACTACAGGACCAGCTCCTGAGGGAATCAAGGAAGAGAAGGGGACTTCCCTATTACAAAAAACACTGCAAGAAAAAGAGCCCGTTCAAGCGGCTCCAACTTCGATTCAAAAAAAGAAAATTGCGCCGTCAGCTGAGGAAGGCCGCTTTACTAGGAGAAAAATGACGCCGCTGCGGCGCAAAATTTCCCAACACCTCGTCAACGCCCAGCAAACTGCGGCCATTCTGACCACCTTTAACGAGGCTGATATGTCGGCCGTGATGAAGCTTCGCAAACAAATCCAGGAGGACTTCGTCGCAAAACATGGCGTGAAGCTTGGGTTTATGTCTTTTTTCATTAAAGCGGTGGTTCAAGCGCTCAAAGAGGTGACCTCGATCAACGCCCGCATTGAAGAAAACGATATTATCGAGAATCATTTCTTTGACATCGGAGTCGCGATCGGAACAGAGAAAGGGCTTGTGGTTCCTGTTCTTCGGGACTGCGATCAAAAGAGCTTTGCGCAGATCGAGCAGGATATTTTGGATTATGCGATGAAGGCTCGCGACGGAAAAATCGAATTCTCTGATCTCTCTGGCGGTGTTTTCACGGTTTCGAATGGCGGCGTTTATGGCTCACTCCTGAGCACGCCAATCCTAAATCCCCCACAAAGCGGCATTCTAGGAATGCACACTATCCAACAACGCCCGATGGCGGTGAATGGAGAGGTGAAGATTCTCCCGATGATGTACTTAGCAATGAGCTATGATCACCGACTCGTCGACGGAAAGGAAGCGGTGACATTTCTAATCAGCGTTAAGAATAGCATTGAGAACCCGACGCGTCTCATGCTGGAAATGTAGACAATATTCGAAGGAAATCTCTACGCGCCACCGCCGACTGATCGCGATGTCCTTGTTTAATTATCCAGTGCTGGTGGCTGCGGAGTTTCCGGCCTACTGCGCCAGCGGGCCGGGTAAGGTGGTTCAGTTACTAGTCGGTGAAAACTTGGGAATTTGGATCATTCGTGAAGTTTTTACCATTCGAGAACGTGTTTAAAGGCGATTGGGAGTGGTCGGGAGCGGAGGAATATTTTAAATACCCAAAGATCGGGGGACTTTTTGATCTCATTGATGTGTTCGTGATTTTCCGTTCGGAACACAAAACAACCTTCACGACGAAATGGCCGGGATCCGTATGATTCGAGCTTGAGTTAGCACCAATCAATCAATAGGGCCTCACCATTTACTTTAGGGGTTAGTCCAAGCTATAGACAAAGCATTACATATATTGTGTGAAGTTACTAAAGAGGGGTTCTCTATGTTCCTACCAGAAACAGTGCCATTCACACAATCCACGTAAAATTTCGGATGATGATCTCTTTTCGCTTCGCTGCGTCTGAGCTCCTGTGACCGGCTTTCCCAAAAAAGAAACTTCCGCAGATTTCTCTTTGGTCTGGTGGGTTTGACCGCAGAGCGATAGGTCACGAGCAAAATGGCAATGTCTAGGGTCTCGGCGCAGTTCGTATTAAAATATGCGATTCTCAAGGCCTTTAAAAATCACCTAATGAACGAGCTTCAGGAATTTTTTCTCGGCCTTATTGGCAACCACGGCAAAAACCTGATCACCTTTACTGAGGACGTCATCGGCGCTTGGGACGGTTGCGTGTAGACCTTTAAGGAGTCCCACAAGAACACAGCCTTCGGGCCATTTCATTTCACCCACTTTTTTTCCGTCGGCTTTAGCTCCTCCATTAATCTGAGTTTCAATCACCATTCCATGTCCCAATTTGCGGACCACATGAAAGTTCTCCGTTGTGAGGAAACGTGAAATTTCCCTCCTCGAGGCTTCCCGCGGACTGACGGCCGCAACCACCCCAAAATGCCGACCAGAGCCACTGATCGCTTTTGCATAATCAGCACGGTGAATTAATGTGAGACAGTTTTGTGCACCCAGACTATTTGCCTGCAGGCAGGTCATGACATTGTCCTCATCACTGCTACTTGTTGCCACGAAAAAATCAGCGTCACCAACTTGCTCCTCCTCGAGCTCGGAAAGTGACGTCGCATCCGCATTGATCACGGTCGTGTTTGAGAGCTTATCCGCCAGATCATTCGCGAGATCCACGTCACGCTCGAAGATTCTCACCCGACAATCCCAGCTTTCTAACATTTGCGCGAGCGCAAAGCCATACTCGCCACCACCGAAGATGACGACGCTGGGTCCTTCCTTCTTGCTCACTTCCTTTTGAAGGCTCTCTACCAATTGGCGTAACTTTCTTGGTTCTCCAAAGATAGTAATAATGTCCGCAGCCTCAAGGATGGTTTCCGCGTTAGGAACTTCATGAACATCGCCGCGACTCACCAGAGCGATCCGCGTGCGGCCAGGAAAATTAATTTCCCGAAGTGGCTTACCAAGAACATCACTTTTTGGACTTACTTTAACCTGCTGGAGTTCAATTTTTCCACGCGCAATTTCCTCAACAACCAAGGAATCCGGATTCCGGATAAATTTTGCTAATTCAATCGCTGATAGTCTCTCGGAACTGAAAATATGATCGATATTGAAATGCCCCCGAAAGTCAAAAAGCCACTCTTCCCGCTGCAAGCCTGGGTGGACACGGCTAATGACACGTTCGACGCCAAGCGATTTCGCAATGCTCGCGCTCATGAGGTTTACTGTGTTTTCGCTCGTCAATGCGAGAAACAATTCGCAATCACCAATGCGCGCCTCTGCAAGGAGATTGATGCTGCAACCATCCCCGACAATCACTTTTGCTTCGATCTCCCTTTCGAGTTCGGCAGCTCGAGGCCCATCACTCTCGATAACGGAAATAGTGTGGCCCCGACGGGAAAGATCGATAGCCAAATGACGACCAATTTCCCCTGCTCCCACGATGACTATATTCATATTATTATGTTACTTGCATTGTCGCCCTCCTGAGGCCTTTCGCGAAGGAAAATCTTCTACGAGTGATCGCGGTGTTTCTCGTAGGCTCCAATGATTCTCCCGACAACAGGATGACGCAAAACATCACTGGTGTCGAAATGATTGAAGAAGACTCCTTGAACTCCACGCAGCGCATTTTCTGCCTCCAAAAGCCCGGAATCGGATTGGCGCTTTAAGTCGACCTGCGAGCCATCGCCGGTAATCACACAACGAGAACCTTCTCCTAATCGCGTGAGAGCCATAAACATTTGCTCCCTCGTGGTATTTTGTGCCTCATCGAGGATCACGAAACTCTTAGAAAGAGTACGGCCCCGCATATAGGCGAGAGGCGCAATTTCGATACTTCCATCCTCGAGCCTGCGTTGGCCATCTTCGAAGCCTAGCATATCATCGATCGCATCATAAAGCGGTCGGAGATAGGGCGCTACTTTGTCGCGCATATCACCAGGTAAAAACCCGAGGGCTTCCCCTGCTTCCACCGCTGGTCGAGTAAGAACCACTCGCTGAACCTCTTTCTTTCTTAGCATATGCAGACCCATAGCAACCGCGAGGTAGGTTTTTCCGGTTCCCGCAGGGCCGAGTCCAAAGACAACTTCATTTTCAAGCATCGCGTTCAAATACTCAAGTTGGTGGGTAGTTCGAGCAACCACCGGCTTTCGCCCCCTGGCTCCAACAAGCTGAACTCGAACTAGGTCCGATATTCCGGAGCTGTCACCCTTGCCATTTGCAAAGTCGACCGCGGTTGTAAATTCCCGTTCCGCAATTTCAGTGCCATTGCGACGAGCGCCCTCCAGATCTTCAAAAATTCTTTCGACAAGGTTGCACCCTTCTTTATTACCCGTGGCAGTAATCCACCCTTCTCTAGTAACAATTCTTACGCCTGCCTTTTGCTCCAAATACTTCAGGATTTTTTCATCATGCCCAAAAAGCGATTGAAGAAAACGCGGTGTCTCGTATTCCAGTCGGAGCTGATGTTCGTCATCGAGTTCAATTAGCACGGAGTCCTCCTAGTTTGCTTGGAGTGAAAAAACGAGCTGGATTATTGCCCCTCCACAGCCACGGGACTCATTGTCGCTGCTTCTTGGCACACCGGGAGACAGAATCGGCCCACTTCCGTTTCGCAACGTGCACAGCAAAAGAACTGGGCATTGCAGGGCTTCCAGCTGCAATTACGATACCGAATGGAGGGCTCATTACAGATGGCGCAATGGGAAATGATCGACGAACCTCCAGTTCTATTGACTGGGACACTCAGACGCTCGTCAAAGACGTAGCACTCGCCCTCGAAACCTTCTCCTTTCACCGATTCGTCCTTTCCGTAGGTTACGATTCCGCCATCGAGTTGATAGACGTCCAAAAGTCCTTCTTTTAATAGAAAACCGCTAAACTTTTCGCAGCGGATTCCGCCGGTACAGTAGGTTAGGATTTTCTTACCCTCCAATTCGTTACGGTGCTCCCTAACCCATCCAGGGAGATCTCTGAAACTTGGAACGTCTGGGAGGAGGGCCCCTTCAAAACGGCCAATTTCCCACTCATAGTCATTTCGAGCGTCAATGATGACGACGTCATCGCCATTCATCATCTCCCGCCATTCGTCTGGCTTCAGATGAGTTGCGGTAAGATCTTCGGGAGAAAAATCGTCAATTCCTAAATTAAGGGACACCACTTCGTCACGGACCTTGAGCGAGAGTTTTGGAAAAACATGAGTATCGGAATGGTCGATTTTCCAGGAAATCCCAGCAGTTATTGGATCCTCGTCCATTGCACATCGGTATTCAGCGGTGTCGCTGATTGAGCCAGAAACCGTGCCATTAACCCCTTCCCTGGCGATAAGAATCCTGCCCTTGAGATTGAGTCTTTCGCAAAGAATACGGTGATTCGCAGCATAGTCTTCGGGATCCGAAATGCGGCAATACTTGTAATAAAGAAGAACCTCGTAGGGGGAATTCATCGCTGTCAGCGAGAGCTAAAAAACTCTCGGCCAAAAAGCGAGGTCTCTTTTTCATTAACCCTGCAATAACATCTCAGAAAAAGCGTCAAAAGATGATCGACAGATGAGACAGGCCTTAGAAAGTAATTCCGACAGACAAACTAGCGCGCAGCATTCGCTACCACCTTAACGCTCTATTCTAATAGATGAAAGACAGCTCGATCTCACCCTTCGCCGACCACCCCGGAACACCCCGTATCATTCCTCCTTCCCCAGCGGGGATCAAGGGAAAGGTCGTTTATTGTAGCAGTGACGAGGTCCAAAAACGCATCATCCCTCCCTCTCCCGTTAAGATTACTGGCGGTGTCCGCTATTTGTCAGGCGAGAAGTTAGCTACCGTGGCATCCAGTCGAGCGACTGGGGCCCCTGACGACGAAGCCCCGGAGATCACCCTTCCATCGAACAACGGGAGTCTCCCGGCTGATGACGTTGCTGCGATCAATCAACTCGGTCAGAAATACCAGGTCTTTAAAAGTGAACTCTCCAAGGTCATCATCGGCCAGGAAGAGGTCATCGAGCAGCTCGCTATTTGTCTCTTCTCCCGTGGTCATGGTCTTCTCATGGGAGTTCCAGGCTTGGCAAAAACTCTTCTCGTTTCCTCTGTCGCAGAGACTCTTAATCTGGATTTCAAGCGCATCCAGTTCACGCCCGACTTGATGCCATCTGACATCACGGGAACTGACATCATTCAGGAAAATGAAGAAGGCCGCCGTGAATTCGAGTTTGTCAAAGGGCCCGTCTTCGCCAACATCGTGCTCGCCGATGAGATTAACCGCGCACCCGCCAAGACCCAGTCAGCAATGCTTGAGGCCATGGGTGAGCGAAAGGTCACCGTTCTTGGCAGAACCTACCCTCTGTCCCCGCCCTTTTTCGTTCTAGCGACTCAAAACCCCGTCGAGCAAGAAGGGACCTACCCCCTGCCCGAGGCTCAACTTGACCGCTTCATGTTCCTCATCGAAGTGGAATATCCAACCGAGGCCGAAGAGCGCAGGATCGCCCGTGAGACCACTGGAGCAGACAAGCCCCCGCTCAACGGCCTTCTCAGTGGCGAGGAAGTCATTAACTACCAGAATCTCGTTCGTAAGGTTCCTGTTCCCGATCATATTTACGATTACGCCGTGGAGATCGTCCGACGCACTCGCCCAGATTCCGACGCAGCACCCGAATGGATCAAAGAATTCGTGGGCTGGGGCGCAGGCCCTCGTGCGGTGCAGTATCTTATCCTCGGATGTAAGGCCCGCGCCGCACTTCGTGGAACCTATATGGCCTCGCTTGAAGATATCGAAGCGGTCGCCCAGCCCGTCCTAGGTCACCGCGTTCTCACCAATTTCGCTGCTGAATCGCAGGGCATGACTTCTAAAAAGATCGTTGCTCGGTTGATTGAGGAGATGCGGGATGATGCTTAAGTGATCTCTACTAGAGGTACATGAAATACGATTTCCTCGATACTGAAGTGCTCGCCCGACTTAAGGCGATCCCGATGGAGTCGCGTTTTCCGATGATCGGAAATGTCGCGGGCCGTCACCGATCCCCACACCGCGGATCATCCGTTGAGTTTGCGGAATACCGAAAGTATGTTCCTGGCGATGACACCCGCCGTCTTGATTGGAAGGCCTTTGCCCGTTCCGACCGCTACTACATTAAGGAGTTCGAAGCCGATACCAATCTCCGCGCATACTTCGTCGTTGATTCGTCGGGCTCGATGAACTTTTCCTCGGGTGAGAATCCCACCAAGATTGAATTCGCCCGACGCATTGCCGCCACCTTGAGTTATCTCATCGTCAACCAAGGAGATTCCGTGGGTCTCTCTTGTTGTAACGAAAAACTCCATCTGGAGATCCCTCCAAGCCGTCGCCCTGCCCAGCTGCAGCACATTTTTGAATCGCTTCAAACGGTCGAACCCAAAGGGGAAACAGGCCTTATCCAAGCACTTCACACGATCGCCGAAAAGATCCAACAACGTGCGCTTGTTGTGGTTCTCTCGGATTTTTTCGTGGAAACCGATGAATTGGCTGACGCCCTCCAGCACCTTCGCTTCCGCAAGCACGACATTGCGATGTTTCACTTGCTCGATCCCCAAGAGATCGCGTTTCATTTCGAAAGACCTCACCGGTTTATCGATCTTGAAGATGGTACCACCGTGGTGGCAGAGCCCAATCTCATAGTCGATGAGTACCACGCAGCGCTTAACGAGTTCCTCGCTACAACCGAGAAGAATTGCCACAACGTGAATGCCGATTATCAGCTACTCCAAACCGATGCGAATATTGAAGAAATTGTCTCGGGCTTCATCACCGGACGTCTCAGAAAAAAAAGATAACCTCCACTCTTGAACTTCCTCGTACCAGCGCTCCTTTGGGGGCTCCTTGCAGCAGCCATCCCGGTGATCATTCACCTTTTGAACCGACGCCGCTTCCGCACGGTGAAGTGGGCTGCCACGACCTTTCTTTTAAAGGCCTCGCGGGAATCTCGTGGAAAAAAGCGGCTCAAGCACATTCTTATTTTGGCCTGCCGTGCCCTGGCCATCGCCGCGCTTATCTTTGCTGTCGCCCGTCCACTCGTCGGAAGTTTTCTGGGTTGGGGAAGCGGCTCCGTGGAAACAGTCGTTCTCGTTCTCGATCGTTCACCCAGTATGGAAATACGGGGAGCTGATGGACAACCGAGTCAACGCGAGGCGGTTCTCGAGCGCATCGCGACCTCGCTCAAGAGCATGGGGGAGCCTCGTCTCGTTCTTATCGATAGCGCCACCCGAGAAATGCAAGATGTAGCCTCCCCCGAAGTTCTCCCTGAACTCTCGAGCACTCAGTCAACCGACACGCAAGCCGACATTCCCGGACTCCTCATTACTGCAATTGACTACCTTCAGGAAACGAATCCCGGGAAGGCTGAAGTTTGGCTCGCCTCCGACCTCCAGCGGGGGGATTGGAAAACGGCCGACAATCGCTGGCAAGCGGTGCAAAGTGGGATCGAAAACCTTCCGACAAAAACCAAGCTTCGCATCTTGGCGACGGACACAAAAAAACGACAGAATCTCTCACTCGAATTGGTCTCCTCGAGGAGAATTGATAGCGATCTCTTTCTTGATTTAAAACTCTCCCGAGCTGAGACAACGGGTGATGCCTCAGCGGCACTGACTTTTTCTCTTAACGGGGCCCGCACTTCGGAACGTATCACTATTACTGGACAGAACTCCCGTTTTCAAAAGCGCCTTTCGCTCGGCGCTGGCAATACAAGCGGTCATGGTTGGGTTGGATTAACTTCTGACAACAATCCGCGCGATAATGCGGTCTTTTTTGCTTATGGTCCCCGCTCAAACGTCCTGAGTTATTTGGTGTCTGATGCTCCCACGAACCAGGCCGCACGCTTCCTCCATCGGGCCGCCGCCCCTTTGGGGTTCACCCGACAGGAATGCCAGGTTCTCACGCCGGTAGAAACGAGGAGAATTGATTGGTCAAGAGCGTCCCTCATCATTTGGCAAGCGGCCATCCCTAAGGGCGCGGTAGCCTCCGAAATTCTCCAGTTTGTCGAAGGCGGAGGTTCGCTTCTCTTTGTCCCGCCTGAAGTCGAGTCAAGTGAGTCTATCTTTGGACTCTCGTGGGGAGAAGAGCAGACCGCACCCGATGACCAATTCTTCATTACCGGTCCATGGGTCCCTGACGATGGTCCCTGGGCGCATGGAACCAATGGTATCCCCCTTCCTCTGAAGGAATTGCGGGCTGTTAAACGTCGAAAGATCGATGGCGAAGCTGCTATTTTCGCCGAATGGGACGACAAGTCCCCTCTCTTGGTCCGCTATCTCACCGGGAAAGGAACCGTCATCTTTATGGGAACTCTCCCGGATGATAGATGGTCCAATCTTGAGTTCACCGCCCTCCACCTTGTCGCCGCCCAGCGCCTTATTCAAAAAGGAACCGATCGTCTTCACTCTGGCTTCCGCGCCGTCGCTGGAAGTGAAAAGGCGGAGACGAAAAATGATGAAGTCCGTGAGCGACTCGACACTTTCGAGGATGACGACCCTTCACAAGAGCACTACCGCGCCGGCGTTTATCGACTTGGCGAACGCGTCATTGCCGTGAATCGAAAACCTGCCGAATCCTCACCCGAAAAGGTCACGAAGGAAGGGCTCAAAGAGCTCTTGGGAGACACTTCCTACTCTCTCTTCAGTGACGAAAACAGCAGGGACGATTTGGTCAAAGAAGCCTGGCGTGCCTTCCTGATTGCGGTTCTCGTATTTCTCATCACGGAAGCCCTCCTCTGCCTTCAGCCCAAGCCCGGACAAACCCCGATTAAGGGTGTCACCAAGCCCGTTTCTACCCCGTGAGACATTTCAATTTCGGCAACCTCCACTTTCAAGCCAGTAACTTCATCCTAGTGCTCGTTGTATTGGCTCTCGTTGCCACCGCAGTCTTGTGCTTCATTGCTGTTAAAAGGTCCCTGCGACCAAAGCGCACCGGAATTCTTGAAGGGCTTCGTTTTCTCTGTGTCCTCATTGCTGCCATCATGCTTCTTGGCCCAGAGTGGCGCACGGTGGAATCGTCGGATCTTCAACCCGAAATCGTAATCATCTGGGACGACTCCCTCTCGATGTCGACTGAGGATGCACGCCTCCCTAAATCCCTCTCCGCGGATGAAAAGATCGTGGCTCGACAGGATCTCGTAGAAAAAATTCGAGAAAGCGAGTTTTGGAAACCTTTTGAAGTTGATGACAAAAATCGCGTCACATTTGCCAGCTTTGGATCCCCTCCCGCCGATGGAGATCCTGCCTTGATCGCAATGGCTGGCTCGGATCTTAATCAAGCACTCAAGGACACTCTCGAAACAGGGCGCAATCTTCGTGCCGTTATTTTTTTGAGCGACGGGTCTTGGAATATCGGTAAGTCCCCTGTTGATGCCGCTCAGCAAATGCGCATCCGTGGAGTCCCTATCTACAGCCTCGGAACCGGAGCAGCCAATCGACTTCCCGATCTCGATCTTGAATCGGTCAATGCTCCTACCTACGGAATCGTCGGCGAGAACGTGCAAATCCCCTTCACTATCGCGTCGTCCCTCTCCCGGGATGTGCGCACCATCGTGAGACTCCGAAGCGATAGTGGAAAAGAGCGGACCAAGGATATTGTCATTCCTGCCAACAGCACCTTTTACGACTCCATGCTATGGCGGATTGAAAAGGAAGGTGCCAGCAAACTCGAACTTTCAATTCCTTACGCTAACGACGAACTCGTTGAGAGCAACAACTCCCGCGAATTCGTCATTGCAGGCAAGCCCGAGTCAATCAAAGTCCTGGTGATCGAAACTCTCCCCCGCTGGGAATATCGCTTCATTCGTAATGCCCTCTCCCGCGATCCTGGGGTCGTTGTTGATTGCCTCCTTCTCCATCCACAGCTTGGAAGTGGTGATGGCCCCGACTACATCGAGGCCTTTCCTGAGAAACTTGAAGACTTGCAAAAATACGATGTCGTTTTTGTTGGGGACGTCGGTATCGGTGAAGGCGGCTTGACCGTGGATCAGGCGAACCTGATCAAGGGTCTCGTTGAGAATCAAGCTTCGGGGGTCGTCTTTATCCCAGGCCCTCAAGGAAATCAATTTGGACTCGCTAAGTCCGAACTCGCCGATCTCATTCCTGTCGTCTTGGAAGAGGCTAAAAAGGAAGGTTACAGCGATAGCACAGCGTCGCCCATGCGGCTTACTACAGAGGGCGAAAAGAGTCTCCTCACTATGCTTGGCGACGACGAAAGAGAGAATGAATCCATCTGGCAGAGTCTCCCTGGATTCTACTGGCATGCTCCAGTTGTAAAAGCCAAAGCTGGAACTCAGGTTCTCGCGGTAAATGACAATCGACGAAACTCTTCAGGCCGCATTCCCATCCTCGTGACCTCACGTGCGGGATCTGGGAAGGTTCTATATATGGCAATCGATTCAGCTTGGCGTTGGCGGCGGGGAGTCGAAGACCTTTATCACTATCGCTTCTGGGGGCAAGTGGCGCGTTGGATGTCCTATCAACGAAATATGGCTGCGGGAGAGCGTGTCCGTGTCTTTTTCTCGCCGGAACGCCCCAAACCCGGCGAATCGGTTTTCATTTCTGCCAATGCCTTCTCGGTTGAAGGTGCTCCACTCATCGATGGTGCAGTGCAAGTCGACCTAACTGCACCCGATGGGAAGTCCCGGCGCTTGGAGCTTTCACAAGGAGATTCAGCATGGGGTGCTTTCAGTGGGAAGTTCGAGATCAACCAGCCGGGCACTTGGTCCTTGCGAGCGTTTGTTGCCGGAGACGAAAATGCCTCCGTTGAAACCAAAATCATCGCTCAAGCGGACCCTATCGAAAAAACTGGACTCCCCGCGCGCCTTGATGTCCTCGATGAAATGTCAAGGGTGTCCAAGGGACGTCTTGTTACTCCATCCCAGCTGTCCGACCTCGTGAATGAAATCAACTCTCTTCCCGAGCCCCAGCCCCTAGTGAACTCAATTAAACTATGGGCCCACTGGCTTACACCCACCTTATTGACCGCGTTCCTCGCCCTCTTTTGGACGGGCCGCAAGCTAAATGGGACCTTCTAAAGAGAGTTTTGGAATGAATTTAAAAAAACGATCTAACTAACTCGATGAGCCTCCACCGCATCAAGTGAAGACTCGTCTTTTTTACCAAGGATCTTCTTCATCTTCGCAAGCGCAATATTCTGTACCTGGCGAATCCGTTCCCGGCTCACACCAAAGTCCCGGCTAATTTCCTCAAGCGTAAGAGGCTTTTTTCCGTTGAGTCCGAAACGGTGATCAATGATGTGCGCTTCCCGCTCATCAAGACTATCGAGAAGTTCATCGAGTTCCCCGTGGAGATTGCTGTTTTCCAAAGTCATCGAGGGATCAACCGCCTTTTCGTCTTGAACCACTTCCCCAAGGTGAGTCCCATCATCATCGCCAAGAGGCGCGTCAAGCGAGACTGGCCGCATCGCATACTGTTTTAATAGGACTAGCTTCTTGAGGGGAATACCAAGCTCTTCACTCAGCTCCTCGTTTGTCGGGAGACGGCCTAAGTCCTCCGAAAGAAGCGCGGAAATCCGACGCACTTTGGCCAACTTGTCGATCATATGGACTGGCAGACGAATCGTCTTGCTTTGGTTCGAGAGGGCGCGCTTGATCGACTGCTTGATCCACCATGCGGCGTAGGTCGACAGCTTCCCCCCCTTTTCGGGGTCAAACTTATCAACCGCCTTCATCAAACCGATATTCCCTTCCGAAATAAGGTCAGCGAGCGGAAGCCCGTAGTCTGAATAGTCGCGGGCAATTTTCACCACCAACCGAAGATTTGCTTTGATGAGGTGCTCTCTCGCCTTTCCATCACCCTTTGAAATACGATCTGCCAATTCGATTTCCTTTTCAGGAGTGATTAAATCAGTCTTCATGATTTCACGCATGTAGACATTAGTGCTGCTATTTTCTGAGCTATTTGTCATCGCTTAAACCCTTGACGGGCATACTTAGACCTTAGTGCTAATTTTAACTTTTACTAGAAAATTCCATCAATTTTCAGTAATTATCGAAAACTCCACAAGTTCAGGAATGTGACCTAAATCGGTATTCCCTCAAAATGGTGGGATTTCAGCTCGAAAAGCCCTTCCAAAGAAGAGAAGCTTCCAGTGAGGATGAAAGACGAGGAAAGCATCGAGGAGATGATGCGGCAAGTGCGCCGGTTGGAGATCCGTGCCCGTCGCTTAGCGAGTGAGACCTTTTCGGGTGAATATCACTCTTCTTTCAAGGGCGCGGGACTCGATTTTGATGAATTCCGGGAATATCAGCCAGGTGATGAAATCCGCTTCATTGATTGGAATGTCACGGCAAGGATGCAGGAAACCTACATTCGGAAATTTAAGGAAGAGCGTGAACTCTCAGTAATCATCGTCGTCGACATCTCTGGTTCAACCGATTTCGGAAGTGAACGACTCTCTAAGCGCGAACGAGCCGCTGAGCTTACCGCTCTTATGGGATTTAGCGCGCGCTACAATGGAGACAAAGTAGGACTTCTACTCTTTTCAAAGGGGCCCGATCTCTACCTCCCTCCCAGAAAAGGTGGCAAAAACGTGATCCGCGCGATTAGAGAGGTTCTAACCACGAAACCCGAGGACCCGACAACCTCGATCTCATCCGCTTGCGAATTCCTTCACCAGTCACTCAAGAGGAAATCGCTGATCTTCTTTATCTCCGACTTCATCGACTGGGGCTTCGAAAAAACGCTGGGATCGCTGGCTCAGCAGCATGACGTGGTCGCGCTCTCTCTCATCGATCCGCTAGAGCAGAGTATCCCTGCAGTTGGGAAGGTTCAGTTCAAAGACCCCGAATCAGGATTTTCCGCGGTCGTAAACACTTCGAATCCGAATGCTCAAATGGGACTTTCGAAACTTTCGCGAAGATATCGGGAGGGACTTACCGCTTTCTTCAACAAGCAAGGTATCGATAATACGGAGATTTCTACAATTGAAGATTATCTCCCCTCACTCCATCAACTTTTCCAGCGCCGCGCCCGGCGAAAAAACTAAACAATGCCAGACGAAGAACTGCCCGCGCTTCCCCACGATATCGGAGCCCCGGAGGATTATCTCCCAAGTACCCCCCTTTGGTTCTGGGTCGCTATCGCACTGGTGTCGCTCACGATAATCGTGATTATCGCCAGCCTAATCCGCCGTCTCTGCACCAAGAAGGCTCAGCCAGTGGCATTTGGTCCTGATCAATATATCGTAGCTCAACAGGGCTTGGGTAAGCTCAAGGATCAGGTTACCTCACTCCCCATCGGCCGATTCGCATCCGCAGTTTCACTCATCATGCGGGAATACCTCTCACACGTCCTTCGTGATCCAGCTCTCTTCGAAACTGATGAAGAAATGGCCGTGCGTCTAGAAAGCCTGAATCGCGTCCCTGCTTCCGCACGCTCCTTTCTCCTCGATCTCAGCTCCGCAAAATACGCTCGATCCCAGGTCGATGACCAGAGCGCACTTCAATTTCTCGAAGAAGCGATTACTGTGCTAAACGAGATTCGCCAATCCCAATCTTCGGAGAACCCATCATGAGCGCTTCTGATTATTTTGTCTTTGCGCAACCTTGGTGGCTCTTGCTTCTTCTGGCCGTTCCGGTTCTCATGTGGTTTGGATACAAGCAAGGGGCTCAAAGTTGGGTCATCTATCCCACTCTTCGTGTTCTGGGAACCTTGGGATATAAGTCGAAGGATCGTCCCTTCAAACTTGCACCCCTCATTTTACCTCTCATTCTGGTCCCAGCGATCTTTGCTCTCGCTCGACCACAGTGGCAAAACGAAAGGAGCTCACGAACGGCTAGCGGAATCGATATTCTGGTCGCTCTCGATATTTCACAATCCATGAACACGTCGGATTTTCAGTCCTCCGATCCCCGGTTCATGCGCCCGCAGCGCAGGATTGATGCGGCTCGCGACGTCATCCTAACCTTCATCGCGCAACGTGCCGATGATCGAATTGGCCTCGTCTCCTTTTCCGGTCGTCCTTATACCGTTGCTCCCTTGACACTCGAACACGAAGTTTTGAAGAGCAAGATCGCAGATATCATCCTCGTTAATGGACGCCGGGAAGAAGGTGGAACCGCCATCGGCAGTGCCATCAATGCCGCCAGTATCCGACTCGACAACCAAAAAGAATCGAAGAGTAAAATCGTAGTCCTCGTCACCGACGGCGCCAATAACTCCGGAAAGATTTCTCCCGAAGATGCGGCCGAGTTGGCAAACGATCTCGGAATCAAAATCTACACCATCGCCATCGGAAGCGAAGAAGGCCGGCTCCAGGGAATGGCCAGTCAGGAATACGATGAAGATACCTTGATCAAAATTGCCTCTACCACCGGTGGAGAATTCTTCCGGGCCAAAGATATTTCTGATCTCCGTGACGCTTTTAAAAGTATCGATGACTTGGAAAAAACTGAAGTTGTGCGCTCCAGCTGGGTTCAAGTGAAAGAGTATTACCCTTGGTTTCTCGCTCCCAGCGTCATCGCACTCGTGGGATACTTCCTTACGATGGCCTTCAATCCCCCGCCTTTCCCCTAGTCCATGAGTTTCGCCGAGCCCCTCTGGTTTCTTTTACTGATAGCAATTCCCTTGGTGATCGTTCTTCAGATCTTTATCTGGAAGCGACGTGGTAAAGCTTGGAAACAACTCATTGCGCAAAGACTCAGAAAGCGCCTCAGTCACCCACGTTCGGCCACGAAGCATTTCGTGGGACTTGCTTTGGCGATGCTCGGACTCCTGCTCTTGGTGACTTCACTAGCGATGCCGGAAGCGGGAGATGAATGGATCGAAACCCGCAATGAAGGCCGCAATCTCTTACTATGCATGGACATTTCTCAAAGCATGCTCACCGAAGATGTCGGCTCAGGGAGTCGACTAGATGCCGCGAAAGCTGCCGCGCTTGAAATTGCGGACCGTTTTCCCAATGACCGGATCGGCCTCCTCATCTTCTCTGGCGAAACTCAGATCACCGTTCCGCTCACCATCGATCATACCTTCCTCACCCAGACTATCAGCCAACTCAATCCGCTCGACCTTCCTCTGGGTGGATCCGATCTCTCTCAGGCACTCAAGGATGCCGTCGAGGTTTTCGTCGAAACGAAGCAACGCAATAATGTCATGATCGTCTTTAGCGACGGCGAGGATCATTCATCCGGAATTGAGTCCGCTGCACGGCGCGCGAAGGGCCAAGGGGTCTTCATTTACTCACTCGGTTTTGGGTCCGAAAAAGGTGACTTCATTAGGGATCCTCGGATGCGCGACGGCTTCTTCGTTGATCGACGAAACAATCGTGTCGTCAGCCAGCTCAAAGAAGAATCCCTCCGCACCATTGCTGCGGAGACAGGAGGCGTTTATTCAAAGGGCGCAGGCGGTGATTTTCTTCAAACCCTCAACGCCGCCGTTGGCCGCATGGATGTTTTTCAGCAAGAAGGAAATCACCAACGGATTGCGAAACCGGTCTATCAATGGTTTCTTCTCCCAGGTCTCCTATTTCTTATGAGTTCAATCATTGTCAGTCGTCTCCCTTCAGCCCCGATCGCAGCCTGCCTTGCGATCATGGTCTTCTTTTCTTGTTTAGACCAAGCGCAGGCTGGAGAACTCAGGGAGATCTACGAAGGAAAAGCCGCGAACGAACGCGGTGATCACGAAGCAGCTCACGAACATTTTCATGAAGCCGCGGAATCGGCCACCGGTGAAAGGGGTGCCAAACTCCACCTCGCTTCCGGCGCCTCCGCATCCAAAGCCAAGCTCTGGGGGGCAGCCGTCTCGTCCTACAGCCAAGCGCTCCTCGCAAACAATACCGAGATCCGACAAGATGCTCACTACGGGTTGGCGAACTCTCTCTTCTACCTCGGCTCTTCCCATGAGGATCAAGCCGAACGACAGAAAGCTTGGGGAGGTGCAGTGAAGCACTATGAGGAAAGTCTCAAAATAGAGCCTACTAAAGAGGCCGAGGAAAATCTCTCCTTCGTAAAATCTCTCCTCAAGAAAGATCAATCCGAGGAGCAGGAAGACAAAGAAGAGTCGGAAGAAAAAGACGATCAAGAGGAATCCGAGAAAGGCGAGGACGATCCGAAGGATGAAGGTGACCCGAAGGATGAAGGTGACCCGAAGGATGAAGGTGACCCGAAGGATGAAGGCAAAGAAGGTCAGCCTGATGAATCAGAAAAGAAGGACGGCAAGGAGGACTCAGACCCCAAAGAGTCCGAGGCATCTAAATCCGATCAAGAAAAGGGCGAGGAAGATGAAATGGCGAACCTTCAACCGGAAGAAAAACCGCCCAAGGAAGAGACCGCTGAAGAACGGGCACGCCGTATCCTTAATCAACAAGCTGACTTCGGTAAACGTCCCCCAAGCTCTCAGCGTCGTGTTCTTCGCCGTCCTAAAAAGGATTGGTAACCAGCCCCTCTTTCATTGATCCGCATGTTACGCGCCCTTCTTTTTTTGCTCCTGTCCCAATCTCTTTGGGGCCAGACTCCCTCGCTTCAAGCCGAGTTGAATAGCTCTTTTGTCGTTGAAGGAGAGGTGGCACTCGTCACCATTACGGTGCGAAATATCAACGTCACCGGATGGCCCACCCAGCCTAACGTCAGCCCACTCACTCTTAGGCAGGAAAGATACAGCCGCCACATTGTGAACAGAGATGTCTCGATCAAATTTAATTATGCCGTTTCCTCCATCAAGAGCGGAACTTTCACCATCCCTCCTTTCAGGATAGGGCAGGTTGTCAGCAATCCCCTCACCCTTACCGTCGCATCGAGGGATCAACTCAAAAAGAATTCAATCTCAATTGGAGGGCAGAGCTACCCCTATTACTCGACCATTTTCATCAATAACCTCACTCCCTATCTCGGTGAGACGCAGACCATCGAAGCACGCCTCTACTTGTCCGATCGCCTCCAGCTCGTAAATGCGCGTTATGCCGAAATTGAGAAAAATGAAGCGGTAATGTGGCGTTTTGATCCCGTCAAGAGCAACGGAGGACTTCAGGAAAATGGTCAATCTTTTTCCGCCGTCACCTATCGCAGCGCCGTCACTCCACTGAAGACCGGCCCGGTGAAAATTGGGCCGGGTAACGTAGAACCATTGGTTACCCGTAGTTCTTCGGGCCGGGGAAATATTTCATGGGAACGATATCAAATAAAATGCCTCTTTGATGAGATTCTCCTCAATGTCAAAGAGCTCCCCAGCCCCCCCCCTCCGGGATTCGCAGGAGCAATCGGTAACTTCCGGCTCTCAGCGAGTGTCGCAGGCCGCGAAATCGAAGTCGGCGACCCTCTCACGGTAGAACTTCAAATCACCGGATCAGGAAACCTTGACCAACTCGGACCTCCGAGGTTCCTCGATGAAGCGAGTCACTTTAAACAATTCGATATCACCAAGAAACCCCAGGGAACCGACCGCCGCACTCTTTCCGGCACAGTGGAATTTTCCCAAGTGATTCGACCCAATCAAGTCACCGATCGGCTCCCTCCTTATGAACTTGTCTACTTTGATCCCATCCTTTCCCAATATAGCAGTTCTCTAACTCCGGAAATTCCGCTCACTGTAGCCGCTTCGAAAAACCCCAGCCCTGTCACCGCTTCACCCACGGAGAAAGGGAGTAAAAACGCGCCTCTCACTTCCGGCTCCTACGTCATCCCGGCGGTCGCCGTTTCACAACCACTTTGGTTCTGGCAAATCTTCCCCGCACTCCTTTCGCTCTACCTGCTGATCAAGGCACTTCGCCCCAAATTTGCGAAAAAACAAAAACAGTCGCTCTCCCAAAGAGAATTCGCAAGGGAACTAAATGAGGTGACCTCCTCGAAAGATCGAACCGAAGTCTTCCGCCGTGCCTCCCGATTTCTGGATCGCTGGGGTGACAAAAAACCACTTCCCGAAGGCGCTAGCGAAATTATTAAAACTCGAGACGAAATCTGCTTCAGTCCCGACTCCAAAGCGGAGCTGATTCTTCCTAAGGAAAAAAGTTCCCTCGTTGCCGTTCTCCGGCAGCTGGCTCCCCTCGTCTTGCTCGCTCTCATCCTGAGTCCATCGCTTCTCAACGCATCCGAAACACGAGGGGAACTGATCGAGCAGATCACCGCAAACCCAACCCCCGAGGCTTATTACAATTTGGCACTCGAAGAGGAACATCTCGGAAATACCGCAGCCGCCATTCTCTACTACTACCGCTATCAAGCCTACGGCGATAAAAGTGAACCCCTGACCCCTCTCCTCCGCAGCACTGGTTCGATTCGTCTGGCGGAGCCCAGAGGCATGGAAATGATCGCACTCCTCCCTCGCTCGTTATTCCACCACTGTGGCATCGCCTTTTTATGGGGACTGGGAATGTCGCTCTTCGTTCTGGTGATGAGAGTCCGACGATGGGCTTTTTTTCTAATTCCGATCACCGTGATCACCGGAACCTTCTGGCTGCTCGCCGAGTTTTACTACCCTCAGGATATCAGTTTTGAACCTCTCAAGGAACTTTCTATCGTGACGACAGAACAAGCTCTTCGCGACGCGCCCTTCGAGGGAGCCGGAACAGGAAGAATCATCCCTCTCGGAAGTATCGGCAAAATCGAGGGCGCCAGCGGTGACTGGAGTTTCATCGAACTTCCGGGTGGCTCTAAGGGCTGGGTTTCTCGGAGAGAGGTAGCTCCAATCGCAGGTCGGGAACTGCTTGATCCGCCGACTTCACAAACAAACTGACCTGTTCGAGTTCCAGAGCGAGGTCCACGCTGTTCACTGTGACCTCTTTGGGAACCTGCAAAACGGTTGGCGAAAAACTGAGAATTCCTTGAATCCCTGCTTTTACTAAGTCATTTGCCACCGACTGAGCGTGCTCAACCGGAACCGAAAGAATTGCGAGCCGGACGCTCTGTTTTTTGACCATTTCCGGCATCTCTTTCACATCAAAGACCGGGATAGAAATTCCACGGCGAGCCACTTTGTCAGGGGCTGCATCAAATGCCGCCACTACTTCAAATCCCTCCTTGTGGAATCCCTCATAACGGAGAAGCGCCGCTCCCAAATTTCCCGCACCCACCAAAACAACAGGCTGCAAATGAGCCCTCCCCAAGATCTCAGCGATGGCAGTCGTTAGTTCTAAAACAGAATACCCCAAGCCTCGAGTTCCGAAGGTTCCCAGATAGGTCAGGTCTCGTCGAAGCTGGGCAGGATTCACCCCGGCAGCTTTTGCGAGAGCAGAAGAAGAAATGGTCGATTTTTCAGCATCTTTGAGACGCCTCAAACAGCGATGATAAATCGACAAGCGATAAATCGTCTTTCCTGGAATTTTATCCTTTCCCACGTGCTGACAATCCAGCCCGTGAAGCCATCTGTCAAGGAACCCTTAAGGATACTTAAATACCAGACCCTCGCCTTGTCTTTCTCCCTCGATCTGCGATTTTCCCGTAGTGAAGGAATTGAAAGACGGAATCCGCGCCCTTGTCCGCATCGATTTTCAAGGAAATGTCCACAAGCAGTTCCGTGGAACTGATTCTGATCTCCGTTTTGCCAACGAGATCAAAGTCCTGCAGGCCCTCGAAGAACGCGACTGTCCCAATGTTCCCCGGCTTCTCGAGTCCGATAAGGCCACCCTCACCATCATCACGACAAACTGCGGAGCCCCGGCTCCCCTCTTAACGAAGGAAAAGGCCACTGCTCTCTTTAATGAACTCGAAGAGTGCTACGGCATTCGCCACGACGACCCCGAGCCTCGAAATGTCACCTACGCGGCAAAACTAGGCCGATTTTGCCTCATCGACTTCGAACTCGCCGAAATCCTACCGCTCCCAAAAGAAGAAACGCATCAAACTAATGTTTGGCGCACGAACTGGCAGGTGCTCACTGAGCAAGGCACCGGTCACGATGGAAATGACGACTCTTCCATCGTCCTCGCCGTTTGCCCAAAGGGTGTCCGTGTGCTCGCAGACAGCGGAGAAGCACTTCTCGATCCCGAGCATCTTGTCCTCGCCGTGTCCGATGGTATGGGCGGTCGGCAGGCTGGAGAGTTCGCCTCTCGTCTCATTACTAACTACGTCCGTCATGAAGCGGATGCCCTCTATCATGGCCTCACCTCTGGTGGAGATGTCGACAAACTCCTTGGCGATCTTCTCGTGAATGCTCATCAGGGTCTTATCGAGATGATGGCCAATAATGACAACGCCACCGGCATGGGTGCCACCCTTACTCTCGCCTGGATCACTCCTGAAACTCTCCACTGGGCTCATGTGGGCGATTCCCGCCTCTTCCTCCTCCAGAATGAAGAGGCCAACCAGCTCACGAAGGACGACTGTATCGCTTGGCATCAATATCAGCAAGGCCAGCTCAGCGAATACGCTTATCGCCAGCACCCGCGTCGCTCTGTTCTCACCGAAGTTCTTGGTGGAAGCGGCCGCACTATTTTCCCGAAAACCGGATCAGAGACCTTAGGAAACGGAGCCCGACTCATGCTTTGCTCCGATGGCCTCGTCGATGGCCTCTGGGATAAAGTGATTGCCGACGAACTCTCACAAGAAGGCTCAGCTCAAGAGATTGCCCAAGTACTTTTAAAGCGATCACTGGACAACGCGCACAGAGATGACACCACCCTCGTTGTCGCTGATCTCTCAAGGATCTAGAACTGGCACGAAGTTTGCTGCAGATTGGTGGAAAGTCCCTAAATATGGTGTTGCCAGAGCCTCGATTCTTGTCGAGTCTCACAACTCAATCGCGGGAAATTACATTCCACGTTATCAATTAGACCAATGGCTAAATACCGACTCGATTACATCTGGCTGGACGGCTACACGCCCGTTCCAAATCTCCGCACCAAATGCTGCATCAAGGAATTTGATGCAGCACCCACTCTCGAGCAGCTCCCTGAATGGGGCTTCGATGGTTCCTCCACTCAGCAAGCTGAAGGTGGTGACTCTGACTGCGTCCTCAAACCTGTAGCTCTCTATCCTGACGGCACCCGTGAGAACGGCTTCCTCGTCATGTGCGAAGTCATGCTTCCAGACGGCTCCGCTCACCCATCCAACGCCCGCGCCGATATCCTTGATGACGAGGGTGCATGGTTCGGCTTCGAGCAGGAATATTTCCTCGAAAAAGGCGGCAGGATCCTCGGCTTCCCGAAGGGCGGCTATCCGGAGCCACAAGGCGGCTACTACTGCGGTGTGGGCTATAAGAACGTGGGCGACATCGGCCGCGCAATTGTCGACGAGCACCTCGACCTCTGCCTATACGCCGGCATCAACCACGAGGGTATCAATGCTGAAGTGGCTATGGGCCAGTGGGAATTTCAGGTCTTCGGAAAAGGCTCCAAGCGCGCCGCAGACCAGATCTGGGTTGCTCGCTTCCTTCTTGAGCGTCTCTGCGAAGAGTATGCTGTCGATGTGAACTACCACTGCAAGCCGCTTAAGGGCGACTGGAATGGTTCCGGAATGCATGCAAACTTCTCCACCGACAAACTTCGTGACGAAGGCGGTAAGGAATACTTCGACAAGCTCATGGCCCAGTTCGAAAAGAACACCATGGAGCATATCGCTGTCTACGGCCCCGATAACGACATGCGCCTCACCGGCCTCCACGAGACCCAGTCAATCGACAAGTTCTCATGGGGAATCGCCGACCGTGGTGCTTCCGTCCGCGTTCCTCACGGATTCGCCAAGAACGATTGGAAAGGTTACCTCGAAGATCGCCGGCCAAACTCTCAGGGCGACCCATACGCCATCGCTTCCCGGATCCTTAAAACGATCCAAGAAGTCGGCTAGGTCCCTCACGACTTTAACTTTCAAAACGGTCTCCGGTTCAACCCGGAGGCCGTTTTTTCGTATCTGAAAATCTCCCCCACAACCCAAGAGAAATCACTTCTTTCCTTGGTCATCGTAGATTTTCATCGTTGTGATATTGGGGTGGCCAAGCATCTCTTGGCTCATTCGGAGATCAGCCCCATTCGCAAGAGGCTTCTCATAAACTAACCTCCCTCGGCCCGGAAGCGGGCTGGATTCAACAGGAGTGGGATTAATTTCTGGCGTAACTAAAGTAACTTTCATGTGCTTCCGGCTCTCAGTAGCGAGCCCATCTTGACAAATCCTTAAAAAGTGTTCTAATGAACACGTGTTGAGCGTTTCGCAAATTACCGACTTACGGAAGCAGCTACAGGAACAATTTCCTAGAGCGCATCGGGGATTGGACCTGCCTAAAGATACCGAGTTGGATCCGCTCTCGCTTTCTTTTCCTGCCGGGACCTTGCACGAACTTGTCGCGCCGGGGCTTTGCTCAGGAGTTTCCTTGATGATCTCCCAACTCTTGGAGCACTCACGAGATCTCCCCCTTGCGCTCATCGATGGTCGCGATTCCTTTGATCCGGCATCCTACGGCTCGGAAAAATGCCGACGCCTCTTCTGGATCCGTTGCCGGGAAGCGATGCAGGCAATCCAGTGCGCCGACCTCCTCCTCCGCGATGGCAATCTCCCGCTCATCCTCCTCGATCTCCATCTGACTTCCGCTCGTGAATTGAAGCGGATTCCCAACGCGATCTGGCACCGTTTCCGGACCGAGGCCCGCGCTTCCGGAGCCTCCCTCCTCGCGCTTACGCCCCGACCATGCCTCCCCTCGCCACATAGTCGCTTCACCCTGAGTTCCACTTTCACTCTCCAAAACCTCGAAATGGACCCCCCCCAGCTGAGAGTAACGAACTCCGAAGAGGCCCGCGAGGTCGTCCATTCCTAAGATAAAATGTCTTACTACGCCGCGCTCCATCTCCCCGGACTCCCACTCACTTGCCTGCTGGCACGTAAACAGGTCGATTCCAGTCTGCCGGCCGCCCTCCTTTCCTCAGGGAAGCGGGAAAAGTCCTTCCTCCTCCACCTCAATGAAATCGCCACCCGCTTCCAGCTCAGCATTGGAATGAACACGACCCGTGCCCTTGCCCGCTGTCCCGAGCTCACGCTCTACGACGCCGATCCCAAACTGGAAACCCAAGCTCGGGCCGAAGCGCTCGCACTCATCGACACTTTCACGCCGGATTACGAGGACACCGGAGCCAATACTTTCCTTCTAGACCTCTCCACCGTACTCTTCGCTTCCCGCGAGGAATGGCTCCATCAAGCACTCGAAACCTCCCGCCAACTGGGACTCCCGCTCAACCTCAGTCTTGCCGACACGCCCGACCTCGCGCACTTGGCCGCGCTCTCCTGCCAAACCTCCTCCTCGCTACGCTACCAACCCAAAGCGAGCCTCTCCGTCCTCAGCGAGCCACCATCGATTTGCGACCTCCCGCTCGATCTCCTGAGGCGAAACCACGCCTTCCCCCTGCCACAGGCCGATCTTTTACAGCTCTGGGGGCTCAGGACCTTGGGCGATCTTATCGATCTCCCCCGACAAGGTCTAGCCGAACGCCTGGGACCCAAGCTCGCCCGGCTCCACGATGTTTTAACGGGCAAACATCACCGACTCCTCAAGCTCTCGCGACCCCGCCAGGACTACCAAACCTCACATCATTTCGAACCTTCCGTGGAAGGCGTCGATCCACTCCTATTCATGGCTCGACGTCTCCTCCAGACCCTCTGCCAACGACTCGCGAGCAAACAACGGGCCGCAGAAGCCCTTCATCTCGTTCTTTCCTTCGAAAACGGCGCCGCGCATTCCCGCCAACTCCGCCAATCCGAGCCCACTCTCGATCCCGATATCCTCCTGCGTTCGCTCCACACCCACCTCGACAGTCTTCACGCGCCTGCGCCCATCTCTGAGTTTCACCTCCGCCTGCGCCCAACCCTCCCGCATCAGGGCCAGCACCAACTCTTTCAGCGTGGGCTCAGTGATCCCCACAAATTCGGCGACACCTTAAAACGACTTAGCGGCGTGGTAGGCATCGACCAATTCGGAATTCCTCAGCCTGCGGAAAATCATCGCCCCGGAGAATTCGACCTTTACCCACTGGAAGCAGATCTCAACATCCCAACCCCGTCAGAGCCTATCCCTGCCTATTCACGACTCCCGCTCAAACGACAACGCCCGCCACTCGTAGTCCGCGTTGCTTCGGAAAAACGAGGCCGCCACCTCCAGCCTCTCGCTCTTCTCAGTGGTCCTCATCAAGGCACGATCCAAGACTTCAGAGGCCCCTTCCCGCTCTCCGGATCTTGGTGGGAATCTCCTTGGCAGCAGAGCGAATGGGATGTCGCTCTTCCCAAAAACCTCCTTTTACAAATAACCTACACCCCGCCGCACGATTGGCATCTGACCGGGATTTATGGATAAAACAATGGAACTCCTCGCGAAATCTTCCTTTTCCTTTCTCCACGGAGCGAGCACCCCTGAGACCCTCGTCACCCGCGCAGCAGAGCTAGGTCATGAGGTCATTGCTATCCCTGATCACCTCGGATTCTACGGCTCCGCCCGAGCGCATCAAACCGCTCAGAAACTCGGGATCCGAGCCATCGTAGGAGCCACCCTGACCAATTGGTCTCCCCAAAACGGCCCTCAATTTTCCCAACTTCCCGTTCTCGTGGAGCAGCGAAAAGGCTATCAGCAACTCTCCCAACTCCTCACCGCCCGACATTGTGCCCCGGAACTCCCGACCCCAGATATTCTTACTTATTTACAGGTTATCCTCACCCCTGAAAGTCTTCGGAATCCGACTAAAAAACGACTCCTCGAAGCGGCAGAATCACTCAAAAGGACCTTCGGCCCCCACAATGTCTCCATCGCCCTCTACCGGCATCAGCGCCGAGGAGAGGAATTCATGAATAGCATTCTTGCTGATCTGGCCGATCACCTAAAGATCCCTCTTTTGGCCACCAACGCCCCCCTTTATGCCCAGCGCCCTGATCGCCTTTTAGCCGATTCCTTCACTTGTTTACGTGAACACTGCACCCTCGATGACGCGGGCCACCGCCTTGAATGCAACACTGAGCGCCATCTGAAATCATCCATAGCGATCCATAAGTTATTTACAGGTTATTCACATGCCGTCGACCACGCTTATCGGCTCGCTGAACGCTGTGAATTCACGCTCGAAAATCTCGGCTACCATTTCCCTTCCTATCAAGATCCTGTGAATAAAGAGTTACTCACATCGGAGCAAGAATGTGAATTGCTGCGAATAACTACCGAAAAGGGCCTAAAATCACTTAATTTAGAAAAAAGTAAGAAACACACTCAACAGATTGAAAATGAGCTATCTGTAATTTTTAATTTAAGATTTTCTGGCTATTTCCTCATCGTCTGGGATTTGGTCCAATTTGCCCGCTCTCAGGGGATACTCTGCCAGGGTCGCGGCTCGGCCGCGAACTCGCTCGTGTGCTACGCGCTGGGAATTACCAATGTCGATCCTGTCGCGGGAGGCCTTCTTTTCGAACGCTTCCTCTCTGAGAACCGACGGTCTTGGCCGGACATCGACATCGACTTCCCCTCCGGAGAACGACGGGAAGCAGTCATCCAATACGTCTACCAAAAGTATGCCCCGCGGGGTGCGGCGATGACGGCTAACGTGATCACCTATCGCCCGAGATCAGCCTTTCGGGAAATGTCCAAAGTGCTCGGATTTCCGGAGTCGATCGCCAATCGCTTTTCGGAATTGTGTGCTTCACCGAAGGTGCACGACGAAAAAGCGGATTCCCACGTCCCCTCTCAGGAGCTCTCGATGTCGAATTACTACCCTCGGGACCAAGTCATGGAATTCGCGGCCACCGTGGAGCGCTCGGGAGTGAGTTATTCACACCCTCGTTTCAAGCCCCTCATCCATCTTTATCATGCTATTTTACATTCCCCGAGGCACCTCGGCCAGCATTCGGGAGGCATGGTAATCTGCGATGATGGGCTCGATCACATCGTCCCCCTCCAGCCTGCGACCATGCCGGGCCGCACCATCCTGCAGTGGGATAAGAATGACTGTGAAGATCTCGGAATCGTGAAGGTCGACCTCCTCGGTCTCGGGATGCTCGCCGCGATGGAGGACGCGATTTATATCTGCCAGCAAAGAGGCCGTCCGATCGATCTCGCAAAGATCCCGAAGGACGATTCGGCCACTTACGATCTTCTTTGTCGTGCCGACACCGTGGGCACCTTCCAAGTCGAATCCCGGGCACAGATGGCGACGCTCCCGATTATGGAGCCCCGGAAATTCTACGACATCGCCATCGAAGTGGCCATCATTCGCCCCGGGCCGATCGTCGGTGATCTGGTGCACCCCTATCTCAATCGCCGCACCGGCCGAGAAGCGATCGATTACATCCATCCGTCATTCGAACCCATCCTGAAGCGCACCCTCGGGGTTCCTCTCTTCCAGGAGCAAGTGCTCCGGATGGCGATGGAGATTGCCGACTTCACTGGAACTGAAGCCGATGAACTCCGGCGCGCGATGGCTTGCAAGCGTGCCGATGAACTCATGGTGGCGATCACCGAAAAATTGGAATACCGCATGAGTGCACGAGGGATTGCCAAGGAAGTGCAGGAAAAGATTATTCACTCCATCGGATCCTTCGCCCTTTATGGTTTCCCCGAGTCCCACGCGATCTCCTTTGCCCTCATCGCTTACGCCTCCTGCTGGTTGAAGGTGCACCGCGCCGTGGAATTCTACTGCGGACTTATCAACAACCAGCCGATGGGCTTCTACTCGGTGAACACCCTCTTGCAGGATGCAAAACGCCACGGAGTGCGCAGCAAGCCGGTCTGCGTGGTGAATTCGCAGGGACAAGCTACGGTGATTGACGATGGAACTCTGCGCTTGGGCTTAAATCGAATTAAAGGACTGCAGCAGCGGACGATTGACCGACTCGAAGAAACTCGGGCACTGCGCAAGTTTGATTCGCTACCTGACTTCCTAAATCGCGTGCGCCCCAACAAAAAAGAACGTCGCCTTCTCGCCGCAGCAGGCGCGCTGAATGCACTGCCGGAAGTGGGACATCGACGGGACGCTCTGTGGCAGGCGGAGCGGCTCCCCGAGGATGATCTTTTTGCGCGAGCGATGCTGAACGAGGATCCAGCTCCGCTTGCGCAGATGTCTCCCGCCGAGCGACTCAGCACCGATTTGGCGATTCAGGGACATAGCGTGGGGCCGCACCCGATGAGGCTGTGGCGACAGAAGAATGGCCATATTTGCGTGAATTCAGCGGACTTACATCACCTGAGCCACGGAGCTCCGGTCAAAATTGCCGGCCTCGTGATCTGCCGTCAGCGTCCAGGCACCGCCAAAGGTCACTGTTTCATCTCGCTCGAAGACGAATATGGCATCGCCAACCTCTTCGTTCCTCGGAAAACCTTCCACGCCCAACGTCTCACCATCACCACTGAGCCTTTCCTCATGGTTTCGGGGCACGTCCAGATCAGCGAAGGTAAGCAGCCGACCATCTACACCGCACGCGTGGAGCCACTGAGCGGAATCGAAGGAGGCCTCGCGCCCCGATCTCATGACTTCCACTAAACCACCTTAGAGACTCAGCTGAAGCATCTCAAAATACTTGATCCAGAGCTTCCATCCTCCGAAAAGCCAGGTCACCGCACCGAGTGCAAGAAAGGGACCAAACGGAAGGGGCTTTCCAAATCCCACCCGGGCAATCAATCCGACGATGATGCCATAAAAAGAACTCGCGAAAATCACAAAAACGACTGCGTGCCAGCCGAGAAAAGCACCGATCATCCCCAGTAGATGAGGATCTCCATCGCCCATCGCCTCCCGTGGAATGATAACTTCGGTCGTTTTGCCTGAGAGCGATTTGAGTTTCTCAATCTCCCACTTCTGATCACCAATCGCGAAAGACTCCCGCTGAAGAATCAGCTCCTTCCCTGAAACCCGGTCACCATCGACCTTAAAGGAGTGACCAGTGAGCAGGAGTTCATCACTCGTCCGAAAAAAAAGATCGTCCCAAGAGTAGGCCTCACCATCGAGAAGAAAGTGAATTTGCGGATTCTCCTCACGTCCTTCCACCACCTTCCACGGAAGCGCCTCCTCAAAGCGGTGCTTTTTCCGACCAAAGAGCAATTTTCCGAGGTGCAAAACGGCCCAAAGCGCCAAAAAACCGGCGATCCACCCCAGTATAGCATCCTTGAGACCACCGGCAGAATAGGTGTCCAAATTTAAAAGGTGTCCAGAGAAAAAGAAAGCTCCCAGAAGTGCAATCACACTCCCGGCAGTGGTCCACCAAATCGGAATAACCTGATGTTCCGCATCAATGAACGAGATCGTAATGAGAATCGTCAGAAAAATGACCGCAAGAATTGCCGCCATCATTGGGAACACCTTCCAGCAGATCAAATAAAGTGCTCCAGTGAGAACCTCGACAATAAGGTAGCGTACCGTAATCGGAGCTCGGCATTTCCGGCATTTTCCCCGCTGAAGGAGCCAAGTTAAAACCGGGATGTTTTGCCACGCCGGGAGCTGCATCTTGCAGTGCGGACAGAACGAACGCTTGGGCTCGTTGACTGAGAGACCGAGCGGAATTCGATAAATGGCGACATTGAGAAATGACCCCACACAGAGGCCAATAAAAAGAATCCCGACGCCAATGACGTCGCTTTGCCAGATTTGAAGCACGTTTTAAAGGTATCGGGCAAAGTTAGAAAATCGACTGAAAAGACGACTTCTCGATTGCCTCTCGTCGAATGTGGAGCAAGCCTCCGAGCGTGAGCGCACAAGCGAATTTAGCCCTGAGCACGGCTCGCGTCCTAAAGGATGCGGGTCACACCGTGTTCTATGCCGGCGGGGCCGTGCGAGACCAACTCCGCGGACAAGAGCCAAAGGACTACGATATCGCGACTTCTGCGACTCCTAAAGAGGTTCAGTCCCTCTTTTCTAAAAGCGATGCGATCGGTGAGCACTTCGGCGTCATCCTGGTGAAGCAGGGAAGCGAAGCGGTCGAAGTCGCAACCTTCCGAACCGATGGTCTCTATCAAAATGGACGCAGTCCCCAGTCAGTCACATTTTCGACCCCAGAGGAAGACGCTAGCCGACGCGACTTTACCATCAACGGACTTTTTCAAGATCCCTTCAGCGGCGAGATTATTGATTTTGTCGACGGCCGTGCCGACCTCGAAGCCGGACTTTTGCGTGCCATCGGCGATCCCGGTAAGCGCTTTCAAGAAGACGCCCTCCGTCTCCTGCGAGCCGTCCGTTTTGCCACTTGTAGCGGTTTCGAAATCGAAGAAGGCACGCTCGCCGCGATGAAGGAAAACGCACCGCTCTTACAAAGGATTTCCCCTGAGCGCATCCGCGATGAGTTATCTCATATCATCGTGGCCAAAGATCGCGCCCGTGGCCTCGACCTCCTAGTCGATACCGGAATGGCCAAGGTCTTTTTCCCAGAACTTCTCGATCTTATCGGTTGCGAGCAGCCACCGCAATGGCACCCTGAAGGAGATGTTTACGTGCACACTCGTATCGCGCTCTCCCTCTTGGGCGATGCCCCGCTTCACCTCTGTCTTGCGGTTCTTCTCCACGACATTGGTAAACCGGCCACACAGACCTGGGACGAAGAAGCAAAGAGACACCGTTTCAACGGACATGATCGCGTGGGCGCCGAGATGGCCGAAGTCATTCTTCGTCGTCTGCGCTACTCCAATAAAATCATTGATGAAGTCTCATTCATGGTTTCTCGCCACATGCGCTTCATGCATGTTCAGGAAATGCGCATCGCAAAACTGAAGCGCTTTATGTCGTCCGACGTCTTCCCATTGGAGCTTGAACTCCACCGAGTGGATTGCGATAGCAGCAACGGCTTCCGCGATAACTACAACTTCCTCCAACTCAAGCAAGAGGAGTTCGCCAGTGAACCCCTCATTCCGAAGCCTCTTTTAAATGGCCGCGATCTAATGGATCAACTCGAACTCTCGCCCGGGCCACACTTGGGGAAGATTCTCAAAGCGGTGCAAACCGAACAACTCGAAGGCCGACTTTATGACAGAGATCAGGCCCTTACTTTCGTAAAAAACTTAGCAAAATAACTATGAGTATTCCCACGGAACACGACGACCCCATCAACGTCCAAATCTTAAGCATTTCTGAAGACTTAGTCTCCGGATTTCAACGAGATCCTTTCTTCACCATTGCAAAAGAATCGGGTTTGGAACTCGAAGTCGTTCTCGAACGTATTCGCGCGATGGTTGAAGCAGGGGTAATCCGCCGAGTTCGGCAAACTCTTCTCGCGACTAAATTGGCCCACGGAGCCCTCGTCGCCTGGAGGCTTCCCGAAGAGAAGCTGAATGATGCCTTCGACTTTATGTCAAAGGAAGATCCCTTCTCCGGCCACGTTGTCATCCGCTCAACCGACGGCCAAATCTCAGGATCAGGCTACCGCCTCTGGACGACCTTAAAAGTTCCTCAGGGCGAATCTCTCGAAGAACACGGGAATGTTCTCAAGAGAATCGTGGGAGCCGACGAATTTATCCTCATGCCTGCCAATGGAGTCTTCACTCTTGGAGTCGGTCACGTGCGACGCAAGGGCCTCGAGCCCGGAGCTAAACTGGACGTCGCCGCTGAAATGATGACCACCACGGTGGTGGAACTCAATGAGGAAGAATGGCGCATTTTGCTGGCGCTGAAGGAAGAACTCGCCCCAGAGGAAATTATACAGAACTGCTGGGACACACGGGCAAAAATCGCAGGTGTGAGCTTGGAGAGATTTTGTGAAGTCGCAGAGCTGCTGAACTCAAAAAAAGTCATCGGCCGCTTCTCCACCTTCCTGGAACACGTCAAGCCTTCGGGCACCGGCAAGCGTGTTACCCGTTTCAATGGACTCTTCCACTGGGCCGTCCCGAAAGGTCGCGAAGTAGAAGCTGGCAGCGAAGTCGGTCGTCATCACTGCATGACCCACGCCTACTGGCGGGAAGGCGGCCCACAGTTTGGGAACGTCAACGTCATGGGAGTGGTCCACGGCACCGAGAAAGACAAAGTGTTGGAGCACAAAGCGGCCATCGATCGTCATCTCGAATCTGTCGGAATCCCGGTTTCCTACACCAACGTCTTCTGGGGCGGACGCTCGGAAATTAAGCCCTCGGAGATTTCTCCGGAGATCTACCACGACTGGCACGCGAAACACGCGGGCGCTTAAGCCAGATCTTTCAGTGCCGATCTCAAATCCGGGAAACGGAATTCGAAGCCTCGATCCTGGAGGATCTTGGGCACAACCCGTTGACTCGCAAGAAGCCCCTCTTCTGCAAAATCACCTAAGGCGGCTTTGAGAGCAAATGCGGGAGCAGTAAAGAAGGTCGGACGACTGAGAGCGGAACCCGCCATTTTGGTGAACTCCAAATTGGTGACACTTTCTGGAGCCACCAGATTCACCGGTCCTGTGATTTCTTCTTCGAGACAAAAGGCAATGGCAGCGACTTCGTCTGCCAAATGAATCCAGGGCATCCACTGTTTTCCTGATCCAAGCTTCCCGCCGATACCGAGCTTGAAGACCTTCGTCATCTTTTGCCACGCACCTCCATCTTTTCCGAGAACGACTCCCGTTCTTAAGAACGTCGCCTCAGGGGCGTCATTGGCCGCCTTTTCCCAAGCGAGACAGAGCCCCGCGAGGTAGCTATCTCCCGACTCTGCCATTTCGGACAAAGAGCGCTTCCCTTGATCGCCATAAATCCCAACGGCAGAAGCATTGAGGAGTCGAGCCACTCCGCACTTTTCCATGCCCCGGACGATCTCTTCCGTCACTCCGATCCTACTCTCGTAAAACTGCTTCTTTTTGGCCTCCGTCCATCGTTGATCGATCGATTCTCCGGCCAGATTGATGACAACATCAATGCCCGATAAATCGACTTCGCCCTCCCCACTCCAGGTCCGCCAATTCATCTCCTGCCCCTTTCTCTCAGAGCGAGAAAAACCCACAACGCGGTGTTCCTTCCCCAAAAGCGCATTCGAAAGGTGACGGCCCAGCCAGCCCGAGGCACCGATGATCCCTATCGTTTTTGCCATATCGTTTAAGATTATAAACCATTTTCTTTACTTTGCCAGTGGGAGCCAGATAAAATCCAAAGGATATAAATTTGCGCAATTCTTAAATTTATCGCGAACTGATGCGCCTTTCTCTAATTTGTTTCCTCCTCAATCTTTTGCCGCTTGCGGCAAAAGATGACGCCATAGTCGGTGCCGCCCTTCCCCCGACTGGCGCGCTTCCGGAGCCTGAGGTAATTCCAGGGGACGGACTTTTCAGCGATCAAGCAGCGCCCTCCTTCACTCTGCCAAAGTTTGTAAGATCAACGCAGGTCGACTTCGACTACATCGCAGGCAATTTGACTCTCGTCTATTCAGGGAATGTCGTAATGGATGGGAAAGATGGATCTCAAGCATTTGCTGATCGCGCGGTGCTCAACGAGAAGGATCGGGTGATCACGATCACCGGAGATGTTAGCATCTACCAAAATGGCATCATCTTCCGGGGAGACTCCGCCATTTACCGCCTCGATCAGAAAAAATTCGACACCGAAGGCCTCCGCGCTGGCATGGGTCCAATTCTCCTTGAGGCGGGCCGATTCCGATCCGTGCAAACTCCCAATGGAGTTGCATACGTGGGAGAAAATTCCGGAATCACGACTCACGACGTCGAGAATCCCCACTGGTGGCTTCGCGCCGATCGAACAAGCATCTTCCCCGGTGACCGCGTCGTTTTTAAAAATCTAAAACTCTATGCCGGTGACACGCCCATCTTTTGGCTCCCTTATTTATCCCAGCAGCTTGATGCCGAATTAGGTTACCACGTCGTGCCCGGGGCCCGATCCAATCTCGGATTCTTCCTGAAAAATAGCTACGGGTTGATGATTGGTGGAGAACGAGATCCCATCACAGGAGCGAATGACTCCGCCTGGATCCTCTCCCAGTGGCATGTGGATCTTTATTCCCGCAGGGGGCTCGGAACCGGAATTAGTCTCTTCGACACTAGAGTCGATGATGAAGACGACTTTGGTCATTTTAAATTTTACTACATTAACGATCTAGCCCCTTCAGTAGAACGGTCAGGAATTCCTCGCGGTTACCTCAATGAAGATCGCTATCGGGTGGAGCTAGCTCATCGGCGCGATCTCTGGAAGACCCAAAGGGCGACTTATTCCGTCGAAGCCGATCTCACCTGGCTCAGTGATGCCTTTTACTTGGAGGACTTTGACACAAGTCTCTATAACACCAACCCAGAGCCCGACAACACCCTTGCGGTCACACGCCGAAATGATCAGAGCTTGGCAACGTTTGGCGCACGTATGCGCATCAATGATTTCTATCAAAGCGACACGCGTCTCCCCGAATTCACCTTCGACTGGATCAGACAACCACTCCTCGACACCCCCTTCTTTTATGAGAGCCAGACCTCTCTCGGGATTTATCGGGAGCACCTTGCCGATTTAAATAGTGTTAGCCTGCGCACAGAATCTTTGGGGCTCGTGCCTGGCGACTCTCGCCTTACTGAGATCAATCGCCTTCTTTCCCCCCACGGCTTTAATCGCTTTCATTCCTACCACGAACTCTCCAGGCCAATCAAAGTGGGTTTTCTAAACATCACCCCCAAGGTCGGGGGCAGCTTCACCAACTACAGCTCGATCAAAGGACCTGATGATTCACAAAGTCGTTCCTTATTCTACACGGGCATCGACTCTTCCCTTAAATTCACAAAGTCTTATCCTGAATGGATTAACGACAAATGGGGACTCAATGGGGCCCTCCATGTCTTGGAACCCTATGCTTCATTTTCCTTTGTTTCGACGAATGAGCTGGACCAATCCTTCTATGGCATCGATCGGCTTACTCCCTCCACACGGTCTCGGCCCCTGAATGTCGGCCGCTTCTCAGCCATCGACGATTTGCAAAATTGGTCGATTCTTCGCTTGGGTGCGCGCAATCGAATCATGACTCTTCAAGACGGTAGCACCCAAGACTGGCTGTCCGTTAATACTTATCTCAATGTCTTTTTCGATGACCCTGAATTCTCGCGGAATTTTTCGAACCTCTACAATGAAATCCGTTGGAGTCCCCTGCCTTGGTTCGATCTCGAGTTTGACACTCAGGTCCCACTTTTTGAAGATTCCAATTTCCTTGAGGTAGCGACAACCGCAACGGTGATGCCTACGGAAAATATTGAGATGTCACTTCGTTATCGCTATCTCAACGACCATCCCATTCTTCGAGACTCGAATCGAATCGAATTGGAACTCTATAGCCGTCTCAGCGAAAAATGGGGGATCGGAACAGAGCATCGATGGGAGATCGAGGACGGCACCCTCGAACTACAAGCTTACAGCCTCTACTATGATTTCGATTCTTGGGTTGGATCAGTTGGCTTCTTCCATCGGGACAACAGCATCGAAGACGACTATGGCTTGCTCCTAAGTTTGGGCCTCAAGGAAATACCAAAGCTATCCTTGCCAGTTCGAATCGGGACGGAATAATCCGCCCAATGGAAGTGATCTCACCTGAAAATCTCCTCAAGAGTCTTCAATGGCGCTATGCAACGAAGGCTTTTGATTCGGAGCGACAAATTCCTGAATCAATTTGGTCATCACTGGAAGATAGCCTCATTCTAACACCTTCCTCCTTTGGGCTTCAGCCCTGGCATTTCTTTGTCATCACCAATCCTGAGATCAAAGCAGAGCTCCTTCCCCATTCTTGGAACCAAGCTCAAGTGACTGAGTGCTCGCACTTTGTCGTTCTCGCTGCTCAGAAAAATGTCGGAGATGTGGAGATCTCACAATTAATGGACCATACTAGTACCCTAAGAAAAGTGGAAACTGCAACTCTCGACGGCTACCGGAAAATGATGTCCGGTTTCATGGCCCAGATGAATCCAGAAGAACTTCTTAATTGGGCGAAACTACAAACCTACATAGCCCTCGGACAGCTCATGACATCTGCGAGCGTCTTGGGCGTTGATGCCTGCCCCATGGAGGGCTTTGTTTCTGCTGAATATGATCGAATCCTCGGATTAGAGGAGAAGGGCCTTAGTGCATCGGTCGCTTGCGCCCTTGGGTATCGCAGCACTGCAGATAAATATGCCGAGCTTCCTAAGGTTCGCTATGAAAAGAGCGAGCTCATCTCACGGCTGTAGGTGAGGAGCAAATTCCGGGTGAATTTCCACGAACTTTTCCCTCACCTCCTCAAAGAGAGCTGCTGAAGTAGAATTCAGGAGGTCGATTTCCTTTCGGATTCCTTTTATTGCCACATGCATTGATTTTCCGTCGGGCGAGAGAACAATTGATTTACGTTTCAGAAGCTCCTTGACTGCGGTTGCCTCATCTTCACTACCCCAAGCGGTAACTAGTTTTTTTTCTTTAACGACATTCACGAGAATCGTCTCGTCATCACTCAGACGACTCCACTCTTCCACCCATTCGATTCGCCCCGCTTCCGACATCCCATCAACAGAGAACCGAACCAACCGCTCAATCTCGGTATTCATTTTCGAATTATAGAATGCTAATCCTAGGCCTCCCAGAAGGAGGATGAGGACAACAGCACCAACGGCGAGCATGCGACTGTTCATTTCGGAGATGTAGCAGGTCAAAATTCGGGCGCACGAACAATTTTAGTTTCTTTAAACTCCTTGCCCCCCTTCAGCTTAGCCTCAATGCTTCACCAAGATGAATTTTCCGAAAACGACTGCTTCTGTTGAGACGATTGGCTCTTCACTGGACGCAATTCTTGATCCTTCCTCTGATTCGCCTGTGATCAGCGCCCAAATCTGGGTCGCGACCGGTTCTGTGCACGAGAGCGCTCTTGCGGGCGCGGGAGTTTCACATCTTCTTGAGCACATGGTCTTCAAGGGGACCGACCGCTTCTCAGGCGAGGCCCTCTCTCAGGAGGTGCAAGCCGCAGGCGGACAGTGGAACGCCTATACCACCTTTGATCGCACGGTTTACTACATCGATGGACCAGCAGAATCGCTAGACCTTTTTCTCTCCGCACTTATGGAGATGGTTTTTCGTCCGGCCTTTCCCGAAGAGGAATTCGAAAAGGAGAAAGATGTCATCCGCCGCGAGATTGCGATGGGTTTGGATGATCCAGATTCAGTCGCACACCAACTCCTCTTCCGTACAATCTATCGGAAAGATCACCGTCGACAGCCCATCATCGGACACCTCGATCTCTTTGATTCGATCACCCACCAACAGATGGTGGCCTACCACCATGCACGCTACCGACCAGACAACACCTTTATCGTTCTGTCCGGTGGATTTAACCCTCGTAACGCGAAAGAGATCATCGCCAGAGAGCTTACGAAAGGACTACGCCCCTTCGCTCAGTTTCCTGTTTCTGTCCCAATTGAATCGACTCAAATTGGTACTCGCCGTGTTTCCGAGTCCTTCACGGTTCCCTCGACTCGATTCAGCATGAGCTGGCAAGTCGGCGATCTCGCTCACCCTGATACTCCTGCTCTGGAACTTCTGGGCACTGTATTGGGTGGCGGGCGTTCGAGCCCACTTTATCGAGTAATCAGAGAAGAGAAGGATCTGGCTCACTCCATCGGATCCTACGCCTGGATCTCGCCAGAAGGGCCTGGTCTTTTCTCTGTTTATGCTGAAGCTGATCCAGAAAAGATCCCACAGTTAGAAAAGGAGGTTATCACTCAAATCACTCTCCTTTCATCACGAGATCTAAGCGTTGAGATTAAGCGTGCCCGACGTCAAATTGCATCCCAGCAGTTTAAAATTCTTGCAAGCGCATCAGGTCGGGCATCGGATCTAGCCTCGAATTGGCACCAGACTCGTAACCTCGATTACACTCGTGATTTTCTCGCCGACCTTGAGAGTGTCACCACCGAAGATTTGCATCGCGTCATTCAATCCTGGCTAACTCCCAAGCTACTGAGCGTCACCTCTTTGACCCCCAAATCTCAGGAAAATGAAGCGTCCAAGGATAGAGCGATTGCTCCCCCCGAGGCACTCGTCGAGAAGACCCTCTCCAATGGTGTCCGCGTCATTCTCCAGAGAGCTCCCCGCGTTCCTGTAGTCTATGGGAACGTTGCCATGCTTGCGGGATGCCTTTCTGAATCACAAGAGACCGCCGGCCTCAACGCGCTCCTTTCCTCCCTCCTTCTCAAAGGAACAACTTCCCGATCAGCGGTGGAAATTGCTGAGTTCATGGAAGACATGGGAGCTTCAGTTCGACCGGGTGCAGGCAACAACACCCTGATGGTTTCGACCTATTGCCTTCGGGACGACTTCACGCCAGTGCTCGAACTCCTCGAGGATCTCCTCATTCACCCCGTGTTTCCCGCGGACGCCCTGGAACGCGAGAGAGCCTCGCTCTTGAATCAGGTTAAAGAGAGCCTTGAGGATCCTGCCAGCAGAGCCTTCCGCGAACTTCGCCAACGACTCTGGGATGGACAAGGATATGGCTCACCCTCTTCAGGCTCGCTTGAATCACTCCCATCCTTAACCCGGGAATTACTGGTCACTCATCACAAGGAAGCCTTCTGCGCCGAGAACATGGTCTGCGCCTTTTTTGGTGATCTCGATGTAGACGAAACCCTAGCGATTCTTGAGAAAACGTTGGGGAATATTCCTTCGGGAAACCCACTCGAAATGGCTCAACCAGTTCCTGCCTTCGCTGGAGAGCACAGCCTGAAACTCGACAAGGAGCAGGCCGTTCTTGCGATCGGCTACCCGGGTCTTTCGGCAGCAGATCCTGAACGCTTTGCTCTGGAGCTTATCCACAGCTACTGCAGCGATATGGCCGGCCCCTTATTTACAAGGATCCGAGAAGAGCTAGGGCTCGCTTATTTTGTGAGTTCCACAATGTTTCTTGGACTCAATGACGGACTCATGGCCTTTTATCTCGGCACCTCCCCCGAACAGATGGAGCTGGCCCGAAAGGAACTTATGGGACAGATCGAAAGACTCGCAAACGAGGGGATCGATCCCAATACCCTGGTGAACGTGAAGGCCAATGCCCGTGCCGCCCAAGCCCTGCAAAATCAGAGTCCCAAAAATCGAGCTAGCATGGCAGCACTAGACGTCCTCCTGGGACATTCCGCCGATCACCACCTTCAACAAGACGCCCTCATGGACGCTGTCACTCCCGAGGCGATCAAATCCCTAGCAGCCCGACTCTTCGCTGACGGCAAGGCAACAATTGTCACGGTCTCCCCTTGAGCCACTTCATTTCCTCCCCTACCCTCAATTCACATGAGCGACCCTGAATTTGAAGCACCCGATCCCCGTTTCTCCGCTTTCGTCTACTACCAAACGCAAGCCGGAGTGATGTTTCTCGGAAAGGTGGCCAACCCCACAAACGACGAGACCTCAGTGGATCTCAAAAAAGCTGGAAACGTCATCGATAATCTTGAAATGCTACGCGAGAAATCTAAAGGAAACCTTAATCCCTCCGAAGAGAAACTGCTGGGAGTCGCGATCGAAAAAATGCGGGAACTCTTTGTCAACACCTCTCAAGAATGAACACCTTTAAGATCTCAGACATTTCCGTCGGCTCTGGCGAACTCTTCTTTATCCTTGGCCCCTGTGGTCTAGAAAATGAAGGCTTCGCATGGCGCATGGCGCGCGAGCTCAAAGAAATCACCTCGCGTGTCGGAGTCCCATTCATCTTCAAAGCTTCCTACGACAAAGCCAATCGCACATCCGTAGATTCCTATCGGGGACCCGGAGTAAAAGAAGGCACCCGCATTTTAGGCGAAATCGGAAAGGAACTCGAAGTCCCGGTCACCACGGATATTCACACTCCGGAAGAGGCGATCATTGCAGGCGAGAATATCGACTTTTTGCAGATCCCCGCGTTCCTATGTCGACAGACAGATCTTCTTGAGGCCGCCGCTAAAACCGGACGTGCGGTCAATGTAAAAAAAGGTCAATTTCTCGCTCCCTGGGATATCGAGCCTATCATCGGGAAATTAAAAGCTTTCGGATGTGAACGCTACTCCATCACCGAACGCGGAACCACCTTTGGTTACAATAACCTCGTCGCGGATATGCGTTCCCTGCCTTGGATGCGGGAACAGGGGGTTCCGGTTATCTTTGATGCCACTCACTCTGTCCAACGACCCGGAGGACTGGGTGGCGCCACAGGTGGAGACGGAGTCCTAGCCCCTGTTCTTGCCCGCTGTGCCGTGGCGGCCGGAGTCGACGGCATTTTTATGGAAGTGCATGAGAATCCCAAAAAAGCACTCTCAGATGGCCCTAATCAAATTCCCCTGGATCAGATCGAAGGAGTCCTCGAAAAACTCGTTGCCGTTCATCAGGCCGCGCATTAAATCCTAGTGGACATGAAATTTTCCTCTCTCCCTCTCGTTCTTCTGTGTTCAACACTGGCGGGACAGATTATCGAGGAGTCAGACGACAACGAGGAGAGCGCAATGTCGCGCCTCCCGATTGGGGCAACACTTACTGGAGTCTCCCTCCCGCGATTTGACGCAAAAAAGAGGCGGGCTTCCCTACTGACCGCCAACAAGATGATCGTCGAGAGCAAGGATCGGCTCAACGGCGAAGGGCTCGTAATCTACCTTTTTGACAAAGAGCAAAAAATCAGTAGCACCGCGAAAATGGAGGCCGCTACCTACAAGGTAAAAAAGGAGCAAGTGATCGCAAGTGGCGAGCTCCTTCTTCAATCTGCCAACGATCATTTTCTAGCCAGGGGCCAAGGTGGGATCCTGACATTGAAGTCTCGGCAAGGAATTCTTCTCGGTCCCGCCGAGACCATGATTTTGGAACAAGACAAGAAAACAGAAAACACGACCATGAATCTCCGTTCTCCGATCCTCCCCTTTCTCGCTGGCCTTCAAATGCTCACCGCAGTTCCTCCACTGATCACAGCCGATGAGTTGGTCGAGTTTGAAAAACAGGTCGCTCCGCGTGTGCTTCCGACCATTGATCCCCGAAAAAACTTCGAAGAAGCAGACGAAAATGAAGCCGGTCTCGTTCAACGCCTCACACGTTTTTTAGCAGTGGTCGAACAAACCCACATTCTCGCTCAAGTAAAGGCTCCAGTTGAGCCCGAGATCCCATTCGAAGATCTCTTCAAACCCAACAAAAAAAGAATCATCATCAAGTCCAGCAAAGGCTTCTATTTTGATGGGGTTCATTCAGAAATGAGCTACTTGGGGAATGTGGAACTCAAAGGAAAAGGAATGATCATGACTGCCAAGGAAGGAATGAAGGTGCTCTTTGATCCTCCTCCCGCAAAGCCCAAAGAAGACGATGCGGAGAAAGATGATAGTCCATTTTCTGGCATTAAGGGCATCGGCGAGATAAAACAGTTTACGGTAGCAGGAGGCGTCCTCATTAAAGGAAACGATGAAAAAGGTCGTCCGATCGAAGTCCGCGGTGGTCGGGCTGTCTATGATGCTAAGAGCGGAAAAGTCACTATTCGCGGAGCCGATCTTTCTTTTCGCGTTGCTGGCTTCGCCCTCCGAACACGCAACAAAGATGGATACGTTATCATTTCCTTAATCGGCGATGAAAACATTCGAGCCCAAACCTCACCTACTGGTTGGGAAACTAGCCTTCCCGATAAAATCAAGAAGTAGCAATGAGCGAAGATTCCACCTCCCCCCTCCTTGAAGTTGAAGGCCTTAAAAAAAGCTATGGAGGCCGTAAGGTTGTCGATGAGGTACGTCTGCGGGTCCAACCAGGTGAAATTGTAGGACTCCTCGGTCCCAATGGCGCGGGTAAGACGACCACATTCTACATGATTGCCGGCCTGATTCCTCCCGATCACGGACGCGTCAGCCTCTACGGCAAGGAAATTACGAGACTCCCGATGCACAAAAGGGCTCGTCAGGGAATGGGATATCTCCCCCAGGAAGAGTCGATTTTTCGAAAACTCAGTGTTGAGGACAATCTTTTGGCTGTTCTCGAAACCCGCAAAAAGCTCTCCCGAAAAGCTCGAAAAGAACGCGCTGACATGCTTCTTGAACGATTCGGGATCAGTCATGTTCGTAAATCAATGGCCATGGCACTTTCTGGAGGAGAAAAACGACGACTCTCACTCGCTCGTTGCCTCTGCACCGAGCCCAAGCTCCTGATGCTCGACGAGCCTTTCGTGGGCATCGATCCCATTGCGGTTCAGGAAATCCACAAAATCATCCGTGAACTTCGCGATCAGGATGGCTTGTCCATTCTGATCACAGACCACCAAGTCAGAGAGACTCTCGACATCGTGGACCGGGCCTCTCTTCTGGTGGATGGAAAAGTCATGCTCGAAGGTTCGTCCGAAGAATTGGTCAACGACGAACGGGCCCGCCAACTCTACTTTGGCAGCGACTTTCGTTTTTAAGCTTCACTCGGAGATCTTAATGACGCTTTCACCGGGGCGGTAGTATGGCCCGCGGTCACGAGCACGAGCTTCCAGATAGTCCTGATTGCTTGCGAGAGCATCGACCTCTAGCTCATACTGCCGGCGCTTCCGTTTGAGAGCTTCTTCCTCTTCTACGGCATTTGTATGCTCTGCTTCGATGGCGCGCAGCTTTTGATACTCTGGCGCGATTGGAACAATCACTGCCATAGCCAAGACAATCACAAAAACCCCAAAAACGACTCCGGTCGTCTTTCCGAAAAGCCCCTTGCGGTGGGACTCTCGGGAAAACTCAGGATCACGAGAAGCTTTTGCACTTTTTTTTTGCCGGGCCGACATTACCACTAATCAGATACCAAAAAGTTCCCGAGAAATCGAAAGAAAATTTCGGAAATCTTAACTACCAACAAAAAATCGCTAAGAGAGGATCCCCTAGCGGTTTTTGATCTAAGATTACAAATGGTTACACGCTCACCTTCATCTTGCCTCCGAAGACAGCCTCGTCTCCGAGAGCCTCTTCAATGCGGAGAAGTTGGTTATACTTCGCAACCCGGTCCGAACGACTCATTGAGCCCGTTTTAATCTGACCTGCGTTCGTGGCTACTGCGAGGTGAGCGATTGTGCTATCTTCGGTCTCACCGGAACGATGCGAGATCACTGCGGTGTAGGAATTCTCCTTGGCCAGTTCGACAGCATCAAAAGTTTCGGTAAGGGAACCAATCTGATTCACTTTTACGAGAATTGAATTCGCAACCCCAAGATCGATTCCCTTTCGAAGGAAATCCACATTAGTCACAAAGAGATCGTCACCGACCAGTTGAGTGTTGCCACCAATCGCATCGGTGAGCGCTTTCCAGCCATCCCAATCGTTCTCATCACAACCATCCTCGATGGAGAGGATGGGATACTTGCCGCGGAGTTCGCTGTAAAACGCGACCATATCATCCGAACTGCGAACAGAACCATCTGACTTATGAAAAATATAGGCTCCTTTTTCACGGTCGTAAAATTCAGAGGATGCAACATCGAGAGCGAAGGCAATGTCTTCACCGACCTTGTATCCCGCCTTTTCGATCGCGAGACAGATTGTATCGAGAGCGTCCTCCGTGCTGTCCAGTTTTGGAGCAAAGCCACCCTCATCACCGACGGCAGTCGAAAGACCACGGTCATGAAGAACCGCTTTGAGTGAATGGAAGACCTCAGCGCCATAACGCAAGGACTCCTTAAAAGTAGGAGCACCCACCGGCATGATCATGAATTCCTGAAAATCAATGGGAGCATCCGAGTGAGAACCACCATTAATGATATTCATCATTGGAAGCGGGAGGACCTTTGAGTTTGGTCCGCCGAGATACTTGTAAAGAGGAAGGTTAACTGCAGATGCGGCTGCGCGAGCGACCGCCATGGAGACACCAAGAATGGAATTCGCACCAAGCTCTTTCTTGTTCTTAGTTCCATCGAGTGCAAGCATCGCACCATCGACAGCAGCCTGATTGGTTGCCTCCATTGCGAAAAGCACCGGGGCAATTTTCTCGTTGATGTTAGAAACAGCGCCCAAAACGCCTTTCCCAAGGTAGCGAGACTTGTCTCCGTCACGTAGTTCCCACGCTTCGTGCTCTCCAGTGGAGGCACCGCTGGGGACTGCTGCACGTCCAAAGGCGCCACCAGCAAGGGTGACGTCGACTTCGACAGTGGGATTTCCGCGTGAATCAATAATTTCACGCCCGTGGACGGACTGGATGTTGGTGTCTAACATATATTTTGAAAAAGTAATTAGGCGATGGCGGTAATCTCCTTAATGGTTACGGTCATCAGCTCTTCAGTGTCGGGATCCGGGATCTCGGCAGAGTCTCCAGTCGCCTTACCAAGTAGGGCCTGGCCCATTACTGAGAGGTAAGAAAGAATTTGCTCATCAGGACTCGCATCCCAAGCTCCAAGCATACGATACTCTTTGTCACCACGACCGGCGACATCGAGCATGAACTTGGTTCCAATGTTCACCGAAGATGGATCTGCCCCTTTGAAATCGGTGGGACGAGCCCTCTCAAGATCTTTTTGAAGCTCCACCTTACGTCGATTGAGCACTTGTTGCATCTGCTTAGCAGCCTTATATTCGAAGTTCTCACGAAGGTCTCCGTAGGAACGCGCAACGGCGATTTCCTTAATGTTCTCGGGGATCCGTTTGTTGACGAGATCCTCGTATTCCGCTTTCCGGCGATCGAGACTCTCCCATGAAACCAACAGAGTATCATCCTGCTTCCTGGAGGTATTTCCGGTGACCATGTCCTGTGTCTCAGGAACAGCCTTGATGACACGTGCCATCAGTGACTTCCGGTCGAGATCTGGAAATGCTGGGCTTGCGAGAAGCTTTCTTCCGAAGTTCCGCACATCATTCATCTCCATCGTGGAGAGCAAGTCAGCCACAAGTTCTTTGTCATCAAGGAGGAGATTTGCCAAACGACCGGCCTTGCGCGGGCCATCATCGAGAGAATCCTGCTCGAGCACCGTGAGAATCACCGAACCCACCGAACCATCGAAGACGGGCTCCGATGCCTTCTTTCTTTCGCGACTAATCCAAGCAAGCGCATCAGCACCCAAAGCATGACGGGACAGGGCCACTCGGATGTGCTCATAGAATCGTTTGGTTTCCTCTTTTTCGACAAGAAGCTTGGCGATTTCAGAAACCCCACGTGAAGAAATGCGATCAAAAACTTTGAGGATATGCCCTACCCAGTCGTTGTTGAAGGCCGCTGGGAATGCTTCCAAAATGCGCTTGAGACGCGCTGCCGCCACCTGCCCCAAATCATCGGAAAGCGTACTTTCGGCGACTTGGAGAACCTCTGCAATTGAAGGAGCATCTTCACCAACCACATCTTCAGACTTGGTTTCGTCTACGATCTCGTCGCGAAGCGCTGCGAGTTCGAGTGATTGAGCCGGTGAAAGTTTCACCAGCTTAAGAATTGAATCGTTTACAATGCCGTAAACTTGCGCAAGCAGGCCGTCTCCTGCAGCTATAAGGGGCGCTTCCCGCTGAATCGCCTCTAGTGCTTTTACGCGGGCTTTCGGGCTCCTTGCCTGCTCCAAATCTTCAACCATAGCCTCACCAGGGCTGGCAGATTCGTCGCGAAGGATCAAATAATCGGTCCTCTTAGTAGGAACCGAAACACGTTTGCTTTCACGAAGTGCCTTTTTGGTCTTCTCCCACCATTTTTTGTAGATCGGCTCCTCGACGATACTCCCCATAAGCTCTACGTCCATTTGATCGAGAGTCATCTTTCCCTCGCGAGACTGCAAAGTCCGACAAATGAGCTCTACCGGATTATCAACGGCAAGAGCCTTCAGCTCATCAATCTGACTCACCTTTTGCGCCCGTAAATCGTCATCCTCCAGAGCTTCAGTCTTTTCCAAGGCGAGCTTGAGCCCCATTTCTTTTCCTGCAGCCTTTTCGAAGTCGATGACCACCTTCCCATTGAAAAGGTCCCATTCCTTTACAACTCCCCCGCCGTATCCCCGATGCAACCGATACTTTCCGGGTGCAATCCCTGAGAGCCTTTCCCCAACGGCCGCATTGATTCGGCCCGCTTCCACTAACTTCGCTACATCTGGATGCATGGCTGAATGTTGGGTGTTCTGCCTAGGAAAGGCAAGAACTGATAACTTAAACCCTATATTCTAATGATCTGAGAGGCGGAGTCAATTTCATTCCTTAGCCTTTGGAGGCGAATAGCGGACACGTGGCCCCTTCTTTTTTGACTTCGGCTTGGCATGCACCAAAAGCGCTTGGCGGAGAATTAGCAGACTCGATCTCCATCTAACCTCCATTTTCTCGATATCTTCGCCAGTGTTGACCCGGCCGTTAAACATCACTTCGCCCCCTCTGCTAATTAACAACTTAAGGGAACCACCCCTCTCAGTGAGCTTGTAAGTCACTTCACCGTCTTTCATTTCGGCGACTTCTTCAGTTTCGGATTCTTGGCCCTTCGGCCTCGCCGTATTCGACATCAACTCCCTATTCCACCTCTTCGTGGCTGGCCGTTCACCAAAAATAACTTTTTTTGAAACAAGTTTTCCATCGCGAAAGAATTCCAACTGAACCGACTCCCCTACCTCTTTCATTCGAAGGAGAACTAGGAGTTGCCGCATATTCACGAGAATTTGATCATCGAATTTCCACCAAAGATCCCCCTTGAGCCCTCCGGCGAGCGCCAGTGGCCCATCCTCAACGATTGCTTCCACCCGAAGTCCGGTGCCATCACCCATTTCTGAAGGCCGATCAACCTGTGATCTCGGCGTATCCAGAATAACCCCCATCCAAGGCATCTGCTGCTTCTCTTCACACGCAAAGATTCCTAGAGTTAACAGAGCCAAGAAAAAAGAGATTAATGAAAGGCGCATACCCTAAAATTGATTCGTCACTTCGTTGATAGGCTGGCGAGTGGTAATTCTAACCGTTACCATCTTTCCCGAGTCGCGGTGTAATACTGTCTCTTCAAAAACATCGACTTCTGTCCTCCGCTCCTGAACTTCACCATTCTTGGCGAGATACAAAACCGGATCTCCCTCAATCTCCATCCACGCTCGTTCATTAATGAGATCAAAAGCGGAGACGTAAACCTCGGGAGCCGTCTCGAGTCCCGTAATGGGAGTCTTCGCCTCGCTTCGGCCCAACCACCAACCAGAACTGAGCCCGATCAGCAAGACGATCGCAGCAGCAATCGAAGTCACCTGCCAAGACAAGCCGAGAGCAGATTGGTTGACCGACTTTAAAGACAATCCATCGATAATTTCATCACAACGAGCTTCCGCCTGATCACTCATACCCACCAGGGTCAACGCTTCCAGTTGGGTTTCTAGTTCTTTTAATAATTTATCCATGTCGAGCGTCTCTTAGGTATACAAGTTTCTTTTGAAGCTGCTCCAAGGCATAACGATACCTTGATGCCGCGGTGTTATTGGAGAGCGATAACACCTTCCCAATTTCAGCAAAGGTCAGCCCGCCCCAAATTTTCAAAGTCAAAACCTCGCGGAGCTTTTCCGGCAGCTTACCGATCGCACAACGAAGTAGTTCCGCTTCTTCGTTGTCTTCAGCTGGTGTATCCAACCAAAGATCATTCCCAGATTGAAACTGCACAATCTTCTGATTACGGCGCTCTTGACGGCCCTTGCTGCGCCCCCGGTCAAGACCGATGTAGCGCATCACGGAAAACGCGAGAGGTAAATCTGGAGCACAAAAATCACGTTCCTCTTGGTAATGCCAAAGCTTAATCAGAGTGTCCTGTAGGATATCCTCGGCCTCAGCCATATCCTGGCACCGCTGACGGGCATACGCCAGAAGCCGCGGAGCGTTTTCGCTCACCCACTCCTTCCACTCAGGGCCACGCTGACTTCTCTTCGACATTAACTTTCAATGAAGAGAATGCCTTATCGGTGAAGATTTGTCTCCTAAAAGATGAAATATCACTTCCAGAAATGAAAGATCACCAGAGAAGGTCCATGAATGGTGGTCGATACTGGATTTGAACCAGTGACATCTTGCGTGTGAAGCAAGCGCTCTACCACTGAGCTAATCGACCCTATCCGGAGGTGATCTGTGGTAACTCAGGAGCCCCCCCTTGCAGGGGGCTCTGAGAGAGAACCAGATCAGATGGTGCGCGAGGGGGGAATCGAACCCCCACGTCCTTGCGGACACTAGATCCTTAGTCTAGCGCGTCTACCAATTCCGCCACCCGCGCTTACGATCTGACGAGGGAGGATTTAGTTCTCCCTTCGATATTTGGCAAGACTTGTTTAAAAAAAAAATCAGGGCTGAGGAAGAAGAACCGTTTTCGAATAATTATAGGAATTTTCCGAAAGAAACTTGGCCTGTTTTTGAGGATCATCCAGAGGGACTTGGCGAATGAGTCGCATTCCGGTATCAGAAAGAACGGTGATACTTAAATCGACTGATACAACCCTTCCTTTGGAGTATCGTGCATCCTGTCCGTCTGCCTTGATGATATCTCCCTTGATGCTGAATTCACTTACGGCATTTACTCCCCCGGAAGCACCCAAAACAGGTACCTTCACTGATTGAAGATCTCCAGAGGTATCAACAAATTCCACCGAAAACACCACGCTGATCTCGTAGATGTTTTCGCACATGAAATTTTTACCCTGGGCGGAACCTCCCGCCGATCCCGAGTATGCCTCATCTAGATCTTCGACGGCTAAAAGCCCCTGAAACGTTTGGTCTGGATTAACCAAATTTCGGTAGAGAACAAATGTGGAATAGCGTTCATCTGGGCTTGAAAAGATCGGGTCCAAAAATTCCAGCTTGTATCCCACTGCAGAAATATCTCCCCCCTTGTCCTCGAGAGAATCCCCGACGTTTCCATCGTATCGATCAGACGCACCCGTCAAAAATATAAAGCTCGCAGCATTCGGGCTTGGCTTCCCTTCCGGTCCGATATCTCTGATTTCGCTTTTTACATTCAGCCATTCGAAATTATTGTTCGAACGAATCACCAAGGATTCAAGATCTCGCCCGAGAGAATCAAGCATGATCTTGGCTTGACGTGCCGCCCTAATCTCATTCCTCGCTCCACGCCAAGCATCCAGCGCATTCCCAGTGATTACGACCACCAGAGAGACCAAAATGACTGTAATCGCCATGGCCACGAGAAGCTCGACAAGAGTGAAGCCCTTTTTAACGATCCTTGTTTTCGAAAAAGTCATAAAAATGAAGAATAAATAGTTTAGCGTGCAACCCCGAGATTTCGACGGAAAGATGGTCGCGTGAAATCAACAGGATCAAATGCGCCCTCCACGTAGTCAATTGACCGAGTTGGAAGACGGTAAAATTCAGCTTCAAAAAGAACTACCGCTTCCGGGAACTCATCTGCCTTGCTCGAGAAGTCATCCTCCTCAGCGTGCGGATCAACAATCTTCCCGACTTCTTCAGAGATTTTCAACCCCGTATCGTCAAAGATCAACTGCGTCATCTTAACAAAAAACACGCGCCCTTCCAAGGCCTCAAAATCTTCTTCTAAAAGAGGATCGTCGATCCTTCTCACCATCGGTTGGATCAAATAGTCTTTTCCAGCAACCCCATCAACGTCGGGAAATGGAGCTAAACTGCCATCCGACCGTATCTCGACGATACTAGCCCGATAGAGATAAACAAACACCGTGCTCCCTCTCTCATGAGAGCGCACGATCCAGTCGAACGCTTTGCCCATCGAACTCGCATACTGCTGCTGATCACGCCCTTCTCTTAGAGTTGACATTTCCAGTTCCAACGCCGCCTTGAGGCGACTGGCATCTTCAGCAGAAAGAGTCTTCCGAATTGCAGTGGCTGCAGGCCCGAAAACGGCGAGAAATCCGGTGATCAATACGACCAAGATACCCAAAGCGATAACAGATTCAGCCAGAGTAAAGCCTCTTTTATGTGATGTTTTTCGTGAAATCGTCATGAATTCCTAGTTATTGGTTGAATCTTCAATGCGCGCCACGTCCGTGATTCGAGAAGTTCCACCATTTCTCCAAATCACAAAGCCACCCATATTTTTCGTTTTTCCGAGCCGTGGCCTTTCTGAGTTAGGCGGTCTGGGACCTCCTTCGATAACGAAAGTAGCGCCAGGTATGGTGCAAAGACCCTGAGAATTGAATTCATAGTAGTGACACTCCGCTGTATCTTCGGCATTGCTCGTCAGTTGATGAATTGCGGTGGGAACTTCGTTTCCGTCTTCAACCTGATCCCGGCTCAACTCAGGACTGTAGTAAACTTGATCAGGCAGCAAGGTAGGTGCACCTGAAATCGACCAATCTCCAGCTTCCGCTCCCGTCTTGGGATCAACTTCCTTGTAAACCACAAGCATCAATCTACGGAATCGACGGCGAGATGCGGTATCCTCATCCATCATTTGATCGTGGATAATCACTCGGGCGGTCGTGCCTCGACTACGTGCCAAACGTTGAGCTTGGGTGAAAAGTCCCTCTGCAACAGAAACGCCCGAAGTCACACCTTGGGCCTGACCCATGCGACTGATTCCTACGGAAGCCACCGAAAGGAGGACCGAAATGATGGCCATCACTGTGAGAAGTTCCACGAGACTGAAGCCACGTGCGCTTTCAGTTTTCAAATTTCTGTTGTCCACCATGTCTAAGAATCAAAATTGCGCCTTTTCGGGCAATCAGCAAGGATAAAATTGTAGTTACACTGTAAATATGAGCTTGGTTCATTCATCGAAACGTCCCTTCCTCGGCCCTGAAAGCCATTTCCACGCCGATTCGATCATCGCCTTGACATCTTTCTGCTCGGCCTCCCAGCCCAAAAGATCCTTAGCCATCTTAGGATCTGCCACGAGACGGGCAGGATCACCAGGACGACGCTCGCCGTAAACAACAGGAACTTTTTTCCCAGTAACTTCTTCAGAAACATCGATGATTTCTTTTACCGAAACACCCACGCCAGTCCCCAGATTGCACTGAAGGCTCTCACCGCCGTTGATCAGATGATTAACCGCGGCAAGATGAGCCCCGGCAAGATCCGCAACATGAATGTAGTCGCGAATGCATGTCCCATCGGGAGTCGAATAATCTGTCCCGAATACAGTGATTTTCTCCAGTTCTCCGGTCAAAGACATCAAAACTAAGGGGATTAGATGAGATTCCGGATCGTGATCTTCTCCGATCTTACCATCTAACGAAGAACCGCTTGCATTGAAATACCGAAGGGCGGCGCTCTTCAATCCAAAGGCGACTTCACAATCCTTCAGGATCCACTCCACCATCAACTTGCTCTTCCCATAAGGGCTCATTGGATTTTGTGGATGATCTTCCGTCAGGGGAAGCTTTTGAGGCTCCCCGTATGTCGCACAAGTCGAAGAAAACACGAAAGATTTGCATCCGAATTCCTCCATAACCTCCAGTAATATCAATGGTTCTGCCGTATTGTTTCGATAAAACTTCAGCGGACTCGTGACTGACTCACCCACATAGGTAAATGCCGCAAAATGGATAACGGCGTCAAAGTTGTGCTTCCGAAAGAGATCGACCAGTAAATCGCGATCTCCCACGGCACCAACAACCAGTTCCACATCTGGATCGACGATCGCATCGCGATGACCATAACAAAGGTTATCCAGAACCACCACTTGATAACCCTCTCCATGAAGTCTTCTTACAGTGTGGGAGCCAATGTAGCCCGCTCCACCTGTTACTAAAATCATCTTCTTGGCCATCCGAAGCGGATTCAATCAGGCCCATTCTGCGCCGTCAACTATCTCGTAGCTTCCGTCTCTTCTTCTCGTTGTGAGCGCTGGAATCTCAGCTCCTCCAAGGTCACCAAACGTGGTAGAAGAAACCCCACAGTAGTCATTCCCAAAAGGCCTCCGGCAAAATGGTAGAGATGTCCGATCTCAAACAACTCTCTCCCAAAACCATCAGCCATCCATTGCCCAAAGTCACTAAAAAGAGGCAGCCCTAATCCCGGCGTCATCAGAAAAAGGAGCAAGCTGGCAACCAACAAGCCCTTGCCCATGTTGCGTCCGGAGATCGGAAGAAGGAGCATTTTGGAATCAGGATAGATCATTGTTTGAGCTAAAAGCATTCCCATCACCCCTCCGGATGCCCCTACGAGCGGATTTGGAGAAATCCCCGGTAAGAGTGCTTGAGAGATTACGTAGACCGATGCCGCGCCAAGGCTACAGATTACAAAAAGAAGCAAAATTCTAGAAGGCCTAAGCACGTGTCCCAGTCTCGCTGCTGCGTAAAAAAAGAGGATGGCATTCACAAGGACGTGCGTCCAATTGCCGTGAAACAGGCTGTGGGTAATAAGAGCAGCGCCCCGTCCCGCTTGAATGCCAGACCATGAGACGGCAACACTCTCATAGAGTGGCCGGAGGAGACTCGGAGTAAGATGAGTCCCTCCCGTAAAAAAGACCCAAGCGTGGATTACAACCAGAAGCAAACAACCCATGGTGGGCACGTTGAACCCAAGGGTGATTAACAAAACACCCCTTTTTTTGTTCACTATCTGATGATGAATCGCACTCAACTGTTCCACGTCTACCATAAGACAACCAAAAGATAAAACTGCTCAATTTTTCTCGTCATTCTTGACAGAAAGACGATCCCATCGACCATGCCGCGCACTGACGCTATGCATTCATTCCGCTATATTTCTGGTTCCCTCCACTGCGAAGACGTTTCTTTAGACACTCTCGCCAAAGAGCACGGCACCCCGCTCTACGTCTATTCTGCCGGCACCTTTCGAGATCATTTTAGTAAGCTCGACAAGGCTCTTAGCGACCTTCCCCATGAAGTGGCCTACGCCGTGAAAGCAAACTCCAATCTCTCGGTCCTCCGGCTTCTAGCCGAGCTCGGGAGTGGATTCGATATCGTTTCGGGAGGAGAACTTCTCCGCGTCATCAAGGCCGGAGGCGATCCGGCTAAGTGTACCTTTGCTGGTGTCGGAAAAACCCGTAATGAAATAGAATTTGCCCTGCAACATGGAATCTACTCACTCAATGTAGAGTCAGAGGAAGAGGCGACGTTCATCGATCAAATCGCTGGTGAAATGGGCGTAAAGGCCCCTATCGCGTTCCGGGTGAATCCCAATGTCGACGCCAAAACGCACAAGTATATTTCTACCGGTAAGTCCGAGAACAAGTTTGGGATCGATTTTGAGTCGATCGAAGACGCCTACGCACGGGCAGCAAAGCTGAAAAACGTCACCCTCAAAGGGCTGCAAATGCATATTGGATCCCAACTCACCACGGTGGCCCCATTCCTCGAGGCGGTCGAAAAGGTCGCCCCCCTCGCTGCCAAGCTCAAAGAAACCTATCAGATCGAATTCTTCTCCATCGGAGGAGGAATCGGCATCGTCTACGATCCCGCCTTGAAATCAGGGGATCCGGCTTGGTGGGAATCCCAAGATCCTGAATCGCGTCCACTCACTCCGACCGAGTATGCCGCAAACGTTATTCCGATCCTTAAACCTCTCGACCTGAAAATCCTCCTCGAACCGGGTCGCTTTATCGCCGGGAATGCTGGAGTCCTCCTAACAAAGTGCCTTTACGAAAAGAAGGGTGCCGCCAAAACTTTCAAGATCATCGATTCTGGAATGCACCAGCTCATCCGCCCGGCTCTGTATGAGGGCTATCACGAGATCAATCCTGTCAAGGAGCCCACTGGCGAGACTGAGATCGTCGACGTGGTTGGGCCAATTTGCGAAACGGGTGACTTTTTCTGCCAAGACCGGGAAGTTCCTAGCTTCCAGCCAGGAGACGTTATCGCTATGATGAGCGCCGGAGCCTACGGCTTCACCATGGCTTCCACCTACAACACGCAGCCTCTGCCGGCCGAAATTCTCGTCGATGGCTCGGAGAGCCGGGTGGTTCGCAAACGACAGACTCTCGAAGAGCTCATCTCCCCCGAGGAGATTTAAAAAATACCTTTCCCTCAACTTTTCTGAAACACTTTCCCTTTGGAAGAGTTTCATAATGCAGTAGATGGGGCAAGCGGACGACGAGGAAGTAAACCAAGAAGATGTGGCGTGGATGCGCCTCATTGCTTCCGGCGACGAAACGGCCTTCCGAGATCTCGTTGAAAAGCATCACCGTGCCGTGATTGGAACGATCGGCAAAATGACCAATTTCTCCCCGGACTCTGAAGACCTGGCTCAACAAGTTTTCGTGCGCCTTTGGAAGTCGGCCAAAAAATACCAGCCAACTGCGAAGTTCACGACCTACCTCTTTACCATCACACGGAACCTTGTCTTCAACTACACACGCAAAAAATCGAGACAGAAAGAGCACTCGCTCGAAGAACAAACCGACGACTGGCATCAACAACTGAGCGACACCACTCCCGGGACTCAACCCGATGAATTGTTGAAACATGCCGAACTTCAGTCGATGGTCGATCAAGCGATCGCCCAACTTCCCGAGAAACAACGTCTCGCCGTGATCCTCCGCCGCCACGAAAAAATGCCTTATGAGGAAATGGCGACTGTGCTTGAGCTTTCCGTGCCGGCCGTCAAAAGCCAACTCTTTCGGGCTCGCGCGGCCTTGCGCGAGATTCTCTCCTCCTATTTAGAAGGTTGAATTTTAGTAAAACGATCCCAGGAAACTTCTCCGTAGTCGATTTTCTGAAGCTCAAAGGCATAGATCGCATCCTCGTTGCTTGGGTCGAAACTCGCAGCTAAATCGACCATAGCTCTCGCTAATAATCGATTTTCGTCTCCTTTTTGCTCAAAGAGAACTTTAGCCCGCTGCATCAGGAGCGCTGCCAAAGTCGAACGACTGTATTCAGTTTCCGCCATTTTTGGGAGAACTCCCTTTTTCAACTGGCCATTAAGAATCAGCGCTCTTCGATTCTTTGGAGAAAGATGAAGCGCAAGCCCGGTCGCCCTCATTGCCAGTGCCAGTGATTCAGGATTTGCTTTTTTCTCGATGACACGATTGCCCACGATAATCACGATATTGGTGGCATACTCGGTTCGTTCACGGTTCAGCATCCCAAGAGCGTCTGTAAAAACACTAACCCGAACGATAGGCCCGGAATACCTGAACAAAGGGGCCTCCTGTGCGGACGACAACCCGCTCATCGCGAATAGGAATCCGAGGCAGACTTGCAAAGACAATCTCATCGCACTTATTCTCCCCACCATGTGGACGGACGCAAGAGACAATAAAGCGATCATTCGTCGAATGATTCGATATCGCCTTCAAAGCCTGTCTTCTTCCGAGAAAAAAACCGCCTCGGAAGATATTTGCTCTCAAATTCTATCCCTGCAGCCCAAGATCTGCGCCATTTTCGCCAACACGGCAAATGAGCCAAGTTTGCTCCCTCTTCTTGACTCTCTTTCTTCAACTATCTGGTTGCTCCCAAAAGTGACAGGAAAAGGCACGATGGAGTTTTTTCGAGTCTCCTCACCTAACGAACTTACCCTGGGCACATTCGACATCATGGAGCCCTTGGCAGGCTTGCCGATCACACCTCCGGAAATCGACACCATCATCTGCCCCGGGCTCGCCTTCACAAAAAAAGGAGATCGACTCGGTCAAGGAGGCGGATTCTACGACCGTTTTTTGAAACGCTGTCCTCAGGCGATCGTTTATGGTGCATGTTTCGAGATCCAGGTGTTGCCGCGTCTCCCCAGCGAATCTCACGACTACCAAGTTTCAAGGGTGATTCACGCCTGATCGCCAGGTGGCTCCAAATCGAATGCTGGAATGTGAACTACTACTCTCCCTCCCTCGGAATCCTTTCCGAAAAACGAGCCCGTCACCACAGTGCGCGTTTTGATCACGTGATAGCTGTTATAAGAAAACCTCTCTCCTGAATTCAGAACGGGAACCTCTCCCACAACCCCTTCTCCTTCAAACACGAGTGTCTCGCCTCCCTCTTCCTTAAGAATCCACTTTCTTCCGAAAATCGTCACCTTTTCAGCAGAGTTGTTGATGATCGAAATGAAATAGACGAAGGGAAATGGGCGATCCTTCGGAGCGTCCAGATGAGGCATATGGACCAGCTCTTCCAACTCTACTACCAATCCCGGTATTTCGGAAAAACCGCCTATCATGCACTTGACCATAGAAGGATGCCGCCATCGTGCAAGTCGATCTCGTAATATTGCCACCTGCTGCTAGAATCCCGGTATGTCCGTCCCCATCGCACTTACTATCGCAGGTTCGGATTCTTCAGCTGGAGCTGGACTGCAGGCTGATCTCAAGACCTTCGCTGCTAATGGCACATACGGCCTAAATGTCGTGACCTGCATCGTTGCCGAAACCCCTGAAGTCGTCAGCGAGATTTACCCGCTTCCTCCCGTCATTCTCCAGCGCCAACTCACTCTCCTACTAAACTCCTATCCCGTCGGAGCGCTCAAAACCGGGATGCTTTACTCAAAGGCGCACATCGTGGCTGTTTGCGAGCTTCTCGAGGATAGCGAAATCCCCATCGTCGTAGATCCCGTCATGGTTGCTTCCACCGGAGATCCCCTTCTTGAAGAATCAGCACTCGACGCCCTCACCAACCGGCTTCTCTCGATCGCGACCGTGATCACGCCGAATCTCCCAGAAGCCGGGATCCTTCTGGGGTGCCCCGTGCTTTCTCTCGCTGAACAGGAAAAAGCGGCTCACGGATTAGCAGAGAAGTTCTCCTGTGCCTGCTACCTCAAAGGTGGACATCTTAAAGATACCCCCGAACATCGGGACCTCCTCGTTCACGAGACGGGAATGGAGATCTTCACCGCTCCCCACATCGATCTACCCAGCACCCACGGAACCGGTTGCACTCTTTCGGCGGCCCTCACCGCAGGACTCGCCAAAGGCCAATCCCTTTCTGAATCCGCTGCCTTGGCCCATGCCTTCACTCATCGCGCCCTGGCCAGATCACACTCATGGGAAAATAAGAACTCAGAGGAGATTTGGCACCTCGACCAAAATCAAAGGTCTTAGAATTTGCCTGCCCTGATAGGATTCGCCTTCATGAGGGATGAAGGCAAATATTGCTCTCTCCTTTTCCTCCACGTATCTGCGGCGAAAAAGCCCAACATCGATCGGCTTGCGGCTCCGGGAATGCTTTTAGAAACAACTTTTGTGTCAATTGCATCTGCGGACCCAGCCGGGCCGTTAATCCTCACCGGAAAGCACAGTCAACAAAATGGTTTCATGGACAATGGGGGTAAATTCGATGACGACCAGTAAACCTTCGCCAGAATCCCTCAGGAGAACTGCTACCGCACTTCGGAAAATGGCACCTCAAATCCAGCCCCCAAAGCGAACCATTAGGGCAAGGATCTCGCACGTTGGAGGTATCAACGTTACGCTAAAAACTACCTCCGTTGCGTCAAAGGAATCGACGAGTCTGTCGGCACCCTCATGGGAAAACTCGGAGACCTAGCGCTCCCCATTCACCAAAGGATCGACTCTCCCGCTTTCCTCCCCTAGGAACGCGTAAGCGCATGTTCGAACTCCTCGCCAACGATCCCGATTCCAAAGCCCGTTGCGGAAAGCTCACCACTCCACACGGGGTGATTGAGACGCCCATTTTCATGCCCGTAGGCACCCAGGGTTCGGTGAAGACACTTCATCCCGACGACCTTCTCGCCTTCAATACCCAGATTATTCTCGGAAACACCTACCACCTCTGGCTCCGACCGGGCACTGAGGTCATCGAAAAACTCGGCGGCCTTCACGCTTTCACGACTTGGGATGGCCCCATGCTCACCGACTCCGGCGGCTTTCAGGTCTGGTCTCTCTCCAAACTGCGCAAGATCACCGAGGAAGGCGTGCGCTTCCAAAATCACCTCAATGGCGACGCCATGATGCTGACGCCGGAAAAAAGCATGGAGATCCAAGGCGTCTTCGGCTCCGACATCGCGATGCTCTTTGACGAATGCCCACCCTATCCCTGCGACCGCAAGTATGCCGAGGACTCCACACGCATGACCACCCGATGGGGAAAACGCTGTAAGGATTGGATCGAAGCAAATAAGCCACAAAGCGGCGGAGCCAATCCAACGGGCCGTCAGCTTCACTTCGGCATCGTGCAAGGTTCCGTTTACCCCGACCTACGTGAAGAATCCGCCCGTGCGCTTGTCGACCTGGATTTCGATGGCTACGCCATCGGCGGAGTCTCCGTGGGCGAACCTGAGGAGGAAATGTTCGCCGCCATTCAAAACGCGGAACCCTTTCTCCCGCAGGACAAGCCCCGCTACGCCATGGGATTGGGAACTCCCCCCCAACTTCTCGAAATGATCGGCCAGGGAGTCGACATGTTCGACTGCGTCCACCCCACCCGCTGCGCCCGCCACGGACAGGCCTTCACTCCGGATGGTCCCATTCACATCAAAAATAAGGAATTCGAATTTGATGCCAAGCCGCTCACCGCAGAGACCCACCCTCACGTCGCACGCTTCTCCCGTGCCTTTCTCCGCCACAGTTTTAAGGCCGGAGAGATCATCGCTCAGCGCGTCCTTTCCTTCCACAATCTCGATTTTTACCTCAAATTAATGGAGCATGCCCGTGCTGCAATCCGCGAAGGCCGCTTCTGCGAATTCCAAAACGAGTTCGTTGCGCGCTACAATGCAGGGAGAAAACCCTAACGCTTCGCGCTTTCTGCATTGCTTTTCTTTGCTATTCCTGATTTCTACCTCATCCTTCGCATCGCTTCCAAATACGACCTCTTTTCCTGACAATGACCACTCTTACTTTCCTCGCCGCCGACGCCCAGACAAGCCCCTTTGGGAATCCCATCGTAATGATTGGTCTCATGATGGTGATGTTCTATTTCCTCCTCATCCGCCCTCAGCAGAAACAGAAGAAGGAACTCGCCGCCCGCATCTCCGCGATGGCCAAGGGTGACAAGGTCATCAGTATCGGCGGCATTCATGGAACGGTGCACCATATTTCCGAAAAGACCGTAACCATCAAACTTTCTGAAGGCGTCTTCGTGCCCTTCGAAAAGTCCTCGATCCAAACGGTTGTGAAAGTTGGGAAAGGCGAAAAAAAGGCTGACGACAAGCCCGCTGCTGAAGAAAAGGCCTAATTGCCTTTAGACCCACTCCATGACCTCCCTCTTCAAATCTCTTCTCTGGATCTCCCTTCTTTTGGGCGGTTCCACGCTACTTCATGCGGAGAATGAAGAGAAATTGGAGATCGAAAAGAAGATCACTCTCGAGCTGAAAGCAGTTCACCCTGAAAACGACAAACTTGCTGCCGACATCCATGCCGGGAAGCTGCTCGCTCCTGCAGGCTGGACAAAATACATGCTTCCCATTCTTGATGACGATAAGAAGAAAATCGGCGAAGAGCCGATTCTTCTCTCGTTATTAAAGGTTATCACCCGCTCCTCCCTTTCCCGAGACTTCTTCATCGAAGGACTCGGTGGCTCCAAAGAAGTCGAAGAGGTCGTCCGCGCCCTCAATGCACCCCTTAAAAAATAATCTCTCTCCTACTCCACTCCATGGATCTCATCAATAATCCCCTCCTCGTCGTCCTCGCTGGTATCGCCATCGTAGCACTTATCTTCTGGTATATTGCCTCGGAAATCGACCGCCGAAAGCGAAACGTCGGAACGGGCGCGATCATTCTCGTGATCGGCCTTTGTCTCGCAGCCGTTCTCCCCGTTGACGAAAAGCTCAAAGGCGGAATCGACCTGGTTGGGGGAACTTCATTCACGGTGGAAATCCAAGAGGCCAAGGTTGACCCCGGAGAAGACCCAATCCCCGTGAGTACCGAAGCCATCGAAGCCGTCAAGGCAACGCTCGGTGAACGTCTTTCCGCCGGAAGCATGGCTGGTGCCCAGATGCAAGGGCTGGGAACGAACCGCATCATTATCGAAATGGCTGGCATCGACGATGAAAGCTCCGCCCGCGTCAAGGACATCATACTCAGAACGGCGATCCTTCAATGCAAAGCGGTCCATCCTGAAAACGGAAGACTCGCCCAAGCCGTTAGTTCAGGAAGCCAGCTGGCTCCTGCAGGTTGGAAATTATATATGCTCCCGATCCTCGATGACGACCGGAAGAATATTGGCGAAACTCCCATTCTTCTCTCCACCCGAAACATCGTCACTGGAGATTTAGTTCAACGAGCAACAGCCATTCCCGGGCGTTTTGGAACCATCGCTGTTCTCCTTAGCAAAGACGGAGGCGATCGTCTCTACACCGCCACCAAGCAAATGCGCACCGGCGTTGACCGCATGGCAGTTGTCCTCGACGACAGAGCCCTCATCGCCCCCACCGTCAACGGCAACCTCAGTCGCGACTTCATCATCGAAGGCCTCGATGGCACCAAGGAAGTGCAAGAAGTCGTCGCAGCTCTTGCCAACCCGCTTAAAAACCCCCTTCTCATTCTTTCCGAAAATAAGGTCACCGCTAAATATGGCGAAGAAGTCGTCCGCCAAGGTGTCACCGCCGCAGTCGCCGGACTAGTCATCACCTTGATCTTCGTTCTTCTCTACTACCGCTTTGCTGGAATCATTGCCCTCTTGGGACTCAGCCTCAATATTCTCATCCTCTTCGGTGCGATGGCCATGTTCGGAGCCACCTTCACCCTTCCTGGTATCGCCGGAATCATCCTCACCATCGGAATCGCGGTCGATGCAAATGTTCTCATTTACGAACGCCTCCGTGAGGAAATGGCCGAAGGTAAGTCCGTCTTCTCCGCGCTGAAGGCAGCTTACGAGAAAGCCTTCACGGCTATCTTTGATGCCAACATCACAACCCTCCTGACCGCCATCATTCTTCTCTGGCGCGCATCCGATCAGATCAAAGGCTTCGCCATCACCCTGACCATCGGAATCTTGGCCTCGATGTTCGCAGCCCTCCTCGGAACCCGTGTTCTCTTCTACTGGTTCGCCGGAACCGGACAAGGCGGCACCCTACGCAAGATGTCCTTCATGAACCTCATCCCCTCCCGGACGATCAAGTTCATGCAGATGCGTAATCCTGCCTTCATTATTTCCGCCCTCCTCTTGATTGGCTCACTCGTCACGATTGGAACGAAGCGAGAAAGCGCCCTGGGAATCGACTTCGTCGGAGGAGCTCAACTCACCATTCAAGTGGACACTGATCACGACATCAGTGTCGCTGAAATCACCTCCTCCCTTTCCGACATCGAACTCACCAAAAATCCTTCCGCGCAGAAAGAAATCATCGCTGGTGGAGACACCGACCTCCTCAGGATTAAGGTCTCGGAGAAGGACGTCGACGTTGTGATCGCTGAACTCTTGAAAGATCTTCCCGTCCTTGCTGAAAAAGATGAAGCCGGTAAATTCGTCACGCCAATTTCGGAAAACACAATCCAGCCCACTCTCGGAAAAGAATTCTTTAGAAACTCCCTCTGGGCTCTCGGATTCGGCCTGATCGCCGTTCTCGGCTACATCAGTCTGCGCTTTGAGTTCTCCTTCGCGGTCGGTGCTTTTGTCGCGCTCTTCCACGATCTCATTATCGCCATCGGCGCAGTCCTCATCATCGGCACGGAGCTCTCCATGATTCACGTGGGCGCATTCCTCACAATTGCTGGTTACTCTATCAACGACACCATTGTTGTCTTTGACCGGGTCCGGGAAACACTCCGCAGTAAACGTGGGAGCGTGCTTGACATCATGGACCTCGCCATCAATGCCACCCTCTCCCGCACGATCCTCACTTCGGTGACCACCTTCATGGCGGTCCTTGTCCTCTACATCTTCGGTGGGGCCGCTCTAAAAGACTTCTCCTTCGCGATCATGATCGGAGTGGTGATCGGAACTTACTCCTCCATCTTTGTCGCTTCTCCTGTCGTCATGCTCTGGAGTAGGGCCCGCGGAACCAACTTGCGTCGCGAACTCCTTGATGCGAATCTCGAAGCTGAAGTCAGTCCGGCGCAGAAGTAATCCGGAAGGGCGGACGGTCCGCCTCTTAAATATTCATCCGGCTTGCTTCACTTAGTTAATTTTAGTAAAGTAAATCGGTAATGAAGTGCTTCACCCCCATCTGCCTTCTTTTCGCTGCGCTCACCCTTTTCTGCCCCGCAGAAACGACGCTGCCTCCTGAAGAGAGTGCTCCAGCAGCTGGGCGATCCGAAGGAGCAACCCTTGAAGATGATGGCTCACGGGTTTCTGTTCTAGGATACCACGTTTTTCACGCCACCAAACCGGCGACCCAGATGCTCATCCCCACGAAGAAATTTCGTAGCCAGATGGAAGCGGTCAAAACCTCGGAGGTCACGGTGATCACGATGGAGAAGTTCCTTCAATGGCGCCATGGCGAAACCCCTCTTCCTCCGAAGTCCTTCTTAATCACATTTGATGATGGCTGGAAATCGGTCTACACCGAAGCCTTCCCCATCATGAAGGAGCTAGAGCTCCCGTTCACCATCTTCCTTTATAAGAACTACGTCGGATCTTCCCGTGGCGGACGTGCGATGAGCAATGACATGATCAACGAGATGCTTGATAGTGGCCTCTGCACCATCGGTTCACATTCCGTCTCACATCCTTTCCCAAGCACGGTGAAAAAAAACCTCCGCGCTGGAAGCGAAATCTACGCGAAGTTCCTCCAAACTGAGCTTGGTGATTCGAAGACCTTCCTTGAGGAAAGGTTCAAGAGTCCCGTCACCACCTACGCCTATCCTGGTGGCTTTCACACTCCTGAGATGTTTTCCCTCGCCGACAAATTGGGATACGACAATCTCTTCACCGTCAAGCCAGGTAAGATCGGGCGAAATTCTCCACGCTACCTTCTCCCTCGATATATCGTGTTGGGAAATCACGATGGCGCTTACAACGCCGCAATGATCTTTCGCGGCGGCTCTCGTCTCGCCAGTGGTGCGCTCGCGCCAATCGAACTTCCTTATCCTGTATCACCAGGGTCGGGTTTCGTTATTTCATCGCGTCTCCCCAGAATCTCCGCCAATTTGTCCGAGGTCGATGGAATTGACTTCGAATCAATCGTCATGAGAGTGGGTGGCTTTGGAAAAGTCCCAGCGGTTGTAAACCCCGAGACCAATGAGATTGCTTGGACCGTCAATCGTCCGCTACGACAGCCAATCTGTGAAGTGAGCGTGCAATGGCGCCTCAAAGGTAAAACGAGCTACGAACCAGCCATACGTTGGTCATTTGGAATTGACCGAGTCGCCAACTATCAATCCCAATAGCGTGTTTTGGTTCTAATTTTCTGAGAATGATTGATCTTTCATTAAAAATGTGGTGTTTTCCCGGGTTACTCGGCGGGAAAATCCCAAGTTTAACTCCAATCTCTTCGTTTTCACTTTTCAAATTCAATTATTCCACTAGTTTCATCTAAATCACTTCATTTATGAGTAAGCAACAACTTGACGGAGCACAAGCCCTCATCAAAACTCTCGATGATCTCGGCATCGAATACATGTTCGGATACTCCGGCGGTGCTGCCATCCCCATTTTTGACGCCTTGGAGACCGTTGACCACAAGATGAAGTTTGTCTTGGTGCGTCACGAACAAGGCGCTGTCCACATGGCCGATGGCTACGCCCGCGCCACTGGTAAGCCCGCTGCCGTGCTTGTCACTTCCGGCCCTGGAGCAGGAAATACAGTCACCGGATTGATGACCGCCCAGATGGACTCCGTTCCGATGATCGTTGTTTGCGGGCAGCAAGTTACATGGATGCTTGGTAAGGACGCCTTCCAGGAAGCCGATATTTTTGGAATCACGATTCCCGTCGTGAAGCACAACTACCTCGTTAAAGAGACAAACGATCTCGTGAGGGTTGCCAAGGAAGCCTACCACATCGCCACCACCGGTCGACCGGGGCCTGTGCTCATTGATGTTCCTAAGGATGTTTCCTCCGGAAACTTCACCGGAGACATGGATCCAGAGTTTGACCTTCCTGGCTACGATCCCTCCGAGTCTCTTAACATTAATCCTACAAGTATCGAAGAAGCTGTAGCTCTCATCGCCGCAGCGAAGCGCCCCGTGATTCTCGCTGGTCAAGGAACGATGATCGCCCGTGCTGATAAGGAACTTATGGAGCTTGCAGAGAAGCTTCAATGCCCGGTCACTTCGACTCTCCTTGGTAAAGGCGTCTTCCCTGAGACTCATGCATTGAGCCTCGGCATGCTCGGTATGCATGGCACCGCCTACGCCAACAAAGCGATGGTCGAGTGCGATCTCCTCCTCAACGTCGGCTCGCGATTTGATGACCGCATCATCGGCCAGCCTGACAAGTTCTGCGCCGATGCAAAAATTATCCACATCGACATCGATCCCGCCGAGATGGAAAAGATGATCCAACCGGACGTTCAGATTATCGGCGATGCCAAGGTGGCCCTCACCCAGCTCATCCCCTTACTTCAGCCACTCGAAACGACCGAGTGGCGCGCCAAGCTCGATGGCTACAAGAAGAAGTTCCCTCTCTCCTACAAGAAGCAAGGCGGCCTCCGCATGCAACAAGTCATCGAAGAACTCTACGAGCAAACGCAAGGAAATGCCATTGTCTCAACCGATGTCGGTCAGCACCAAATGTGGGCCGCTCAATTCTACAAGAACAACGAATCCTTCCACTGGCTCTCCTCCGGAGGTGCCGGCACCATGGGATTCGGCTTCCCCGCCGCGATCGGCGCACAGTTCGCGCATCCAAATAAGACCGTCATTTCAATCTCCGGCGACGGCGGTTTCCAGATGACTCTCTTTGAACTTGCGACCGCCGCCATCCACAAGCTTCCGATCAAGATTGTTGTTCTCAACAACCACTACCTTGGAATGGTCCGCCAATGGCAGGAACTCTTCTTCGAGAACCGCGAGTCCGGTGTTGATCTCGAAGGAAACCCCGACTTCTGCAAACTCGCAGCGGCCTACGGCATCCCAAGTGTCCACTTCAAGCGCCCCGCTGATTGCCAGCGCAAGATTGAAGAAGCCTTGGCCTACAATGACGGCCCCATCCTGATTCACGCCGAGTGTGTGAAGTATGAAAACGTCTTCCCCATGATCCCGGCCGGTGCCGCCTTGGAGGATATGATCACCGAGCCTCCCAAAACCCAGATGGCCAAGCCCGTTGGATCCACCTAAGCCCCTCTTTTTCACCAAACTGAAAATCAAGAACTGATGTCCTCCATCGTGACTACCGATACCCCGGTCGAAGAAACCCATCGCGGCGCTTCGAACACCCTTTCTATCCTCGTCAACAATAGCCCGGGCGTCCTCATGCGGATTTGTCAGGTCTTTTCGAGACGGGCATTTAATATCGACTCACTTGTCGTCTCGGAAGGACGCAGCGGAGCCTTCTCCCGCATGACGATCGACATTTCCGGAAATCCGGAAGGCTTCGAGCAGATCATCAAACAGGTGAACAAGCTCATTGATGTCATCCACTGCCATGAGCACACCGCTCAGAACTCAGTGGTGCGCGAAATGCTCCTCGTAAAGATCCTTGCCGATAACACCCAGCGCTCCGCGGCCCTTCAGGTCATCGAGCACTTCGCGGGTAAGACGGTCGATTTGAGTCCCACCTCGATGATTGCGATGTTCACCGGCACGACGAGCAAGCTCGACGCCGCCACCACCATGCTCGACCAATTCGAAGTGATCGAGACCGTCCGCACCGGAAAGGTCGTCATGGCGCGCGGCAGTCAGAAAACTTAAACTTTTCGGAGATTTCACCTGGAAGCGTGATTGGATCCCTCCGGTCACGCTTTTTTCGTGATACACCCAACCAACAGCGTTAAAAATAAGCCTGCAAGAGCCAAGATGGCTCTTGCACCCAGTTCCCCTCTAGATTTTAATAGAACCGCCTTGAAGAACGCAATTCTTGCTCTTGAAGACGGTCGCATTTTTCGCGGTCGTGCCTTTGGTCATTCCGGAACAACCTCCGGAGAGATCTGTTTTAATACCTCGATGACGGGGTATCAGGAAATCATCACCGATCCGTCCTATCGTGGACAAATCGTCACGATGACTTACCCGCTCCAAGGGAACTACGGAGTGAATCCTGACGATGCCGAGTCAGCTTCTCCGCATGTGCGCGGCTTTGTCATCGGCGAACTCTGTGAAATCCCATCCAGCTGGCGTTCTCAACAATCTCTCGCTGAATACTTTACTGCGCACAAGATCATCGGAATCGAAGACATCGATACGCGAGCCCTCACCAAGCATCTCCGCTCTCAGGGTGCGATGCGTGCCGTCATTTCCACTGAACTTCCCGAAGAAGAAGCAGTCCAAGTGGCCAGGGATGCACCACCCATGGCAGGTTCCGATTTCGTCGAAGAGGTTTCCACCAAGGAAGACTACGTCTGGGATGGCGAGTCCCGCCTTTGGACGATTCCTAGTGTGACCACCAACCAGGAGACGAACTATATTGAACTCCCCGAGATCAAGTATCGCATCGTCGCCTACGACTTCGGAATTAAATACAATATTCTCCGCTCGCTTCGGCAATCGGGCTTCGAAGTCGAACTCGTCAATTCCCGCACTTCGGCAGCCGGCGTTCTCGCTAAGGGAGCCGATGGCGTTTTTCTTTCCAATGGCCCAGGCGACCCTGCTGCACTCAGTTATATTCATAATGAAGTGAAGCAGCTCATCGGAAGGACCCCAATCTTCGGAATCTGCCTAGGTCACCAAATCCTCACTCATTGCTTTGGTGGTAAAACCTACAAGCTCAAGTTTGGCCATCGCGGCGGAAACCATCCCGTCAAGGATCTCCGCACCGGACAAGTCGCTATCACAGCCCAGAATCATGGGTTTGCCACCGATGACGAATCACTTCCGTCCTACACCGAAGTGACCCACATTAATCTGAACGACCAAACTGTCGAAGGCGTCTGTAGCACCAAGGATCCCGTTTTTTCGGTGCAACATCACCCTGAAGCTGCTCCGGGACCCAACGACGCCAAGAATTTCTTCGGCGAATTTGCCGGGCTCATCGAAGCGGCAAAATAATTTCACCTAAATTTTGAGATGAACACCATTATCTGTGGCCTCCAGTGGGGCGATGAAGGAAAGGGAAAGATCGTCGATTTCCTGACCGAAGAAGCTGACCTCGTTGTCCGTGGACAAGGGGGGAATAACGCCGGTCATACCGTAATCGCCAAGGGCCAAAAATACGTCCTTCACCTTATCCCCTCTGGCATCCTTTGGGGAAAGCAATGCGTCATTGGAAATGGCGTGGTGCTGGATCCCGTTGGCCTCTGTCAGGAGATCGAAAGCCTCGAATCTGAAGGCGTCAAAATTTCTCCCGATCAGCTCCTCATTTCCGACCGCGCGCACGTCGTGCTACCCTATCATCGCGAATTGGATGCCGCCCGTGAACTGTCACTCGGTGACAAAAAGATCGGAACCACTAAACGAGGAATTGGTCCTAGCTACGCTGATAAAGCAAACCGAATTGGCCTCCGACTTGCCGACTTTCGCGATCCGGCGAAGGCCAAAGAGCTGATTAGCCTTCGCCTTGAGGAAGCCAATCGCACCCTCGCCTATCACGAATTACCCACCTTCGAAATGGAGACGGTCTACACAGAGATTGAAGCGGCCATTGATCGACTTCGCCCCCACTTTGCAGACGTTATCCCGATCATTCACAATTCGTGGAAAAAAAATGAGGTTATCCTTTTTGAAGGCGCTCAAGGAACCTTCCTTGATATCGACTTTGGCACCTATCCTTACGTCACCTCTTCCAATACCACTTCAGGCGGCGCCTGCACAGGTTCGGGATGTCCACCTCACGCGATTGATCGAGTCGTAGGAGTTTGTAAGGCCTACACCACACGCGTAGGCTCTGGCCCTTTCCCAACTCAAAACGATGAGATCGCTGAGTTCTTCCACTCGCGTGGCATGGAGTTCGGGGCAACGACCGGCAGGCCGCGCCGCTGTGGCTGGCTCGATACCGTGTTGATCCGCTATGCCGTCATGGTGAATGGCGTCACCGATCTCGCGATCACTATCCTCGATGGACTCGACGAACGTGAAACGATCAAGATCTGTGTTGGCTACGAAATTAATGGAGAGATCCATGAATTTCCGCCTGCCGACCGTAATTATTGGGATGTCATCAATCCAATTTATCAGGAAATGCCCGGTTGGCAGGAAGACACAACAAGCTGCCGCTGCTACGATGACCTTCCTCAACCCGCTCAAAATTATCTTGCTCGTATCGAGGAGCTCACCGGTGCTCCGGTAAAATATGTCGGAGTGGGCCCCGATCGGGAACAAACGATTATCCGCTAACCGCTCTCTGATTACATGACCGACCCAGCACGTGAATCCATCCCCCGCCACATCGCGATCATCATGGATGGTAACGGTCGCTGGGCCAGTGAGCGTGGTCTTCCCCGGAAGGAAGGTCACCGCGCTGGTGCGGAAGCAGTCCGCGAAGCGGTCGAAGCCTGCAATGAGATTGGAGTCCGGTATCTCACCCTTTATGCCTTCTCTTCAGAGAATTGGAATCGTCCAAAGCCAGAGGTTGCCGCACTCATGACTCTTCTCGAACGTTTCCTGAAGACGAAAGCAAAAGAAATCGGAAAAAAAAACGTGCAACTGAAGGCCATTGGTCGTCTTGATATGCTCCCAAAGAGGACGCGAAACCAGCTCGATAAAGTGATCGCCGAGACTTCCAGTAATGACGGACTGACTCTGAATCTTGCTCTTTCCTATGGAAGTCGTGAAGAAATCATTGATGCCACCAAAGCTCTCGCCAAAGAAGTTCAATCGGGTGCTCTTTCGGTCGAAGAGATCGACCATGATGTTTTCTCCTCCCACCTCTATACCAATAATACCCCTGATCCCGATCTCTTGATCAGAACCTCAGGTGAGTTCCGCCTTTCAAATTTTCTTTTATGGCAGCTAAGCTACGCGGAAATTTTCATTTCCCCGAAAAACTGGCCTGATTTTCACAAAGATGATTTCAGAGCCGCGGTTGAGGAATACAAGCACCGAAACCGGCGCTTTGGTAAAGTTTAAAAAGGCACGTTACCATGGCAGAGCACACCATTCTCCTCGTCGATCCCGATCTCGATTATCTCGAATGGGCGACGAAACACTTGTCAGCTGAGGGCATCAAGATTCTCCGATGTGACGTTGCCGACAAGGCACTCCAAGTGATTGAAAAAACACCCGTCGATTTGGTGATCGCGGACCTAAAACTTGAACCATTTACGGGATTTGAACTTCTGGGCCAAATAAAGGTAACCTCCCCGAGCTCCATTGTTATTTTAACTGCGGGCTTCCCCAGCACGACTCAAATTATTGAATCGACCCAACGCGGTGCCCATGACGTCCTCAGAAAAGAGTCCCTTTCATTTGAATTGAGGCACGTCGTCGAGTCCGCATTACAGACCATCGACCAGCGAAGGGATGCCGGTAATAACGGCGATAACACGCCTCGTCTCGAAGGGAAAAATACCATTATTGGGGTATCACGGCCACTGCAAGAAGTGATGAAAGTGGTCGGCCGTGTAGCTCGATCGGATGCGCCTGTTTTAGTCACGGGCGAAAGCGGAACCGGTAAGGAATTGATCGCTAAATCGATTCACGCCTTCAGCCCGCGCCACAAGAAGGAGATGCTTGTCATTAATTGTGGCGCCATTCCAGAGAACCTTCTTGAGTCAGAACTTTTCGGTCATGAAAAGGGCTCCTTCACCGGAGCGATCGCCCGTCGAACGGGTCGCTTTGAAGACTCGCACGAAAGCACCCTCTTCCTCGACGAGATTGGCGATCTTCCTGCCTCGGTTCAGGTTAAATTACTCCGAGTGCTTCAAGATGGATCATATTCCCGCGTTGGCTCGAATGAAACCCTCCACTCTGATGTTCGCATTGTCACTGCGACCAACAAAAATCTCGCCGCCGAAGTGAGTGCTGGGCGATTCAGGGAAGACCTCTACTATCGTCTGAACGTCGTTGAGATCGAACTTCCTCCTCTTCGGGCTCGGCAAGATGATGTCCCGCTACTGGCCGAGTTCTTCCTCGACCGCATTGCTCGACGCAATGGAACAGCCCGCCTACGTCTCTCTGGCGAAGCGATCGAGCACCTACAAAAACACCTTTGGCCCGGCAATGTTCGCGAGTTAGAAAACACCATGGCTCGCGCATGTGCCCTTGCCTCTTCTGAGGTGCTTCTTCCAAGTGATATTCCAATTGGCAAAGGACCGATGTCCGGACCAGAGAACATCGATGAAGCACTCAGCCTTCTGATCGAGACAGCGACACGCAATGGTGAGAATGCTCTTGGCTTTGCCCGCGATGAACTCGTTCGCTTCGCTCTTGATCAATCTGCCAGCGATACCAAAGAGGCAGCCAAACTCCTCGGCGTTTCTCTTTCTACCTTTAAAAAATGGAGCTCCTCGGTGACTGATGTCTGATTTTAGCAAACACCCCCTCTTCGCAGATCGTCTGGCGCGTCTACGCTCACAAGGATGCCCTCCCCAAGAGTTCCGAAAGCACGTCACTGATATCGCTAAGCTTCTGGTGCTTCCCGCAACCTCTGAGCTCCCGACACGAGAACAAAAAATCACCACCCCGATTCAAGAGACCACGGGTTACCTGCTGGCAAGGCCGGTCATTTTGGTTCCGATTCTCCGAGCGGGCTTGGCGATCAGTGAAGGGTTTCACCAACTCCTCCCCGAGGCATCCATTGCCCACTACGGACTCGCTCGGAATGAGGAAACGTTGGAACCTGAAGTCTATTTCGAAAAGTTTCCCGCGGGCCTACCTGAAGCAGAAGTCTTCGTTCTCGACCCCATGTTGGCGACCGGGGGAAGTGCCTCTGCGGCCATCTCCGGACTCAAGAAGAATGGAGCGCAATATCTCCACTTCGTTTGCCTCGTTGCCAGCCCGGAAGGGCTCGAGCGTCTCCGTGGAGATCATCCCGATGTGCGTGTGACCTGCGCCGCAATCGACGACGGGCTCAATGAGAAAGGCTACATTATCCCTGGCCTCGGCGATGCCGGTGATCGCACCTTTGGAACCTTATAGATTGGCGAAAAGGCGTTCTCAATCTACACTTGCCTTATGGGTCGCTTTCCTGTCATCGCATATTTCTTGGGAACCTCGTGGGCGCTTGGGCTAACCTGGACTCAAACTCAGAATCTTACCGAATTCCGTTCCTCTAAAATCGCCTTGAGCGATTCATTCCCGGAAGTGGCCATCCCTAAGCTCAGCGCGCTTTTAAAGCGCGACGATCTAGATCGTCTGGCAAAGCTCAATATTCGAGCACTTCTAGGAGAGGCTTTCGTGAGAGCAAAGCGCCCGGCCGAAGCGCTCGAAACACTCATCGAATCGGGCCCCCAATCACTCACCTGGAAAGGCCACGCCCTCGTCCAATTGGGTCGCCTTGAAGAAGCATCCACCATTTTTGAACAAATCTCGTCAAATGACGCAATTTTTCAGCGGACCCTGATCGCGAATACCCTTGGTGATTCTGAAAAAGTCATCCAATTGGCCACTCCCCTGATCGAAAAGGAGGCCCGCTTTGCCCTTTTGACTATCAGCACGCTTCTCGATGGTAATCAACTCGATGAAGCCCGGCGCCTCTTGGGATCGGAGAACAAAGTACTTACGGTCCGGAACCCAACCCGCCGTTATCTCTTTGCCCGACTCCAACTTCTGCAAAAGAATCGCAACGCGGCTATCAGATCCTTCCAAGCTTTGGTGAATGGCAACGAAGAAAACCTCCGACTCCCTTTCGCCTATTTTCACGCGGCCACCCTTGGTCTCGCCGATAGTTTTGCTCTCGATGGAAACGAAAAGGAGGCGACCCAGTCTCTCCTCACCACTCTCGAAAATCATCCCGATTCTCCCCGCTTACTCGAAATTTTTGAACGGCTCCTCTCCTGGAGATCACAGGTAGACTCTAAAAAACTCGATGAGTGGAAAGAAGCAAAAATCAAGGTGTGGCAGAAAGCAACTACTCCAGGCGTCAGCGAAAGCACACCAGGTCCAAATGTTGTCGAACAAGGCCTACCAAAGAGAAGCATCACGCGCCGGGATGCGCACACTCTTTATCTACTCGCTCGAATAAAACTAGACTCAGGAGAAGCGGACGAAGCTCGCGGCCTCCTTGGTCTCCTTCGAAAAGAATTCTCAGAGGAGACGGACAATCTTCATAATCATTCGCTTGTTCTAACAGGCCTCAGTTTCCTCAAAGAAGATCAGCCCAATTTCGCTACCACCGCATTCGCCGTCCTTGATCAGCGCGCGAATACCGGAAGAATGAAATCAACAGCCAAGGCCTTGATTGGAGCGGCTGCATTCTCGCTGCAGGACCCAAAGCAAGCCCTTAAAGCCTTCGAAGAGGCCGAAGCGATCGCCAAGAAAATCAAGGACCAAAAACTCGCTACCCTCGCTTCTCTCAACGCCGATCTCGTCTCCCTCCAGATCGGAAAGGCTAGGGAAAACACGGATCTTCCTCCTCCCGCCCTCGATCTCCTCAATCTCGAACGAGGACTCATTCTCGGAGATCGTAGAGACCTCGCAAGTCGCCCCTTTCTCGAGAGCTACCTGGAAGAGCATCCCGATGGCCCCCGAAGCGCGGAGGCCTCTCTTGCTCTAGCCGAAAGCTACTGTCTCACCTCTTCTCCCGAACTCGAAGATCTCGCTAAAAAAATTCTCGATCAGCTCCAGTTCGACCTCATCAGCCAGCCCGGTTTCGCCATTCGACAGGCTCTCGCATATTTTTCCCTCGCTAATCAACTCTTCAATTCAAGCACGTCCGAAACAGCGACACCCGAGGAATCCCAAAAACGTCAGGCTTTGGCTCAGCTCACACTCGATCAAGGAGTCGAGCTCACCACTGAATTCGTCGCGAACAACACCGACCACAACCGCACCCCTGAACTCCTTTTTCACCAAGGGCAAATCCAGTTGGTCGCGGATAAAACAGGTCCTGCCATTCTCAGCTTCGAGCAGTTCCTCGAGAAATTCCCGGAACACCCTCTCGCTGAAACATCCAGATTCCTGAGTGCGCGGGCCGCTTCTTCCGTCAATACGGAGTCCGAAGTCACCCGTGCATTAGAACGATACCGCCAGATCATCGACGGAGGAGGCCCGCTAGCAACCGACGCCGCCATTGATCTTGCTCGTCTACAAATCGATAGAGGCGTGCAAGGAGCAGCTCTCGCTCAAATTGAGATACTTCTTAAGAAAAAAGACATTAGCCCTCATGATCAACGTCGTCTTCTCGTCTTGGCTGCCGAAGCTGCTTCGCAAAATTCCGACTACGAAGAAGCCCTGAAATTCTACGACGAACTTCTCTCCCAAAAGGATCTCCCTGTCACTTGGTTTAATCGAGGCAGCTTCTTCCGAGGAGTCGTTCTCGAGGAGCTCGGTCGACAGGGTGATGCCCTTCGTTCGTACTACCAAGTCGTCCTCAATAATCTCGATTCGGCTAATACCGCTGAGAAGGAATGGCAGTGGCATGACAAATGCGCCCTTCAGGGCGCCCTTCCTCTTTTGGAGCAAAATGACCGCTGGGAAGATGCCCTCGCCCTTGCCTTACGGATTGCACAATCAGGAGGACCGAGTGCTAAAATCGCAAAAGAGCGAGCACGGAAGATCCGTATTGATAAGATGCTCTGGTCCGAAAAGGAGTAGAACCTTCAGTCCTTGAAAACACTGGACAGAATCCCTCTCAAGAGGCAGCTTGCGCCCGATGTCAAAACCAAAACTTTTCATCCCCGGCCCTGTCGATGTCGCCCCGGAAACCTACGCCGCGATGGCCGGTCCGGCAATCGGCCACCGCGGAGCAGACTTCGAAGGACTCTACGCCTCCATTCAGCCTGGCATCCGTCAAGTAATCGGGACCAGTCGTCCGGTATTCTTCTCAACCTCATCCGCTTGGGGAGTAATGGAAGGTTGTATCAGAAACCTCGTGCAGCAAAAAGTTCTGAACCTCTGCTGCGGAGCATTCTCTGACAAGTGGTATGGCGTCGCTCAAAGCTGTGGCAAAGAAGCCGAAAAGATTCAGGTCGAGTGGGGACAACCTATTGATCCCGAAGCCGTCCGAGCAAAGCTCAGCGAAGGCGGATTCGATACCGTTACCCTTGTCCACAACGAGACCTCAACGGGCGTCCTCAATCCCCTCAAAGAGATCGCAGACATCGTCAAATCATTTGATGACGTCCTCCTAGTCGTCGACACCGTTTCTTCACTTTCGGCCATGCCAATCAACTTCGACGACCTTGGAATTGATCTCCTCCTCGCTGGAGTTCAGAAGGCCATCGCCCTTCCTCCCGGCCTCGCCGTCTTTGTCACCTCAGATGCTGCTCTGGAACGTTCAGCGAAGGTTGAAGACCGCGGCTACTACTTTGATTTTTGCGAATTCGCAAAGAACGACGCGAAGAACAACACCCCTTCCACTCCGGCCATTCCTCACCTTTATGCTCTCAAGGAGCGCGTAGATGTCATGCTTGAGGAAGGCCTTGCGAATCGTTTTTCTCGCCATGAGGAGAACAATAAGATGGTTCACGCTTGGGCCGAAGGACATGGCTTTGAGCTCCTTCCCCCTGAAGGCTATCGTTCAAAGTCGCTTTCCTGTTTCGTTACTCCCGATAACCTGGATCAGTCTGGCTGGATCAAAGCCGTCATTCAGAAGCACGGATTCGCCATCAACGGCGGTTACGGAAAAATCAAAGGAAAGACCTTCAGGATCTCCAACATGGGAAATGAAACTTCGGAAACAATGCAGGAACTTCTTGATGCGCTCGATGCGGAACTCCCCGCGTTCTTGAGCTAATACCACAACTGAGGGATCAACGCTGCCATTTCAAGAAAGCGCCCGGCTCTTATCGCCTGTGATCAAGGAAAGCTGGGCTTACGCCAATACGACGAGGAGGGCCTCTGAATTATACCCTCTTTGCTAACAATCGACTACAGGCCTGAGCATCTCAAACTTTGGTCCATTGCCTGGGCTGGATTTTTTTCAGAACTTTCTCCGACAAAAATGGCAGGCACTCCTGCGACTGTTTTACCTGGCGCAACATCCTCAAGCACGACACTCCCGGCTCCAATCTTAGCCCCGGCCCCAATCTCCACTCTCCCTAGAATTTTTGCACCCGCACCGATTAGGACTCCGGATCGAACCACGGGGTGTCGGTTCCCCGTTTGTTTTCCGGTTCCTCCCAAGGTGACTTCGTGAAGAATTGAAACGTCGTCCTCCACAATTGCGGTTTCACCAATTACCAAGCCTGTTGCATGATCGAGAAGGATTCCGCAACCAATCTGGGCCGCCGGATGAATATCAACCCCGAACACTTCACTCGCCAGACTTTGGAAATACCAAGCGAGCTCATGTCGTTTATTTTTCCAGAGCTGATGGCTGATCCGATAGGTCGAAATCGCCATAAACCCTTTAAAATAGAGAAGCGGCTGAATCACTGAAGTGCAGGCCGGGTCACGATCGCAAATGGCAATCGTATCAAACGCAAGGCTTGCGACGAGCTGCGGGTGATCCTGAAAAATCTCTACCAAGAGTGGGAAAAGCTCCTCCCTCGTCATATCTTCACGCGCTAGCTTGCGTGATAATCGAGCCGCTGCCGCACAGCCAAAAGAATCGCGAGAGAGAAAAACATCCTCCATCAATGCACCGAGACGCTCTTCTGTCTCAGAGATTCGACGGGCTTCGGTGTTAACCTCCGTCCAGAGTTTCTCCAGATCAGGTTTCCCTTCAGCGCAGAGAAGGTTCGGACTCGCGCTATCTGCTTGGTTATGTTCTCCTTTCATCAGTGAGGATTTCTCAGAAATTGGATTACGCAAGTCGTGCTCTGGTCTATTTGGCCCGAAAGCATGACGGCGAATTAGTCGTTAGGACAGATGCTATTGCAGAGAGCGAGGCGATACCATCCAGTTTTTTAGCCCAGATCCTTCATGAACTCAAACGATGTGGTTTAGCCACCAGTAGAAGAGGTAAAACAGGTGGTTGGAAACTCGCAAAATCTCCCAATCAGATCACACTCTTAGAGGTCGTGGAAGCGCTCGAACCCGATACTCTTGGCTCTCACGCAGACTCGGCCGGCGAGTCCGGATCCATCGTTCAGGAGGCTTATGCTGCCGTTCGTGATGCCAGCCGGGAGATCCTCAAAAAAACAACCCTTGAGAGCCTCGCTGCCAATGCCGAGCCCATGTATTTTATCTAGGGTTGACCCCAGCCTGCCGCAGTAGTCCATTCCGCTCCTGGGCTTTAGTGTGCTGCCCAACCCAAGATATAAGGTGAGTTACTCCGGAAGTTCCGCCACGGGAAGACACATGACTTCTTCGCGATACTTTTCAGCAAGCGGTGTACTGAGATAACGCTCGGTCGACGAGCATCCTATCGTGACGATGCGCTTCCCTTTAAACTCGGGGCGCTTCGCCACTTGAATCGCAGCCCAAACATTCGCACCAGTCGAGATTCCTGCGGGGATCCCATCAAGTTGAGCAAGCCTCTGTGCCATTTCGAAAGCGTCCTCATTTGTTACCGTGATCGTCCCATCGACAATCGCGGCATTGAGGTTCTTAGGAATGAAGCCGGCCCCGATCCCCTGAATTTTGTGGGGCCCGGGAGATCCGCCGCCGATGACCGGGCTATTCTCAGGCTCCACTGCAATTGCCTTGAAATTGGGGTTCCTGGATTTAATGACCTCAGAAATTCCTGTGATCGTTCCACCCGTGCCAACGCCCGCGACAATTGCATCGATGTCACCATCTGTGTCTGCCCAAATCTCTTCGGCCGTCGTCTTACGATGCACTTCAGGGTTCGCGGGATTATCAAACTGGCTAGGCCCGAAGGCACTGCTATCCTCAGCGAGAAGCTGCTTAGCCTTCGCGATTGCTCCGCCCATTCCCTTAGCACCTGGAGTGAGAACGATCTCGGCTCCCAAGCTACGAAGAAGAACACGACGCTCAATCGACATCGTTTCAGGCATCGTCAGGATGCACTTGTAACCTTTCGCACGCGCGACAAAGGCGAGTGCGATCCCCGTATTCCCTGAAGTCGCTTCAATGATGGAACCACCCGGTTTAAGTGACCCGTCTGCCTCGGCGGTCTCGATCATTGCCTTACCAATGCGATCTTTAACGCTAAAAAGAGGATTGAAAAATTCGGCCTTCACGAAGATCTCGGCATCGAGGCCTTCGGTCACGTTATTCAATTTGATCAGGGGCGTGTTGCCGACTGTGTCGACGATGTTTTTTGCAATACTCATTGATTAATAGAATTAAATTTGAAAATCATTCTCCCTAGATGCTTCGTGGAGTCCACACTCATATTTCTCGCCATTATAACGAGTGGATTCAGCATCTTCTCCCTCCATCGGGAGGCGGGTCGAGTGCCAATCTCCCATCGTGAGGTATCCCTTGGATTCAAGAGGATGCGGTGGGAGATTCTTCTCGTGAAAATATGAAGCTACTTGTGCATCCGCCCAGTCAAGGATGGGATACACTTTAAGGGTAGAACGTTGCTGCTCTGCGAAGGTTCGATTGGCGCGGGTCGAGGACTGACTTTTACGAAGTCCGCTTAACCAAATATCACCACCGATTTCCTGAATCGCGCGATTCATGGGCTCCACTTTATTGAAGATCGCATAGCGCCTATTTTCTTCCGCGCCCTGCTCCCAGAGCTTGCCATAAATTGCTTCCTGATGAGCCGCGGTCGCCTTAGGAACATAACGTCGAAGATCGACATCAAGCTGCCCTGACAATTTTTCAATATACTGGTAGGTCTCGGGAAAGAGGTAACCGGTATCAACGAAGATCACTGGAATCTTAGGGGCGTTTTGCGCAATCAGATGAAGCATCACGGCCGACTGCAAGCCAAAGCTGGAACTCGCGATAACACGATCTCCAAAGGTCTCATAGAGCCAGGAAATACGCTCACCAGCTTTCAGACCCTCAAGAGTCGACGCTACTTCTTTCGCTTCTGAAATAATGGTCGACATCTTTCTAGGAATTGAAAGCTCCCACCTTCAGATTTGCATGAAAATCGAGACCATTCGAAGTAGCTGCAATGTAGCCTGCACGAATGACAAAATCGCCAAACTTCTCTGCCCCTTCCCGTGTTTTTGCATAATCTTCGATCAAAGGACCTAAGAGGCTTTTAATCTCATTACGTGGCACTGCTTCACGGTAGAGCTTATTAAGTCGATCACCTGCGTGACCGCCACCAAGGTAGACATTGTATTTCCCCGGAGACCGACCCACAAACGCAATTTCCGACAGGAAAGGACGACCACAGCCATTCGGGCAACCGGTCATCCGAATGGTGATCGCATCATGACGAAGCCCCGTCTTCTCAAGAACCTCTTCCAAGTCAGTAATGACACCTGGAAGTCCCCTTTCGGCTTCAGCCAAGGCAAGTCCGCAAGTTGGTAATGCAACACAAGAAATGGAGTTTAAACGGAGCGCTGACTGTAAGTGACTCTTCAAGAGGCCATATTTATCCAGAAGCGCCTCGATCGCGGGTCGCGCTTTCGGAGAAACTTTCGCAATGATGAGGTTTTGATTCCCCGTCAAGCGGAAGTCACCCTGATGAATCTCCGCGATTTTCCGGAGGCCCACCCGAGCTTGGTCGCGAACCCGGCCACCTTCGATAAAAAGATTGAGATGAAAATCCCCCAAATGATCTTCCACCCATCCAAAGCGGTCGCCATTATCATCAAACTTGAACTCGCGCTCAGGTTCAAGATCGTAACCAAGATACTCATTGAGCGTCCTGAGGAACCAAGCCACAGAGCGATCATCGATTGTGTATTTCAAACGCGCGTGCTTCCGATTGGTGCGATCGCCAAAATCACGTTGCACAAGAAGCACCTTTTCAGAAACATCAAGCACTTGTTCAGGAGTGCAAAAGCCAATTATGTCAGCGAGTCTCGGATAGGTCTTTTCATCACCATGAGTCATCCCCATGCCACCACCAACGGCGACATTGTAACCAACGATTTTTGCGCCCTCAACGATCGCGACAAAGGAGAGATCGTTTGCGTGAATGTCGACATCGTTTGACGGAGGAACCGCTACCGCAATTTTGAACTTTCTTGGAAGATAAGTTTTCCCATAGATCGGCTCCACCTCTTTTGCGGTCGTCTCGACTTTTTCGCCATCGAGCCAAATCTCGTGATAGGCGCCGGTTTGAGGTGTCAGGTGATCGCTGATTTCCTGCGAAATTTTCAGAACATCCGCGTGTGCCTGACTAAGAAAAGGATTCGGGTTGCACATCACATTCCGATTCACATCTCCGCAAGCTGCGATGGTATCCAGCGCCGCAGCATTGATCTCCTGGATCGTTTTCTTGAGCTGCGTCTTAATCACACCATGAAGTTGGAAAGCCTGGCGGGTAGTCAGCTTGATCGTGCCGTTCGCGTAATCCGTGGCCAGGTTGTCCATCTTGATCCATTGCTCCGGAGTCGCTACTCCTCCGGGAACCCGAACACGAATAAGGAAGCTAAATGCCTTCTCAAGTTTGTGTTTACGACGTCCCGCACGAATATCACGATCATCTTGAAGATAGCACCCGTGGAATTTAAGGAGCTGTTGCTCGTCCTCGGTGAGTCCACCGGTAGAGGTGTCAGCAAGACCCTTCGCAAGCGTCCCGCGAAGGTAGTTACTGTCGACTTTCATATGCTCGTTGTGCGCGAGTTTTTTTTCTTCACTCATGGAAAAGATAGTTTGGGATTCCTAGTAAACATCGCGCTGGTAGCGCTTGTCTTTTTTAAGTTGATCGACGTAAGCGGTAGCTTCATCGAGGGGGAGTTTACCGTGCTCGGCAACGATTCCGATCAGGGTCTCGTGAACATCCTTGGCCATCCGATTTGCATCGCCGCAGACATAGAAATGAGCACCTTTGTCGAGCCAACTATAAATCTCGCCCGCACTCTTCTTCATCACATCTTGAACGTAGACTTTCTCCGGCTGATCACGCGAGAAGGCGACATCAAGTTTGCTGAGCGCACCAGACTTCAAGTGGTCCTGCCACTCGAGTTGGTAGAGGAAATCGAAATTGTATTTCTGGTCACCAAAGAAGAGCCAACTCTCACCTTTCGCTCCTCTCTCTCCCCGCTCCTCAATAAAAGCGCGGAAGGGGGCGACTCCCGTCCCAGGTCCAACCATAATAATTGGGGTATCATCACTTACTGGAAGACGGAAGTTCTTGTTTGAGTGGACGTAGACTTGGACGTGATCGCCAACAAGTGCTTCATCCGTGAGGAATGTTGAAGCCACCCCTTTGCGCTCCTTCCCGTAACCATTATAACGAACGGCCGCCACGGTAAGATGCACCTCGCCCGGATGGGCCTTCGGGCTGGAAGCGATTGAGTAAAGTCGTGGAGGCATCTTACGGAGGATACTCACAAATTGCTGTGCCGTGAGTCCGGCTACCGGATGCTCCTGGAGAAGATCGATCACTTGACGTCCCCAGATCCACGTCACAAATTCAGCCTTCTTTTCGTCGGACAGCAGCGACTCCAAATCCACATTAGCAGCCAATGCGAGATACTTCTTCACGATCGCCCTTGAGAGGGCGGTGATGTCCAATTTGCTGCGAAGAGCCGAGCCGAAGCTCACCTTTTCTCCGCCTTTAATCTCAACTTCCTCGGACTCAGAGAACCCCGTTTGCTTTAAAATGTCAGACACGACGTCTTCGGCATTGAGGGGAACTACCGCCAAGGCATCTCCAGCTTCGTAGTCGAGACCAGAGCCCTCAAGTGACAACTCTACGTGGATAGTTTCCTTCGCTGTCCCCTCACCATTGAGGAGGACGTTATCGAGAACCTCTGACGGAAAGTAATTCTTTTTGCTGTATTCTACCGAAGGGACGACAGCAGCGGAAGACGCTGAAGCTACCGAGGAGCCTGCCGCCAACGAATCCAACAAACGGCCAAGCCACGCAGTGTATGAATCCTCGAAATCGACATCGCAGTCTTCTCTCGCGGTGATTCGCTCCGCGCCAAGAGATTCCAAGCGTGCATCGAAGATTTTCCCAATTTCGCAATACTTGTCGTAGGAAGTGTCTCCCAGCGCGCATACCGTGAAGCGGTTCCCTTTGAGATCCGGAGACTCGTTAATAAAAGAATTGTAGAAACCTTCAGCGGCTTCGGGAGGCTCTCCGTCCCCCCAGGTGCTGATGATCACCGCGAAATTCTCAAATTTCGCGAAATCAGATGGACTTAGATCAGCAAGATTCTTCATCACCGCCTTGACCCCTTTCTTCTTGGCGGCTTTGACCGTGCGATCTGCTAGTTCCTCGCAGTTTCCTGACTCAGTTCCATAAACCACCGTGAGATTCGATGGCGCTGCTACCAACTCCGGCGAGAGCCCGGCAAGAAATCCACTTAACCAAGTGCTCTGTTCAGGAGAAAACCCCGAAACCAGGGCGGACAAGGAGGCGCTTTGCTCCGACGAAAAGGGTGCGTGTGATGGGATCATCGGTTAAACCTTAGTAGTTTGATCAGCTTTATCAGCTTTAACTGCTTCACCATGCAAGCGTATCCCCTTTGATGCAACTATTTTTTCCTTCTAAACAATCATTCTCCCACTAACTTTTGTTTTCCGGGATTTGACCCCAGAGCAAGCGTACCCCTCATTAGACTTCTATGCTTTCGCGCTTTCTCCACTTTCTTTTTGCCATCCCAATTCTATTCCTGACCTCCTGTATCGAAGGAGAAGAAGAAATTTGGATCGACTGGGACGCCTCGGGAAAGATTCGAGCCCACTACGAGTTCCCACCAATTCTCAGAGTGAGACTTGGGGACCCTAAGGTTTTCATCATAGCGATCAGAGATCTCGATAAACGCGAAGAAGGGATCGAAATTCAGGAGCTTTTTTTCGAGCAAGTCGGCTCTAAGCTCGTCTTTCATTTGGAAGCCACCTTTGGTGACGTGACTGAGCTCCAAAAGATCTCGGAGCGGAACGCCGACATTTTGGTCAAAGACACCGGAATGGATCCCGCGCAATCCGAAGCGATTGTCGGATCTATGTCACTCGCAATGCAAGGACTCAACATTTCTTTCCAGCGCGAAATCCTATTGAACGGAATGTTTCCGGAGCGAGTGATTAAAAACCCACAATACCTGGGCTCATCCAACTTCCGTTATCAAATCCATCTCCCCTTCCCTGTCAAATCAAGTAATGCCGACGCTGTCACCAATGACGGTAAATCTCTGGAGTGGATCTTCCTGCTGAAGGAGCACACCCAAGAGCCGCTGGAGATGTCTCTGAATACACGGATCGCCCTCCCATGGTGGATTTGGGCAATAGCGATCATCCTGATCCTCATCGTAACGTGGCTGGTTTGGAGAAGGTTCTTTCAGCGCTAACATGCTAACCTTTTTTCGCCCAGGGCCACCGCCCGCGCGCAAATGGCTTCTCGATGATCACGAACAGAAATGCACAAAGAGCAATTGCCATGACTGCCATGAGCCCAATCAGAAGGCTGTTTAAGGGCCAATTCCCCAACTGCACCTTGGTGAAAACGAACGGGCGAAGGAACCCGTAAAGCATGAGATTGTGAAAGAGGTAGACGGTGTAGCACATCGCGCCAACCGCAGTGAGCCAGCGATTTCGAAAGATCGCCAAAAGATAATGCCCGCAAAGAATCGAAAGGAAACACACAAGCAAGGCAAAAGGTTTTAGGTTCAGTCCTGGATGCCATTCAATCATCAGAAAAGTCGTCGGCCAGATTATGAGACCAACCACATCCCAAGCTCGCGATTTCATCCTCGATCGTAAGTCCTCAAATCCCGAAGAGAGAAAGAAATCAGCCACAAGCATTCCGATTAAAAAATACCCCATTTGCCCAATAACAGTATGATCCCACATCGAGCTTCCGTGCGCACCTGAGAGGAATTTCGTCAATAATTCAAACATCGGAATTCCAAGCAAAAATAGGCCTCTTCGCAAGAGTGAATTCTTAATTGCAAAGATCCGACAAAGAAACGGAGCGAGTAGATAAAACTGAATTTCGATTTCCAATGTCCATGCGACACTCAACAGTGGATTGAGCGCGCCATCGAAAAAGATGGTATGACTGTACAGTAAACCAGCGAGATAGTGCGGGATCATCTCTGAAAACGATTTACCCTCCCATAAAACCGCGGAAAGGAAAAAAAACGAAAGTGTCAGGAGATAAGGAACTTCAATCCGAATAAGACGCCTTTTAAAATAACTTCGAAGCTCGGGAGCCCCAGAGCCCGTGAAATGTTGATTTGCAAATGGGATCGCTAAAACCATCCCCGAAATCACGAAAAAAATCTGTACCCCAAACCAACCCTTCGCGATGATAAAGTTAGGTAGATAGGTCAGAATCGTCCCCCAACTTTCATGGGCAAGAGTTTGGGCATCTACCGGTTCTGCTCCACTTCTAAAGAAAATGTGTGAATGATACAGCACAACCAGCACGATAGCTAGGCAACGCAAGCCATCGATTTCAGGGACGTATCGCCCCGAAGAAGTCTTCCGTTCAAAAGGCTCCAGAATCCGCGAACTCAGTGATTGGTCAGGCATCAGCGGAGGCACGCTAGGCATGAAGACGCGGGACTGACAATAGTCACCCCAAAAAACTCCAATATAAAACTAGCTCGCCGCAGCCAACTCCTCATTACTGACAGACATTGCCGCAATAACATAAGCAGAGGGTTTGAAATCCTCGATGATGATCTCGGTACGATCCTCCCAAATCATGCGCACTTCCTTGATATTGAAATTTGGAGTTTTGTGAGGAGCGAAGAGGATATCGTCATGAGTGCTATTCTCATGAACCTTGAACATATCGGGCACAATATCGCCACCGAGATGATCGTCTCGTCCAGTAGCGAGATGACAAGTCCCGAGGACCTTCTCATCCTGAATATCTTGGTAGGAAACTGGGAGCACCTGTGTTCCGAAGCCAAGCTCTCCCAGCGTGCCGGTCATCGGGTCGTCCTGAAGGCGAGCGTTGTGAGCGTCGATCGTCGCCTGACTACCCTCAATGAGCGTCGAGCGAACGACATCACGATTTTTAACATCAAGAACTCCAAGCGTTCCATCCTCGTACTTCATCGGGAATTTCCCCCTTGCATCCTGTGGCACAAAATAGACTTCGCCCGCAGGTAGGTTAGCAATGTCTGGAGCCGAACCCTGACAAAGACCATGCGATTTTTGAGCCGATTGGCCACCAAGGCCTAACCAAGCCGTTAAAATTTCTCCGTCCTCTAACTCAAAATCGATTTCCACCTCCTGAGGTTGATCTAGAGCGACCCGCATTTTTTCTGCATCAACAGAAACCTCTTCGTAATTCACTGCGAGTCCCGAGCCGAGAATGACATCGTTCATTCCATGCATCGTTGCGCCACGGAAATTGAATTCCTTGCACTTAGCAGTCAGAGGTGCGGTTGCTGAAAATGTCGAAATACAAAGAATGATGTCGTAGTGAGGGTAAATATCACGATCGAGGGAGAGCTCGGTTCCAGCTACATCATAAACCTCATCCTCGAGATCCAGGTTAGAACCCTTACTGCATTTGTAGGCGAACATTTCCCCACCCGACATTCCAAGTTCTTCCATCACGCCGTCCTTCAGGCCTTGATAGAAATATTGATGCGCAGTATTCTGCACCTTAAAAGCCTCGTTTCCAACAAAAGCAAAATTCTTGATCAACGATTGGGGCTCATCAAAATCCACCAAAACGCAGACCCGGCAGCCGGCCGTTGGTTTGAAGACTGTATGCAACAGACGCTTAAGATCGAATGAAGGAAAGATTCGCTGATCTGGATTTAGCAGGATTTCTTCTCGGAGATAGCTAGGGAGTGAGGCGATTGATTGGCGCATTTCGGAGTGATGTTAATCTCCTTCCGCCCCCCCGCAACAAATTCTTTATGCGTCACCGAAAATCACTCTATTTCAAGCCCATAGCCACCTATCTCACTCGGTTGATTCCGAAGATCGCTTAAGGTCTCACTGACATCTTCCAACCGTTCCCAAACTTCCGGAACCACAAAGATAGGCGCTTGCTGTCGTACTGCCATCGCAATGCAATCACTCGGGCGCGCATCAAGCTCAACAATTTTGCGTTCCATGATCTCATTTTCAGCCTTAATATAGAGTCGAGAGTAAAACACTTCCCCTTGGACATCGACAATTGTTGTGTGGAGTACTTCGGCACCGAAAGCCTCCAAGGTCTGCGTAAAAAGGTCGTGCGTCAGGGGGCGCGGAGGCTCCGCCTTCGCTAGGATTGAATTGATCGAGGCCCCTATCGAAGGGTCGATGTAGAAAACAATCACCTTATTTTCATCTCCTAGGAAAACAGCGCAGCCTGCCTGGGTTGGCAAAAGAGCAATGGGTTCAACTCGGATCAGTTCGTTCATCGTTAACAAGTGTTCTGTTTTGGAAGGTCGGTGGCCAGTTTGATTTAATTAAAATTGACGCTCTTTAAATAAGCTGGAATTTTTTACGTATTTTTCTGCCCAGTGTTTGATTTTCTGCTGATCTTTTTGATCAAGCGTTTTTACCACTTTCGCGGGACTCCCAAGAACAAGAGAGCCCGGCGGAATGATCGTCCCACCAGTAACTAAGGTGTTGGCTCCGATAATAGACCGCTCACCGATCACGGCACCATCGAGCAAGCAGGATCCCATTCCCACAAGAACCTCATCCTTAATCGTGCAAGCGTGGATGATTGCCCCGTGACCTACCGTGACAAGCTCACCAACATAGCAGCCAAAATCGTCCGCAAGATGAACCACGGCATTATCCTGAATATTACTTTTTGGACCGATAACGATCTCGTTAATATCCCCTCGCAACGTTGCGTTATACCAGACACTCGATTCCTCCCCCAGGGTCACACGTCCAATGATGTCGGCACTCGGGGCGACAAATGCCGATTCATCAATATTCGGCCAGATCTCTTGGAACGGTTCAATTGCCATGGTGTCATTCTAGGAATCTTGTGCTCTCTTGCAAGTTCATCAACGAAACCGTTGGTAATTTAACAATATTGATCCATCTTCAAATTTCTGCGGTGTGCGGAAGAACGCAAAAATGTTTATGCAGAAGTTTCTAATCATCCTATCGGCCTTGATCATCGGCTTTGCGCTGCGATCGTGTCGGACTCTCCTGTTGCGTAAAATCGGAGCTTTTACATTTCTCCTAGCGTCTGCTCTTTCCTTCTATTTCATTTTTGACTGTTGGTGGGCTGGAGTGATCGGCTTGGTTCTCTGGTTTTTTATTCCCTGGATTGATCTCGTTACGAGAGTCAGAAAATTAAGCCTCCCCCTGAATAATCGACTCAATTTCCGGACCGCTCCCTCGGAAGACTATTTCCCCAATGCAGCCCGCATGATTGGAGAGATCGAGGAAGCCGACTTCGAGCATATCGTGGACTGCGGATGGGACTGGGTCGGGATGCACCAATTCTTCCGTATTTTCTGGCATCCCGAGGCTCGTGCAATCGCTTCTGTGTGCCTTTGCGAGCATGGAAATATTGCCTTCGCCTTCGCCACTGTTACTTGTCGCACGACCGATGGTCGTAATATCCACACCACCAACTATCCCTTTTCTCCCACCCTCCTCCACTCCCCGGAGGCAAGCTGGGAGCACCTTCCGTGCGAGAAAAATCGATTTCCGATGGTGTTTCATGATCACGAAAGGCACCTGGGAAAACTCAACATCAAGGGATCTGACCTCGCGATCCCCGACCCCGACGACATCATCCAACATCTGGAAAACGAGATGAAGCAGCAGCTCGACCACAACCTCAAGCGAGGGCTCATCGAACTCACCGGAGACGGATTTTTCCGCTATTCCAATCGGGGTCTTTTTTTTCTTTGGAAACAGGCAGTGAAGGACATGATTCGACTTTGTTAACCGATGACCATTAGCGACCTTCTTCAGAGCACTAGCGAGGCACCACTCGAAGCTAGCTTCATGGCTCAGCTCCAAAGCGTTCGGGAGCGTGAAACCAAGGGAGGAAAGCCTTACTGCGAGTGGTTGATCGCCGATGCTACCGGTGGAATCACCTTAAAACTTTGGAATAATCACCCCCAGTGGGACGCAGCTCTAGAAGTTGATCCTGAAACCTTTCTCCACTTCCATGGCGACTGGACCAAGAACCAGTATGGCATCGAGGGCAAAGGTTGGAGATTTCGATTCCTCAACGATGACGAAAAAGGTGATTTTCTAGCCGGTGATCCGGTCACTCGGGCAAAACAGGACCATGATTGGCAAGTCATTACCGACGCACTGGATGATCTTGCCGACCCCCGATTAAAGGCGATCTGCGCAGAATTTATCACGCAATTTGGAGAGCGCTTTAAAAGGACTGCGGCTGCGAAAAAGAATCATCACGCCCGGCGCGGAGGCCTCGTCGAGCATGTCGCGCAGATGATGCGATCAGCGCTCGCTCTTCACCCCGTTTATCCAGAACTCAATCGCGACCTTCTTATCGCCGGTATTCTTTTTCACGACTGCGGTAAGCTTTGGGAAAACACTTATCCTGAATCGGGCTTCAACCAGCTCCAAACTCTTCATGGAGAAATGATGGGGCACATTCCTCTCGGTCTCGAATTGGTGAACAAATTTTGGAGAGAGCTCCCACTCGCTCAATGGTCCGATCTGGAGCCCACCTCAGAACATGTCCGACTCCATCTTCTTCATTTGGTCGCCTCCCATCACGGAACCCATGAGTTTGGATCACCCACACTCCCTCGTACCCCGGAGGCTCACACCCTCCACTACATCGACAATCTCGATGCCAAAATGGAGATGGTGCGCGATTCCTATAAGAATTCCAACGAATCGGCCCCCGGAATTTACGAACGTCAATTCCCTTTACCCACCGGGATGGTCACCCCTCTTCCTTCTATCCCTCGGGAGGATGCGAGCGAAGCGAAAGAAACTCCGCCCGCAGTCTCGGACGAGTTGTTTGGATCTTGAATTCCTGATTCGGTTGGCCAAGCGAACGATTCCCGCTAGCTTCCTGACATGACTATTTGGCTGACCGGCTGCACCAACGGATTGGGGCGGGCACTCGTTCCCGAACTTGTCGAACGAGGTCATGTCGTCGCAGGATGCGGAAGGAACGAAATCGAGATCCAAAAACTCAGCGACGAATTCCCCAACTGCTTTTTCATGGCATGTGATGTCTCGGACGAAGGGAGCGTGGAAGATTTTGTCAACGAGGCCAGCGTCAGCGCAGGTGAGCCAGACTTCCTAATCAACAATGCCGCAATCGTTAACCAACCCGCTCCTCTCTGGGAAATCTCCGCGGAGGAATTTGATCAAATTACGTCTATCAACATCAATGGTGTCGCCAATTTAATCCGTCACGTTGTCCCTCTTATGCTCTCCAATAAAAGCGGAATGATCATCAATCTTTCCTCAGGATGGGGCCGCTCGACCTCGCCCGAGGTCGCCCCCTATTGCGCGTCGAAATGGGCCATCGAAGGACTCACGCAAGCGCTCTCCCAAGAATTGCCCGATAATATAGGAACGGTGGCTCTCAACCCCGGCGTCATTAATACAGAAATGCTGCAAAAATGTTGGGGTAATGAAGCTAACAGTTTTCCAGGCGCTCAACAATGGGCGATCACCGCAGCGCCCTTTATCTTGGGTCTCACCCCACTGGATAACGGAAAGCCGCTCACTGCTCCATGAAGCTTCGATTTCCATCTGAAACGATCATTTTCCCGCGGCCCCCTCTTCTTATGGGAATCGTGAACATCAACGATGATTCCTTTTCTGGCGACGGCACCTTGAACCCGGAACAAGCAATCGCTCAGGCGCATCAACAGATTATCGACGGCGCAGACATCATCGACATCGGAGCGGAGTCAGCGCGGACAAATCGTGAAGCCATTTCTATCGACGAAGAGGTCAAGAGGCTGCGCTCCTTCATCAACCGATGGCCCTTTCTCACCGCGAAAACCGGCCCATGTTTTCTCTCTGTCAACAGCTGGCGCCCCGAGGTCATCGCGCAAGTGATCGATAAAGATATCGATCTCCTTAACGACATGTCCGGACTTCCTGATGCTCAAAATGCAAAGCTTTGCGCCGTTCATGATGTCCCTCTTCTGATCATGCATTCGGTAGGTCAGCCAAAGATCTCTCACACTCACCAGAAATGGAACGACCTCATGAATTCGATAATCTTATTCTTCAGCGAAAAAATTGAACTCGCGATGAATGCCGGTCTTACCAAAGAGCAACTCATTCTGGATCCCGGTCTCGATTTCGCAAAGCAACGGGAAGACAATTTACTGGTTCTCCGTGAACTCAAGCAGCTTCATCAATTCGAAGTCCCAATCCTCCTTCCAATCTCACGAAAGACCGTCATTCATGATGTCCTAGATATTCCCAACCCAGTTGATCGGGATGCGGCGACGGTTGCCCTCCTTACTCACGGAATGAAGATGGGCGCCCAGATCTTCCGCGTCCACAACGTGAAAGCATCTCGGCAGGCCGCCCAAGTGATTCAACCCCTTCTTTCCTAGGGCTTGCCCATGTAGAGAATCCGCGATCCCGAATCAAGGAGCGCCTGTCCGTTTATCAGGAAATCCATTCCCAAAATCCCATCAACTGGTCGCCCCGTAGGATCAAGAAAAAATTTCCTCACTTCTAACAAGGGAGCAATCGCAATATTAAATGACCGAATATTGACGTCTCCAAATACTAAGTCAGTCAACTTTCCACGCCGTAGTGCAATGCGATCCCCAGAGGCATCCACCATCTGGGAATTCGTCGCCACACTCGGAAACCCAAATCGAGCATAGCTCTCGGTCGCCATCACCGAAATTTCCGCTCCGGTGTCGACGACCCAGCTTGTGTGCTTCGTATCCATTGTCCCATGAAGAATTAAGTGCGGGAGTCGCCCAGCTTTTCCCATTCGTAACGCTTTTTGACCCAAACCTCTGCGAAGCCCCAGTGGCTTGGCTATACGAGATGTTGCCCTATTGGATTCAGGTCCAGGAATCCACATCCTACCACTGGGAATATCGATGAGAGCACCGGTCGCGTCCAAGGCATCGAGTCCCACCTGCCCCGCGTAGCGGCTGGTCGATGTTTCCCGAGTTGCATTCGGAGCAATCGTAAACGGAAAATCCTCCGCCTGCATCGGCCCGACACGCAACGTCCCGCGCCCGTGTCCACTCCGGATCTCCCGACCCAACGCCCCACGAGTCACGACTTTTATGGCTGGGTTCCGACGTATGCCCACACGGGTTGCAATATCACTTTCCACATCCGTGCTATTCGCACCAGAGTCGATCAAGAAGCGCAGGGGCTCTCCATTGACCTCAAAAAATCCTGAGAAGCGGGCATCATCACTGACCTTCTGGAGAGGCACCGGGACATACCCCATCATCTTTAAGTTCTTCGCTCGTTGCCCCCCGAAACTCGAAATAGAGTGATTACACTGACTCAAGAGCAAGCCTGCGAAAATCGCGGTCGCTCCGCGAAGTGCCCTTTTCATCATCACGATGCAGATCCTAGGCAAAGTTGAGTCTGGCGCAATCCCCCATCGTGGAGAATCTCTCAATCAGACTTTTTTCTTTTGCCATTCAAGGACCCAGCCCCTAGCAATTTGTCCAACAAATCTCATGAGCAAGCGCGTTCTTCTTACCACGACGTCATTCCAGGATACTCCCGGAACCCACCAAGACCTTCTAAATTCCCAAAACTGGGAAATCGTTCGCGCTCGCGGCCCGCTTTCGGAAACCGAAATGCTCGAACTCGCGGGAGAATTTGACATCTTCCTCTGCGGCGATGACGCCATCACGCAAGCCGTAATCGATAAGTCGCTTCCCCGTCTTCAAGCTATCTCCAAATATGGAATCGGACTCGATAAGATCAACGTGGACTTCGCCACGGAGAAAAATATCCCCGTTCTTTTCACTCCCGGCGTGAATCACACCACCGTCGCCGAGCACACCTTTGGACTCCTGCTTGGAATCACCAAGGATATCCAATCCAACGCTCTCGCCGTCCAAAATGGCGAGTGGGTCGCTGGCTGGAGGAAGCCGATCGGAAATGAAATCATGGGTAAAACCATCGGCATCCTTGGCCTCGGACGGATTGGAAAAGAAGTCGCCATCCGCGCCAATGCCTTCGGCATGAAAATTATCGCCTTTGACCCCTATTTCGACGACGCCTTTGCCGAAGAACACGGAGTAAAAAAGTGTTGCAGCATGGACGAAGTGCTTCTCGGGGCTGACGTCATTTCGCTCCACTGCTTCCTCAACCACGAAACCGAAAATATGATCAACGCCGAGAAGATCGCCGAAATGCGCAATGGTGTCATCGTCCTCAACTGCGCTCGTGGTGAGCTCGTCGATACAAACGCGATGGCTGAGGCACTCAAGTCAGGCAAAGTTGGCGGTTACGGAGCCGATGTCCTCGACGCGGAACCTCCTGCACCCAATCACGTTCTTATCGGAGCGCCCAAGTGTATCATCACCAGCCACATTGGCTCCCGCACCCACGAGTCCGTCCAGCGTCAGGCCAACCGCTGCCTCCACAACGCAATCAATTTTCTCTCCGGAGACGCGGACGTCCTCTGCGCCAACGGAATTCTCTAATTCACTCTCAATCATACCATTCAAAAATCCAAAATCATGAGCCTCGACATCAAGTCCGCTGATAGCTGCGCCTACGACATTATCTCGATGGGTGAAATTATGCTCCGTCTCGATCCCGGCGATAGCCGCGTCCGCACCACCCGGCAATTTCAAGCCTGGGAAGGCGGTGGCGAATACAACGTCGCCCGTGGACTCCGCCGCTGCTTCGGTAAGCGCGCTGCCGTCCTCACCGGATTCGTTGATAACGAAGTCGGACGCCTCCTCGAAGACCTTGTTCTTCAGGGTGGAGTCGATACCCAATTCATCAAGTGGGCTGACTTCGATGGCCTCGGTATCGCTGCTCGTAATGGACTCAACTTCACCGAGCGTGGCTTCGGAGTCCGTGCGGCAAAAGGCACTTCGGATCGTGGTCACACCGCCGCCAGTCAACTCACCGTCGATGACTTCGATTTCGAGCACATCTTCGGCACTCTCGGAGTCCGCTGGTTTCACACCGGTGGGATTTTCGCCGCTCTTTCTGAAGGCAACGCAGAACTCACTATCGAGGCCTGCAAGATCGCCAAGAAACACGGCACCGTCGTTTCCTACGACCTCAACTACCGGCCCTCGCTTTGGAAGTCTATCGGCGGTCTCCCAAAGTGCCAGGAAGTGAATCGCGAGATCGCCAAGTATGTTGATGTCATGATCGGCAACGAGGAAGACTTCACCGCATGCCTTGGCTTCGAAGTCGAAGGTGTCGACGAGGAGAACATCACCGGAATCGACATCTCTAACTTCAAGAAGATGATCGAAAAGGCAGTCGAAACTTTTCCCAACTTCAAGGCAACCGCCACCACGCTTCGTGAGGTCCACAGTGCTTCTGATAACGACTGGGCCGCTCTCGCCTGGCATGAAGGTGAATTCCACAGCTCAGTAAACCGCGAGCATCTTGAAATCTTTGACCGCGTCGGCGGTGGAGATTCATTCGCTTCCGGTCTCATCTACGGCTTCCTCGAGTTCAACGACGCAGCTCAAGCTGTCGAATGGGGCGCCGCCCACGGTGCGCTCGCGATGACTACTCCCGGAGACACCACCATGGTCACCCGGAACGAAGTTGCCAAGCTTGTCGAAGGAGGCTCCGCCCGCGTGGATCGCTAACGTGGCCGCGACTTCCGCTTGCGTCGCCAAATCCCCCTTTAAAGGCCCGCCTCAAAAGGCGGGCCTTTCATTCTAGGCGCACCCCCGATTTCGTCGTCGATTAAAAGTGGAACCGGAAAGTCACAAAACGATCAAAAGCGGCACACTTGGCTCGGGAATTACACTGTAAATCCAATCATTCACCGCCAACACTCGCGTGAGATAATCCCACATCACCGTAGCCGCTTCCGTAGAGATTACCGGGCTCTGTGGGATTCACTCCCCACGCAAAAGGCCCACCAGTTCAGGACCATTTCCGAGGTCTGCAAAGGCAAGTCCGCCGCTGTCTCCAAGAGCCGAGGCGCCCTCCAAACTTGTTACGAAAAAGCTACTTCCAGACCTTTGGATATTGAGACCACATGATATCGCCACTTTGCGAACTAAAATCTAAACCATAGCTCACCCCCACATCATCTGAACCTCCAGCAAAACGTTCGGCGCCAGCTTCTTTATTTTCAGAAGCCAGCGGGGCCATTTTATCAAGAATGATGTCGGCTAGACAAATAATCCTCGCCCCCCACTTCGTGAAGTCTTCATGAAGCGAGGATTAAAAGTCCGTGAAGACGAAACTATTTCACACCCAACTCGCCCAAACGCTGCTTCACCCAAGCCAACCCCTCGCGCGCTTCTTCCCTACTAGAATCCGCTTTTAGAAGGGTTTCCCAATGTCCTTCAGACTCCTTCATCAAAGAAATTGCAAGTTCGCGCCGGCCACTAAGATCTGCCGCATGGCCCAGATCACCGCAAAGATAAGCCAGTGATTTTCGAACAGCCGCAGGCTGAGGAATACGAACGTTCGCATTGAGAATAAGAGCCAAGAGATCACGTGCCTCGGTGCCGAGCTTGATCTCTTGAGAAGATTCTCCCTTTTGCCCGACGATCCCAGACAGCTGCCATTTCAGGGAACCCAAGAGATACTTCGCTCGATAATCACCTGGCACTTCATCGATTCCCGCTTCAAGATCGGAAATTGCCTTCGCTAGTAGTTTACTCGCATCCGTGGTCCTTCCGGCATCTCGCATCGCCGTCGCCACAATCCCCTGCTGGCTTGCCAAATCGCTCACTACTCGGAAATCCCCAGGCATCCTGAGGAGAAGAGTCGTTAAATCCGTGATCGCTATCTTAGCGAATTCCTCAGCAACAAACGAGTTCCCCTTTTGCCACTCAGCAACCGCACGAGCCGCGTTAGCCGAAGCAATTTGGTAGTCTACTTCCGGGATCGGTTTTTTCGAACTTTTCGCCAACTTAACAAAGGCCTCGGCTGCTTTCGCCTTTAAGCTCGCTGCATCTTGCATCGCTCCCCCGCCCTCTGCCGCCAGCGCAGATTCCAAATAGCCACGACCGAGAGTCATTCTCAACGCTGGAGTTTCCGGATACTGATCAGCGAGATTCTTAAAGCGAGTTAGGCTCTCCGAAAAATGATCCAGGGCCTCTTGCGTGTCCCCCTCACGTTCTGACACCCTTCCCTTGACAAGAAAGAGAGCAGCCTCCGCGCGCAGTTTTCCAGGAGATTCTTGGTGCCAAGCCACCTTCACTAATGATTCGCTTTTTTGAAGTGCCGCAGAGAGATCCGCGTTGGGATCCTCCGCAAGTAAAAGTAAATGGCGCAGCCGAGCATTGACCTCGTCGATCGGATTCAAATCGTCCCCCGCCATGGAAAGCGCCACCTCGAGAGCATCTCTACCTTTATTAAGCTCTCCGGCAGCAAGTATCAGTTCCGCCTGCCGCACTCTTAAAATGGCTGTTTGCTTAGCGAGATCTGCACGATCTGCCATCCCCTCAAGTTGAGCTGCAATCTTCTCAGCCAAAAGCGCAAGCCTTCCCTGTCGATTCTCAAGAGTCGGCAGTCCCACCAAGCCTTTCTCCAAAATCCAGCGGAATAATTCGTCGTTCGTCAACTGAGCGGAACGCAACTCATCCTTGGCTTTATCCTGTTCGTTGGCCAGGGCCTCACCCAATTTTTGGGATTTTGAAATTGCTTGGTCTTGCGAGCTTCTTGCCACAATGACGTCATCTTCTAGCCCCTGAATCATGGCCACGGCACTCCTCTCATAACCGGTGAACTTTTGATCCGCCAATGATGCTTCTTCCTTCCGACTGATCTCCGTCCAAGCCCATATTCCAACAAAACCAAGAGCGATCAAGGCGAGAACCTTCGTGAAAAATGCCGCTACCGAATGACGCTTCTCCGCGATCTTTCTCTCAGCAACGAGATCCTCATTGATCGCCTCCGCAGCTAAATCGCTATCGATCGTTTCAAATCTCCTTAGGACCCCTCGCATGTCCGCAGGCCGACCGTTTGGATCAAGCGAGAGACAAAAGGTAATTATCTCGCGCCTAAGCTCTTCTTGCATGTCTGCCGCAGGCGTGGGCCACTCCAGCATTGGATCCTCCTCGAGCCCTGCCGCAATACCCTCGTAATCGGCCTCGATATTATCCTGCTGCTGATCTCCTGCGGCTGGGCAGACCCCCTCAAAAATACTCTGACAACGCGGAAATTTCCCGGTCACGAGACGAAAGGCTAGCACCCCAAAAGCGAAGACATCCCAGCGATAGCCCGCTTCTTCCAGATAGCTATCCGGGCTCCTCAGCTGCTCCGGTGCAGCGTAAAGAAGTGCATCGCTGAACGAAAGGTGGTGCACACCCGGCATCAATCCACTGGCATAGTCTGCCAACAAAGGCTGCCCGGCTTCATCGATGAAAATATTTCCGGGCTTAAGGTTGCCGTGCGCCACGCGCACGCCATGAATAGCCGCAAGCCGCGCAGCCAATTTTACGACAAAATCCCACGAGTTCTCATTTGCCAAATAGCTCGCCAAATGAGTCTGGAGCGTCCTTGGGATCAAGCGGTAACCCGGCTCGTCGTTCATCTCAGCAAGAAGCGGCATTACGATACAGGCAGGACGCACTTCCAGTGCTTCGGCGATGATCGGAACCGTCGCACTTTGCGCCCCAGCGTCCATGATCCGCGACATCCGGGCACGAATGAGGGCCGGATTAGAGGCCATACTCTCGAACACCTTGATCGCAACCCGCACTCCGTCATCGCGCTGGGCCTCGTAGACCACTCCTGCCGAGCCTCTTCCGATCTCCGCTTCGATGGTATGTCCTTTGATGCTCGGGGGTTCCATGGGCAAGCTATTGGGAGGATCGTGACTCCCTGCCTCAAAATGTCCAGCGATCCCTCTGCGAGATCAGAATTGAAGTTTTTACCCAAAAATGATTAAATGTGGTGTTTCCTATCGTAAGACTAACTTGTCCAAACTATTATGATCGACCCCTGCCCCGGAAATCCGCTCGCCAGTGACTACTCTCGAAGAGGCTTCCTCCAAGTTGGCCTCCTCGGAGGTCTTGGACTCTCTCTTCCTCAGTTTTTACAAATGGAAGCGCGAGCTGCGCAAAAGTCCTATGAAACTCGACCTGGGATCGCCAAGTCGGTGATTCAGATCTTTCTCCCTGGCGGCATGGCCCATCAGGAATCGTGGGACCCAAAACCTTATGCGCCTAGTGAGTATCGCGGTCCTTACGGCACCATTGATACCTCGATCAAGGGCATCAAATTCAGCGAGAATATGAAGCACCTTTCCAAGGTTGCCGATAAGATGACAATCATCCGCTCAATGGCCCACGGAGAGGCAGCTCACGAACGTGGCACTCATAATATGTTCACCGGCTACAAGCCCTCACCGGCTGTCGATTACCCTTCGATGGGCGCTGTGGTGGCCCACGAAATGGGACCTCGTAACAACCTCCCTCCATACGTCTGTATTCCGAACGTCCCCAATGAGTTCGCCAACTCAGGCTACCTTTCCTCCGCACACGGTCCCTTCGCTTTAGGATCTGACCCCTCACGATCTGACTTTAAGGTCCGTGATCTCAACATGCCGCAGGGCGTGGACGACGATCGCTTCCATCGCCGACGCAATCTCCTGGAGACCGTCGACCACCATTTTCGTTCCCTCGAGGACTCAGACGCCCTCGATTCCATGGATGCTTTTTATCAACATGCCTACAAGCTCATCTCATCTCAAGCAGCTCGCGAGGCTTTCAACCTCAAGGCTGAGAGTGAAGAAATGCGCAAGCGCTATGGCATGAACCAGCCGGGGCAGCGCATGCTCCTGGGCCGTCGTCTCGTCGAAGCGGGAGTTCGTTTTGTTTCCCTCACCGCCGGGGGCTGGGATCATCACGATGACATTAAAGGCCAGATTCAGCGAAACCTTCCCACAGTAGATCAGGCAATCGCCGCCCTCATCAGCGATCTCGATGAAAGAGGCCTCCTTGATTCCACCCTCGTCATGGTAACTTCCGAGTTCGGACGCACTCCTAAGATTAACCAAACAGGAGGTCGGGATCATTGGCCTCGCGTCTTCTCTGTCGGCCTCGCCGGTGGCGGAGTTCACCGCGGCTTAGTTCACGGCTCCTCGGATTCTCTCGGAGGAGAGCCAGAGGAAGATCGTGTGGGAATCGAAGATCTCGCAACGACCGTCTACAACCAACTTGGAATTACTGCAGACAAAGAATTGATGGCTCCCGGCGACCGGCCAATTGAGATCGTCGACGGCGGACGCGTAGTAGACGAAATCCTCGCAAAAAAAGCCTGATGAAAACATCCCTCTCGTTGCTACTCTTCGCATTTTCCCTCATGGGTGCGCTTGCCTACTCTCCCCAAATCGACATCATCACTCCGAGGGGCGGACAGCTTGGGACTGAGGTGAAAGTTACCTTTCGCGGTGACCGTCTTTTCGAGCCTCAACAGATCCTTTTCTACCAACCCGGAATCTCGGTCAAAGATCTCGCCAAAGGGGAAAACCAATATGCTTTTCAAGCGACCTTTGTCATCGCTCCAGATGCCGCGCTTGGGGAGCATTCCGTAAGAGTTCGTTTCAAAGATGGCCTGAGTTACCTGCGCACCTTTTGGGTCGGGCAGTATCCTTCGGTCAACGAAGCAAAAACGGATGACAACAAGCGCGACCTCAATGACTCCTTCGAAGCGCCTCAGGAGGTGAATCAAAATATCACCATCCACGGAGTAGCCCTTCGGGAAGACGCTGACTATTATCGGGTTCAGGCAAAGAAGGGCCAACGCCTCTCTGTCGAAGTCGAAGGTCTCCGGCTCGGCCGCATGCTCTTTGACCCCTACGTTGCCATTCTCGATAAGAACCGCTTTGAAATCGTGTCAAACGATGACTCGTCCCTCCTCAAGAGAGACTGCGCCGCCTCCGTCGTCATTCCTGAAGACGGGCCCTATACCATTCTCGTCAGAGAAAGCGCCTATGAAGGCGACCCCAAGTGCGAATACCGTCTGCACATCGGTGACTTCCCCCGCCCCACGTCGGTCTTTCCACCAGCCGGAAGACCCGGCGAAAAAATCGAATTCACCTTTATGGGCGATCCTACCGGACCGATCAAGCAGTCGATCACCCTTCCCCAATCCGACTTTTCAGCCCACGCCAGAGCAGGCGTCTCTGCACCTTCAGGGATTCCCATTCGGGTTTCTCCGCTGACATATCTCAATGAAAGCGAACCAAACAACAACACCAAGGAAGCGTTCCCGGTGGAAAATCCTCCAGCAGCTCCCATCGCTTTTCAGGGAACCATTTCCGAAGACGGAGACACAGATTACTTTCGCTTTAGCGCTAAAAAGAATCAGAACCTCAGGGTTCAAGTCTTTGCCCGCGGGGTTCGCTCCCCCTTGGACTCAGTCATTGCCATCCGTTCGGTGAAGACGAACACGTCGCTCGCCAACAACGACGATCAAACCCAGGGAATCCCCGATAGCCGTCTTGATTTTAAAGTTCCGGAAGATGGTGAGTATGCCGTCAGTATCTACGACCAACTTCGCCGCTTCGGACCTGACTTCGTTTATCGAATCGAGATCGCCCCGCGCCAACCTGCTATCAGTGTCACACTCCGAGCGGCCGATCGGAATGACAGTCAAAAATACAAAATGATTTCTGTCCCGCGCGGCAATCGGCTCATCGCCGTTCCCTTGGTGAGCCGCTCAAGCATTAGCTGCGCTCTCGAATTTACACACAGTGGGATCCCCACCGGCCTCAAGATGACCGCTCCCCACGCTCCTAAGAACCTCAACGACTTCCCTGTCCTTTTTGAAGCCGCGGCAGACGCCCCACTAGGAGGAACGCTTTGTGCCTTCACCGTGAAGGACCCCAAAACAGGACTCACCGGCCCCTTTAGGGAACAGATCGATCATGTTGCCCTCAACAACCTCGGCATTTTTCATTCCTACAAAACAGAAAGAATCGCCATCGCTGTCATCGACAAAGCACCCTTTACCATCGATCTCTTTGTCCCTCCGGTTCCTTTGGTTCCAGGAGGCACGACCAACCTGAAAATCACCGCTCACAAAAAGGAGGGATTCGATGAAAAGATCCGAATCATCCTTCCATGGAAACCACCTGGAGTGAATGCCCCGAGCTCCGTCGAGATTCCCAAAGGAAAAAACGAAGTCATCCTAACCCTCAATGCCAATGCCGACGCGCCTCTGGGCGATTGGCAGATTGGCGTCACGGGAACCGCCCAAGCGATGAACAAGAAGGGTGAAATTCGTCTCTCTTCCAACCTGAAACCCCTCAAAGTTGGAGAGCCTTATGTCAATCTTGCGATTGAAATGGCAGCGACCTTCCCGGGTGAAAATACCCAGGTCATCGCCAAACTCGAGCAACTCAAGCCTTTCCAAGGCGAAGCCGAACTCATTCTGCACGCGCTGCCACACGGAGTCACCGCCGCTCCCATTAAAATTAAGTCGGACACCACAGAAATCGCCATTCCTCTTGTTGTTTCCAAGGAAGCCCGAAAGGGAAAACATGCGAACCTCTTCTGCCAGATTTTCATCCCCCTTGACGGTCACTCAATCGCCCACAATGTCGGCCACGGCGGAACGCTAAGAATCGACCCACCTCCTCCGGCTCCAAAGAAGAAGGAAGAGCCCAAACAGGTCGCGAAGAATGAAGAACCCAAAAAGGCCGCCCCTAAAAAGCCCCTTTCCCGTCTCGAACAACTCCGAAAAGCCAGCGCCAAGCGATGAAGTTCCTCCTTTCTCTCCTCATTATTGCACCCCTCTCAGGAGCGACCTTCAACCAGGTTCGCCCCATCCTTGAAGTCTCGTGCGTCGAGTGTCACAACGACGATAAATCAAAAGGCGAACTGAAGCTCCACACGAAGGCTGGACTCCTCACCGGCGGAGATACCGGAAGCGCTCTCGACTTCGAAAAAGTGGATGACTCAGAAATCCTTCGGAGACTAAATCTCTCGCATGATGACGATGAATTCATGCCCCCTACCTCCAAGAAGAAGGAACGTCAACCACTCTCGTCCGAAGAGATTGGCGCACTCAAATCATGGATCGAGGCCAAGGCTCCGTGGCCCGAAAACGTCACGCTTGTCGCCAAAGAACGTGGACCCGTTCTAGAGGATGCTTCAGCACCTGATCCCGATCTTGCTTCCATCGCCGTTTATCCCAGTTCCGTCTCGCTGGAAACCAAGCGCGATTATCACAAGCTCATCGTCCTCGCCACGGGCAAGGATGCCCTCACTCGCGACATTACCGCATCGGCAAAGTTCGAACTTAAAGATCCGACGCTAGCGAAAATCGATGGCTCCACCCTCACCCCTCTAAAAGATGGTTCATCAACTATCACCATCAAATTTCGAGGCCAACAAGTGGACGTTCCTCTCGTCGTAAAAGGAGCTACAACTGGTCGAAAAATCAGCTTTCAACAGGACGTCGTTCCCGTTTTCACTGCCGGTGGCTGCAACACTGGATCCTGCCATGGATCGGCGCGCGGCCAGGATGGCTTCATGCTTTCTCTCTTCGGGTATGACCCCAAGGGTGACCACTATCGCGTTACCCGGGAGCAATCGGGCCGCCGCATCAATCTCGCCATTCCGGAAGACTCCCTCCTCCTCACTAAAAGCAGTGGTGCCGTACCTCACACCGGCGGTAAACTTTTCGACACTGATCATCCCTTCTACGCCACCTTATTGGAATGGATTCAGGACGGAGCCCAATTCGACCCGGCCGACATCTCCCTACCCGTGAAAATCGAGGTCGATCCCAAAGAATTCGTCCTTGAGGGACAGAACAAGACCATCCCCCTGACCGTCAAGGCGACATATTCCGACGGCACCGACCGCGACGTCTCCACCCTCTCCGCTTACACCACCTCAAACGACACCTCCGTCGGCATTGATCCTGCCACTGGGATCGCAGTTTCAAAAAAGCGAGGTGAAGCCTTCCTCATGGCTCGCTTTCATACCTTCACCGAAGGAGCTCAAGCCATCGTCATCCCTGACAAACTGAAATACGAACGTCCTCAGATCACCGCTTTTAATTACATCGACACTCATGTGCATGAGAAACTCAACAAACTCCGCATCATTCCTTCGGAGATTTGCACCGACGAAGTTTTTCTTCGTCGAGTGACCCTTGACATCACCGGTCTCCTTCCCACCGAAGAAGAACGCACTAAGTTTCTGGCAGACAAGGATCTTAAAAAGCGGGAGACCTTGGTCGACGAACTTCTCAGCCGAAAAGAGTTCACCGAGATCTGGGTCATGAAATGGGCCGAGCTTCTTCAGATCCGCTCTACCGGAAACAACGCTCAAGACATCAGTTACAAAGCCGCTCTCCTCTGGTATGAGCAACTTCGCGAAGAGATCGCTGCAAATCGTCCCTTCAACGAAATCATTCACGACATCCTCGCTTCCCGCGGAGGCACCTTCGCCAATCCTTCGACCAACTATTACAAGCTTGAAGCCGACGTCAAAAAGGTCACTGAAAACGTCGCTCAAGTCTTCATGGGAACTCGTATTCAGTGCGCGCAGTGCCACAACCATCCCTTTGATCGCTGGACCATGAATGACTACTATGGGTTCGCAGCCTTCTTCTCCCAAGTGAAAAGAAAGCGCGCCGAGGATCCTGCCGAGCAAATCATCTTCGATGGTGGAGGCGAGATCAACCACCCTGTCACCAAGCAAAAATCCCTTCCAAAGTTTCTCGGAGGAGCAGTCATGGAAGGGAGCGGAAAAACACGCCGACAAGCGGTCGCGAGTTGGCTCACGGCACCCAACAACCCATGGTTCGCTCGTAATGTCGCCAATATCATGTGGTCCCACTTTTTCGGAATTGGAATCGTTAACCCGGTTGATGATGTCCGCATTTCCAATCCAGCGACCAACCCTCAGCTCCTCGATGCGATGGGAACTAAGTTTAAGGAATACAACTTTGATATGAGAAAGCTCGTGCGGGATATCTGCACCTCGCGCACCTATCAATTGTCGACTCGCGTGAACGTGACCAATGAAGATGACACCAACAACTTCTCACACGCCCGCATCCGCCGGGTCCGCGCCGAAGTTCTATTGGACACACTGGCCCAAACAACTGGCACGCCCAATAAGTTCAAAGGTCTCCCCATCGGGTCACGGGCCGTTCAAATCGCGGACGGAAACACCTCCAATTATTTCCTCACCACCTTCGGTCGGGCCACTCGTAAAACGGTTTGCTCCTGCGAGGTAAAGATGGAGCCTAACCTTTCTCAAGCACTTCATCTTCTCAATGGTGAATCGGTGCACAATCGAATCGAGCGTGGACGAATCGTCCCGAACCTCCTCAAAGAAAAGAAATCTTCCGAAGAAATCATCCGCTCCCTCTATCGTCGAACGATTACCAGGGAGCCCACCGACACCGAGCTTTCAAAACTACTCAACGCAGTCAGTGCCGCAAAGGATGGTAACGAGAAGAAGCTAATCCTAGAAGACATTTTCTGGGCCCTCCTGAATTCCAAGGAATACCTATTCAACCATTAGCGGCAGCTCCCGGGGTGTAACCCATCCTGCCTCGGGCTTCTTCCAATCCGGATCGATTCCTGTAATCTCCTCTGAGACATTGCGACTACAGCTGGGACTTTCACACAGATTTCCCGGGACTGTCCTACATTCGCGTGGCGCTAGAGCGGGTGAGAAGATCGACAAGTTCGAAATCCATGTTTCGGATGCCGATCTGTCCTATCAAAAAGCACTTTCTAACTTGAATTCTCGCTTGAAAGAACATTGCTTCACGTTCCCGTAACAGAAGGGGCCGATGCAGACCATTTCTCGTTTTCAGCTCTCAGTTCCCCTTTTTTCTTGGGTATTGACTTTCGGAATCATTTTTTCAGCACCCGCTGCCGAGAAGATCACCTTCGACGATCACATCTTTCCAATCCTGGAATCCAGCTGTCTGAATTGCCACAATCCCGATAAGAAAAAAGGAGGACTAGACCTTTCCACATACCAAGGTGCTCTTTCCGGGGGATCGGGCGGAAAAATTGCGATTACGGGCGAAGGCGCGAGTTCGAGAATTTACAACGTCATCAACCATACCGAGGAGCCCGTCATGCCACCCAAGGGTGACAAGCTTGCAAAAAAGGAAGCAGACCTCCTCCGGGCTTGGATCGATGGCGGCCTTCTCGAAACCAAGTCTTCCAAGGCCCGTAGACCCAAGAAACCAGCCTTCTCTCTCTCCCCCACGACAAACCCACAGTCGAAACCAGAAGGGCCTCTTCCAATGCCGCGAGATCTTCTTCTGGAACCTGCCGTAATCACGGAGCGCGCCACCGTCGTTAACGACATGGAAGCCAGCCCATGGGCTCCTCTTCTCGCGGTTACGGGACAACGCCAAATCCTCCTTTATCACACCGAATCCCTCGAACTCGTTGGCATTCTTCCCTTTCCTTATGGCACCCCGGAAACCGTCTCGTTTCATCCCGGCGGGAAATACCTCCTCGCCGGCGGAGGCATCGGCGGCAAATCCGGAACAACAGTCACTTGGGATGTCACAACCGGTAACGTCCTCATGACAATGGGAAAGGAGTTTGACTCCGTTCTCGCGGCGAGTCTCCGCGCCGACCTCGGGGCTGTCGCTATGGGCGGGCCTTCTCGTTTGATCAAATTTTGGGACCCGCAGCTTTCAGAGCAGACCCTCAAAATCAAGAAGCACACCGACTGGGTTATCTCGCTGGCCTACTCGCCTGACGGAGTTCTCCTCGCCACCGGAGACAGAAACAATGGAATTCAAATCTGGGAAGCCATTACCGGTAATGAATTCCACTCCCTGCGCGGCCATCAAAAATCAATCGTCGATCTAAAATGGCGCGCCGACTCGAACATCATTGCCTCTGCTTCAGCCGATGGTGACCTTGCCTTTTGGGACATGAATCAGGGAAAGCAGATCAAAAAACAACGAGCCCATGATGCGGGCATCCTCGCAATGGATTACGCCCGTGACGGACAGCTCATTTCTTCAGGCCGCGATAAACGAGTTAAGATTTGGAAATCCGATCTGGCACTCAAAAAAGAACTCCCTCCCTTCTCAGCCGAGATCACCGAAGTGGAATTCTCCCACGACTCGAAGCGCTTCTTCACCGCAGATTGGGACGGCAAGATTCAGGTCTGGGAAAATGATTCCTACAAACAAATCGGAACCTTGGAAGCAAATCCCCCGACCATCGCAACTCGTCTCACCCACTTTAATCCACAAACCGCAATGCTCGCCAAGGAAATAGCAGACACTCGGCTCGAAGTCCCCAAGAAAGAAGCTGCGCATCAGAAGGCCCGGAATTGGCTGACGTCGCTTAAGAAACGAATCCCGGAACTTAAGCAAATAATCCCCAAGCTTCAAAAAGAGCTTGGACAGCAAAACGTTCTTTGGAATCAGTTTGAAACGAAACAGAAGCAACTTCACGCTCAGATCCAGCAGCACGAAAAGGAGCTTCAGCAACGCCACGAAACCGTCCATACCCTCTCCAAAGAGCGCGAAAAAATCGTCCCCGAACTCAACGAAGCGCGGAAGCAAAAAAATGAAGCCTTGGTCAAGCAATTCGATCAGCGCATCAAGGATCAGAACAATAAAATCAAAGCGGGACGCGACGACATGGATTCCCGGACCATCGCTATTAGAAAGCTTCGCGAAGCGCACGAAATCGCGGCCGTGAAGCGCAACGAGGCCGGAGAGCTCAAAAAGAAGAAGGAAGAAGAGCTCGAAAAGCTCCAACCTGAACTCTCAAAGCGAGAGAAGGAACTCGAGACAGCGAAGAAAGGGCTTGAAGGGGACGTGAAAGAGCTCAAGGAAACGAGAGAAAAACTAGCAGTAGCAGAGAAAGCTGATGGCAATCACCAAGCTAAAATCAAACACTGGAAAGCGGCTCAAATCAATACCGAGCTTATAAAAGCCAAAGGTAATCTTAAGGAATTAATGGAATCCCTATCACTCCTTCAGTTGGATTTACAAGTCGCAGCTAAAGAAGAAAACACCGAAGCCGTTCAGGCTCTCAAATTAAAAATCGACAAAGCCTCCGAAACTAAGGAACGAGAAGATAGCTCAGTCTCAGTTCTTCAGGCCCGCTACGAAGCCGCAAAATAGTCACAGCTTCCCATAGCTTAAACTCTGAGTTTGCGAGCTCCTTAAGGTCTGCCTATGGTTCCCTCAATGCGCTATTCTTTGCTCCTTGGCCTTGCTTGCATCACTTTTGCCAAAGCGCAGGTTTCAGATACACCCGGACTCAGAGAGCATCGGTACAGCAAGGACCTGGCCGATTCCTACGAACGAATCGACCCGAGGAAGGACGGCTGGGAAAGCGAGCGCAAAGGGGAAGAATTTGATGCCCGGCTCAAAGAATTTATAACTGCCCTGACCGATGGTGAGGCTCCGGATCCAGATTTATTTACCCCCAATTTCAAGACAAGCCCCTTGCGGCCCATGAATCTTGATTCAATCGAGATTGAAAACATCACCGTCCAACGGGGAACGAAGTTACCTGAACTGCTTGTCGATTTCATCACCCCGCCATGGAAGGATTTCGATGGTAAAGTGAAAGTGACCCGCATCGAAAAGCTCGCCTGCGAAGCACTCATCACGATCAAAAAGAAGGGGCACCAAATCAACGCCACTTGGAAGTGTTCGTGGACTTCCGGGTTTCTCCTCAGATCGATCCAAGTCATCAACTACGAGGAAATCACGAGCCCACCTCTCTTGCAGGATGTGACAGCATCAGTCTTGGGGGAAACCACGGCCTATCAGGAACAACTTCTCCGATCGACCGATCACTGGCGCCTGCGGCTTCCACGCGACTTCGGTCTCGACGCTCCAGCCAATCACGGCATGGCAATCGGGGACATCAATGGTGACGGACGTGAGGATCTCTATCTCTGCCAGCAAGGTGGACTTCCAAATCGGCTCTTTGTTCAAGAAGCCGATGGCTCCCTTCGCGACATCAGCGCCGAGAGCAAAACCGACATTCTGGACTACTGCGCCGCGGCACTCCTAATCGATCTTGATAACGACGGCGATAAAGATCTCGTCCTCTCCCAAGACTTTAAGATTATCTTCTTCGAAAACCTCGACGGCAAAGGTCATTTCGAGCTCGTCTTCGGAAGCTCGACTCGCGCTCAAAGCTTTTCCTTAAGTGCTGCGGACATCGACGAAGATGGCCTTCTCGACGTCTATATCTGTGGCTACAACCCTTCCTTTTCCGCCGCCCGTTCCGGAGCTTTGGGCGAACCAATTCCCTTTCACGATGCCAACAATGGAGGCCCCAATATGCTCTGGCAAAATAAAGGAGACTGGAGCTTCGAAGACATCTCTGAAAAAGTAGGGCTCGATGTCGATAACACCCGTTTTTCCCTCGCCGCTTCTTGGGAGGACTACGACAATGACGGCGATCTCGACCTCTATGTTGCCAATGATTTTGGTCGCAATTGCCTTTACCAAAATCAAGGTATGCAGCCAAATGGCCTCCCCTTTTTCAAGAACATTGCGGGGGATCTCAATCTCGAAGATACCTCCGCGGGAATGTCGACCAACTGGGGTGACATTAATCGAGATGGCCGGATGGACCTCTATGTTTCCAACATGTTTTCAAGCGCGGGGAATCGGATCACCTTTCAAAACCAATTCAAAACTGAAGTAGATCAATCTGTCCGCTCTCACTATCAACGGATGGCGCGTGGAAACACCCTCTTTCAGGGAAATATAGATGGAAGTTTCACTGACGTCAGCATGACCACTCAGACCACCATGGCACGGTGGTGTTGGGGCTCCACCTTTACCGATCTCAATAACGATGGCTGGGTCGATATTCTCGCCGCAAATGGGTTTATTACCGCTGAGGACACGGGAGACCTTTGAAGTGTCTACTGGCGACAGGTCGTGTCGCAATCGCCCCTCGATGCCCAAGGCCGTGACGGCCAGCTTCAGAGTTATCGCCAGGGTTGGAAGGCACTCAACCGACTTCTCCACGAAAACAAATCGTTCAGCGGGCGGGAGCGCAATAGCGCCTTTCTAAACTGTGGCGCTGACAGCACCCGCTTCGCCGACGTTTCTTCAGCGATCGGCTGGGACTTCGCTGATGACGCCCGAGCTATTGCCTCAGTCGATTGGGATTTTGACGGCGACCTTGACTACTGGGTCTCCAACCGCACCGCTCCTAGAGTTCGTTTACTCGAAAACACTTTGGAGAACTCGAATCATTTCGTCTCCTTCCTTCTCGAAGGAAACGGTGCAAACACTAACCGTGATGCGGTTGGAGCCCGGGTCGAACTCCGCCTTGGCGATGATGAAAAGCCAAGAATTAAAACTCTTCACGCCGGCCACTCTTTTCTCTCGCAATCATCCCGATGGCTTCATTTCGGCCTGGGCGGAGCAACCAAAATTAAGTCCATCACCGTCAACTGGCCAGGCGGTGATCCCGAAACATTCAAAGTCATCAAAGCCGATCACCACTATCTTCTCAAACAAGGAAATGGTTTCGTTCTCCCCTTCTTGACTCCCAAAAACATCAAGCTCCAGCCTGGCTCCCAATCCGTCCATCCACCAACTCCTCTCGCGCGGACCATCCCACCTTCGGGAAACATCCTTCCTCCCCTGAAACTCGGTGGAAACACAGAAGAACTTAAAGCCCCTACCCTAATCCAACTTTGGAGCGGAACCTGTCCTCACTGTCTTGCCAAACTCCCTAAATGGAAGAAGTGGGATCGACTCATTCTTCTGTGCACTGACTTTAAAAGTGAAGATCAAGAGAAGGCTCGGATCGACTTTCGTAAAGCGGGATTCACCAACGACCCTATCTTTTGTTCCGAAGAAGAGCTTCTTTCCCTCAACGCTTTTCAGGCATCTCTTGTCGATCTTTGGATTCCCCTTCCTGTCCCCAGCAGCTTTTTGATCACTCCCACTTGGGAAGTCCTTGGAATCTATCGAGGAGCAATTGAGGAAGAGCGGGTTATCAAAGACGCTGAACTCGCCTTGCAGTTCGACCGCCGAGAAGCCGGGGCGCCCTTTCCTGGGATATGGATCGGCGAGGTACCCATTGGCAATCCGATGAGAACGTCCAATCAACTATTGGAACGCGGCTTGGACCAACAAGCTATTTCCTATCTTCAGCGAGCAGTCCCCCGCCTTCATCCAAAATTGAGTCGCTTCGAAAAGGGAGATTCCCTGCTCACGCTTGCTCAGCTCCTCGGAATCAATGGCCGATCTGCTGAAGCTCTCCCGGTGCTTATCAAATCCCGTGCGTTTCTCCCCGAAGACTCCCGAGTTGGTCTCCTTCTCGCCCAAGCTTACCTGGACACAAAGGATCTTAAAGGTGCACTTCAGGCTAATTCTCTCGCTCTCAATCAGCACCCGGAAAACCTGGACCTTCTCGACCAACGCTCTCTGATCCTGAGGCAGCTGAAAGAATGGCTCTCAGCAATCGAAACCGATCGTCGAATCACGCAACTTTCACCATCATCGGCTGATGTTAAAACGAGGATCGGGAGCACTCTTCTTTTTGCCGGAAAGCCTCTGGAAGCGATTCAGCAGCTTAAGAAAACCTTAGCAAAGCATCCTCGTGAATTGGATGCCGCAAATATTCTCGCACGTGTTCTTTCCTGCCATTCCAATTCATTCGTCCGTAGTCCGGATGAAGCCCTCGCTCTTGCCAATCGCCTGTGCCAAATATCCCGCAATCGGGATAACAGCTTCCTCCTGACTAAAGCCGCTGCCCTCGCCAACTTGGAGAAATATAACGAAGCCAAGACCATTCTAAACCTTGTGAAGCAGCAAAAAAATCTCTCTCCTTCTCTTAAGAATCTCGTGATCCTAATCAACAATTCACTTCAAGAAAAAACACCCTTCCGCGAGACCCGTTGGCCATAGCTCGTAGCGATCGTCTCAGTCGGGGAGTTTTTCTTTCTCAAAGGGCGCACAATTTGGCAGCATCGCCTCACCGATGGATCCTAAGGCACTTCAACAACAAATTTCCGACTCAAGCGATTGGGTCATTAGCATAAAACAGGAGATTTCCCGAGTTCTCGTTGGACAAGAAAATCTCGTCAACAAACTCCTCATCGGACTACTCAGCCATGGGCACATTCTCCTGGAAGGTGTTCCGGGGTTGGCAAAAACACTCTCAATTCGCGCGCTCGCAGGAACCCTGCAAGCGCAGTTTGCGCGTGTCCAGTTTACTCCCGACCTCCTCCCCGCCGACCTGATCGGAACTCTGATCTACCATCCGGACGAAAAGACCTTCGCCCCAAAACTAGGTCCAATTTTCGCGAACCTCGTCTTAGCGGACGAAATCAACCGTGCACCAGCCAAGGTCCAAGCCGCGCTTCTCGAGGCGATGCAAGAACGTCAGGTGACGATCGGCGATACGAGTTACAAACTTCCTGACCCATTCCTCGTTTTGGCGACCCAAAACCCCATCGATCAGGAAGGAACCTATCAACTGCCGGAAGCCCAGCTGGATCGTTTCTTACTAAAAGTGACCGTCGATTATCCCGATCGGAGTGAAGAATTGGACATTCTTGATCGCATGGCTTCCACGAATGCCAATGAAACCACCCGACCGGTGGTCGACACGGCCACCGTCGCAGCCTCCAGAGCCCTCGTTGATCAAATCTACATCGATCCAGCAGTGCGCGGATATATCGTGGATCTCGTGCAGGCGACCCGGAATCCCTCTAACTACGATACAGGCCTCAAGAGCCTGATTCAATCAGGAGCCTCCCCCAGAGCCACCATCAACTTCGCTCTCGCAGCCCGGGCTCGGGCCTTCTTGGAGCAGCGGGCTTTCGTGACTCCAGCCGACATCAAGAATCTCGCTTCCGAAATCCTCCGCCACCGAATCCTCCTCTCTTATGAGGCCGAGGCGGAAGGAGTCACTACGGATGCCGTGGTCCACAGATTAATGAATAAAGTTCCTGTTCCATAATATTACATGTTTCACAGGGAGGGAGCTTGAACTGAAGCCACTAACGGTCAGTCTTTTCCAGGCTTGGGTAGCAACGGAGGTTGCTGCAAAACCGAAAGCATTTAGGTTCAAATCCTACTCCCCTTAACCAATTAAAGCCCTAATTACCAGTGACTCAGGGGTTTCTTTTTTTCAGAAGGGAACTTGATGTGAACACAATTTGAGTGATTCCCGATTCCCGCACCCTTTATCCCTGATGGGTTGAGTTCGAGGCGATGCAGCCTGTTAAGAGGTTGGCATACGGGAATCACGGTTCGGGGATCAGTGATTCGGAAGGGAGGTGCCGGTGAAAGGTGGTGACGCCACCGGTGGGGGTGCGGTTTTTTCTAGCGATGAGCCTCTATATAATAGGGTGCTGAGAAAAAAAATTGATCGGCCTCCTCTGCGGGGGCTGTTTTCTTAGTTCTTTTAGAGTTTATATAGACACACCACACAGAGGGACCGCCGAACTGCGGAAACAGCCCCCGCAACCCCCGCACTTTTCGAGAGAAGAGCCACACAGCAGCCAGCCAGCGGAGTCTTACCGGTAGTAGTAGTAGTTTTTAGAATAGAATATTTTTTAGTTATTAAGGTTGTAACCCTCAACTCGGCGAAAAGCACCCCTCCCGCAGAACTACTACTACCGCCTCCCGTATCCCGTATCCCGTATCCCGTATCCCTGATCCCTGATCCCTGATCCCTGATCCCTGATCCATGAAGCAGGAATCGGGCGAGGCTTCACCTTGAATCGACATAAGCAGTATCCCCCAATCAGGAAAGGGGAGGGGTGAATCTGTGGTTAGCATGAGGGATTTTAATCATAAAAAAGTGACATAAAGCTAGCCGCTTGCACGCATGAGGAAGTATGGCTGTCGTCTCCAAACAGTCTTACAATCTCTTTCGGGAATTGTAATAGTTTGAATAGCAAAAGACCCTAAAATTTGGTTTATGAAAGTAGATAATGAAATCGTGATTGGCAGGGAACCGCACATGATGCGGTCTGTTGGGCCAAGGGCCAAAATGTTAGTCTTTGGCACCAAATACGGCATGGTGGTCGTAACAAATCGTCGGTTTCTTTTTTTCAGCAAAGGAGAATCGGGTTTTAGCGGCCAGTTCTCGAGAAATGTCCAAGAGATTGATAGCCAGTATCTTGACTCGGAAAGCTCCATAGACATCCCGTTAGGCCAGATCGAGAGGATCAGAGTGAGAAGGCGTTGGGACTTTGCGAGCTATATATCGATTCAAGGCGTGGATGCAAATATGAGAAAGGTTTCATACGCATTAATAAGCAAGTTTGGTATGAACCGGTCTAAACTTTACGAATTAGTTAATGCAGCCAATAAATCTAAATAGCCATGGGCTTGCTGCTGGCCCCCACCGGTGGGGGTGCGTCTTTTTCGGTGGTTTGGTCTGTATATAATAGGGTGCTGAGAAAAAAATTGATCGGCCTCTTCTGCGGGGGCTGCGAGGGGAGGCAGATCCAGTATGTGGTAGTCGGTAGTAGTAGTAGTTTTTAGAATAGAATATTTTTTAGTTATTAAGGTTATAACCCTCAACTCGGAGAAAAAGCACCTCCGATGGAGAACTACTACTACCGCCTGCCGCAGACCGCCTCACCGTATCCCGAACCGTTATCCCCGTATCCCTCACCGCATCCCATATCCCTCACCGCATCCCATATCCCTCACCGTATCCCCTTGCCACACACCATGAATCACGACTCAAGGTTCGGGTTAAGGGGTAGAGGATTCGGGGATCAGGGATTAAAGAAAAACCCGCCTGCATAGATGCAAAGCGGGTTTTGATTGCAGTTGGAGTATCTGATTCTCTCTACTTATCTTCGAGAGCAAAGCGGTAGAAGCGTTTGCCGGCTTCGAGTGGGACTATGATCTCATTGACTTCACCATTGGAGGTCCAAGTTTTAAAGTCATCGGTCTCCTCGATTGAGAAACAGATCTTCACAGTATCATTTGCCCCATCTGATTGTAATACCACCGATCCTAAGCGCGCATCTTTGACTTCAGACAATGTTGGGCGGTCATCACGTTCGGCTTTGACTGCGTCGAAGGATGCTTGTGTTGGGCGGGCGTCGCGTTCTGCAATCGCGGTATCACGCTCTGCTGTCATCTGCTCAAGTTGCGCCTCAAGTGACTGAGGGGGGGCTTCAGTTGATCTCAAAGTGAGGCCATTCCATTTTTCATTACTCTCACCAAAAGAATTAAGAGCCTCAATCGTCACTAAAGCTATGGCTCCGTCCGCGACACCTGTGAATGCGTTAGTATTCACGGTTGGTGCTGTTCCGAGGAAAGTGATGTTCGTCAGGCTGGTGCAGTTGCGGAAGGCACTCCCCCCGATGCTGGTTACGCCATTACCAATCGTGATGCTCGTCAGGCTGGTGCAGCCGTAGAAGGCACTCCCCCCGATGCTGGTGACGCCATTACCAATCGTGATGCTCGTCAGGCTGGTGCAGTTTTCGAAGGCAAAATCTCCGATGCTGGTGACGCTATCAGGAATCGTGATGCTCGTCAGGCTGGTGCATCTATAGAAGGCCTCATCCCCGATGCTGGTGACGCTATCAGGGATCGTGATGCTCGTCAGGCTGGTGCAGCTTTCGAAGGCAGCTCCCCCGATGCTGGTGACAGGATTTCCTTCAATTGTGTCCGGAATGACTAGCTCGCCGGTAGCTGCTTCATTACAATCGGTGATGGTGACTTCTCCGCCAGTCGTGGTCCATGTCAAGGGCGTGATCGTTTTTAAGGTGAGGCCATTCCAGTCGTTGCCACTCGCACCAAAGGATGCCTGATTCTCAATCGTCATTAAAGCAACAGCCCCGTCCGCCACACCTAAAAATGCCTCGCTACCCACGGTTGGTGCGCCTCCTTGGAATGTGATGCTCGCTAGGCTGGTACATTCTTCGAAGGCGTTATTCCCGATACTGGTGACGCTATCAGGGATCGTGATACTCGTCAGGCTGGTGCAGTAACCGAAGGCGAAACTTCCGATGCTGGTGACGCCATCAGGAATCGTGATGCTCGTCAGGCTGGTGCAGTTGTAGAAGGCTTCATTCCCGATGCTGGTGACGCTGTCAGGGATCGTGATGCTCGTCAGGCTGGTGCATCTATAGAAGGCCTCATCCCCGATGCTGGTGACGCCATCAGGGATCGTGATGCTCGTCAGGCTGGTGCAGTCGTAGAAGGCAGCTCCCCCGATGCTGCTGACGCGATCAGGGATTGTGATACTCGTCAGGCTAGTGCAGCCACGGAAGGTGCCATTCTCGACGCTGGTGACGCGATCAGGAATCGTGATGCTCGTCAGGCTGGTGCAGTCCAAGAAGGCACTTTCCCCGATGCTGGTGACGCGATCAGGAATCGTGATGCTCGTGAGGCTGGTGCAGCTTTCGAAGGCAGCTCCCCCGATGCTGCTAACGCGATCAGGAATCGTGATGCTCGTCAGGCCGGTGCAGTCCAAGAAGGCACTTTCCCCGATGCTGGTGACAGGATTCCCTTCAATGGTGTTCGGGATGACTAGCTCGCCGGCCCCAGGGATCCAAAAGTTCTCACCGGCGGCTTCATTACAATCGGTGATGGTGACTTGTCCGTTAGTCGTGGTCCATGTCAGGTCAGCTAAACTGGCAGCGTTGAGAGGTAGGAACGCACAGGTAAAGAGTGCGAGAAGGGCTTGGATTGGCTTCATGGCCTGAAGATAATAACACGCGTCTGGAAGAAAGGGAAACTCGAAACCTGAAAAGTGGTTCGGGATCAGAGCATAACCGAACCCTGATCCCTGAAGCAGGAATCCTCTGAGACAATTCCTCCACCAATGAATCAGGAGTCCTGAGTCCTTTATCCCCGTATCCCGAACCGTTATCCCCGTATCCCGTATCCTTCACCGTATCCCCTTGCCAGACACCATGAATCACGACTCAAGGTTCGGGTTAAGGGGTAAGGGGTAGAGGATCCACGAATCTCGCAGACCTCTCACCGTATCGTGGTCCAGTGTAAGGGATTCGGAGTTCAAAGAAAAACCCGCCTGCATAGATGCAAAGCGGGTTTTGATTGCCGTTGGATTGCCCGAATCAGTGATTACTGAACACCCAACCTGTAGAAGAAGGTGTCATCATCGTTTGGTGGGAACTGTAGGGTGATTTTTCCGTCTACGACTGATACCCAATCAGGGCTTAAGGCGAATGGGGTAAAGGTTTCAAGATCGGTAGAGTGGATGAAGGAGATATCCACCTGCATGTTCCCTGCCGCATTCCGGCCAACAGTGGGATCGACGGTCATGGCGTTGATCTGTTCTTCGGTGAAGCGGGCATCCCGTTCTGCTTCAACGGTGGCGAGTTGCTCGGCAGTGGGGCGGGCATCACGTTGGGCTTCAACGGTAGCGAGTTTCTCGGCAGTGGGACGGGCGTCGCGTTCTGCTTCAACTACATCGTAGCTCGCCTGAGTGGGGCGTGCATCGCGTTCTGCTTCAACGGTGGCGAGTTGCTCGGCAGTGGGTCGCTGGGAGAGTCCATTCAAATAAGAAAGACTCATGCTCACAGTGAGGCCATTCCAGTCGGCGCCAAAACCACCAAAAGAGCTAAGAGCCTCAATCGTCACTAAAGCAACAGCCCCGTCCGCGACATCGCGGAATGGATCATTACCCACGGTGGGAGCGTCTCCTTGAAATGTAATGCTCGTCAGGTTGGTGCAGCCGTCGAAGGCACCGTCCCCTATGCTGGTGACGCCATTACCAATCGTGATACTCGTCAGGCTGCTGCATCTAATGAAGGCAACCCCCCCGATGCTGGTAACACTATCAGGAATCGTAATGCTCGTCAGGCTGGTGCA